>Ga0187867_10000400_pt1 | contig 38969 bp, 36 predicted proteins | sample June2016WEW_13_1_FD_132976 | JGI IMG/M metagenome (GOLD analysis project Ga0187867, IMG submission 132976) | Peatland microbial communities from SPRUCE experiment site at the Marcell Experimental Forest, Minnesota, USA - June2016WEW_13_10 | ecosystem: Environmental > Terrestrial > Soil >... | reverse complement strand
ACAAACCTGGAGTCCATCAAGTGGCACCTGTGGCACGGCAACGTGTATAAGGCTTTGGAAGAGATACAGTGCTTGGTACTGGACCCGGATGCGGCGACGTTCGAGCATCCGGATTCTTCTGCTTTTCATCCCAGCCATTTTAGGCTGCGGGCAAACAGAACTCCCGCTTAACTCCCTGCTCGAATTTGAGGACCCGGCTCTGTCCCCGTTCCCTTTATAACGTTAAACGAAAGAAGGCTACTTTTACCGGTAGATATTAACCAATCCCTTATCCCCCAAGTCATTGACATTGCTTGCATAACACACATACAAAGGAATTATCTTTGAGAGGCTATTCATGATGGATACCGAGTCCAGATACTCGATGGTGCTTTCCTACCTTCTTATTCTCGGCGTGGCTCTGCTTCGCATCGAGCGTATCAACCCTTATAACGTAGTACCTGTTTTTTCATGTCTGCTCTTCTTTGCGGCGACGCGTCCCGCCAGGGAGTATGTCCTGCCACTGTCCACTCTTGTTGGTGTAGATATTTTTTGTACCACACACATGTATGGCTATCGTCTCACCTTCGACGCTGTGGTGGTCTGGACTTGGTATCTGATCGTGATGCTGCTGGGATCCGGCGTGCTCAGGAGTTCACGTTCTTGCCTGCGTGTTGCCGGATGCTCCATTCTGGCATCTGTTTCCTTCTTTCTGGTGAGCAACTACGCCGTTTGGGCTGTATGGCAGATGTATCCCCGGACATTGGCCGGTCTGGAGATGTGCTATCTCGCAGCTATTCCATTCTTTCGCAATAGTCTGAGCTCCGAGTTAGCCTTCAGCATGCTGCTCTTTGGTCTATTCAATCGCATTCAAGCGCTTACCTCGATTGCAATCTTTCGGAAGGCTCATTGCTAACGTTTTTTCAACTCTAAATGTGTAGAAACATGGCTCAATCGAAAGAACTTTACGACGCAATTCTCAACGGCGATGCGAAGAAATCGCACGCCGCCACCGAAGCTGCACTAGCGGCGGGCGCCGCGCCACTGCAACTAATCGCCGAGTCCATGGTGCCGGCAATGGACGAAGTCGGACGGCTCTTTGAGGCCGAAGAATACTTCGTCCCCGAGTTGCTGCTGGCTGGCCGCTCCATGAGGAGCGCTCTGGACCTGCTTCGCCCGCTCATGACAGCATCGGGCGAAAAGCTGACTACGAGGGTGGTGATCGGCACGGTCAAGGGCGACTTGCACGATATAGGCAAGAATATTGTTGGCTCCATGCTGGAAGGCAGCGGGTACGAAGTGTTCGATCTGGGAGCCGATGTCTCGCCGGAGAAGTTTGTGGCCGCTGTTGAAGAGCGGAAGCCTCAGATTGTCTGTATGTCAGCGCTGCTGACCGTGACTATGCCGGCCATGAAGACAACCATTGACGCCTTGACGACCGCGGGGCTGCGAACCAAGGTGAAGGTGCTGATTGGCGGGGCTCCAGTCACGATGCAATATGCCAGGGAGATCGGCGCGGATGGGTACAGCGAGAACGCCAGCGCCGCCGTGGGCTTGGTCAGAAACCTCCTCGCCGAAGCGTAAGAAGTTCAATAGGCAGTTCAGCGGTGGGCGGCATCGGTTGCCAAGCCTGGAATCGTGCGGGAGTAGATTGATGGATCGCAAATTTTACCTTGACCTTGCAGCCCGCGGGTTGCGTATGCCTATCGGCACAGACCTGGTTATGCACGAAGAGAGCGAGCCAGAGAAGGTACGCAACCAGGGCGACGCGCTGGCTCGAGTGATTGAACGTGCGGCACGGCGATGGGGCACGCCGCTAGCTGTTCCGCTGATGGACCTGCGCCTGGAAAAGATTGATCTGCTGGCGCTGGCCGGAATTGCCGAGACAGAAGCGGAACGCTATCACTTTACCGCCTCTCTGGATGAAACCGCACTCGCGACTTTGTGCGGTGCGCAGACCGTGCCGCTTTGCGCGGGGAGTCTTGCCCGCAATGAAGCTCTTGCATCAATAGCCACACAGCACGACCTGATTCCGGTGGGAATGGCAATCGGTCCATTTTCGCTCACCACGCGGCTCTTGGCAGACCCCATCACGATCACCGCGATGGCTGGATCGGGCGTCGAAGCGGAAGACTCGGACGAGGTACGGCTGCTTTGGCAATGCGTTCGAGTTTCCGAGGCCGCGGTTCTGCGTTCCGTGCGCAGTCAGATCCAGAACGGCGCCAAGGCCATCATGATTTGCGAGCCCACGGCCTGTACTGCATTCATCTCGCCCCGGCAACTCAAGGCAGGTTCGAATCTGTTTGAGCGTCTGATCATGGAGCCGAACCTGCGGCTGAAGGCCGCGCTCGACGAGGCCGGCTGCGATCTGATCTTCCACGACTGCGGCGAGCTGATCGATCCAATGGTGGAAGCCTTTGCGCGCCGGCTTCACCCTGTGATCCTCAGCCTGGGCAGTTCGCGAAAGCTTTGGGAAGATGCTCGTCTTGTGCCTAAGGACGTTGTACTCTACGGCAACCTTCCATCCAAGTCCTTCTACTCCGATGGAGCAATGCCCGTTGAAGAAGTCGTTCACCGGACCGAGGAGTTGGTTGTAAGGATGCGCGCCTGCGGCCATCCCTATATCGTCGGCTCGGAGTGCGACGTTTTGTTTGTGCCCGAGGCGCAGGATGCGATCAGAAAAAAGGTGGACGCGATGATGTCCATGGTGTCGCCTCCGGCGAGGTGAGGAGCAGCTTTTCGAGGAGTGAGAGACGTGATCGTGAAGACAAGCCAGAGGTATTTCCGGCTTGCGATTTCAAGCTGGGAGCAACTGCTCTACGGTATCTGTCCGCCTACTCTTGAGTGCGGACTTGGGTTGACCATCGATCGCCGTTCATCGTCAGGGCGTAAACATGATGGATTAACGACCGAACATTGCAGATAATTAGAGATCAACTTGTCAATACAAAACAGAATTCCTTATCCAGATCCGAATTTAGATTGAAGCCCGCGGCCTTCCCACGCGCGAGATGCCCTTCATTGTTGATCACGGAAGCACTTGGTTCAAAACAGGAATAATCTCGGCATCTCGGATTCATCTAATCAGAAGAGCCAACGCGTGATTCATATTCATTTGTGAACCAGATCGATTTTGTTTAGAATTCTTCTCAACACCGCGTGAGATGGCCCGTTTCGAACATAAGGTATGGGGAGTGTAGCCAGTGGTGTGCCCGGAGCTCGGGAGTAGCTTATTAAACCCGGCTAGAGAGGCCTCTTTTTAAGTGATGCAACAATGATGCGTCAATAGGGAACCCCTCCTGGCTACATCGGTGATTAAACTAAGCCACTGACACGGCGGACGCTGCGGCAGTTATTTTCGGCCTTTTAGGTCATGTAAGGTCTGGGTCACAAGGAGGCTTTTGTGACCCATCTTCGGCAGAAGCTGCTGGATGAGCTCCAGCGTCGCAACTACTCACAGAACACGGTCTACACCTACCTGCACGCGGTGGAAGACTTTTTCAGGTATTTTCACCGTTTGCCAGTCCGGTTGGGACCTGATCATATCCGGCAGTATCAGGCCTATCTGTTTCGAGAACGTAAGCTTCAAGCAGGAACAATTACATCCTGGTAAGCGCGCTGGCATCAACAAGCGCGTTGCGTCCCATTTGCTTCGACACAGCTTCGCGACTCACATTTTGGAAGCCGGTGCTGACGAGTATGATCTAGGAAGTCTGCCCACTCCTGCATCATTCGGGCGCGTGGTTCGAGATAGAGGGCATGGTTGTAGGCGGCTGAGACCACGTTCCGTGGGGAGTGAGCGAGTTGCAGTTCGATGTGGTCATGGTTGTATCCCTGCTCGTGCAGAATAGTCGATGCAATGCCGCGAAAACCGTGGCCCGTCATGCGTCCCTTGTAGCCCATCCTTTCCAATGCTTTCAGAATCGTCATGTTTGACATAGGCTTCTTCTGGTTCCGCTCGCCCGGAAACACAAGATCTTTGTCGCCTGAAATCATTCGTAGCAAATCGAGCACTTCAATCGTCTGGGTCGCCAGCGGAACGATGTGAGGTTTTTTCATCTTCATGCGGGCGGCGGGAATAGACCAGCGCCTCGCTTCAATGTCGAACTCTTCCCAACGTGCGCCGATCAGTTCGCTGGTCCGGAGGAAGGTCAGAGCCATGAGTTTGATTGCGAGCCTGGTTAGGTGCCTTCCCTCATAGACCTCGATAGCACGGAGAAGAGTCGGAAGCTCCTTTGCATCAATCCGCGCCATGTTGGTCTTGGACGTCGGCTTCAGGATGTCTGAGGGACGAATTTCGGCGGCAGGATTGCGTTTGCTGTAGCCGTGCGCGACAGCGTAGCGTAAAACCATGCCCACGACCTGCAAAATCCGCTTCGCCATATCCGACGCTCCACGGGATTCAATGCCCTTGGCGAGCTGGACAAGCTCCATCGGCTCAACGTTGGCAATGGGCTTGTCTCCCAGGACAGGGTAGACATCCGCCGTTAAGCGATTCCGAGTCGTTGCCGCATGACGCGCGCTCTTGTTTCCCTTCCAGTGCTCCAGCCACAAATCGGCGATTTTCTCGAAGGTATGTTCGGTGGCGACGACGGCTGCTGTCTTCTCAGACTTTCGCTCTGCCATTGGATCAGCGCCATTGGCCAATAGCTTTCGAGCTTCGGCACGGCGCTCGCGCGCATCGGCCAAGGTGACCTCGGGGTACCGCCCGAGGGCCATCAACTTCTCTGAGCCACCAAACCTGTACTTCCAACGCCAGAGCTTACCGCCGGAAGGTGTGATCAGAAGGTGCAGACCGCCACTGTCAGAAAGCTTGTATTGCTTTTCCCCCGGTTTGGATCGACGGATCTCAGTATCTGTTAACCCCAAGGTTTGCTCCTCCCAGAATCAGTTACGGAAATGGAAATACCCCCACCTCCGAGAAATCTACCCCCAGAGATACCCCCTCCAGGAACTGGCTTCCACAATACACCCCTGGACATAAAAACACAAAAGCCACTGAATTATCAGTGGCTTGGCATCCATTCCTGGACTATGCTGGATTGCTCTAAATCTAATCTTGGTAGGCACGACTGGATTCGAACCAGCGACCTCTTCCGTGTCAAGGAAGCGCTCTAACCAACTGAGCTACGCGCCTGCAAAGCAATATCTGATAGTTTAGCAGGATCGGCGCGGCGGGAATAGTTCCAAGGGCTGCTGCACCCATGGGCCATGCTGTACCATCGTTGACTAACGAGGGACTCTCCTCCGCCGGCGAATCAAGAAAGCCGTCATGACTGATTCAGAGAATATCCGGTCAAATCCGTTCCGCACCACCCCCAATATGCTCACGCTGCTGCGCATCTGCCTGATGCCGTTTCTGGTCGCAGCCATACTCGAATCCCACTATGCGCTGGGCTTCGGTCTTTTTGTGGTCGCGGGATTGACGGATGCGATGGATGGAACGCTGGCGCGGGTGCTGAAGCAACAGACCATGCTTGGCCAATATCTTGATCCGGTGGCCGACAAGTTGCTGCTGAGCACACTCTTCCTGGTCCTCACCTACAAAGGGCTGATTCCAGCCAGGGTTACGGTGCTGGTCTTCGGCCGCGATGTGGGAATCCTGGTGGTCTCAGCCATTCTCTACGCGGCGGTGGGCCGGCGCGACTTCAGCCCAAGCATCTTCGGCAAGGCCAACACCGTTGCCCAGGTCAGCGCGGTTGCTGCAGTTCTGCTCAATCAGGTTTTTATGGCCCATTGGGTGAAGGTTGTGAGCGCATGGGCACTGGGTGCCACGATGGTTCTTACAGTGGCATCCGGCCTGCACTACGCATGGACAGCGTCGCGCCGGCTCGGTGCTCCCGCGAACCACCCTCCCGGCGCCAAATGAGGCGTTCAGTTTTTATCCGGCCTTAAATGTCGTCCGGAATGTCTTCTTCAATGTCGACGGTTTCTTCAATCTCCATATCGCGAAACTCTTCGGAGTCAAAGACCTCGCCACAATCCAGGCACTCGACAAATTCCGTGTCTTCGTGCCGGGAAACGATTCGTACTCTTGGATGCCTGCAGGCGGTTGCCATCGCTCGTGGTGTCAGTGAAATAAACTACTCTTTCCGCAAGATTGTAGCCGGTCTTTGCGACAATTGAAAACCGATTTTTGTTGATTTTTGCGTCAAGAAGCGATTCTTCCGTTTGAAAGCCCCTCGCTCTATTTTAGATTGCGCTTGATCTCACCGGCCAAATTGGCCCCGGTAGCCCTGGCCTTATTGCCCCAATTGCCGCCGTTGATCGCCACCTCACGGGTGATGAACTGTTGAATTTGACGATGATCGCCGCGGCTCGACAGTGTGACCTCGAATTGCGCATGGCCGGGCGACCCGAACGCACCGCTGTCGTGGAACTTGATGATCTTGCACTCCAACACCACCGCATTGCTGTCGGCTATCGTGCTCCCATCTTCGACGACGGTTGCAAAGATGCCCATCTTGGCCAAGTCCTGGCGCAGCCTGTCGTAGGCTCCGTTTAAGTATTCAGCCGGCACGTCTATGCCTTCAGCCTTCGTCAAATGCTTCACTTCGACGACTTTGTATTTCGCTTGGTCATTCCCTTTGGACGCGGCCAAAACCGAGACCGCAAACAGGAGGGTAACCAAAATCAACCACGAAGTATAGCGTTTCATCACAACTTTCCTTCAGGCTCCGAATCCTCCTAAAGTCTTGGACTGGAGCAGTTTATGCAAGGCGAGAACTGCATCTTCTGGCTGTCGCCGTCATGCCGCTGGATCCTTGCTTGGTGGCTCAGCATGGGAACTTGTCGCTACCCAGTTCCCATGATCCTCGTTGATGCCAGCAAGGCTAGTAACGCGTACAACCCATATGCTGTGTCATCTGTCACGCCTCAGGAAAGAAGATTCCAGGCCTGGACTTGAAAAGCCGACATAATTGGTCGTATACTAAATGCGGACCGAAGAAGTCCGATATCCATGCTCAAGCTCACTAAAAAAGCCGATTACGGACTGATGGCCCTCAAGTACCTGGCCGAGCACCCTGAGACCACCGCGCTCAGCGCCAAGGACGTGGCCGACGCCTACGGGATTCCGGCGCAATTGCTGGCCAAGATTCTGCAGCAGTTGACCAAATCCGGACTGCTTCGGTCGCAAGCCGGCATGAACGGCGGCTATGCCCTCGCCAGGAATGCGCGCAGCATTTCGGCTTATGAGGTGATTTTGGCCATCGACGGCCCGTTCTTCATTACCTCTTGCACCAAGGGCGCAAAGGGCTGCGATCTCACCCCGAGCTGCACCATCCGCGAGCCTCTGGCGCGGGTCAACGACACCATCGCCGGGGTTCTGAAGAGCATCAGCATCCAGGATCTGGCGGAACACGAACATTCCCATGGCAAACCTCAAGTAGCACATGGGTTGGTTGCTTTGACGACTTCATAACGAAATCATTTCCCCCTCCACGCCAGAGACCAACCTGGTCAGGAGATAAACAAGAAAGATGGAGACCAAAATGAGCACTTTTGCCAGCCAAGTAGAAGTTCCCGCAGGCGTAACCCTGCCGATTTACATGGATAATCACGCCACCAGCCCGCTCGATCCCCGGGTGCTTGAGGCGATGTTGCCCTATTTCACCACCAAGTTTGGCAACGCGGCCAGCCGCAACCACTCCTTTGGATGGGAAGCGGAGCAGGCTGTCGAAACAGCGCGCGAGCAAATTGCCAAGCTCATCGGCGCCATCGCCAAGGAGATTATCTTCACCTCGGGCGCGACAGAGAGCAACAATCTGGCCATCAAGGGCATTGCGGAGATGTACCGCGAGCGCGGCAACCACATCATCACCCAGGTCACTGAGCACAAGGCGGTGCTCGATACCTGCAAGCGCCTTGAAAAGAACGGCTACCGCGTCACCTATCTACCGGTAAAAGCCGACGGGCTTATCGATCTCGAAGACCTGAGGCGGGCCATGGACGAGAAAACCATCCTGGTCACAATCATGGCGGCTAACAACGAGATCGGTGTCTTGCAGCCCATCGCCGAGATTGGCAAGCTCTGTCACGAGAAGGGCGTCATCTTCCACACCGATGCTGTGCAGGCAGTGGGCAAGGTTCCGGTCAACGTGATCGCCGACAACATCGACGTGCTCTCGCTCTCCGGCCACAAGATTTACGGCCCCAAGGGTGTGGGCGCGCTTTACGTTCGCCGGCGCAACCCTCGCGTGCAAATCGCCGCGCAGATTGACGGCGGAGGCCACGAGCGCGGCATGCGGTCTGGCACGTTGAACGTTCCCGGCATCGTCGGCCTGGGCAAGGCTTGCGAGATTGCCCGCGAGGAGATGGACTCCGAAGCGGCCTACCTGCGCGGCCTGCGCGACCGTTTGAAAGCGAAGCTCGAATCGGAACTGGACTACGTTCAGGTAAACGGGTCAATGGAGCACCGTTTGCCCGGCAACCTGAATATGAGCTTTGTATATGTTGAGGGCGAGTCGCTGCTGATGGGCATCAACGACGTTGCGGTCTCCAGCGGTTCGGCCTGCACCTCGGCTACGCTTGAGCCGTCCTACGTACTGAAGTCTTTGGGTCTCGGCGACGATGTAGCTCACAGCTCTATTCGTTTCGGTTTGGGCCGCTTCAATACCCAGGCCGAGGTGGATTACGTAGCCGCCAAGGTCATCGACGTAGTTAAGCATCTGCGCAAGCTTTCACCGCTCTACGAGATGGTGCAGGAAGGCATCGACCTGACCAAGATTCAATGGGCGGCGCATTAAAGGCAGGGACTGAGGATTAAGGGAGTTAGGGACTCGGAACTGCAAATCGTGTTCTCAGAACCTGCTTTGCGTCAGGGCACGACTTTAGTCGTGCCGAAGATCGGCATTTAAGATGATTGGGGCTTTAGCCCCGGAGTTCAGCATCGGCAAGCATACCTGCCGAATCTAACAAGAGTAAGGCGGCTTCCCCCGCAGGAGAAATGGACCTATGGCATACAGCGACAAGGTAATCGACCACTACAACAACCCGCGCAATGTGGGGCAACTCGACAAGGCGTCAACAGAGGTCGGCACGGGCCTGGTAGGCGCGCCGGAGTGTGGAGACGTGATGCGCTTGCAGATCCGCGTCAACCCCGAAACGCAGGTGATTGAAGAAGCCAAGTTCAAGACCTTCGGCTGCGGCTCGGCCATCGCCAGTTCATCGCTGGCCACCGAGTGGATCAAGGGCCGCACGGTCGACGACGCCCTGGGCATCAAAAACACCGACATTGTGAAGGAACTCTCGCTGCCGCCGGTCAAGATTCACTGTTCGGTGCTGGCCGAGGATGCAATTCGCGCGGCCATCGGCGACTGGAAGAAGAAGAACGGCGTAGCGGAAACAGCCGACGCCACGGCAACAACAGCACAGTAAGAAGAAGGCAAGTATGGCGAACATGGTCACAATCGAATCGAAGCCTGCCGAAGGCGCGTCCGCGGCACAGTCTGCCGCTCCGCAAGAACCCGCCGCAAGCGGAGTTGGCCCCACCGCAGGTGGTGGCCTGCAGGTGACGGAACGCGCCGTCAAGCGCATTCGCGCGGCCATGGCCAAGGAAGGCGTCTCACCAACCGAGGGCGGCCTGCGGCTGGGCGTAATGGGCGGCGGATGCTCGGGGCTTTCTTACTCCATCAAGTTCGATACTCGGCCCCGCGAGCGCGACCGCATTTACGAATTCGACGGCGTGCGCGTATTCGTCGATCCCAAGTCGTTCCTCTATCTGCACGGCATGACGCTGGATTATGAGGAGACGCTGATGCGGCAAGGCTTCACCTTCATCAATCCGAACTCCACGCACTCCTGCGGCTGCGGTTCGTCGTTCTCGTAGTAGCTGGTGCAGGTCAAAGGGTTCGGTGCAATCATGTTGAAGACTCTCGATACCGCGGTTCCTATCGCCTGTTGGTCCTGTTCCATCGGTCACAGCGACTCCACTCTATTTTGCCCGCATTGCAGCAAGATTCAGCCTCCTCCAGGCGGCGATTTTTTCCACGTCTTTGGTTTGGAGCGCCGTTTCGCCATCGACCTCTCCGCGCTGGAGCACGAGTTTCACCGCCTCAGCCGCAAAGTGCATCCCGACCGCTTTGCCCGCGCCGATGAGAACGAGCGGCAATGGAGCCTTGCCGATACAGCGCTGCTCAACGATGCCTATCGAACCCTGAAAGATTCCCTTCATCGTACTGAATACCTGCTCAAGCTGGAAGGTGCGGAGATCGGAGAAGAGCACGCCGGCAAAGATCGTAAGGACCCCTCAAAGGTTCCCGCCGATCTCTTGGAAGAAGTTTTCGACCTGAATATCCAGCTGGAAGAGATGCGCATGGCCCGCAAAACCGGCGAGGAAGATCCCGCATTGCAGGCCAGCCTGGAGCAGGCCAAGAGAAAATTCGACGGCCTGCTCGATGAAGTAGACCAGGACCTGCGCGCTCAGTGGCAAGTGTGGGACGAGGGCGACTTATCGGCCCGCCACGCGGCGCAGAAAGCCATGGTGGCCCTGCTGCACCGGCGACGCTACCTCAGCAATCTGGTTCGCGACGTTACCGAGACCTTGGGAGCATAGAAAGAAATCATGGCGGAAGGACGAGTAGTCGGAATTGACCTGGGTACCACTAATTCCCTGGTCGCTTATATGCAGGGCGATGCGCCGGTGGTGATTCCCGGCGTGGACGGCTCAAACCTGGTGCCGTCTGTCGTGGCGCTCGACCCTGCTCCCGCAGGCGGTGGCCGTCCCACGGTCACCGTGGGCAATACCGCGCGCAAGTCGCTCATTGAGACGCCGGAGCGGGTCATTTACTCCGTCAAGCGCCTCATGGGTCGCAGCGTTGAAGAAATTCAAAGTGAGCTGAAGCTGTTTCCTTTCCGGCTTGCCGACGACGTCGAGGCTGGCGAAGTCCCGCGCATCCAATTGGGCGAAATGAAGTTCACTCCGCCTGAAATTTCCGCCTATATTCTGCGTCAGCTCAAGCGCAACGCCGAGCGCTTCTTTGGCGCGCCCGTCACGCAGGCCGTCATCACCGTCCCCGCCTACTTCAACGATGCTCAGCGCCAGGCCACCAAGGATGCCGGTCGCATGGCCGGCCTCGAAGTCCTTCGCCTGGTCAACGAACCCACCGCCGCCGCGCTGGCCTATGGGCTCGACCGCGCAAAGGTCGGCACCATCGCCGTTTACGATCTGGGCGGCGGCACATTCGACATTTCAATCCTCAAGCTGCGCGACGGCATCTTTGAGGTGCAGGCCACCAATGGCGATACCCACTTGGGCGGCGACGACATTGACAATTTGCTGCTGGCCATCGCACTCGACGAAATCCACGCCGAGCATGGATTGAATCTGCGGGCTCATCCCGGCGCTGTGCAGGCTTTGCGCAAAGCCGCCATCGACGCCAAGATCCAGCTTTCCACCGAGCCAGCGGCGCACTTCGATATCGAGTTGCCCAACGGAGACCGCTATCAGCGCGAAATTCCCCGTGAGGTCTTCGAGTTGCTCATCGAGCCGGTGCTCGAACGCACCGCCGGCCCCTGCAAACAAGCCCTCGCCGATGCCGGCCTCACACCAGAACAGATCGACGAGGTGGTGCTGGTGGGCGGATCCACGCGCATTCCCGCCGTGCGCCAGTTGGTAGACGATCTCTTTCATCTGGCAGCGCGCGGCAAAAAGCCGCACACCGAGCTAAATCCGGACGAGGTGGTGGCTTTGGGCGCTGCGGTGCAGGCCGATATTCTCGCCGGCGCATCGAAAACGACTGAAGAAATGCTGCTGCTCGATGTCACCCCGCTCTCGCTAGGCATTGAGGCCCTCGGCGGCACGGTGGCTCGCATCATCCAGCGCAACTCCACCATCCCCGCTTCGGCCACCGAGCACTTCACCACCGGCGTAGACGGCCAAACCAACGTAGCCATCCACGTAGTGCAAGGCGAGCGCGAGTTGGCTGCGGACTGCCGTTCGCTGGCCCGCTTTGACCTCAAAGGCATCCCTCCCATGTCGGCCGGATTGCCCCGCATCGAAGTCCGCTTCCTAATCGACGCTGACGGAATCCTGAAGGTATCGGCGCGCGAGCAGCGCAGCGGGCAGGTCGCAAAAATTGAGGTCAAGCCCACCTACGGCCTGACCGACGAGCAAGTCGAGAGCATGATTCTCGACTCCTTCGACCACGCCGAAGAGGACTTTACCAAGCGCCTTTTGATCGAAGCCCGCAACGAGGCGGAAACAATTCTTTCCGCGGTCGAGCGCGCTCCGCAGAGCCCCGCGTGGAAGCAATTGACGAGTGATGAACGGTCGTCCATCGACACGGCACGCGATCGACTCGCAGTCATCAAACAAGGAACCAACCTGGCCGCTATTCGCGAAGCAACTTTGGCGCTCGACCAGGCCACGCGCCATTTTGCTGAGTTGATGATGGACGCCGCGGTTACCACCGCCATTCGCGGCAAGACAATGAACGCAGCAGACGAGGAGTTGGGCGAAGCAGTCACAGCGCCTCACGCCTTTGCCCCCGTCGAATTTAAATAGCAGGTTTGCAAAAGGCCCGTAGGGGCCGCTGGAAAATAGCCCAGGGTGAAACGCAGCGGGACCCTGGGTTAAGATCAATCACAATGCACCGGAGCCCTGTAGGGGCGGTGCGAACGGTTGGCCCTACAAAAATGCCCGGCCTGAGTCGGGCCGATTGTCCGAAAAAGCACAGAGGGACTTTACCCCTGCGGAACCCACCAATTGAAAGGAAGGGTTCAATGAGCGAAGCAGCCGATAAAAACATTCCCGCCGATAAACTCGTCCGTGTCACCTTCATGCCCGAAGGCCGCACAGTCGAGTTCGAGTTCGGCACCCTGCCTTACGAGCACCACGGCAGGCCGATGTCGTTTCTCGACGTCGCGGAAAACTTCGGAGTTTTTCTCGATCATGCCTGCGGCGGAGTCTGCGCCTGCACCACCTGCCACCTGTGGATCAAGAATCAGGAAGGCATCAGCGAGGCGGAGGACGATGAAATCGACCGCATGGATATGGCCGCCGACCAGCAGTTGGACTCGCGTCTTGGGTGCCAGGCCGTGATCACCAAGCCCGGCAACTACGTCGTAGAAATTCCCAAGTGGAACCGCAACTACGTCTCCGAAGGCAAGCCGCTCACCCTTGCCGAAAACAAATAGAGAACCGGGTGCCCCACCTGGGAGCCCTCTGGGCACCGCGCCTTTGTTTTTGCGGCTAGGGTGGGATAGCACAACACAGAAGGAGTCCCATGCCCCGCGAGATTCACTGGACCGACGCCGAAGAGATTGGCATTCAGTTGCAGGAGAAATTCCCTGACCTCGACCCGCTAACAGTGCGCTTCACTGACCTGCACCGCTATGTGACAGAGCTTGAAGGATTCGCCGACGACCCGTCCAAATCCAACGAGACGCGCCTCGAAGCCATTCAAATGGCCTGGCATGAAGAGTTCAAGGACGCGCAAGGATAAAGGCTTTACCTACTTAGTCAGCAACCTCTAATCCCAATCGTCACGATCCCGCCCTTCGCTCCATCCAAACGATCCTTCAAAATGATGGAAATCATTTTTCTGCCCCGGCACAAGATAAACGCTGAGCACATCGAAGCGCACCGGCGGCGCCGTCTCCTGCGGCAATTGTCGTATGTACTGCCGCGCCAACCGTCGCAGCACGGTTCGCTTGTGCGAGTCGACGCGCACCTCGGCGGACGCAATATCGTGGGCAGTGCGGGTCTTCACCTCAATGAAACAAAGCATCGGCCCGTCCCATGCAATCAGGTCCAGGTCGCCGGAGACGTTGCCCGCCGACCAGCGCCGCGCCACTACTGTATAGCCCTTGCGGCGCAGGTAATAGAACGCCGCGTTTTCGCCGTCGATTCCGGTAGCCAGGTGAGCAGGAAGGATCGCCGACCTGCCGCGACGCACCGCCAGCCATTGCAACCCGGCCCGGAGACGCCCCAGACAGTCGTTCTGTATCCGTTCTTGCCAACCCATAGCAAACCATTCTCGGCTGGATAAGCGAAACGCGCAACTCTACTTCAAACCGTTGCCACTTCGAGCGCACTAGCGTGCTCGTGTTCCTTCTCCACCAGCGTGAGCACCTCTTCCAGAATATCCATTGCAATCGTAGCTTCGTGCTCATTGACGATCAGCGGCGGAGAAAGCCGCAGCGAAGTTTCACCGCAACCCAGCATCATCAGTCCCCGCTCGAAGGCCAGCGTCTCAATGCGGTTGCGCAGCGCAACGGCCGGCTCGCGGGTAGCCTTGTCCTTCACGATCTCAAGGCCGATCATCAAACCTCGTCCGCGCACCTCGCCCACCAGCGGGTGGGTTTGCGCCCAGGGCCGCAGCCGTTGCAGCATGAATTCGCCAACCTTGGCGGCATTCGCCATCGCTTCGCGCTCGATAATGTCCATCGTGGCCAGCGCGGCGGCGATCGAAACCGGATTTCCGCCGAAGGTCGAAGCGTGCGAGCCGGGTGCCCAGTCCATAACCTCGGCCCGCGTCATGCAGATGCCTAGCGGCATTCCGCTGGCAATTCCCTTGGCCAGGCAGACCATATCCGGCGCCACTCCGGAGTGCTCGATCGCCCACCACTTGCCCGTTCGGCCCATGCCGCACTGCACCTCATCCACCACCAGCAGAATGCCGTGGCGATTGCAGATGGCGCGCAACTCACGCAGGAAATTATCCGGCGCCACAATAAATCCGCCCTCGCCCTGAATAGGCTCGACAAAAATAGCGGCAACCTCTTCGGGAGGCAGAATCGACTTGAAAAGCTTTTCTTCAATGTAGCGCGCGCAGCCCAGGCTGAAGGCTTCTTCCTCCTGGGGACCCCCCGAGCAGCCGCGATAGGTATAGGGATAACGCACATGCGTCACTCCCGGAACCAGCGGAGAGAAGCGGCGTTTCTGCTGCGGTTTCGATCCGGTCAGCGACAGCGCGCCCATGGTGCGGCCGTGGAATGCGCCAAAGAACGAGATCACCTGCTGCCTACCTGTGTGGTAGCGGGCCAGCTTCAGCGCGCACTCAATTGCCTCAGCCCCGGAGTTGCCGTAAAAAAATTTGTGCGGTCCAGGCATCGGTGCCACGCCGGAGAGCCGGTCGGCTAAATCCGTGAGAGCTTCGTTATAAAAATCGGTCCCGGAGATATGCAGCAGCTCCCCAGCTTGCTTCCGAATTGCCGCGACGACTTCAGGATGACAGTGGCCGGTCGAGACCACGGCAATGCCCGCCGCAAAATCGAGAAACTCGTTGCCGTCCACATCTTCCACGCGAACACCACGGCCGCGCTTGGCCACCAGCGGATACGAGCGCGTATAGCTGGGCGAGATGAGCCGCGTATCGGCTGCAACGGCCGCCTGGGCTTTGGGTCCCGGCAAGGGACAGCGAAGTTTCGGACCGTATTTTTCGTAGATCTCTTGTTTAGTCATCTTCTTATCTCCTTGGCAGTTTCAATAGTGCCGTTCCAAATATGGATGTGGCGCGGCCACGGACCCCATGGCAGTGGGATCATCCAGTTCTGCTCGTCTGGCGGGCGAAAATCGGCAGGCGAAGGTCTTCGGCAAATCCGAACTAATCGCTGGCAAAAAGGCTAGGTCGCGTGCGCATCGGCAGCACTCGCAAATGTTTCCGCGGGCAGATGATTCGCGCACGCGACCGCGACCAGCGCCTGTTGGCCGGCGCAAACAGTCGATAAACGGCACGCGGTTGCACGGGAACCCTCTCCCGTCGAGCATAGCATGTGCCACGAGGCCATTTCCACGCTAGCACCTCGCAGGCTCTAAGATGGACTTATCCCCATGTCCGCACCCACCTTCCAACCAGGCCAATCCGGCAAGAGAGCAGCAACCACCTCGATCGTTCTGGCATTTGCCTGCGTTTACTTTTTCTGGGGTTCCACTTATACCGCCATTCGCATTGGAGCGGCCCAGATGCCGGCGCTGTTGCTGGCCGGGACGCGCTTTCTCATCGCCGGTGCGATTCTGCTGGCCTGGTGCCGTTGGCGCGGACTCCGCATCGCCTGGCCTCCAAAAACCATGCTCATGCTGTGCGTAATGGGGTTGCTGTTGCTGGGCGGCGGCAACGTGGGCCTGGTGTATGCGGAGAGGAATGTGCCCAGCGGCCTGGCCTCGCTGGTCCTGGCGGTCATTCCACTTTATGTTGCGCTGATTGAAATGTTTCTGCCCGGTGGAGAGCCACTGCCAGCGCGCGGCTGGCTGGGCATTGTGCTGGGCTTTGCAGGCCTTGCCGCACTGCTCTGGCCCTCGTTGCACAACGGACTGGCCGGCGATCGCGCGCGCATGTGGGCCATTGCCGCTCTGCTCGCCGGCGCGCTCTCCTGGACCGTGGGCAGCATCCTCTCCCGGCGTACGCGTTTGCCGGTAAACAGCTTTGTGGCCGCAGCCTGGCAGATGCTTTTCGCGGGCGCCTTCAGCACAATGCTGGGTACGGCCCTCGGCCAGTGGCCTCAGTTTCACGTCAACGCCGCATCGATCGGGTCGCAGGCTTATCTCATCACCGGCGGTTCACTCCTCGGCTACACAGGCTTCATATATCTTATTGAGCACGTTCCCGTAGCCAAGGTCACTTCCTATGCCTACGTGAATCCAGTGGTAGCGGTACTGCTGGGAATCTTCCTGCTTCACGAACGCCCGGAGGCGGCTGAATTTGTGGGCATGGCTGGCATCGTGGTTGCCGTGTTTCTGCTCACCACCGCACAGGTCAAGACAAAGCCCCGTCCCCTCGAAGATCTAGAACAGATGCCGGCGGAATAAATGCCGTCGATCAGGCGTAGCTACGGTTGCTTTTCGAATGCGGTTGCGGGGACCAGAGCGGCGGGAACTTCGCTGTCGAATGCCACGGCGCCGTTCTCAAAGGTCTGCAAGTCGGCCTTGTCGGCGGCCATCGCCATCAAGCACACTGCGCCTTTCTTGAGCACGCTGCAAACCGTCTCCACCGTGTAATTCACTCCGGGGCTGTCTTTCAGGACGCCGTCCGCGCGCTCGACCCACATGCTGTGAGTACCCAACGTATACGCGCCATGGACTGCGTTGGAAATGTTGAACGTGTTCTTAATCCCTTCCGAAGCTCCAGAACCAAAGCCGGGCAGGTCCTTCTCCGTCATGGTCGTTCCATAACAGTCGTATGGAAGCGCGATAACCACGACGACCGAGGAGGGATCCCCGTGTCGCGCTGTCAACACGACTTGCACGCAGCCTATCCCCTTCTTTTCATCTTCGCTCTTGGCTGTCTTTGCAACTTCTGCCCGCACCGCCGGGAGTGAAGGCTTGGTGTCCACTACCTCCCAGTCCGCGGGAATACTGTAACTGAAGCCAATATCACTGGTGTGAGCCACGCCCGCAGAGGTGGGGTCAGGCGTTTGGGCAAAAAGCGGAAAGCTCCCGAGGGCGAGAATCGTGGCAACCAGGCGTGGGTTCATGTGCCAGCCAGTCTACCACGTCTCAGGATGCGAAATGGAGGAATTCAATCTCCTACTTCAGCAACAGTCCAAAAACCGCCGATACAATGCCACACAGCGAGAAAACGATGCCCACATACCAGTAAGCCCGTTTGCGGGTGAGCAGCGTAACCGAGGTGATGACCAGCCCAATCTCCAGCAGAGCTTCGCCCAGGTCAAAGCGGTCGGCCTTGGCTTCGGCCAGTTTCACCTCAGCCTCCAACGCCTTGGCCTCTTTGAACTCGTCAGCCATTTTCTCTGCCCAGTTGGCCTGGCGTTTACGGTATTCATCCGCGTTCTTCTTCGCGTCGTCCTTGTCTTTTAGTTCGAGATCTTTCATCAGGTTGAGGCTGAGGTCCGCGTCCCAGGAGCGGATATTCTGTGCCTGAAACTCGCCCCAGGTGTCAGTGGCCTTGTTCTGGTCGAGCACGGCCTCGGTGTGCGTTCGATGGCCCAGCACGGTGACCACGGCCACCAGCACGGCCAGCACAGTCATGGTTAATGCAACCGGCCGCAACGCATTCTCATGCTCTGCATGCTCAGCGTTTTCCTTCAATTCCTGGGCTTCGTTGGGTTCCATGGGGCACCTCGTAGGGAATAGGAATGCTCGATTCTAAATTACTTACGCTTCCAGCGCACGCCTTCTTTCGAATCCTCGATCACGATGCCCTTCTCGGCGAGTTCGTTGCGAATCTGGTCGGCACGGGCAAAGTTCCGCTGCTTCTTGGCCAGAGTCCGCTCGGCCACCAGCGCATCGACCGCTTCATCGCTGATCGACTGCCGCGCCAGCAGTTCGGGAGCCACGTCGGCCTCGCGGCCGCTCTCCGCAGCCCACTTGAGGGCCCGCTGCGTCGCCTCGGCGTCTCGATCTTCAATCACGTCAAAGACCGCATCAAAGCTGGCGAGAACCGCAAGAATCGCATCCCGGTCCCCGGCCAAAAGCTGCCCTTGATCGATGGCTGTATTCGCCGCGCGGACCAGTTCGAAGATCGGCGCGCGAGCTTCGGCGGTGTTCAGATCGTTCGACAGCGCCGCCAGATAATCAGCCTGCGCCTTGGCAGCCGCTTCCTTGAGCGCCGGATTCTCGCCCGCCGCAAAACTCCCTTGCTTGAGCCGCTGATGAAAAGTCCGCAGCCGCTCAACGGCGTTGGTCGCCTCGATCAATCCATCAAAGGTGAAGTTGAGCTGATGCCGATAGGGCACTGAGATCAGCGCCAGCCGAATCGCCGAAGCCTTGTACCCCTTCAAAAGCAAGTCGCGAAGAGTATAAAAATTCCCTTCGCTCTTTGACATTTTCCGCCCATCCACCAGCAGAAAGCGCACGTGCATCCAGTGCCGCGCAAAAGTCTTATGGGTCACGCTCTCGCTCTGCGCAATCTCATTTTCGTGGTGCGGGAACATCAGGTCTTCGCCGCCGGCATGCAGGTCGAAGCTCTCGCCCAGGTACTCCATCGCCATCGCCGAGCACTCAATATGCCAGCCCGGCCTTCCCACGCCGATCGCCGTCTCCCACGAAGTCTCCCCCGGCTTGGCCGCCTTCCACAGAGCAAAGTCCCGCGCCGAGTCCTTCTCATACTCGTCCACATCCACGCGCGCCCCGTCTTCCATCCCGCTCAAATCTTTCTTGCTCAGCTTGCCGTAACCAGGAAACGAAGCCAGCCTGAAGTACCAGCTTCCATCTTCCGTCTTGTACGCGGCTCCGGCCGCCGCCAGCTTCTCAATCAACTCCACCATCTTCGGAATATGCTCGGTGGCGCGCACAAGCCCCTCGGGCTGCTCCACGCGCAGCGACTCCAGGTCTTCAAGGAAAGCCTGCTCGAACGGCGCGGAGTACTCGTGAATCGAGACGCCGGCCTTGGCCGCGTTCTGGATAATACGGTCGTCCACGTCTGTGATGTTCATAACGTGGTTCACTCTTACGCCGCTGAGCCTCAAAAACCGCCGCAGCACGTCTACCTGCAGAAAGGTGCGGAAGTTGCCGATATGCCCATAGTCGTAGACCGTGGGCCCGCATGCGTACATGCGCAGAGCCTTGCCGTCCATGGGCATAAGCTCGTCGACTTGTCCTGACAAAGTATTGAAGAGGCGGAGGGTCATCGTTCGAACTGCTTGCTCATAAATCTCAAGAATAGGCCACTTTGCGGCCCTTCCGATTGTAACAAGCCAGTGGGCTAACGGTCCGTGAAGGAAAAAGACCAGATAGTAGATCAATAGGAAGAGTATGAGCTTTATAGACTGCGAATGAGCACCTGCTTTGTGTCGGGGCACGACCAAGGAACCCACACAGTATGTGGGTCGCATGCCGAAAAAAGCCAAAAAATAACGAGTTTTAGCCCCTGAGGAATTACCTTCAAAATTCGTTGAATCTATTTTGAAACAAGTTCTACCATTCATCGACCCAACGCCAGCGATGGGTTGGCAGACAGGCCGGGATCAGCGAACTCCTTGGCCTGGAGTTTGGGCCACGCCGCCGTGGCAACCATGGCCGCATTATCCGTGGAAAGCGCCAGCGTTGGGAATGCCACGTGAAGGTTGCGCCGGGCCGCTTCGGCGGTGAAACGTGCGCGGAGCGAGCGGTTGGCGGCAACCCCTCCCGTAGCCAGAATGCGCCGCGCGCCCAAAGACTCGGCAGCCGCAAAGGTTTTCTTCATCAAGTCGCCGACCACTGCGTGCTGGAAACTGGCAATTAAATCCAGGGTCTGCGGATCGCACTGTGCCAGCGCATCTTCAACCGTAGGGTGAGCCGGTGCATCAGGCCCGGTAAAGAGAGCTTCGCGCCGCGATTCAGCCTCGGGCCTCAGATTGTGCAGTTCCACATACCGCAGAACCGCGGTCTTGATCCCCGAAAACGAAAACAGAAAACGCGGGTCGAGGTTGGCGATAGGAGCCGTTTTGGCCCCCTTGGTACGCGGGGCCTTACCGGCCAGGTGTACTTTTGTTTTGATCTGCGAAAAAGCAAACGGCACGGCATGCGGGTTGCCGTGCAGAGCGAGAGCGTCGATCCAGGGTCCGCCAGGGTAGCCCAGGCCCAGCAGCTTGGCAACCTTGTCATAAGCCTCGCCCGCTGCGTCGTCGAGCGTGCGGCCGATGAGCTTGTAAGTCCACGCAGATGCGGTAGGCCGAGCCAGAAAAAGATGCGTGTGCCCGCCGGAGACCACCAGCGCCAGCGCCGGCTTCTCGTTCACATCATTTCCGGGTGGCCCAGGTCTCGCGTTTGAGGCCTGGGAATTCACGTTTTCAATCCCCCGCTCCGTCTCGCGTTCATTCAGCAACACCGCATGAATATGCCCTTCCAGATGATTGACAGCGATCAGCGGAAGACCGTTGGCGTAGGCCAGAGCCTTGGCGTAGGTAATGCCCACCAGCAGCGCCCCCGCAAGTCCGGGACCTGAGGTCACAGCGATAGCATCCAGATCGGCAAGGGTAACATTGGCCTCGGCAAGCGCAGCGCGCACAACCGGAACGATAGCGCGAAGATGTTCGCGGCTGGCTAGCTCTGGCACCACCCCCCCGTAGCGTGCGTGCGTGGCAATCTGCGAGGCGACCACTGAAGAGAGCGTGCGTGCTCCCCGCTCGACCACGGCAGCCGCAGTCTCGTCGCAGGAGGATTCGATGCCGAGGATCAAGCCGCGGGTACCCATCCATTTAGTTTACCGGGCCTCGAAAGTTGGGCATCGGACAGATTACTCTCTAACAAAGCAATGGTTCCTGAATCGCGCCAATTCGAAGCGGCTTTGCAGGGGGTGAAGGAGCTGCGCGCGGCAGGCCATGAAGCCTACCTGGCGGGCGGCTGCGTCCGCGACCTGCTCCTTGGCCACATCCCGCAGGATTATGACGTAGCCACCTCTGCAACGCCGGACGCAGTACTGAACCTCTTCAAAAGAACTTTCGCCGTCGGCGCGCATTTTGGCGTAGTGCTCGTTGCCGACAACGATGAGGAAGGCTACATAACCACCGAAGTAGCCACTTTCCGCTCCGATGGCGCCTACTCCGATGGTCGCCATCCCGATGCCGTGCGCTATACACAAAGCGCCGAAGAAGATGTGCGCCGCCGCGATTTCACCATCAACGGCCTACTGCTCGATCCTCTGCAATCGGCCAACGACCTGCGTGCATCAGTAATCGACTACGTAGGCGGAGTGGCAGACCTCGACGCGGGCATAATTCGGGCCATCGGCAGGCCGGAAGCGCGCTTTGAAGAAGACCGCCTGCGCATGCTGCGCGGAGTGCGCTTTGCGGCTCGATTAGGCTTTGACCTGGAGCCGGCAACAGCCGCGGCAATCCGTCAACTGGCTCCGCGCGTTCACGCGGTAAGCCGCGAGCGTGTCCGCGATGAGCTGACCAAAATGCTGACCGAAGGCCGCGCCCGCAGAGCCTTCGAACTGCTCGATCAAACAGGCCTGCTCTCTGAAGTCCTGCCCGAAGTCGCGCGCATGAAGGGCGTGGAGCAGCCGCCGCAATTCCATCCGGAAGGCGACGTGTGGACGCATACTCTGATGCTTCTGGAACAACTTGAAGCCGGATGCCCGCTGACGCTGGCCTGGGGAGCTCTGCTGCACGATGTGGGCAAGCCGCCGACCTTCCGCCGCGCCCCGGATCGGATCCGTTTTGACGGCCACGTCGAGATCGGCGTGGCCATAGCTGCTGAAATCTGCCGGCGCTTCCGTTTTTCAAATGATGAAACGCAGCAGATTCTGGCTCTGGTTGAAAACCACATGCGCTTTGCCGATGCGCAGCGGATGAAGGCTTCCACTCTGAAGCGTTTTTTCCGTCTCACGGTATTTGAGCAGCATCTGGCGCTGCACCGCATGGATTGCCTCGCCGGAAGCGGGAACCTGGATCACTGGGAGTTTGTCCGTGAACGCTGGCTCTCGATGCCCGAAGAAACGGTGCGACCCCGTCCACTAATCACCGGTCGCGAGTTGATTGCAGCCGGCTACATTCCAGGAGCAGGCTTCAAAGAAATGCTGCGCGCCGTCGAAGATGCGCAACTCGAAGGAACAATCAGTACTGCCGAAGAAGCGTTGCAAATGGTGCGCCAGCGCTTTCCCAAAAACTAATGCGGCACACAGGCAGTGTGCCGCACCAATTCAGTCAATCCTAATCTCTGACTTAGAGAATTTTCATCTATTGGCATAGACCGAGTCTCTGTTGGTCCCAAGATTACTAGTCCCGCCTAGAACAGGTAGCGCCGGCCTCCCGGCCGGCTGTAGCGTGGACCTCCCGGTCCACGCTCACTCTACGCCTTCAAGAGAAGTGCTCTAGCGGCTTCGCACTGAAGCTATTTCCCACCAGCCCCTCGTGCCCGGTCGATCGCCTCGATGCAACCGGCCAGCCGCGCTCTCCAATCGTCCAGCGTCTTTCCAGCAATCGTGTCCCGCGGATGCGTATGTCCTTCGTCTGCATACTCAGCCCGCATGGCGTAGGGCTCTGACCCCGCCTGCAACTCCCTCAGCGCGGCCTCAGCCTCAGCAAGCGCGGGTCCGCTGAATCCAGCCTTCTTCGCTGCCGCGATGCGTTCCCGCAGCGTCGCGATATACCGGTAATCGTCGATGCCCGCGGCGACCACTTCGTAACCGGGCGAGTCCAGCGGGCCATCCGGGCCGGCCACCGTGTATCCCGAGTGCCACGTCGCCTGGAATGGCTGGAAGGGTTCGAGTTCCCATCCGAAGTGCCATTGTGAGAAGCCGTGTGCGTTAGCCGCGGCCACCTCGAAGCCCCAGTCGTAGCGGTCGCCCACGATGCCGTTGTAGTAGCGAAGCTCGGGCTTGCCGCTGTGCGCGTGCTCGATCATCTTCACCGCTCGGTCCCAGGGATGCGGAGAAATATAGTCAAGCTGATCGAGCAGCGGCAGGTAACTCACTCCCGCGTCTTCGTCCCCTTCCGGATCGATGTAGAGTTTTACGCGTGGAATTGCATCCTTGATCATCTTGTCGTAGCGGATGGTCTCAGCCAGATTGCGGTTCCACTGATTGATGTTGCGCTCGCGCGGCTCATCGGCCGTCTGCATCATGATGGGAATGCCCTGCGCATCAAAGAAATCCTGAATCTGCCGGACGGCGTCTATAAATCTCCGATTGAAGCGATCGGAAAACTCCTCGTCCCGTTGGCTGTCGGGCAGCATGGGAGTCGTTTCCTCAGGCTCCTGAAAATCCCCGTAGCGAGTCTCCTTCATCAGCTTGCGCGAGATCTCAATCGTCAGAAAAACCAGCGCCGGACGCGAAGGCCCAGTGAGCCCGTATTCCTTCACCGCGCGGCTCTCCTCTTTATCAAGCGTGAAGTCGAGCGTGACGTGATCGCCCTCCACACCCGTGATCGAGGGCGCGGAGAAGTGGAACATGGTCATGCCGTGCGCCTTCATGTCGGCGGCCTCCGCGCGCAGCAGGCGGTGGAAATAATCCATCTTTGCGGGCATAAAATAGCGCAGCGCGTAACTCATGTTGTAATCGCTGTTGCGCCACAAACTATAAGCCGCGCCGTGCTGCTCTGCGCTGGCTAGTTGGAACGGAAGCACATCAACGCTGAGCGGAATCGAAACGGCTCCGCTCTGCGCAATCAGCCGCACGGTTCCCGAGTAAACGCCGGGCTTCGTTCCGGCCGGCGGAGTGATGGTGAACCACCAGGTCTGGTTTAAATTTGCGTAGGCCGGCGCGCGTGAAGCGGGAAAGAGCTCGTATCGATCCAGGCTGGCAGGCCAGCCGTCCCACAGATATTTTTCCGTTCGCACTTGAATCGACGATTGAGGCAGCACAGCCCCGGAACGACTGCGCAACGCACTCACTGAGGCGCTGACCCAGCCGAGCGACCGCAGCGGCGTGAGAGTAACCGTTGAGTGAACGCGCTCGCCCTGCGCTGCGATTGCGTGCAAAGAAGCGGGGTTGCGCTCGGCCGCATCCGGCGCATCATACGGTCCCACATTTTTCTGCCAGTCGCGGCTCAATAGCACAAATCCCCGTTTCTGATCTGCAGGCTCAACCTGCAAGTTCGACGTTGCAGGTTGCGGGGATTTGATGTTGGACTCGAAGGCCTGGCGCTCGGCAGACTCCACGCGCTCGATAGCCGCATTGAAATCGGCTGCGGGCGCAATCAGCAGACCGAAGGCAGCCAGCGTCTTCGTCCACGTAAACTCCGCCTTGCCGCCGTGTACTGTAAATGAAAAATCATAATGCTGGTAAAGATTGCGCCCGAACTTTACCCAGGTATCTTCGCCGGGCTGGTACCAGTCGTCGATCCCTCGAAAATATTCAGCAGCGGTGTAGAAGGTGGCCGGGTCTGCCCGCCGCTCCGCCACCACCGTGCCATCGACAGCAAGCGCAAAGGCCTTCGCAGCAACCGCCTTCGATGAATAGTTCCCGCCCCAGAATCGTGCGCGATACGCACCGTCAGGCAGATCTACGCGCAAGGTCGCCTTCCGCTCGCCCAGGTCGGCCCAGACCATGCTGTTCAGCATGGGGTCGGGCTTGGGCTGATTGAACTGCGCGCTTGTGGCCTTCTCCATATTTGTAGTCCAGCCGTACCCGCGCCATTTTGCATAAGCCGTGTGCTCGTCGATGGGCCGTGACCCATCCAGCAACGGCGCTCCCTGCGGTCCAAAGTCCAGCAGTAGCTCGCTGCGTGCTCTGGATGAACTTCCAGCCGCCACGATAAAGAGGTTATATATCCACAGGTCGCGTTCAAATTTCTCCGCGCTGTGAAACTCAAACCGCATCGACCGTATATGGCTCAGATCGATCGGAGCTCCGTCGTCCGTGCGAATGTCGGCCAGCGGAATCTCAAATCGATTGCGCGCTCTGAACATCCATAGATGATTGGCCGTGAATGTCGCGCCCGCCGCGTCGCGAATGGTCAGTGTGAACGGAATCATGAACTCTGAGGCGTTGCAAAGCTGAAAGACCAGTTTGCCGCGGCCTGACCAATCTGAGACCAATCCGGATTCCGCATTCAAATCCACCGTCTCCGACGCGCTGCCGGGCGCGAGCACCAGGTGAACCGCCCCATTCTTGACCGCAGGCAGCTTTTCCGCAACAGCTTCAATCGCACCGCCATCTTCAATCGTTGCCGACCATTCAGCGGAAGCGCCGTTAACGCGCAGTGCCGCAACACTTGCCGGGCCATCAATCCGGTAAACGTAATCCGCCGCTTGAGAAGAAACCAGCACCGGCAAAGCCATCGCCGCCAGCGCGAACGCCAAAACTTTGGATAAAGAGCGCATCGAAATCCCTCCGAAAAACGAGAAGATCATCATACCAAGCCGATCGCAACCTGCATCGGCCGAATGCATTCCTATGTGGCAGCCGGACGAAACTCCTCGTCGAGATGAAGCACCGCCCCATGCTCGCGCAGTTTCCGCTGTAAATCGGAGATAGAAATATCTTGAACCGCTTTGCGGCTGTTGACGGCGAGACTCGCAGCCGTTCCCGCGGCCTGCCCGAGAATCATGTACTGCGGCTCCATGCGGATGGAGCAATAAGCAATATGAGTCGCCGACATGCAAACGGTCACCAGCAGGTTCTCCACCTCTGCTCGCCTGGGCGTGATGCTGCGGTAAGAAATTTCGTATGGTTTCACAGGAAACTGAACGTCTCCCTCATTCAGTACGTTGCCGTCAGGCATGGCGACGCGCTGCGTGTTATGCGAGTCGATGTTATACGATCCCATGCCAATCGAGTCTGACTTAGTGCGCTCGCTTACTGTATCCGGCTGGCGCATCACATAGTCGCCCACCATCCGTCGTGCTTCCCTCACATAGAGCTGGTGCGGCCAGTGGTCCGTATCGGTAAATTCATCTTTTGACAAACCCCATTCGCTAGTCTCGGCCCGCAGTCCGGCGGGCAGCTTATGGTCGTGCGTAATGAAGTAATAGAAGCATTGAGTATAAGTCAGGTGATCTTTCCAGATAGCCTCCCTCTCACTGTAACCAGCCTCAGGATACTTCCAGTTACGGCCGATGTAATCCGACCCAAAACCGTTTTGATTGTTAAAGTCAGCCTTGCGATTGGGGATAACCACAAAGTTGCAAAGATCCTTAATCCCAGGCCTACCGCCTGTGTGCGACTCATATTCGTTCAAATAACGTTCCAACAAAGCAAAGCGGGAGCGGTCGTACCCTTCCGGGCGGGGAAAAGGGAGCCTGTTCTCAGGATCATTACTCAGTATCAGTCGAAAGTTATAAGCCTGCACTTTCTTATCGCCAGAACCAGCAGCAGCCAGAGGCCCAGGGTCTATCTCCGGAAGAAGACGATGATGCTTATCATAAGCCGAAACCGCCCAGCGAAATTGGTTCATTGGCGTTTTCGCGCGAACCCCGGCAAGATCCTCGTTATACTCTGAAGCCGACTCGCGCCCCCACGCATAACCGACCTTTGCCTTCGCCATCAGGTCACCCTCGTACGTGCAGTCCGCAAAAATCTTTGCCGTCCAGCGCTTGCCGTCCTCAGTCGAGATGGAGACGATGCGCTTGCCCTCAAGCTCCACGCCATTCAGCTCGCGCAACCGCTGGTGATAGAGCACTGTGACTCCGGCATCCTTCAGCATGCCGCGAAAAAGATCTTCCCCCATATGCGGCTCGGAGTACCAGTTCTCCATACGATCAAGATCGCGCACTCCATAATGAGAGGCCGCCTTAAGATAGAAGTCGCGAACATATCCGCCAATAATCGAGTAGTGGCCGAGGTCAGTGCCCGACAGCCCGCCCGTGACCATGCCGCCCAGGTGAGCTCCCGCTTCCAGCAGCACCACCCGCAATCCCTCGCGCGCTGCCGAGTATGCAGTCATCACGCCGGAAGAGGTGCCTCCGTAAACCAACAGATCGGGCAATGCAGCCGCATCGGAGCTTTGCAGCACTTCAATGGTTGCAGTAACTCCGCCGGGGACAACGCCTGTCTTGCCTCTCATGAATGCCCGCATTTGCGGGGAAGTAAGCGCTGGAATCGCATAACTCAGCATCTTAATCAGATGACGTCTCGTCACTTTCATTGTTGTCTCCTGGAATATCGCGGTTAATTTTACTTAGAAGCTGTTTCATAACCGAGTTTTGAAAGGGCACGGCTTCAGCCGTGCCGTTGAATGCCAAGTTAATTCGCGGGCTTTAGCCCCTGAGGGAACGGCCTGAATTGCATCAAGCGGTTATGAAGCCGCGTTTAAGCAATCGAAAACCAATGCTGAATTGAAGTAACCAGCACTCTCACAATTCGAAAATCAGTAATCGGATTCGGATTGTACTTTGGTATCTTCGCGCCTCGTTCTCAAGCGTGATTGATGTGTAGCGCCGAGTCTTAAGTACTGCAAGTTTACTTCCATCAGGTTCGGACGAAATCGCTCGCAATCAAGCACGAGTCGTGTCCATCCGATCGCTCGAATCGCGACGCGGCCGAGCTTCCTCGCCCTGCTATACTGTGGCGTGTAGCTATCTTGACAAGAGCCTTGTAAAGCAATAAAAGGAATGTTAACCAAGTGATCTATACCATTGCAACCTGAATGAGGCCATACGCGGTTGATCCTCGATCTGCATGGTGCTCCGGCAATCTCACCATTGACGGAAGATGAGAGATCCTAAACTTTTGTAATCAATCACGGTGGAGTCCGATCGCAAGATGAAACGCACATTTTTGGTACTGATCCTGGCGGCGAGCGCTGCTGCGGCAATTGCCCAAACCCCAACGAGCACGGCCCCGGCCGCAACTCCTGCCGCAGCAACGGCGCCCAAGCACCCCGCCGACGAAGACGATCAAGGCAACCCGATCTACCATCCTGAAGCTCCAGCCCTGGTGGCTGATATTCACTGCGGCGGGGCCAGCATGACGTGCACCATCAAACTGCCCAAAGATATTCCTCCCACTGACGCCAAGCTGGTAGATGACTTCAGCCTCCGCTACCAGGACATCAAAGTTGGCGACGGCGCCGAGGCGCTGCCCGGCAAAAAGTACACCCTCCACTACACCGGCTGGAACGCGGCCAGTGGAAGCAAATTCGATTCCACCTATGAGCATCACGCCAATCTCAAGGACAAAGACGGCAAGCCAGTCATGGGGGATGATGGCAAGTACAAACAGGACCCGGCGCCGCAGCCATTCACCTTCAATTGGGAGGACCACAAGGTAATTCCGGGCCTGGAACAGGGCATTCTGGGAATGCGGGTAGGCGGAAAGCGCCGCATAATCATCCCTTACCAAATGGCCTATGGCGTCTACGGACGTCGCGGGCCGAATGCCGCCCACCCTGGCGTTACTCCAAAGTCGGACATCATCTTTGACGTCGAACTGCTGGACGTGGCAGATCCGTATGTCCATCCGAAACCGGCTCCCAAGCCCGACGCGAACAAGCCGGAGACAAAGGAAGCGGCCCCAGTTGCCCCCAAGGCTTCTGCGCCGGCGTCCACGCCGGTTGCATCTTCAGCTCCGGCAAGTTCAGCGCAGCCCAAGTAGCACCTCTACTGATCGAAGATAAATAAGGCCACGCCGGCTTTCCGGCGTGGCCTTTATCGTTTAGTGCGCATTTTTACTAGCGCCATCTCCAAACAAGGCGCATCATGTGACAGGAGGAAACTCCGATGACCAATCAATCCCAGGCGCCAGCCTCGGCCGATCAAAAGTCGCGTCGGTTCCAGATTGGACTCACCCTGTTTCTCATCGGTTTGTTGGTCGCCTTTTTCCTGCTCGGCAACAGCATGGTAAACCACCGCTTTTTTCGCGGCGGCCGCATCGACCGGTACGGCCACGTAAAACAGTAGAGGCTGTCTAATAGCCGGTTTTTGAAAGGGCATGGCTTCAGCCGTGCCGTTGAGGGCCAGGTTAACTGGCGGGCTCTAACCCCTGAGGGAATGGTACGAATTGCATCGAGCCGGTTGTGAAGCTGCCTCCAGGAGCCGGAAAAAAATACCTCGACCGCAACCCTACCGATCCCCGCCCAGAATCGACCCCACAATCCCGCCCAGTATCGCCCCTCCCGCCGCGTTCCCCACGTCGCGCCTTTCCGTATGCGGCAGGTACTCGTTGATCTGGTGCGCCAGCCGCGAAATCGGCAGCGTCTGCAGCATCACCGTCCCCGGCCCCGCCAGCACCGCCAAAAACAACCCATCCCCGCCAAAGATCGCGTTCTTCAGTCCCGGAACCATGGCAATCTGGAAGGCCACCGAACCCTGAAACGCGCCAACATGCCCCGGATGCACCCGCAGCACCTCGCCCGGTGCCAGCGTCTTCACCACCAACTCGCCTGAAAGCTCCAGCCAGGCCGTTCCCTGACCGCCCACTCTTTGCAGCACAAATCCATTACCCCCAAAGATCCCCGCCCCCAGCGACTGCTGAAACCCGATCCCGATCGTCACCTGATCCGTCGCGCACAAAAACCCATGCCGGTGAACCATATATTCATTTCCAGGGCTAATCTCCACCGGCACAATATGCCCCGGGACCTTGGTAGCAAAGCTCACTGTCCCGGGAACCTGCATAGCGCGGTACTCGGTCATAAACAAGCTTCCGCCCCCAGCCACCCGCTTCAGCGCTCCAAAAATCCCTCCACCCCCGCCCATCTGCGTATGCGTAGTCATCTGAATTGAGCTAGTCATCCACGAGAGCTCCCCGCTCTCTGAATACACGCTCTCGTTAGGGTCAAGCTGCACATCGAGCACGGGCATAGTAGTGCCCTGAATCTTCGCTTGCATAGGTAAAGCCTCCTGTCAGCGACAGTGTACCTGCCTGGCGGCAGACGCAAAAGGACGCACTGTATTTTTCTTTTTCTTTTTACCGAGACCCTGAGCCCTGCCCCTTTGAGTGGGTCATTACCGAGCGCACAAATCCACTACTGAGATTCGTACTTCCTGAGCTTTCGAAACCGAGACTCGAAGCACCCGCCAGTCAGGGGTCCACCGTTCAAAATTTCATCAATATCCCTAATTGGACTGTATTGATTCTGGAGAATTTTGGAGGGGCAAATCCATCCCTGTACGTCGCGCTCAGACAGAAATGACCAACGGAATCCAAGTTCAAGGCGGATGTTACCACTCCGTAACCATTCCATCCATGAACAGTTTTCAGAATCAGCGAGTTGTTTGGAAGCTGAACAACTGTATTCTCCGTGGCAGCCAAATATCGTGGTGTACCCACCGCATCCACACTCAGACGGCCAAACTCCAGAAGACCATGAATCTGGGGAACGACACGAAAGATTGAATATGTTGGCAATTCGATCGTCGCCTTTCCCGTCGTCGCCTTGACGGTTGTGTCAACAACGGCGCCACCAAATTCAACGCCGGTGTGAATATCAAATGCATAGCCAAAGAAAGGTGGCGACACATCGCTTTGCTGGAGCGTAATTCCATTCGCTTTGGCGATCTTTTGCTGGTCTCCAAACTTTCTCAGAGTTTCTACGGCCCTGGGGCTATATAGATTCTTGAAATTGTATCGAAAGTCCGCCACGCCTGTAACATTGTCGCGGTTGAATTCCTTGTCCGTTTCGTAGACCACACTCCCGGAGGCGTATATTTCCTGGAGATTACCGCGCAACTCAAATGGACGCGACTCAGAAAGCCCAAAGTCAATGGTGTCGGTGTAGGTCATGCCGGAGATTGAGTTATTTCCGACATTGGCTAAGGCAGTAGGACAGAACTGCCATCCTCCATACAAACGGCCGACGGGCGGTGCAATCTTCGCGTCCAGTATCCACCCAGGTTTCGATCCGCGCCCTGCGGCGAAACTTCCGTTTATATAGTAGCTGGACGCATCTTTTGTCGCGGGTGCCTTTTCCTGACCAAGCCTGGCTTTGGGGTCCAACGTCATTGCCGTTCCTAAAACATTTTGCAACTCGGCAATCTTGTATGGGATTCCTTGAATGTCTATATCGTTGCCCTCCGTTTGAAGCTCAAGCGTGCCAACTGTCCCAGGGTCAGGTTGGTTCGGTTGGACGCCTGCCAAATCCGCTTGCATCTGTCGGCACTTTGCGGGCCTTGCGGTGAAGGTTCCGGTGTAATTCTGTATGACAAGACTGCAACTGAGCGTTTTTCCAGATCCCAAACCCAGGCCCTGGAACGCGAGATGCGAGCTAACCAGATAGTTATTGGGACCACCTACGGGCAGTGCAGCCAGGGTAAGCGTCGGCGTGGTATCGATCAATGTCGATGTGGGTAGACTTAACACAACACCGTTTACAGTTGAGGATAGTGTGATAGTGATGGTGTATTTTGTTTGAGTTTTGAGGATAGGAGCTACGGGACCGGATTTTGGTGTGAATACCAGGAATAGCCAATTGTCGTCATAGGGGTTTGCAGTGAATGTCACAGGAAGAGGAGAGGAGAGGTCAGTACCCAGATATACCGCCCCTCCTTGTCCCGAAATTCCTGCTGTTGATGTCGCATCTCCACATTGGATAGCGACAGAACTGGGGTTGAATATCTTGTAATCTGTTACCGAGCATAGGGTTTTCGGCGTGGTGCCGTAACATGCATGCGCGGCAGCGATCATCGCGGTGAGAGCGACAAGCATGCACAGCCGGGTAGAGAGAAAGCTCGACAAGGGTCTTTTCATGATTGAGGGCACCCCGGGACAGCCGTTACAAGGTCGGAAACGCACTTGATTCCTTGCGTGAGGTCAGCGACAGTGATGCACTGACAGATTACCGGAGGAGCAGAAAACTCCGCCTGAATGGCCTTTGCCAGAAGCTGAGCTCCGTCTGGGTTATAGGGTGCCGCCTGCGGTGCCCATAAGACGGTAAGTTGGTCAGTATCGTTAGGGAGGGTCCTGAGCTTGGCCCAATTTTGCAAGAGCACTAAGACACGTCCATGAACACTTGTTGGTTTAGAAGTCACAATCTTACCTGGAGGTGCTGGTGTGGATGGCGTCATCATAGATCTCCTCATTCGGTAGCTACCTGGAAGTTAGTGCAATTGTGGAATGGAATCGCAGTGCTTGATTCGCCAGTCAACGAAAGCTTCGACGCTAGCTTTCCGCAATCTTCTTTCCGATATAGGTGCCGTGGCCGAGGCCCATCAGGATCATCAGCGTCTGGCCGATATCGGGCAATCCCAGGTCCCAAATGTTATGGCCCAATCTCGTATCGAAATGAGGGGAACCGGGATTTTGGATGAGAGCGAAGACCTCGGCCAGAAAGACGCCGGCGGCAATCAACGTCCACAGCACGACTTGAACCTTGCCTATATCCGGAAGGCCTTCGTCATCGCTGAATATGCCGCTCTTGCCGTTAGGGTTTTTAATGGGGGGAGCAGCAAGGTGGGCGGCGTAGGCATCGGCATCTTTCTTATCCTGGGATTTGACCGCAATCGACTTCGCAGAAACCGTGGTTGCCACGCTGATGCCCATGGCAATCAGCAGGTAGGTAGGAACACCGGGCAAATCCTGACGGTAGCCGCTGCTAAATCGAATCTGGTAGATGGCCAGAAACGCAAACACTGATGCGGCAGTCCAAACCATCATCTGGAATTTGCTGGTGCTTGGCCGCTCGTCCTTGCCAATGACCAGCGCCCAGGGATGCTTTCCTGTGGCGATAAGTACAATGATCCAAAGCACGGCCAAACCGCCCAGGCCCGTGAGATAAGACATTCCTTCCTGCGTCGTCATACGATGCCCTCCTACTGCGCGGCTCTGAGAGGCAACTGCATCCACCGCGCTCGCATAACTCAGCCCTTACGTGCGGACCAGACATCAGCCGCGCTGCCGAGATTGTCTTTCTTCGATTTTTCTGACACCACTCCGGGCCCCCTTCGTAACTCATCAATCGGGTGATCGTGCTTTGACTTCCAATACAAGATCGCAGGATGCGGCTTATATGAACTCCGCTCTGCATCGGCCCGGCTGCCGGGGAAAGCATTTGTAACTTCCCATGAATTGTCCGGGCATGTCAAGAACAATTGTTGGGACTTCTTTTTTGATATGTAGAAGGCTATTTATCAGCGGGAAAGGTAGAACGCACCCAAGCCTCTCCGCCGCTGCGGAGGGACCAGTGGATTGCATCATCCTGCCTACCCTTTTGCAAACATCTGTTTGATGCCCCGCAGCGCCTGCCGCGTCCGCTCCTCATTTTCGATCAGCGAAAACCGCACATGCGCATCCCCGTAATCGCCAAAACCAATCCCCGGCGAGACGGCGGTTTTGGCTTCCGTCAGCAGCAGCTTTGAAAACTCCAGCGACCCCAGCTTCCTATACTGCTCAGGAATCTGGGCCCACACAAACATGGTTGCCTTGGGGCTAACCACCGGCCAGCCAAGCTTGTTCAGCCCCTCCACCAGCACGTCGCGGCGCTTGCGATAGTTCTCACAGATATCAAGCACACACTTCTGCGGGCCTTCAAGAGCTGCGATAGATGCCACCTGGATCGGCGTAAACGTCCCGTAATCGAAGTAGCTCTTCAGCCGCGCCAGCGCGCCCACCAGCTTCGGGTTGCCCACCATGAAGCCAATGCGCCAGCCGGGCATGTTGTAGCTCTTTGACAGAGTGAAAAACTCGACAGCGACGTCCTTCGCGCCCGGCACCTGCAGCACGCTTGGCGGCTTGTATCCATCGAAGGCGATATCGGCATAGGCCAGGTCCTGGATCAGATGGAAGCCGTACTCTTTTGCCAGCTCCACCAGCCGCGCCAGAAACGGCAGCTCCACGCACTCCGTCGTCGGGTTCGAGGGGAAGTTGACGATCAGCGCCTTGGGCCGCGGAACCATGCGCGGAATCAGCTCCTCAAGTTGCGCCAGGAACTGCTCGCGGTCGTGCACCGGCACGCTGATCACGTGCGCTCCGGCAATCACCGGCCCGTAAATATGAATCGGATAGCTGGGATTCGGTACCAGCACCGTGTCGCGCGAATCCAGAATCGCCAGGCACAGGTGCGCGATGCCCTCCTTGGAGCCGATGGTGACGATGGCCTCGGTCTCCGGATCGAGTTCGACGTCGTAGCGTGTCTTGTACCAGTTGCAGATGGCCTTGCGCAGCCGCGGAATGCCGCGCGAGACCGAATAACGGTGCGTCGCAGGCTTCAGTGCCGCCTCCACCAGTTTGTCTACGATATGTTTGGGCGTTGCCCCGTCGGGGTTGCCCATTCCAAAATCGATAATGTCCTCCCCGCGACGGCGGGCAGACATCTTCATCTTGCCGGTGATGTCAAAAACATAAGGCGGTAACCGCTGAATCCTGCTGAACTCTTCCATTCATCCAGTTTAAGGCAAAGGAGACCGGCGCCGCAGAGCGAAGACTTCCGGGCCAGCGAAGGTGAAAGAGCACGAATTCATCTAAACGTGTTTCATATTGACCAGAAATGAAATTGCACATTGAGAAACAATGTGTGGAGGGAGCGGTTTGCCGCAACGAGCGTGGTCGCGCTTGTCTCCGAGATGGGGAAATACGGTCTGAAGTAGCCGATTTCTGTTCGGGCAACCGCTCCTCCTACTTTAAAGGTGGCCCATGAACGCCCTTTTGGTTTATCCGGAATTTCCTGATACATATTGGAGTTTCAAACATGCGCTCAAGTTCCTGGGTAAGCGTGCCGCACAGCCTCCGCTGGGGCTGATGACAGTGGCGGCGTTGCTGCCAGGCGAGTGGAACAAGCGTCTGGTGGACACCAACGTGGAGAGTCTGCGCGACCGCGACCTGGCCTGGGCCGACGTGGTGCTGTTGAGCGGAATGCACATTCAGCGCGATCCTTTGCTGGCCATTGTGGAGCGCTGCCGCGCGCGCGGGCTGCGGACGGTAGTGGGCGGACCGATTGCCAGCAGCCTGCCGGCGGCTGAGCTGAAAACGGACCACGTAATAATCGGCGAGGCCGAGGAACTAATTCGAACTCTGGCGCGGGATCTGGAGCGGGGAACAGCGAAGCCGGTCTATCAGGCTGCGGAACGTCCGGAGATGAGCACCAGCCCGGTGCCCGACCTGAGCCTGATCAAGATGAACCGCTACTCGACCATGGCGGTGCAATACTCGCGCGGCTGCCCCTTCAACTGCGAGTTCTGCGACATTATCGAAATTTACGGGCGGCGTCCGCGCACCAAAGCCGTGGCGCAAGTGTTGGCCGAACTTGACCAGTTGCACGCGGCCGGCTGGCGCGAGGCGGTGTTCATCGTCGACGACAACTTCATCGGCAACAAGGCGCGCGCCAAAGAACTGTGCGTTGCGCTTGCCGCGTGGCGCAGCCAACACAAGAAAAGTTTTGACTTCCTCACCGAGGCCTCGCTCAACCTGGCAGACGATCCGGAGCTGATGCAATTGATGAAGGATGCCGGATTCATCTCCGTCTTTTTGGGCATCGAGACCCCCGATGTGCCGGGCTTGATCGCCACCAACAAGCTGCAGAACACGCGGCGCAGCTTGCTCGAAAGCGTAGCCGTCATCCAGAGCTATGGGATGCAGGTGATGGGCGGCTTCATCCTGGGCTTCGACACGGATCGCGAAGACATCTTCGACCGCATGGTCGACTTTATACAGAAGAGCGGCATCCCCATTGCCATGGTCGGCCTGTTGCAAGCCATGCCGGGAACGCAACTCTTTCGGCGCCTCCGCAAGGAGGGCCGCATTCTGGATGCGGGTGACGGCGACAATACCGACGACAAGCTCAACTTTCTTCCCCATATGGATTCTGCCAGGCTGCTGGAGGGTTATCGCTCAGTGCTCAAGCGAATCTACTCCAGCGGAGCTTACTATGAGCGCGTGAAGCTCTACCTGAGCCGCACTCAGCCAAAGCCTGAGAAAAAATCCGGCAGGCAGCGCGTGTCCCGGCAGCAGTGGATGACACGCGCAAATGCGCGGGCTTTCGTTACATCGATTGTCCGCCAGGGAATCTTCGGGCGGCAGCGCTGGAGCTACTGGAAGTTTCTGCTGGCGGTAGCCACACGCTATCGCCATTGCGTAGGCGCAGCCATGACACTGGCGGTAATGGGCTATCACTTGCAGGTGATCACGCGCAAGCTGTCGAATGCCGTGGAGTTGCCCATCCTGCCAAAAGCGGTGGCCGATAATGCTGTCGAAGATTCCCTGGGTTGAAGGGTACGGGCTTCAAATGCTGTGGAAAAATCCTGGCTTTGTAACAGGGCACGACTTCAGTCGTGCCGCAAAGAACCCCATTATCGACCTGGGCTTCAGCCCCTGAGGGACGTTTTTCGTCGAAGCTACGACAATTTCCGCGCCTCCGCTACTAAGCGGCGTACAACGGCGTGTATCGATTGGTAGCTGATGAAAATGTTGAGAAGGCTCACAACTGCTCCTCCGATGCCAAGATAAAACCCGCCATGGTCTTTATGTGAGGAGAGTTCAGCCATCAACCAAAGACAAATTGCAAGACAGAAAGATGAGGCCGGCAATTGCACGATTCCTGAGTCGAGAGGCTGTTTCTTGCACCATCTGTCGAAATAAAAGCGTATCCGTTCCATGGCCGCAAGTATAGCTCCAACAATCCGATCCGCCATTAAAGCCAACCACGGAATTTATACTGAAAGACAACATGACCACGTTCCTACCCGTCGACGAACAGATGGACCTGCTCGAAAAAGGCGCCGCGGAGATCATCCGCGTGAGCGACCTCCGCGAGCGCCTTGAAGAGAGCCGCAAAACCGGCCGCCCGCTGCGCATCAAAGTCGGCTTCGACCCCACCGCTCCCGACCTGCACCTGGGCCACACCGTGCTGATGCGCAAGCTGCGCCACTTTCAGCAACTGGGCCACCAGGTCATATTTCTGGTAGGCGACTTCACCTCCCTCATCGGCGACCCCTCCGGCCGCAACGTCACTCGCAAGCCGCTCACCCGCGAGCAGATTGACGAAAACGCCAAGACCTATACCGAGCAGGCCTTTAAGATTCTCGACCGCAGCGAGACCGAGATCCGCTACAACTCCGAGTGGCTTGACAAGCTGGGCTTCGAGGGCACCATCCGCCTGACGGCGCACTTCACCGTCTCGCAAATGCTGGAGCGCGACGACTTCCACAAGCGCTTCCAGTCCGAGCAGCCCATCAGCCTCCACGAGATGCTCTATCCCGTGATGCAGGGCTACGATTCCGTTGCGCTTGAGTGCGATGCCGAGTTGGGCGGCACCGACCAGAAGTTCAATCTCCTCTGCGGCCGCGAACTCCAGCGCCACTACGGCCAGAAGCCGCAGATCGTGCTGATGACGCCGATCCTCGAAGGCCTTGACGGCGTGCAGAAGATGTCGAAGTCGCTGAACAACGCCATCGGCATCAACGAGCCAGCTGCCGAGATGTACGGCAAGCTGATGAGCATCTCCGACGATCTGATGTGGAAGTACTGGGTCTTCCTCACCGACCTCCGCCAGTCCGAAGTCGATGCTCTGAAATCCGAAGTGGCCGCCGGCAAGCTCCATCCCATGGAAGCAAAGAAGCGCCTTGCCCGCACCATCACCGCCGGCTTCCACAGCGAGTCCGACGCCCAAAGCGCCGATGAAAACTGGGCGCGCATGTTTCAGCAAAAAGGCGAAAGTGAAGATCTTGAAGAGGTCGCCGTAACCTATGCCGATGTAGCCGGCCCGGAGCCGAATCAGATTCGCCTACCCAAGCTATTGGTCGCTCTCGGTCTTGCTGCCAGCAACGCTGAAGCCAACCGAAAAATCGCCGAAAAGGCCGTGAAGCTCGACGGCGAAGTAGCCGCCAATCCGATGATTTCGCTAGCCTCACTTCCGGCCCGCCTCGTAGTCCGTCTAGGCAAGCGAGCCAAGGTCGCAGTCATCAGCTCCTGATGGCCACATAAGTAATGTCCGCACAAGCGCGCTTGAGTTGAAGAGCACAAAAATGCCTGAGCGTCGAGCAAAAAACGCGCCGGAGGCGCAGAGTTCGTTAGCCCCGCGCTTTAGCGTGGGGGAAAAGGGATTATATAGTTTCGTTTCGGAGTCCCGTAGGGACGGCGCAACGGCCGCAAGCGCCCCATCCATTTCCGCGTTCTTTGCGGAAATGGATGGGAATGAGGAGCTAGCATTTTATTGCCGGATCTATAACAGTCAGACCGACGCAGGTTTCTCATAACGGAGGGAGCAGGGGCCTTCAGGCCCCTGAAAACAGCCTCACAACAAAAGTGGCTTTAGCCACGGGCTCTTCGCCTATAGAGTCGACCCGCCAGCCCCACACTCACACTCACACTCACACTTTCTCTTGCCGCGCCATCACCCCGGATACGACCCTGCAATATAGCTCTGCAAAACCTCGATCACCCGCTCCTGCCCGGTGATCACCCACTTCACCATATCGCCGATCGACACCATGCCCACCACCTTATCCTGCTTCATCACCGGCAAGTGGCGGATATGGCGCTCGGTCATCAGCGTCATGCATTCGTCCACGGTCTGCTCCGGGCTCACGGTCGTCACCTTGCTGGTCATAATCTCGGCCACCTTGGTTTCTTTCGTGTGATGCCCCAGCAGTGCGCATTTGCGCGCATAGTCGCGCTCTGAGAAAATTCCGGCCAGCTTCTTCTTGCTGCACACCAGAAGCGCGCCCACATCGTTCTCCGCCATCACCTTGAGCGCCTCATAGACCGTCTGCTCGGGATCGACGGAGAGGACCTTATTCACTGCCTTCTGTTTCAAAACCTGATCGATGGTATCTGTAGTTTTCATCGCACATCCTGTTT
>Ga0187867_10000399_pt1 | contig 38996 bp, 39 predicted proteins | sample June2016WEW_13_1_FD_132976 | JGI IMG/M metagenome (GOLD analysis project Ga0187867, IMG submission 132976) | Peatland microbial communities from SPRUCE experiment site at the Marcell Experimental Forest, Minnesota, USA - June2016WEW_13_10 | ecosystem: Environmental > Terrestrial > Soil >... | reverse complement strand
CGAATGTGCGGAACAGGAAATCGACGATCTCCGAACGGTTGTCCGGCGTCACCGCGGCGCCCCAGCGGGTCATCTTGTCCACTTCGCGCTCCCACTGCGGGCGCGTGAGATGCTGTCCGGCGACCATGTCTGCGCCGTGGCATCCCACACAGGTTTGCTTCACCTTGTCCGGAAACGGCGGGATCTCGGCCGCAGGCGGTTGCGCCGGCAATCCGGGCGGGCCGCCGCCCACGTCCACGCGCACCGCGGGAACCACGTTCCACAAGTACCCGGACGGATTCCAGTCTTCCAGCAGCGGCTGGGTCTCGCCGTTTTCATCCGTGGTCTTGGACATCAGCACGTAGGAACCCTCCCCCGGCGGCGTCCAACTGGCTTCCCAGAGCCGCCAAGCGTAGCGCGCGCGATCCGCGCCCAGCTTGGCGGGCTTCCAAGTGCGGCCGCTATCTGTGGAAACATCCACGCGCGCCACCGGCGATTCGCCAGCCCAGGCCGCGCCGCGGATGGTGACCGGCCCGCCCGCCAGGCGCTCGCCAGCCAGCGGATTGGCAATCACGGATTTCGGCTTGATGGCTGTGACCGGCACCATCGCCGCAGGATCGACGGCCGTGCCTGGAGCCACCGTGTGTACGGGTCGGCGATAGGCCGTTTTCATAAAGAATCCGTCGTATTCCTTATCGAGCAGCGTGATGTTGGTGACCCATTTCACCCAGGAATCGCCGGCCCAGCCCGCCGGAACCAGCCGCAATGGAAACCCGTGCGAGGAAGGCAGCGGCGAGCCGTTCATATTGAATGCCAGCAGGGTGTCCGGATGGAGCGCCTTTTCCAGCGGCACGCTGCGTACGAAGTCCGGCACCTTGCCCATGGGTACGTCCGCGCCGTTGAACAGGACTTGGGTGGCGCCCGGTTTCACGCCTGCGCGGCGCAGCACGTCGGCCAGCCGCACACCGGTCCAGCGGGCGTTGCCCACCGCGCCATAGCGCCACTGCATGCCGGCGACGCCCGGCTCGTAGAAGCTGCGGCCATTGCCGGCGCACTCGACGACGGCCACCTGTTCCAGGCGCGGGAGCTTTTCAATTTGCGCCATATCCAGCGTGAGTTCGCGCTCCACCAGGCCATCCACGCGCAAGCGCCAATCGGCCAAGTCCACCTTCGGCTTGTAGATATGGGTGCGCACATAGAAATTTTCCGCGGGGGTGAGCCAGGTATCGAACCCGGAAAGCGGCATTTCGAAATCTTCCGGGTTGGCGGAGCGGACCATCAGGCCTGGACTGGGCCGCTGGTCGCCTTTTATAGCCAGCCCCGGCGTGAGCGAAAGCAGGTAAAGAATCCGTCTGCGCGAAAGGGTCATAATCAGCGATTTATTCTATCAACTAAATCGCCACCATTGGTAGGACAGGCCGGTCTCCCCCGTCAAATTGCGCGAAAGGGAGATGTATGGCGGAACAAACGGAAGCTGTAGTAATCGGGGTCGGCGAACCTCTCCTGAAAGACCCGCTCCCAGCGTGCGTCGCTCGCTTCGGCATTGGGACGCCTATGCAGCAGCGTGTGCGACTTGGTTGGACTCTGCGGCGCGGACGAGGCTCGGCCCGGCAGCGGCAAGGGTAACGTGCGATGAAAGAACGCGCTCGCGCAGGTCCGGAATCGATACTTTTCGATCGCGAGCACAGCCCGTCCGGGTTCAACCCGTACGATCACGCCTGAAACGATCAAGCTTAGCTGAATCGAGTTGTGCAACAGCACCGGCCACTCCACATACACTTCAACGCACGCATGCAACGCTAATGCGCGGTCCGTCGTAAAGAGCGCGCCCCGGCTGCCGATATTCACGATCTCTCCCCAACCGCATTCTCCGCCAGCCTGGTAACGGACCGGGAGCTTTATGGGAAAGCGCAGGGCGTGACGGCTTTCGTCCGCTTTACCGTTCTTGCGAAACCGTACCGCGTGTAGCGGCTTGACAGCTTGCTTCATAAACCTCAACCGATCCACTTCGTTACGGTAATGCCGCCATCGCGATTCCGGTGGGTAAAGCAGAGCTGCCTCCCGTCTTCCATGCGCAGCGTCATGGTCTGCCCCAGATGGATGGCCACGAAAGACCCATCGTGTACACACCAAATCTGGCCGGAAAAGCTCTGCGCCCCAAGCCGCGGTTGTTCGCCTGGGCCGGCATCGATCTCATCTTGAGTGAGGGACAGATGATATCTCACGGAGATTTCTTTGCCGCGACCGGTAGTGACGATGCCGGTTCCCTTCAGGCGGTCGACAACCCGCCTGGAATTGTCGACGAGGGTTTTATGCAGTGAGCTGGTGATGCTGCTTGACATAGTCGTCATTGGGAGTGTGTGGCTCGCGAACGGAGCCACACGGTTTTGAGATTCTTATCTAGCGGCCGCGATAGCCGCCGCCGCTGGAGCGGCGCGCGCCATTGCCAGCCGGTTTCGGATGGGCTTCGTTGACGTTCAGGGATCTACCGTCAAGGTCCTTACCATTGAGAGCGGCGATGGCGTTGTCGCCTTCCGCATCGTTAGTCATCTCGACAAAGCCGAACCCTCTGGCTTGTCCAGTGTCGCGATCAGTCACGATATTCACACGGTCGACGGTTCCGTGACTTGCAAAGAGCGAACGGACAGTCTCTTCCGTGGCCCCAAAACTGAGGTTACCTACAAAAATATTCTTCATTGTTGTTCCTTTGGATTTGAAGGCAGCGAATCGGAGGAGGTGGAACCAGGACGATTGGCGGGAAATCAAATGCGACTTAAGTATAGCACGATTGCGGATACCGGATGGCTATCTTTAATTTTATGGAGCGCGGTACTCTGGCCGTCGCGCGGTAACTTCCATGGGTGCAGTTACTTCATCGGTAATTACATTGAAAAGAATCAGGCGGGTTTCACCAAACGACGTGGTAATGGCGACATCCGTGGCGTCCCGGCCCGTGGCCATCAGCACCCGTCCGACGCGGGGTGTATTGTTTCGCGCATCGAAAGCCCACCAGCGATCTTCTAGGTACACCTCGAACCAGGCGCTGAAGTCCATGGGAGCGTCCGTAACCGGAACACAGATGTCTCCCAGGTAACCTGTAGCGTAGCGCGCTGGGATATTCAGAGACCGGCAGAAGGTGATCGCGAGATGCTGGAAGTCCCGGCACACGCCGGTCCGGTCCCGGTAGACATCGAGCGCGGATTTGGTGGCGCTGGCAAACTCATAGCCGAAGGTGACGTTCTGGTGAACCCAGTCGCAGATGGCCTGCACCCGCTGCCAGCCCGGCGCAAGGCCTCCGAACAACTGGGCCGCCGTGTTCGACAGCAGATCTACTTCGCAATAGCGGCTGCTCAATAGAAACTGCAGTGTCTCGGGCGGCAGATCGGCCACCGGGATTTCGCGTGCGGCCAAATCCTGCGGATCCACGTTCCCGGAATCTTCGATCAGCGTCGAGTTCCATAGCCGGATCCACCCCGCGGGAGCGATAAAGCGGCAGCAGAGGTTTCCGAAACTGTCGGCGTACTGCTCCTGTTTCACATCGGGTTCAATGCGGAGCCGGTCGGGTTCGAGAAGGTCGCCGGCCCGCGACGGATGCACGTTAAGCAATGCCACGATAGGCGCGGCCACGGGCACGTCGAACTGGATGTCGAATCCAAGGCGAATTCGCATGGCTTGCTTTCAGTTTAGCGTGGGGCGGACCCCACGGGGTTTACGACTGCGCGGGACCCGGCGGCGGCTCGCGTTATCGCCACCGATGCCGCTGTTTACGCTTCGCGTGCCGCCTCGCGGCGACCCGCGCAAAACTCGCGGTCAGGATGGATTCGCTATCTCCTTTCCTGTGAGACTCTTTCATTCCCTACTTCATGCCGGTTTATCCCGGCGCACCCCAAATCCGGCACAATTCCGCCCGATCTTGCACAGGCGCTAGAGGATGCCGCGGCAGTCGCGTTAAACTATACAATCAATTATGGCCTTGAGCAAAGATTTACTGGAGATCCTGGTTTGCCCCCTATGCAAGGCGGATCTCGATCTGAAACCGGATAATAGCGGCCTGAAGTGCGTCCAGTGCCACCGCGTCTACCCGATTCGCGACGACATTCCGGTGATGCTGGTCGACGAGGCGAAGATCGAAGAGTGACCAGCCTGCCTATTGGCTGCCGCGTGGCCGTCGTCCGGCTGCGCTCGCTGGGCGACTGCGTGCTCACCACGCCCGCGCTCGAAATCCTGAAGCGCGCCCGCCCCGATGTGCGCATCGCCGTGGTCGTGGAGGACCGCTTCCGCGCGGTGTTCGAACGCAATCCCGACATCGAGATTCTGCTGCGCCCAAGCTGGCGCGACCTGCGCGCCTGGGCTCCCGAGTTTTGCTTGAACCTGCACGGAGGCACCGCCAGCGCGCGTCTCACCGCCGTTTCGGGAGCACGATGGCGGGCCGGTTTCGCGCATTACCGCTGGCAGCGGCTATACAACGTGCGCATTCCGCGCGCGCAGCAGGTTCTGGGCGAAGAGCGTACCGTGCATACGGCGGAACATCTGGCATCGGCTGTGTTCTATCTAGGCGTCCCACGCGTGGAGATTCCGCGCGCCAAGCTCTTCGCCGCGGGGCGCTCCAACGCCCGCGCTTACGCGGTGATCCATCCCGTGGCATCCCAGCCGGATAAGACCTGGCGCGCAGCCGGCTTTCTCGCCGCCGCCCGGTTCCTGCGCGAATCGCTGGAACTCGATCCCGTATTCATCGCCGGGCCGGGTGAAGATCTGGCCGCCTTTCGCGAACGCCGCACCGTCGTGGGCGCGCCGCTCGGCGAAATCAAGTCGTTGCTGTCGGGCGCGGCGATGTTCCTGGGCAACGATTCCGGGCCGGCGCATATGGCCGCCGCCTTCGGCCTCCCGGTGGCTGTAATCTTCGGCGCGTCCGACCCAGCCATCTGGCATCCCTGGCGCGCCGCATCGGTAGTGATCCAAAGCCCAACGGGCATCCAGTCGGTTACGGAACAGCAGGTGTGCGACGCTTTGCAGCGCATGCGGGTGCACGCATGAGGGACCTGCTGCGCCTGCTGGCATTCGCCAAACGGTATTGGGCCTACCTGCTTCTCTCCGTCGTCCTGATGGCCTGTGTGGGCGCCGCGCACGGCATGACCGCGCTGCTGATCGGCCCTATCTTCGACCGCGTACTCAACCCGGCCTCCATCGATGCGCCCGTGCTGTTATTCAAGGATCCGATCTTCCACCACCCCATCTATCTCAGCCAGATCGTGCCCGGCGCCCTGCACAACCGCAGCATCTGGACCATGGTGGCCTTCGCCATACTTGCCGTATTTTTCACCAAGGGAATTTGCGATTACCTGGCGAATTACCTGGTGAATTATGTGGGCTGCTCGGCGGTCACGGACCTGCGCAACACCGTCTTCGACAAGGTGGTCCGGCAGGGCGCGCAGTTCTTCGAAGCGCACTCCACCGGCCGGCTGATGTCGTCGATCATGAACGACATCGAGAAAATCCAGGTGGCGGTTTCGCACATCCTGGCGGACCTGCTGCGGCAGACCTTCGTGGTGTTGGGCCTGCTCTTCGTCATTCTGGATACGAATTGGAAGTTGGCGGTGGTCAGCCTCACCGTGCTGCCCTTCGTGCTGATCCCCACAGCGCGTATCGGCCGCCGCATCCGCCGCACCAGCCGGCGCAGCCAGGATCACGCCGCGGAGTTGAACGAGATCCTGCAGGAAACGCTCAGCGGCCACCAGGTGGTAAAGGCCTTCGGCACCGAGCAATACGAATCGCGGCGATTCCGCCAGACCGCACAAAAATTGCTCAAGAGCAATCTGCGCTACGTGCGGCAGCAGGCGCTGGCTTCGCCGCTGATCGAAATCTTCGGCGCGATTACCATCGTCGGCCTGCTCACCTACGCGCGCACCCAGATCAAGGCGCACACGCTGACCGCCGGCGAGTTTACCAGTTTCGTGATCGCGCTGCTGATGATGTACGAGCCGGTGAAGCGCCTCACCGGCATCCATAACATTTTCGAGCAGGCCATCGGCGCTTCGCAAAAAGTTTTCGAATACCTGGCGCACGCGGAGGAGATTCAGGAGAAGCCGGGCGCCGCCAGGCTGGAGCGCTTCTCGGGGTCCATCCAGTTCGAGAACGCCGGTTTCCGCTATCCGCTCTCGCCCAATGGGTTTCAGTTGAAATCGCTGAAGCTGGAGGTGCGCGCCGGCGAGGTGGTAGCGGTGGTCGGGCCCAGCGGCGCGGGCAAGACCACTCTGGTGAACCTGGTGCCGCGATTCTACGACGTCACTTCCGGCACGGTGCGTATCGATGGACGGGATGTGCGCGATTACGATCTGGCGTCGCTGCGGTCTATGGTTGGGATCGTCGCGCAGGACACTTTTCTGTTCAACGACACCGCGGCCAACAATATCGCCTACGGCCGGCCCGGCACGCCTTTGAGCCAGATCCGCGACGCCGCGCGGTCCGCGCTGGCGGACGAATTCATCAGCCGGCTGCCGGATGGCTACGGCACCATCATCGGCGAGCGGGGCGTGAAGCTGAGCGGCGGGCAGAGGCAGCGCATCGCTATCGCTCGCGCGCTGTTGAAGAATGCGCCCATCCTGATACTGGACGAAGCCACCTCGCACCTGGATACCGAATCGGAACTGCTGGTTCAAGACGCGCTGGCCAATCTGATGGCGGGCCGCACCGTCATCGTGATCGCGCACCGGCTATCCACCATTCGCCGGGCCGACAAGATCGTGGTGCTGGAGCGGGGCGGCGTCTGCGAAGTGGGCTCGCACGAAGAACTGGTCAACGGCGGCGGCATTTACCAGAGACTGCACGAGTTGCAATTCGTGGAGGCGGGGAGCGTGATGGATCTATGAGCGCGCGCAGCATGACCGGTTTCGCGCGGGTGCGTAAAGCGACGCCCGATGGGGAGATCGTGGTCGGCATCAAGAGCGTGAATCATCGCGGCCTGGATATGCATTTCCACATGACCGCGGAGCTGGACCCGTTTGAAGGCGCCATCCGCAACGCGGTGAAGGCCAGGGTGGCGCGCGGGCACCTGCAGATTCACGTGGTATTTAGCCGCACTGCCGCGGCGGATGCCTCCAGCTTGAACCGGCCGTTGCTGAAGGCCTATCTGCAAGCGTTTCGCGAAGCGGCCGGCGAGTTCGGCGCGGAGGGCAAACCCGATCTGAATGCGGCGTTGCGGGTGCCGGGAATGCTGCTGGCGGGCGAATCCGCCGAACCCGATGCCGGGCTGGAGCAGGCGCTGCTGGAAGCCGCCGAGGAAGCGCTGGGCCTGCTGAACAACTTTCGCGAGCGCGAGGGCGCGGCGATGGCGGCGGAGATGCTTGAGCGATCCGCATCGCTCCGCGATCTTGTGGCGCAAATGGAGAAGATCCGGTCGCGCGCCACACAGGCGTTCCAAAAGAGACTGAACGAGCGCCTGCGCGAATTATTGCGCGGCGCGGGTATCGAGCCGCAGCGGCTGGCGCAAGAGGCGGCCATGCTGGCGGAGCGCAGCGATATCAGCGAGGAATTGATCCGCCTGAAGACGCATGCCGCGCAGTTGGAGAAGCTGCTGGAATCCGGCGGTGAAGTCGGCAAACGCCTGGATTTCCTGTTGCAGGAGATGAACCGCGAAGCCAACACCATCCTCTCCAAAACCGGGGGACTGGGCGATCTCGGCCTGACCATCACGGACTTGGCGCTGGCGGCGAAAGCCGAGATCGACAAGCTGCGGGAGCAGTCGCTGAACCTGGAATGACGACAGTTTTCATCATCTCCGCGCCGTCCGGGTCGGGCAAGTCCACCCTGGTATCGCGGCTCTTGGCCCGCGAACCGGGGCTGATGTTTTCGGTTTCGTATACCACCCGCGCGCCGCGCGGGCACGAAGTGGAGGGCGAGAGCTATCATTTCATCTCGCGCGCCGAGTTTGAAAAGCGCATCGCGCTAGGCGAGTTCCTGGAGCACGCCGAGGTATTCGGGAACTATTATGGGACCCACCGCGGGGTGCTGGATCGGGCGCAGGAGCAGGGCGTCGACCTGGTACTCGACATTGACGTACAAGGTGCGCGACAATTGAAGGGTAAGATTCCAGAAGCGGTGACTGTCTTTATCTTGGCCCCGTCCCGCGAGATCCTCGAGCAAAGGCTGCGCTTGCGCAGCGAAGATTCCGACGCCGTGATCGAGCGGCGATTGCGCGACGCGGCCAACGAGATTCGAAATTACAGCGCTTACGATTACGTGCTGATTAACAAGGAGCTGACCAAGTCGGACGAAATCTTGGCGGCGATTGTGCGCGCCGAGCGAGTACGGCGAAACCGGATAGAAGATCGCATCCGGCCGATTCTGGAAACTTTCGAGAAGAACGCGTAAAGGACGTATCAAAGTATGGGCGACAAGATTCCGCGCAACAACGCGCATTGCACCATCCCGGACGATCCGGAACAGAGCACGTACCGTTTCATCATCGTGGCTGCCAAGCGCGCCCGCCAGTTGCAAGGCGGCGCCCGGCCGGTGTTGCCCACATCCTCCAAGAAACCCACCATCATCGCCATGGAAGAAGTACGGCGCGGATTGGTGAAATACGAGCTGACGGGCCCTCCGCTGGTGGAAGAAGCACCGGTACCGGAAACAGTCCTGTAAGTAAGCGTCATGAACATCCTGCTGGGTGTGGGCGGAGGCATCGCGGCGTACAAGTCCGCCGAGTTGGCTCGCTTGCTCATACAGCGCGGGCATGCGGTGCAGGTGGCCATGACGGCGAGCGCGCAGGAATTCGTCCGTCCTTTGACGTTCGCGGCGCTTACCGGACGCAAAGTCATCACCGGCCTGTTCTCGTCTTCCAATCCTGAGGCCACGCTTTCGAGCGCCATCGAGCATATCGGGGTGGCGCAGGAGAACGATCTGCTGGTGGTGGCGCCGGCTACCGCCGATCTGCTGGCCAAGTTTGCGCACGGCCTGGCGGACGATTTCCTGACCACCACCTATCTAGCGTTTACCGGGCCGGTAGTGCTGGCGCCGGCCATGAATACCAACATGTGGCTGCACGCCGCCACGCAAAGCAATCTGGAGACGCTACGCCGGCGCGGGCACCGCATTGTGGACCCGGGCGATGGCGAACTGGCTTGCGGCATGGTGGGGCCGGGGCGCCTGGCGGAGCCGGAACAGATCGCCGCCGCGGTGGACGCGGAGATCGGGAGGCGCCACGACCTGGATGGCGAAACCGTGCTCATCACGGCCGGCCCCACCCAGGAGCCGCTCGATCCGGTGCGCTACATTTCCAATCGCTCCAGCGGCAAGATGGGGTACGCCCTGGCGGAGGCTGCGGCGGCGCGGGGAGCGAAGGTGGTTCTGATTTCGGGACCTGTACACCTGCCTCCGCCGCGCGGTTGCACATTCATTGCGGTACACACGGCACGCGAGATGCGCGACAAGGTGTTCGAGAACCTGCAGCCTGCCAGCGTCATCGTCAAAGCCGCGGCCGTGGCGGATTTCCATCTCTCGAAGGTGCCCGCGCAGAAGATGAAGAAGACCGCCGCGCGGCTTTCCCTGGAACTCGATCCCACGCCCGATATCCTGGCCGAACTGGGCCGCAAGAAAGGCGACCGGCTGCTGGTCGGTTTCGCGGCCGAGACCGAGAATCTGCAGCAGGAAACCCGCCGCAAACTGGAAGCCAAGAATTGCGACATGGTGGTCGGCAACCTGGTGGGCGGCGAAGATGGGGCCTTCGAATCCGACGAAAACGAGGTACTGCTGGCGCTCAGCAACGGCGAATTCATTCCTGTGCCGCGCGCCTCCAAACGCGAAGTGGCGGATCGCATATTCGATGAGATCCTAAAGCTGCGGCTGCATCTATACAGCCGCCAGTAAAGCGCGGAGCCACCGATGGACGCTGAAACGCTGCGCCAGTATCTGGAGTATTACCAGGATTTGGGGATCAAAACGCTCTATCGGAGAGGCCCTGCCGCCAAGGCCGAAGAGGCAGGCCACGGGGAACGATGGCCTGCCCCACAGGAGCCGCTGTTTCGCATCCTAGAAGACATCGGCGATTGCCATCGCTGCCGCCTGCACGAACAGCGCACCAAAATCGTATTTGGCGTGGGCAACGAGCAATCCAAGCTGGTGTTCGTAGGCGAAGGTCCGGGCGCGGATGAAGACGCACAAGGCATCCCGTTCGTCGGCCGCGCGGGCCAATTGCTGACGCAAATGATCGAAGGCACCGCCAAGAAGGAAGGTATCCCGCTGCTGCGCAAGGATGTCTACATCTGCAACGTGGTGAAGTGCCGGCCGCCCGAAAACCGCACGCCGCAGCCGGACGAGATGGAGATGTGCGGCCAGTTCCTCTCACGCCAGTTGCTGGCGATTGTACCCAAGGCGATCTGCGCACTAGGCTCGACCGCGGCGAAATACCTGACTCATAGCAAAGAAGGAGTCACGCGTATGCGCGGCAATTGGTATAAGTGGAACGGCATTCCCGTGATGGTCACCTATCATCCTTCCTACTTGCTGCGCGCGTATAACGTGGGGCCCAAGCGCGAGGCGTGGGAAGACTTGAAGAAGGTCCTGCATTTCGTCTACGACTGATCGAAGCTGAAGGACAATTGGTTCGCATACCGTTCGCGCCGGAGGCCGTCCAACTCGCGGGCTTCGCTGGTGCGCCCCCAATGCTCCAGTATCCAGATCTGCTCCCAGGCGCAGTCTTCCAGCACGCGGCGGTCGGCGCGCCGTTCGGCGGCGTGCTGCCAATCCTGCAGCATCTCAAAAGCCTCGGCCAGGCGGTCTTGCGCTTTGGCCCAGGTCAACGCGCGGCGCGCCAGTTTGCAGGCCAGCGGCCAGTCCGTTTCCAGCGCCCAGGCGAAGGCTTGCCGCAGATCGGGCCAGTGCGCCGTCAGATCCCGATCTCCGGTTTGCGCAGCGAACAGATCGGCAACGGCAAGGGCGTGATAGCGCGCCCAGCGGTCGCCATCGCCGCGCAAGGCGGCACGCTCGCGGACCGTAGCGGGAACGAGAAACCGAAGGCAGTTTTCGTCCAAAGGCGTAAGCAAAGCTAACGGCACGAACTTGGCGGCGATTTCGTTCGCTTCCTCTGGCTCGGCGTCGGCCGTGCGCAGGGCCATATCCAGAGGGAAGCCGGACTGCGCACAAGCGCATGCGGCCGACAGCAGACGCTGTTCCCCGGTATCCAGCGAGCGGACCGTGTCCGCTATCCACGAGGTATACGTGCCGGTAAACGGCTCCAGCGGGATCGCGATAGCGGAGAGCGCAGCCGACAGATCGCCCGTCCTGGCGGTCATCAAGACCGATGTCCGCCCGCGGGGCGCAAGCAGGGCGGCTGTGGCCGGCACGGCATCATCGAGAATGAGCAAGCACCGGTACCTGGCGCAAAGGCGGCGAAGTTCATTGAGGTTGGATTCCAGATCGCGGTCGAGCCGTACTCCCAACTGCGCGGCCAGATCGCCCGCCAGCGCGGCGGCGGTGCGCGAGCCGCAAGTCAGCCAGAAGACGGCGTCAAAATCCTCCCGATGGCGGCGGGCGAATTCGACGGCCAGCGCGGTCTTGCCAGCGCCCGCGGCGCCCTCCAGCGCGGCCACGCCGGGCGTGTCCGCCAGCAGCGCGCAGAGAGTTTCCAGTTCGGCGTCGCGCCCCTGGAACGACGACTGCCGCGCGGGAGCGAAGGGCGCGTTCCGCGGCAAGGGTGACAGGCTCATCAACCATCTTTTGATGGCGCGAAATGCGGCCAGCCGATTCTGGCGCAGGTCGAAGAAATTCTTGCGGCGCAGCAGGTCGGGGAACCTCGCGTCGCGGCACAGGAGCGTGGCCAAGGCGGTGCCAGCGTCGGCGGCCTGCTCCCAAAAGACCGCCTTCCAGCGCTCCAAGGGCCAGCGCGGAGGTGCCGACTCCGGGGATAGCATCACCAGCACAACATCGGCCGAGAGCCCTTCCTCCACCTTGGCGATGAGGTCGTCTCCCGGGTGCATCTCACCCTCTTCCGACAGGACCTCCACGGCTGCGCCGCGCTCCAGAAACGCCGCAAGTTCGTGGGCCAGTTCGCGATCCGCGGTGGAATAACAGGGGAAGACCTTGGGCATGCGTGAGAACTATCATTATCGCAGGCGCGCCACGCCGGCAGCGGTTATTTCGCCAGGGTGTAGGGCGGGCAGCCCGGCACTTCGGGCTTCGGGGCGGGTGGGGGCGCGACATCGTCGCAACGGCCCTCCATATAAGCGATGATTTCGTTTTCCATCTCCGGTTTGTTACCGGCGAACTGCCATAGGCCCTGTGCGTCGCGCACCAGGTCCGTGAATGGGTCGAAACTGTGTTTCGTCATGATCCGCCAGCGGGAATCGTAGCCACGCTGACATAGCGGTCCATGGTAGTAATGGATCGCGTGATTGCTCAGGCAGCCGATGCGGGAATTCAGAAGCTTGGCGCGGACGGCCCACTGGCGCAGCGCCGCACAATAGCCCGGAGACACCATGTTCTTCCGCACGTACGGATCTTCGATTCCGACCAGCGCGAAAATCATGTGCCAGTCCGCGCTGCCGACGATCTCGGTGTCCAGAAGTCCACCCAGCGTATCGTACGCCTTGCGCGTAAATGCCCATGCGCCGCCGGTAGCGCCGAGCCAGCCATTGCCGTCGGGAGCCGGCCGCTTGCCGTCGTGCCAGGCGCGCATGAAGCTGGGCATGGCATTCTCGTGGCGGAAGTCGGAACGCAGCGTGGAATAGGACGAAAAAAGTTGGATGGCCGGATAACGCTGCATCAGGTGCAAAGCTTCGTATGCCCAGTCCGGGCGGGTCATGTGGAAATCGGCATCGATGAAGGCGAAGTAGCGGCAGTCCGCGGGCAGGCGGCGGACGACGATGTTCTGTAGGTTTTCCTTGTACCACATCTCGTGCCGCGTGCGGAGCTGGATGTGCAGCGGATTGGCGGCGTCGGTCACCTCGAAAGCCCGGTCGCCAAAGGCCAGCTCGACGGTGTGCAGCACCACGCCGGATGCGCCCATGTGGTCTGCGAAGGTGCGGTAGTGCATGTACCTGGTGCGAAACCTGTCCGGGTTGAATACGGCGGTGATAACGTGCAGCGGCTCCGCGATGGGCTGGACATGGGGAGATATGTGCGATGCGTTCATTGAGTTCGATTCTTTTCGTTTTGCAATTTTGTTATAGGTGGATACCGCGGAAGATGTCGACGACATCCTGGGCCAGGCCCTTCACGATGTCGGAGACGGCCTTGCCCGCGGCCAGGGCATCGGCCGACACGTTTTGTCCAGCGGGCGTGCAGAGGAACACAAAGAGGTTGCCGGCCGCAAAAGCGGCGGCGCTGGCGGGATCGGATGGAATTGCTACGATAAGCGCCGCCGTTGGATTTGCGGGGGTGGGGGCCGGGGTTGTTGCCATGTTGGTTCTCCTTTTCGATTTTGCACTTACTGGCTCTCGACCTTCATGATTAACATGCCATTCTGAGCTTCCTGGCGATGGAGAACCGCAATGCATTGAAATCAAAGATCGAGCGATTTTGCGGCGGCTTGTGAACGATGCGTGGCCGGCGCGTTGGCGGCCTACGAGGCCGCCGCAGGCTGCGAGCCTGCCCCACACACTGGTATCCTCAGATCATCCCCTCAGATGAACAAGCTGTTAGCCCTGAACCGCGGTGAAATTGCCATCCGCATCCTGCGCGCCGCCAATGAACTGGGTCTGCGCACCGTGGCCATCTATTCCCAGGAGGACCGGCTCGCCCTGCACCGTTTCAAGGCCGACGAAGCCTACTTGATCGGCGCGGGAAAAGGTCCGGTGGAAGCGTACCTGGATGTGGACGGCATCGTCGCGCTGGCAAAGGAAAAAGGCGTGGACGCGATCCATCCGGGGTATGGATTTCTGGCGGAGAATCCGGCACTGCCGCGCGCGTGCGAACGGGCCGGGATTGCGTTCATTGGGCCTAGCGCCGAATTGCTCGAACTGCTGGGCGACAAACGCGCGGCGCGCCATCTGGCGCGGCGGGCCGGCATTCCGACGGTGCCCGGCACCGACGATCCCATCGGCGATCCGCGGCAGGCAGAGCGTATGGCGCGCCGCATCGGCTTTCCGCTGATCGTCAAAGCGGCTTTCGGCGGCGGCGGACGCGGCATGCGCATCGTGCGCAGCGCGGCGGAGTTCGGGGAGCGGCTGGCCGAGGCGCGGCGCGAGGCGGGCGCGGCCTTCGGCAACGATGCGGTATTTCTGGAGCGCTACGTGGAGCGCGCACGCCACGTGGAGGTGCAGATCCTGGGTGACCGCTCCGGCCATCTGCTGCACCTGTACGAACGCGATTGCTCGGTGCAGCGGCGGCATCAGAAGGTGGTGGAAGTGGCGCCGGCGGTGGGCCTGGACGATGCCATCCGCCGCGCGCTGGCCGAAGCCGCCGTCAAACTGGCGCAGGCCGCCGGCTATTACAACGCGGGCACCGTGGAGTTCCTGGTGGATGCCGATACCGGCGCGTGGTATTTCATCGAGGTGAATCCGCGCATCCAGGTGGAACACACCGTGACCGAGATGGTCACCGGCATCGACCTGGTGCGCTGCCAGATTCAGGTGGCGCAGGGGCTGGATCTGTTTGGCGAGGCCATGCGCCTGCCGCCGCAGGAGAAGATTCCGTTGTACGGCTTTGCGATGCAATGCCGCATCACCACTGAGGACCCCTCCAACCACTTTGTGCCGGATTACGGCAAGATCCACACCTACCGCTCGCCCGCCGGCTTCGGTATTCGCCTGGATGGCGGATCGGCTTACAGTGGCGCGGTGATCACGCCTTACTACGATTCGCTGCTGGTGAAGACTACGGCTTGGGGGCGCGAGTTCCGGCACGCATGCCAGCGCATGGACCGCTGTCTGCGCGAGTTCCGTGTGCGCGGCGTGAAGACCAATATCCCATTTCTGGAAAACGTGGTGAACCACCCGGATTTCCAGGCGGGCCGCGTAACTACGGGATGGCTGGAGCAGACGCCGGAATTGTTCCGCTTCGCGCAGCGCAAGGACCGCGCCACCCGGCTGCTGACGTATCTGGGCGAGGTGATCGTGAACCAGAATCCGACGGTGGCGGGCAAGCCGGTGCCGGCGCGGATAGACGCGCCTCCGGTGCCGCCGCATAATACAGACGCGCCGCCGGTGGGTACGCGGCAGTTGCTTGCGCGGCTGGGGCCGGAGAAGTTCGCCGAGTGGACCCGTTCGCAGAAGGGGCTGCTGCTGACCGACACTACTTTCCGCGACGCGCACCAATCGCTGCTGGCCACGCGCGTGCGTACCTACGACATGCTGCGCATCGCGAACTTCGTGGCGCACAAGCTGCACAATCTCTACAGCCTGGAGATGTGGGGCGGGGCCACTTTCGACGTGGCTATGCGGTTTCTGCACGAAGATCCGTGGCTGCGGCTGCGGCAATTGCGCGAGCGCATTCCAAATATCTGTTTCCAGATGCTGCTGCGCGCGTCGAACGCGGTGGGCTATACCGCTTATCCGGACAACGCCGTGGAGGGATTCATCCACGAGGCCGCTGCGCAGGGCATCGATATCTTCCGCATCTTCGACTCGCTGAACTGGCTGCCGAATATGAAGGCATCCATGGAGGCCGTGCGCAAGACCGGCAAGGTCTGCGAAGCCGCGGTCTGTTATACGGGCGACATCCTGGACCCGCGGCGCGACAAGTACTCGCTCGCATATTACGTGAAGATGGCGCGCGAGTTGGAGCGCATGGGCGCGCACGTGCTGGCCATCAAGGACATGGCCGGATTATGCAAGCCGTATGCGGCGGAGAAGCTGGTGCGCGCGCTGCGGCAGGAAGTCGGGATTCCGATTCACTTCCATACGCACGACACCAGCGGCATCAATGCAGCGAGCGTGCTGAAAGCCGCCGAGGCAGGCGTACACGTGGCGGACGGGGCTATCGCCTCGATGAGCGGGACCACCAGCCAGCCGAATCTAAACTCCATCGTGGCGGCGCTGGGCAATACGCCGCGCGATAGCGGTGTGGATCTGGACGCGCTCAACCTGTGCGCGGATTACTGGGAGACGGTGCGGACGTACTATGCGCCGTTCGATACGGGTCCGAAGTCCGGCACGGCCGAGGTGTACGTTCACGAGATGCCAGGCGGCCAATATACGAATCTGCGCGAGCAGGCCGAGGCCATGGGGCTGGGCGCGCGCTGGCACGAGATTGCGCGCACGTACGCGGAGGCCAATCGGGCGTTGGGCGATATTGTGAAGGTCACGCCGTCGAGCAAGGCGGTGGGGGATCTGGCTATCTTCCTGGTGAATCATAGTATGACTGTGCAGCAGTTCGAGCGGCTGGGGCCCGACCACAACTTGACGCTGCCGGGGTCGGTGATCGAGATGTTGAGCGGGGCGCTGGGGGAGCCGGAGGGCGGCTGGCCGAAACGCTTGCAGAAGGCCATTCTGAAGGGCGTCAAGCCGCAGCGCGGGCGGCCCGGCGCGCACCTGACGCCGGTGAATTTCGAGGAGACCGGGGCTATGCTTGGCCGCAAGATCGGGCACGAGCCCGCGCCAGACGAGGTGCTCAGCTTCCTGATGTATCCGGACGTGTTTCTGAAATTCGCCAAGGCGCGGCAGAGTTATGGCGACGTGGAGGTGCTGCCCACGCCGCAGTTCTACTATGGCATGCAGAAGGGCGACGAAATCGCCGTGGAGTTGGAGCCGGGCAAGGCGCTGGTGATCAAATTTCTGACGGTGGGCGAGCCGCATCCGGAGGGCTTTCGCACGGTATTCTTCGAATTGAACGGGCAGCCGCGCGAAGTGAACATCCGGGATAAGAGCCTGGAAGTGAAGGTGGCGGCGGCGGTGAAGGCGGATCCCGCCCAGCCGGGCGAAATCGGCGCGCCGATTCCGGGAGTGGTTTCGACGGTGGCTGTGGAACTGAACCAGTCAGTCAAAAAGGGCGACCGGTTGCTGGTAATGGAGGCGATGAAGATGCAGAGTACGGTTTATGCGCCGGTCGGGGGGAAGGTGACGCAGGTGCTGGTGCAGCCGGGGCGGCATGTGGAGGCTAAGGATTTGTTGTTGGCGATTGAGTAGGACAGTCCTCCTGGCCTGTCTTCTTTTGCATGACAAGAATTGACAATAACTGCCACGCGGTGCTAAGATCCAAGCATCAGGAGTTCGTGTCATGCAAACCATGAATATCTCCCTACCCGATCCGCTCAAGAATTTCGTCGAACATCAGATCGCCGAAGGACGCTATAGCAGCGCGAGCGAATACATCCGCGAGCTCATCCGCGACGACGAAAAGCGCAGGGCCGAAGAACGGCTGGAGGCGCTATTACTCGAAGGGCTGGAGAGCGAAGACAGCGAGCTGACGAAACAAGACTTCGAGGATATCCGCCAGGAAGCCCTGGTGCAGCTCAAGCGCCGCAAACAGAAAGCCTGACGGTGTCGATTGTCCATAAGCGGGCGAGCGCGAAGCGCGACTTGGTGGAACAGTACGTTTACCTGGCCGAGCATGCCGGCGGTGAGACCGCGGACCGGTTCCTGGCCAACGCCGGCGAAAGCTTCTGCGATCTTTCCAGGAATCCCGGCATGGGCGCACCGATGTTCTGTCGTTCGCCGAAGCTGGCCGGGTTGCGCAAATGGCGGTTAGCGGGTTTGAAAACTTTCTGATCTTCTATCTGCCGCGCCCGGACGGCGTCTCAATCGTGCGCGTCTTGCAGGCCGCGCAGGACTGGTGGACCCTTCTTGGAATTCTATGAGCTCGACTGATTCACCGCCGGATCAACGACGACCACCTGCCAGCACTATCTGAATGCCACACGCCGCTTTTCGGAACGGTGCGACGCCCCCGGCGTCGGCGAACCCGTCCCTGTGGCGCTTTCATCAGCTAACAAGGTCGCCGCGCAGGGTAAAAGACCTGATCCGAAGTCCATTTCCTCCCATGGCGCGCGCGTTCCGGGCGAGTCTCCGACGCTGGCTGCGAAGTCGGGCCAGCCGTAGGCGGCATTTGCGCCCTGCCGCCGTCCGTGCTAAAAAAGAAACACCATGACGGCTGAGCCACCACGGCAAGATGACGTTGCGATCCTCTACAGGCGCGCCTTCGCGGAGTACGGCGCGTGCGCGCTTTGGAGCATGCGGCCCGTCGAGGACCCTACCCCCGCCGACGCCTTGGCGATCACAAAAGCATTGAGAACGCACGGCGGGATGGATGGCCGCCGCTTGGCGGAACAGATCGAGAGCCGATGCCGTGCCCCTCACTAAACTGCAATCCCACGCCCTGCGGCTGCTGGCGGCCGGACGCAGCCCAGACAGCTACGTAGCCGGCGGCGTCGCGCTCAACCGGGAAGGACCGCGGTTTTCCGGCGATGTCGATATCTTCCAGGACTCGGAAGAACGGCTTGCGTCCGCCGCCGATGCCGACTCGCGGGTCTTGACGGTGGCCGGCCTTAAGCTGTCGTGGAGAAAAACTCAGGTGGGCCGGCGGCAAGGGGAAGTGGAAGGCCTTGGCGAAAACATGCAGCTCGAGTGGGTAGCCGACAGCGATTTTCGCTTCTTTCCGGCGGAGCGGGACGAGCTTTTCGGTTATGTCCTACATCCCGTGGACCTCGCCACGAACAAAGCGTCTGCCGCCGCCGACCGGCGCGAACCCCGCGATATTGTGGACCTGGTGACGATCCATGAGAACATTCTTCCGCTTGGGGCAGTAATCTGCGCAGCCGTGGGGCGCTTCCCGGGACAGTCACCGGAAGAGATGCTGTCGGACATCATGCGGCACAGCCGGTTCACGGCGGAGGAGTTTCGCGTGCTGGCGACAGCGCAGCCGCTTGACGTGACTGGGCTTCACCGGCGCATTCGTGGCATGATCGGGGACGCTGAGCGATTTATCGGCGGCATTCCAAGCGACGCCGTAGGCTACGTTTTTTTGGAGGGTGAGAAACCCGTGCAGCCCGCTCTCGATGCGCTCGGAAAATATCGACGCCGCGCAGGCGCCCGGGGCGGCGTGTGGCCCTCGTCAGCGGAGATATCCAGCGCGATGTTGGAGCGCTACGGCAAGCCTGGCGGGCCGAAGTGAATTGAGCGCCCGCGCGGGATCCCGTCCGTTCATTGGGAAAGCACCAGGACAGGATGACGGTAGCGTCGATGACGATCCCCGTCACGGGCGCGCCTCGTGGCGCAATTCGCGAAGGCTTACGCCGCCAAGTGAACGCCCATGCTGCCTGCCGAAAGTCTTGAGCCGCTCGCACGCTTCGACAACTTCCGGCGATGCGGGTGCGGGTGCTAAGCCGGACGGCGAGTGAGCGGCTTCTTCGAGCAGGCTGGGGGAGAATGTGTCGATCTCCGCGCCGTGCGCGGCCTCAAGGCGGGCTACGAGCCTGCCCCACTTAGCGGTGCGGCGCCTTCCGGTGCAGGAATCCGTTCGGGAAGAACTTCTGGTGAATGTCGGGCCAGAATTCCGCCGCAACATTGCCAAGCGCCCAGCCCGCCAAGCTGGTGCCCACGCGCGTGGCCATTACCGTACCGGTGCGGCTGACCGACGGATAGTACAGATTCGAGGCGCCAATGCCCAGGGCCATCCCGAAAACGCCGGAGGCGTTGAACGTCTGCCGGCCGGAGTCCTGACGGGCCACGCCGATGCGGCTCAGGGAATACAAGACGCGCGGCACAAATCGCGTTTGCGGACCCCTGCGAAAATATCTGGGATCCTGATGCAGCAGGCAGGCGAGTATGGCGTCGCTGAAGAGATTCTGCGAGCCGAAATCGCCCAGCGCCGCGCCAAATCGCTTGGCATAAGCTATGTCGCCTTCGCCATATTTGGGCGTCTGGTTATCGGCTTGCGATAGCCCGGCGCTGAGAGCCGCCGCGGCGATGTTGAACGGATCGCGGGTCTCATCCAGGAGGAAAAGCCATTTCTGCTTCGGGGTGAGAGGCGGCGTCTCCGGGGTGGCATTGTTGACCGTCTGGTAGTCCGGGATGACGCCCAGGATGCGGTCGTGATTGAGGCCATCGGACGATTGCGCACGGACGTAGCCGATAGACAGCAGGCAGGCCAACACTGCCGGCATGGCTAGGCTTGCGCGGATGCCCACATGGCGGGAGGCGCGGCGGTGGGAAAGAAGGTTACAGCTTGAAGCAGGTGTTCACAGGAGTGTGAACACGGCACGCACGATTGCGTGCGCCACGTTACTGGTAGGCTTCGTCCAACAGTTCCACGACATGCACTACGCGCTGCCCTGTGCCATGCAAGCTTACGCCCGCGCGCAGTTGCAGGATGCAGCCGGGATTGGCGGTGGCGATCACCTCCGCGCCGGTGCGGTTCACGTTATCCATCTTCGCGTCCAGAATCTGCATGGACATCTGGTTTTGGACCACGTTGTAGATGCCCGCGCTGCCGCAGCATTGATCGGAAAGGGGCATTTCGCGGAACGTCAAGCCGGGCACGGCTTCCAACAGCTTGCGCGGCGCCGAGCGGATGCGCTGGCCATGCGCCAGGTGGCAGGAATCCTGATAAGTGACCGTGACCGGCAGCGGCCGCATCTTGCGGTTCAGCTCGATGGAAGCCAGGAACTCGGTGACATCCCGCATGCTGGCCGCAAAATCGCGCGCCCGCGCGGCGTACTGTGCGTCACCTTCCAACAAATCGCCGTATTCTTTCAAGGCCGCGCCGCAGCCTGCCGCGTTGGTCAGGATCGCATCGTAGCCGCCGTCCGCCAGCGCGTCGATATTGCGCCGCGCCAGGCCGCGCGCTTCCTCGCGCAGGCCGGCGTGTACGTGCAGCGCTCCGCAGCAGCCTTGCCCGCTGGGAACAACCACTTCGCAGCCATTCTTCTGCAACACGCGGACGGTGGCCTCATTCAATCGCGCGAAGCACACGTTGGCGATGCATCCCGCCATCAGCGCCACGCGGTAGCGCCGCTGGCCTTCGGCGGGAAACGTTTTGCCGATCTTGCCGAAGAAGAACGGCGGCTCGGCGGGCGGCGCAAGCTGTTCCACCTCGCCCAACTGGCCCAGCAATTTCAAGAAGCCCATCCCCCGCACCAACTTCTGCAGTCCGCTGGCCTGATACAGATAGAGCAGCGCGCCGAGCAAGGTCATCAGGGCCGGAGACTGCAGCAGATGCCCGAAGACGAAGCGCCGCATGCGCCGCTCTCCGCGCGGCCGCCCAGCCGCGGCTTCGATCTCCGCGCGGGCGGCCTCCACCAGCCTGCCGTATTGCACGCCGGAAGGGCAGGCGCTTTCGCAGCCGCGGCAGGCAAGGCACAATTCGATGTGCTCGATGTAAGAAGAACCGATGGGCGCGCCCGCCGCCACTTGCCCCATCTGGTAGATGCGGCCCCGGGGCGAGTCCATCTCCACGCCCAGCACGCGATAAGTGGGGCAGGCATTCAGGCACAGCCCGCAATGCACGCAGCGGTCCAGATCCGCCTGGCGGGGCTTGTCGCTCGCGATCTCAAATGCGGTGGTAGAGTCGGCCACGGTTTAATAAGCATTCCGGATCGAACATGTGCTTGATCCGTTTCATGATTTCCAGATCCTGCCCTGGCGCGGGCCAGAGGGCCATTTCCTTTTTGCGGTTCTCCGGCGCAAACTCGACCACGGTTTCGCAGTACTCCCGCGCAGTTTCCGCGGCGAACACAGCCGCGTCGCCCGAGTGCTCGAAGTAGGCGTAGCATACGCCCGAGCCGGCACGGGCGATGGCTGGCCCCGGTATCGGCCGCATCACCGCGCCCAGTTCCTTCAGGGTGCATGACACGCGCACCACCGCGCCATCCTGGTGCGCCGCCAGGTAGCGCGGCGTGAAATCCTGGATCGCCTGCCAGAAGGGGCCCTCCTGATTTACCGGAACCGCCTCAGCCCCCATGGCAGCGAGTTCTCGTTCGTACCGCGCGATCGCGGGCGCGTTGCCGCCCGCCCGGACTGCCAGCGTGTTGCCCTGCTTTTCTATTTCGGCGGCCGACGCCGCGAGCGGATTCAGCAGATCGATGGCCGCGGGATCCAGCGGACTCTTCAGAATGGCGTCCCGCGCCGCCAACGCTTCATCGAGCGAGGCAAACGCAAACCGGAAGGTGCGCTCGCATGGAGGCTGCGGAATCACTTTGAAGTTGACCACCGCGATGGCCGCCAGCGTGCCGAACGAGCCGATCATCAATTTGCTCATGTCCAGCCCGGCCACGTTCTTCACCACCATGCCGCCGGATTCCACCAGCTTGCCTTCCAGCGTTGCGAACTGCGTACCGATCACCACATCGCGCGCGGTGCCGTAGAGCCGCCGCCGCGGACCGCTGCAGTTGCAGGCCACCATCCCCCCGACCGTCGCGCTATCCGCGAAAGGCGGATCCAGTGGGATCATCTGGCGATGCCCGGCCAGCAGCCGGCTCAGCTCGCAATAGGAGATACCGGCTTCCACGCTGATGGTCAAATCGCGCGGCTCGTATTGGCGCACGCGGCGCATGGCGGACGTGGAAATCGTCATGTTCGCCGCCTCGGCCGGCCCGCCCATCAGCCGCTTGGAAAAATGGCCTCCCAACTCGATGGTCTGATGGCGGGCGGACGCCCACCCCATGGCCTCGGCGAGTTCCTCCGGACTCCGCGGCTCTACGACGTCAGTAAAATAATCCGGCATGCGGGTAGAAAGCCAAGTGATGCAGAACGTAGTGGAGCACCGTGAACACGATAGACCCGAAGAAGGCCGGCAGAAAGCCCCTGATGAAGAATCCGGGCACGAAGGCGGACGCCAGTTTCAGGAGGAATGCGTTCAGGATCAGCCAAAACAGGCCTAGTGTCAGGAACGTCAAGGGCAAAGTGATGATCTTGAGGGGCCATCCGACCAGCGTATTGACAATGGCGATCACCACCGTGGCGATCAACGCGGTGCCGTAGCTGCGGACCTCGATGCCGGCAATGATGCGCGGCAAAAGCCACAAGGCCAGGGCGCTCAGCATCCAGTTTATGAGCAGGTGCACAATGGGTCCCCCGGAGATCCATAATAAGCCAATGAGCCGACTCTTTGCCGGAACGTCCGGATTTGCCTATGCCCAGTGGAAGCCGCGGTTCTATCCCGCGAAGCTGCCCGCCAACAAATTCCTGGAGCATTACGCGCAGCGGCTGAACTCGGTGGAGATCAACTACACGTTCCGCCGTATGCCTTCCGCCGCCACTCTGGAAAACTGGGTGGCCGCTACGCCGCAGGGATTTGTGTTCGCCTTGAAGGGGCACATGCGCATCACGCATATCCTGCGCCTGAAGAATGCGGCGGAGGCTACGGGCGTCTTCTTGCGCTCGATCGATCCGTTGCGCGCGGCGCGGCGGCTGGGGCCGGTACTGTTTCAGCTTCCGCCGCAGATGAAGTGCGACATGGATTTGCTGCGGGCGTTCGTCGAGATTCTGCCGGAGGATTTGCGCTATGCCTTCGAATTCCGGCACGCCTCGTGGCTGGTGGACGATGTTTACCGCCTGCTGGAGGGCCGCAACATCTCGCTTTGTGTAGCCGAGTCGGAAAAGCTGGAAGTGCCGGAGGTGATTACGGCGGATTTTGTGTATTACCGGCTGCGAAAGCCCGAGTATACGGCCGAGGATGTCGAGTCCATCGCCGCGCGCGCGCGAGGGTTGCTGGGGCAGGGCAAGGATTTGTTTCTGATGTTCAAACATGAAGAGACGCCGGACGGGGCGCTCAACGCGGAGGAAGTGTTACGGAAGGCGGCCCCATAAGCCTTTTACAAGATGTTTACGTCGCGTTGACATCCACCTTTGTCGCACGCTGGTAGGGTTGAATGATGAACGCATGGAATCGCAGAGCGGTGTTTGTTTTGGCGGCGGGGATGGCGTATCTGCCGGCTCCAGCCGCGGGTCAATCGATCTTTCAAGTAGTACCGACGCCCAATGAATACTTCAACAACGGGCTACAGGCCGTCTCCGCCTCTTCTCCAAGCGACATCTGGGCGGTGGGGCAGGCGACGATTCATTACGATGGCACTCAGTGGACCGCATTTCCAGCGCCTGGAATGAAGGGCAACAACACCAGCTTTCTGGGTGGCGTGGCGGACATTTCGCCCACGGACGTCTGGGCGGTCGGCACCGTCAACACCGGAGAAGCGAATCCCGGTCAGGTGATTGAGCGCTGGAACGGCACCGAGTGGACCGTAGTTGCGGGACCTACGTTCGCGTCCGGAGACGTGCCTAGCCTGAAGGCCATGACCGCCATTTCCGCCAACGATATCTGGGCTGTGGGTAGCCTGTTGAGCGACGGGGGTGAAATCCTGAACTTTCTGTTCGAACACTGGGATGGCCAGTCCTGGGCCTCGACCAGCCGTGTGGTGAACGACGCGTTTCTGTTCGGTGTGTCGGCGGATGCCGCGAACGACGTCTGGGCCGTGGGTTTCGCGGGGCCGGAGAACGACAAAAGCAAGACCTTGGTGATGCACTATGACGGCACCGGTTGGAAAGACGTGGCCAGCCCCAGCGTGGGGACCGGCGCGAATCAGTTCAACGGTGTGGTGGCGCTGGCGCCCAACGACGTTTGGGCAGTGGGTTTCTCCACGCCGGTGCCGCCGCCCAAAGAGGCGGCCACGCTCACGCTGATCGAACACTGGGACGGCACGGGCTGGACGGTGGTGACCAGTCCCAATGTCGGGCCGAACAGCATCTACCAATCGAACCGGCTGGAGGGAATTACGGCCGTGTCGTCGACCGATATCTGGGCGTTCGGGTCATACACGGTGGCGAACGGCTCAGGCCAGCAGAAAACGCTGCTGCTGCATTGGGACGGTACCGCATGGACGATCGCGCCCAGTCCGAGCCCCGTGAAAGGCAGCTTTGTTTCCGACGTTCTGTTCGCCGGCGTTTCGCCAGCGCCGGGCAATGTGTGGATTGTGGGATCGGAGGACGAGGCGCCATACACCGGCACACTGGCGATTCACAGCACCAGCGCGGGGCCCAATCAGTAGCCCTCGCCGCGCAGGCGCTCCACGGTGAGCCGCGGCTTCAAGTCCAGATTGCGGATCAGCTTTTCCACGTGCTTGGCCAATATGTCGCACTCGATGTTTACGCGGCTGCCCGGCTGGTAAGTTCCCAGTGTCGTATTGCGGTAAGTGTGCGGAATAATAGTAACCGACAGTAAGTCGCCTTCGAGCGCCGCAATGGTCAGACTGATTCCGTCGATGGCGATCGAACCTTTGTAGACGAGGTACGGATCGAGTTCCGCGGGCACACGCACCTTCAGCCACCAGTTCTCGTCGCCCAGCGCCTCCAGCGATAAAAACTCGCCGGTGGCATCCACGTGACCTTGCACGATGTGCCCGCTGAGGCGGCCGTCGGGCTTCAGCGGCCGCTCCAGATTGACGCGCGAAAGCGCGCGCAGCGCACCCAGGTTGCTGGCCCGCAGAGTCTCCGGCGCCAGGTCCGCCGAGAACGATTCGGCGCGCAGGTCTACGGCGGTGAGACACACGCCGTTCACCGCAATGCTTGCGCCCTCGGTCATGTCTTCCAACACGGTTTTGCAACGGACCTTGAGCCGCGCGCCGGCGGCCTGGCTCTGGATGGATTCGACCGCGCCCATCTCTTCAATAATCCCGGTAAACATTCAATCCTCTATCACCGAATCTCAGGGGGTTGCGCCGCGCAGAGTCACATACCGTTCCATGCTTGTTCGTACGGCTTTTCGACTTCGAAACGCGCGCCGCTAAGCGGTTCGCCCTGGGTATCCACGAACCGAAACAAGAACGCGCAAGCTGCGACAGGCGGCCTATCTACCATGCACGGGCTTGGATCGTACAGGATAGTAATCTTCCGTTCCTCGGCCCAGTCGACCGGGACGTTACGAACAATCGTCTGGTTGCATGCCGGCGATCCGACTGTGACCTCAACAGGAGTAATCCCAAGGTTGCAAAAGCCTACACCTCCTTGTGCGTTGTCTTGTCGTGTGAATCGCCCGTCGCGCTCCCGAACGCTGACCGCCACTTCCGGTTCGTTTCCATGAGGGTCGGTGACTTTCACGATAAGCGAGCAGTAATCCGCTCCCGAGGCGGAGAGACAAAACGCAAGGATAGCCGTAAGCAGTCTCATTTACGCAATTACTCCTCTTTGACGACATAGCCTTCCACGGCGAACTCGTCCGGAGCGATGCGGTGCAACTCGGTGCGGTTGATGCGAATGGCGTCGGCGCGCCGCCGCTTGCCTACGCCGCCGGCCATGGACAGCGATTCGAGCCCACCCAAAATCTTCGGCGCGTAGTAGAAAAACACCTTATCCGCCACGCCCGTTTCGAGCGCGGCCCAATTCACCTTGGCGCCCGCCTCGATCAACACCGACAGGTAACGCTGCTGCGCGACTGCCTCGATGGCGGCGCGCAAATCCGAGCGCCCGTCGCGGCCGTCCAGAATCAGGACGCGTACGCCGCGATCTTCCAGCGCTTTGCGGCGTTCGGCGGGCGCAGCGGAAGTTCCCACCGCCAGCACATCGCCGGCGGCGCTGCGGACCATCTGCGAATCGAGCGGCAAGCGCAGCCGCGAATCCAATACAATGCGCAGCAGGGGCCGGCTGCGCGGCAAGCCGGAACGGTCCGTTAGCAGGCAATCGTCCGCCAGCACCGTGCCGATGCCGGTGAGTATGGCGTCGGAACGATGGCGCAGCAATTGCACATGGGCGCGAGCTTTTTCGCTGGTGATCCAGCCGCGGTTGTCGTCGGGCGCGGCGATCTTGCCGTCCAGGGTCAGTGCGGTTTTCAGCGTGACCAGCGGCAGGCGGGTGCGCATGAAGTGTACGAAAGCCTCGTTCAGCTTTTCGGCTTCGGCGGAGAATGCGGCGGCGATCTCGGCTTGAATTCCGGCTGCGCGCAATTGCCGCATGCCTTCACCCGCCACCAGCGGGTTGGGATCCTCGAGCGCCGCCACCACGCGTGTCACGCCGGCTGCGATCAGCGCCGCGGTACAAGGCCCCGTTCGCCCCTGATAGCCGTGGGGTTCCAGGTTGATGTACAAAGTACCGCCGCGAGCCTGTTCGCCCGCTTCTTCGAGCGCCAGAATCTCCGCGTGCTTGACGCCGGTCCAGGTGTGGAAGCCGCGTCCGACGACTTGGCCATCGCGCACCAGGACCGCGCCCACCAGCGGATTGGGGCTGGCTTGGGCGTCTCCGTTCCGCGCCAGGTCCAGCGCTTCGCGCAGATACCGGGCGTCGGTTTCCTGTTGTGCGGCGTTCATTTCTCGAAGAGGGAAGCGATAAACTTCTCGGCATCGAACGGCAGCAGGTCGTCCGCTTTCTCGCCGATGCCCACGTAACGGATGGGGATGTTCAACTCGCGCGCGATAGCCACCACGATGCCGCCCTTGGCCGTGCCATCCAGCTTGGTCAGCACGATGCCGGTCACACCGGAAGTTTCCGTGAATTTGCGGGCCTGCTCCAGGCCGTTTTGGCCGGTGGTGGCGTCCATCACCAGCAGCACTTCGTGCGGGGCGTCCGGAATCACGCGCGCGGCGGTACGGCGCATCTTCTCCAGCTCGGCCATCAGGTTGGTCTTGGTTTGCAGACGGCCGGCGGTGTCCACAATCACGTAATCGGTCTTGCGCGCGCGCGCCGCTTGCAAAGCATCGAACAGCACCGCGCTGGGATCGGAGCCCTGCTGCTGCCGGATGACGTCGGTGCCCGTGCGCTCTCCCCAGATCTCCAGTTGCTCGATGGCGGCGGCGCGAAACGTGTCGGCGGCGCACAACAGCACGCTGCGCTGCTCGCCGCGGAAGCGGTGCGCGAGCTTGCCGATGGTGGTGGTTTTGCCGGAGCCGTTCACTCCCACTACCAAAACGACGGCCGGCGGTTCGGCCACGCGCGGCATGGGGCGCTCGGATGCTTGCAGGATTTCGAGCAGGTGTTCGCGAATCAGCCCTTCCAGTTCGGCGGCATCCCCCACCAGGCTGCGGTCCACCCGCTCGCGGATGCGGTCCAGAATCTCCTCGGTGGTCTGCACGCCGATGTCGGATGAGATCAGCGTGAACTCCAGCTCGTCCAGCAGATCGGCGTCGATCTGCTTGGCTCCCTGGAGCATGTCTTCCAGGCGCGTAACCAGGCCCGCACGGGTCTTTTGTACGCCGCTTTTCAAGCGCTCAAGGAGAGTTGGCTCCTGTTCGACCGAGCCGAATAGGGTTTGAATCATGGGGCTAGGGCCTGTTGCTGAATGGCATTTATGAGACTATTGTAGCAATCATGGAAAAGGTGGCGATTTTTGGCGCAGCCGGACCGATCGGCCGGTATGTGGGAGAGGAATTGGACCGCCGCGGCATCCCGTTTCGCGCCGTGGGACGCACGGCCGCCAAGCTGCAAGAGGCATTTGGAAAGCTCCCGCACGCGGAGGTGGTCGCCGCCGATTTGTCCGATACCGGAGGCGCCACACAGGCGGCGCGCGGCGTGGACACGATCGTCTACACGCTGGGTGTCACCTACACCGAGTTTCCACTTTATCCAAAGCTGATGCGCGTGGCCGTGGACGCTGCCGCGGCGGCCGGAGTCCGCCGGTTCGTACTGATAACGGGCGTTTATAGCTATGGCATACCGCAGACGAAGAAAGTCGCGGAGACGCACCCGCGCGTACCTGTTTCGGTGAAGGGGCAATTGCGCAAACAGCAGGAAGACGTCCTGACGGCGGCGGACGAGCACGGGCTCTTCAAAAGCATGGTGGTGCGGTTGCCCGACTTCTACGGGCCCTATACGCACAGCCTTGCCAGCCTGATCTTTGAGGCGGCAGTGGCCGGCAAGACCGCCAACTGGCTGGGACCCATCGCTCCGCTGCACGAATTCGTGTTTGTGCCGGACGCCGGACCTGTGATCGTCGAACTGGCCTCGCGCGACGATTGCTACGGAGAAGCCTGGAATTTCGCGGGTCCCGGCGAGATCTCGGCGCTGGCTTTCATTCAGAAGGTCTACCAGGCGGCGGGACGCGATCCGAAATTCCGCAGCGCCGGCCGCACTATGCTGCGCCTTCTGGGCTGGTTCAATCCATTGATGCGCGAGTTGCCGGAGATGCTCTACCTACAGGAAACGCCGGTGTTGCTGGACGATGCCAAGCTGCGGGACAGGTTGGGCCAGGTACACAAGACGAATTACGATGAAGGCATCAAGCTGACGTTGGATTGGATGCGCGGCGGCCAGTGAGTCTGGCTTTACAGTGCGCCCAGCCAGTAGCCCGGGCGCGTGCGCACCTTGACGTCCCTACGGCCAGCCACCTCCACCTCGATGGTGTGGAAGCCGCCTTCATCCTTATTGTTGGGAACGTAGGAGATCATGTATTGGCTGTGCAGCTCCGAGCCCAGGCGCTCGATGGCTTCTTCAAGGCCGCGCTGCCTCATGAAACCGAACTGCTCGCCGCCTGTTCCCCGGGTGAAGACTTCCGACGGATTCTGCTTGAAGATCGCCTTGGCATCTTTGAACACCTCGACCATAAGGGGGACGAATTCCGCGCTGCTGCCCAAGCTGCCCGTCGTCTGCATCACGGTGTTGGGAGTCTGCGGGACACCCGAAGGCATGGGCGTCATCGCGGGAGGGCGGTTGTCGATGTACCCAGGGTCCTGCTTGGCCATGACGGTCGTCACCATCCGCGAGATATCCACTGTATACACGCTGACATTGGCCAGTTGCGCGGCGATCAGCGTTTCCCGCAAACGCGCCTCGCTGGATTTGTCGCGTGTTTCGCTCACCAGAAGCACGACGCGCCGCCGGTTCTTGGGCCGGCTGCTCAACTCCCGCACGGCCTCCTCCACGGCGTCGATCATGCGGTTCTGGCTGCTGCCTGGATGAATCCTCTTCAGCGCTTCTGTGATCTTGGCGGAATCGGAAGTGAAGTCCTGCATCAGCCGGATGCGCGAATCGAAGGCCAGGACGGATGCTTCGCCTTGATCGCCGATCACAATCGGCTCGATCATCGCGCCGATTTTATTGATCTGCGGCAGCACGGATTCCACGCGATCGTTGGCCTGCACCGCGATCGCAATCGAGATGGGCGGAAAGGCTACGTCCACGTGGATATTCTGCTCTTTGCCGTTGTCGAAGAGATGGAACTGCTCGGGCCCCAAGCCGTCCACATGATCGCCGTTGCGGTCGATCACGCTTACGGGGGCCACCACCACCTGCACCTGGACTTGGATGGGCTTCTCCACCGTCGCCTCGGGTTTGGCAGTATCCTGTTGGGCTTGTGCGAACAGGCCAGCCGCCAGCGGCGCTGCGAGTAGCCAGCCGAATGTAGCCGTGCAATTCATGCATTTCCAGACGTTAAGCATTCCCAATCCGTTGCACATTGGAGGGCGGGCAATTCTGCCCTGGGGTCCCTCTGGGGGCGGCTTTCAGCCGGCTCTGGCCGCCTAAAAGGCGGCTGCGGCCACATTGGCCGCCCTCCAATTATCTATTTTGAACCACAATCCCGATGTTCGGTGCGGCCCCCCAGAAGGTCGAGCACGTGAGGCACCAACTCTACGATAGCATCGAGCGACTCCACCGCGCCTTTGGGCGAACCGGGCAAATTGACAATCAGCACGCCGCCGCGCGTGCCGCCAATGGCCCGCGAGAGCGCCGCCATGGGCGTGGAACGCGATCCACGGGTCCGCATCAATTCGCCCAGGCCGGGAATCTCTTTGTGCAATACCGCACGTGTGGCTTCCGGCGTGACATCGCGCGCGGCCACGCCCGTGCCGCCTGTGGTGAAGATGGCCGCCACGCGATGGCTGTCTGCCAGGGCTGCCAGCCGCCGCTCGATCAGCGCGGCGTCGTCCGGGATTACTTCGGCTACGGAGACGCACCAGCCCAATTGCTCGAGCCTCTGGCGCACGGCGGGGCCCGAAACGTCGGCGCGCGTACCGGCATTGACGGAGTCGCTGATGGTCAGCACTGCCGCATCGATCATGATGCGAGTGTACCGCAGGCCGCGGTCAGCAATCGGAAGGCCCGCCGGGCTACGATCAGCTCTTCGTTGGTGGCCAGGGCCATCACCGCGACCGGACCGCTGGATACAATGCGGTCGCCGCTGCCGCGGCCGTTCAATTCAGGGTCGAGCGCGATTCCCAGGAATTCGAGGCCCTGGCAACACGCGGCGCGCAGGCTGGCGGAGTTCTCGCCAACGCCGCCTGTAAACGCCACCGCATCGAGCCCGCCCATGGCCGCGGCGTATGCGCCGATGGTCTTCTTCCCTTGGTAGACGAAAACCTGCAGCGCCTCGGCGGCGCGCGTGTCGCCCGCGGCGGCGGCCTGTTCCAAGTCGCGAACGTCGCCGCCTGCGATTCCCGACAGGCCGGCCAGCCCGCCGGTCTGCGCGAGTTGCGCGCGCACATCCGCGCAGGTCCAGTTGTGACGCTCCATCATGAATAGCGCGGCGAATGTGTCGAGATCGCCGTGGCGTGTGGCGTTTTCCAGGCCGGATTGCGGCGAGAAACCCATGGTGGTGTCGATGGACCGGCCACGGTCGATGGCGCACATCGACGAACTGCCGCCCAAGTGGCAGCTTACCAGGCGGGTCTGCCGGCCCAGCAGCGCCGCCGAGCGCTCGGCCACGTACTGGTGCGAAGCGCCGTGGAATCCATACTTGACGATGCCCTCCGCGCGCCACTGGGCAGGCACACCGTAAAGGCTCGCGTAAGCCGGCATGCTGGCGTGAAACTCCGTCTCAAAGGCGGCCACCAGCGGGATGCCCGGCATGGCCTCCCGGAAAGCGCGGATGGCCGTCAGATAGATCGCATTGTGCGCTGGCGCGGCGGGCAGGTATTCTTCAAGGGCGCGCAGCACACCGTCGTCGATCGCAAAAGTGCCCCGGTATCGCGGTCCGGCGTGTACGGCCTTGAAGGCCACCGCATCCACGCGGGCGCCGCCGGTGCGGATCTGCTCGATCGCTTCCCCGTAATCCCGCACGCGTTCGCAGCAGCCGCGGCCGAGCACTTTCTCCGAAGGCATCGCCAGAATCTGGTACTTCAGCGACGTAGAACCCAGATTCGGAACCAGCAGGTTCATTTGATGCCGTGATACTGAGCTTTTAGAGCGGTCAGATTCTTAGTGGCCTGCGCTTGAAACGGGCTCTTCAGGACCGCGCACACTTTGAAGAAATTATAGGCTTCCTGCGCTTTCTCCATTTTGTAGTTCGCCAATCCCAGGTAAAAGAGCACCTCCGGCTTCACCGCGGCGTTGTCTTCGGCCAGCGGCAGCGCCTTCCGCAACTCCTGATCGGCCGGCGCCAGCCTGCCTTCGTTGAAATACTGTTCGCCGTTCGTGGAATACGCAAACAGCAGGATGGTGTTCTTGCGTTTGGTCCAGTCCGCGTCGGCGATGCCCTCGGGCTTAGGCTTGGCACTGGTGACTTCCTCGAGTTTGGCGCTATACGTATGCACCTTCTCGCGGTCCTTCTTCTTCACTGCATCCTGGGTAAGAACCAGCAGCATGTCTTCGCTAGGATTTCCCGTGGCGGCCACCTGCTGCGCGAACGCTACCGCCTTGTCGGTCGCGCCGGACTTCTGATACGCGACAAACAGTGTGTCTCCAGCCTTGGCCAGATACTCGCTCTTGGGATTGCGCTGCTGTAGGTCTTCGATCAGCGCCACCTGCTTTTTGGGATCGGCCGTCGCCAGCGCCGTGGCGTAGAGCGAATACTCCGTGTAGGTGTTGACCTGGCGGGCGTAATCTACGCGCGCTTTCCAGTTTTCGGCCTCGTCGGCTTCCGCCGGCTTGGAAGAGGCGACCACCTTCTGCGCCAGTTCCGCGGTCTTGTCCGACCATTTCATGACCAGGTCGGGATCCTTCTTCAACTCGGCCGCCTTCAGGGTCTGCTGGGCGTCCTCCACGCACTCCGGAGGCATGCCGGCCAGTTTATCGCCCACAGCTAGCGCCTTGTCGGCGTCATTGGACTTGACATAGGCGGCCAGCAGTTGCTCGTAGACCCAGCCGGCGGCCTCGTTTTGCGCATACTGGGTAACGAACTCCTCTTGCATTGCCAGCTTCTTGGCGGCGTCTTCCTCCAGGCCGGCCTTCTGGAGCAGTTGTCCTTCCGGCGTGGTGGCGTTGACTTCCGTGAGCTTGTGACACTGCGTCCATCCGGGCGCGGCGGCGAGTGCCAGGGCGAAAAGGGCGGCGGTCGTTTTCATTGCGTACCTCCCCGAACTGCGGAATGTTAACACAATTACTCAGGTGTAGTGATGCGCCCGATCTTACTGGTGGCGTACTCCGTGAACCACAGACCGCCGTCCGGACCCGGCTCGATCACCATGGGGACGGACCCGTGAGTGGGAACCTGATACTCGGTAATCGCATCCGCCAGAGTCAGGCGTCCGATTTTATCGCCGGCGTGTTCGGTGAACCAAAGCGCGCCATCGGGGCCCACTGTAACCGCCCCCGGCAGGCTGTTGGGAGTGGGCACGAGGTATTCGACGATGTCGCCGGCGGTGGACAAACTGGCGATCTTGTCGCCGGCATACTCAACAAACCACAGCAAACCATCGGGGCCGGTAATGATGACATCCGGATCGCTGCTTGGAGTGGGGACCACGTATTGGTTGGTGACCACCCCGGCGGTGGTCATGCGCGCCACTCTATTGAACGACCACTCGGTAAACCAGATCGCTCCATCCGGCCCCGCCGCGAGGTCCCACGGATCGAGGGGCACAGGGTACTCGGCCAACGTGCCATCCGTGGCAATGCTTCCGATCCTGGAGCCTCCCCGTTCCGTGAACCACAGCGCGCCGCCGGGTCCGTTGATGATGTTCCAAGGGGAACTGCCGGCTGTAGGCAGCGGGTACTCGGTGAACGATCCGCGGGTAGTGATGCGCCCGATCTTGTTGCCACCGTATTCCGTGAACCACAGCGCGCCGTCCGGCCCCGCCACGATCCACACAGGCTGACTGGCTGGCGTGGGGATGCGGTACTCCGTGAAGGACCCGCCAGTGGTGATCCGCCCGATCTTGTTTCCATGCATCTCGGTAAACCAGAGTGCGCCGTCCGGCCCTGGAGTGACGGCAAAAGGCTCGCTGGATGGGGTGGGAATGACGTACTCGCTGATTACCTGCGCGGGCGCCATCGCCGGCAGCATCAATAGCCCGGCGGTGAACCACGCGCGCGATGGGATCCGGGAGTGCTTGCACGCTAGGGGAAACATCGGTTTGCTTGAGATTCGCACGATCCCGCGGTGATTGCAAGTTCACTAAGGTCGAGATCTCGGCCGCCGGCGTCAATTTGTGAGATGCTGTTAGCAATGGCGCGCGCGGTAGCGAAATACGTATTCGCCGCAATGCTTGCGTTGCTTTCCACGCAGGCAGCCGCGCCATCCGTGCGCGTTGTGGCGGGCGTCGAAATCGCCTGGTGTACCGAAGCCGAACAACAGGCCCCTCGGGAAGTCCGCATCATTCGGGCTTATACACGGGCCGCGCAACCCGCGCTGGCATACGTGTCACCCGCCGGGCCGAAACCCGCCACCGCCGTTCTGTTCCAGCGGCCTCCTCCCGCGCTCTCTCTTTTCTCTTAATCAGCCAACAACGTAAACGAAACAGGAAGGAGAGGACGTGTGTCTTTAAGAAACTTACTACGATATTTCGGGCGCCCAGACCGTGAGTCCGCGGATCAACTGCGGGCAATTACACGGCGGCGGCAAGAGCTATCCGGGCTCACCGGCGATCAACTTAAACTTGCAGCGGCGGCCATCCCTCCCGGCGCCGGCGAGGTAGAGACGTTCGCGTTGGCGGCGGTGATTGCTTCCCGCGTGCTCCGACTGGAGATGTTCGACGTGCAGATCCTGGGCGCGCTGGCGCTCGCACGCGGCCACATCGCGGAGATGCAGACCGGCGAGGGAAAGACACTGGCAGCCGTGCCCGCCGCGATCTGGTACGCCCGCCAAGGCCGCGGCGTCCATGTGTTGACCGCCAACGACTATCTCGCTCGCCGCGATGCCGCCTGGATGCGCGGGATTTACGATTGGTTCGGACTCTCCGTGGGGCATGTCTCGCAAAACATGCCCGCCGATCGACGCCGTGCCGCCTACCAGTGCGATGTGACCTATGCGACGGCGAATGAAGTCGGCTTCGACTACCTGCGCGACGGCTTGGCCCGCAGTGTGAAGGAACGGGTCCAGCGGCCGTTTGCATTCGCGCTCATCGACGAGGCAGATTCCATCCTGATCGACGAAGCGCGCATTCCGCTGGTGATCGCGGGCGGCGTGGCCGGCGACTCCACCCTGGCCTACCGCGCCGACCAGGCGGTGGCCGGCCTTGAACTTCACGTGCACTACTCGCTCGACGAGTTTGCACGGAACGTCCAGTTGACCGATGCGGGCATCCAGCGAGTCGAAGGATTCCTGGGCTGCGGAAGCTTGTTCGACGAGCCAAATCTCGGCATGCTAACCGCCGTGCAAGACGCGCTCGAAGCGCACGCGCTACTGCGGCGCGACGTGGATTACGTGGTCAAGAACGACTCGATCGAATTGGTGGACGAGTTCAAAGGCCGCATCGCCCAGAACCGCCGCTGGCCCGCGGGGCTGCAGTCCGCCGTGGAAGCCAAGGAACGCGTGGGGCTGAAGAAGCAGGGGCGCATCCTCGGTTCGATTACAGTGCAGAGCCTGGCCGGGATGTACGAGCGAATCTGCGGCATGACCGGCACCGCAGCGACCCAAGCCGAAGAATTCCGGAAGGTGTACCAACTTCCGGTAACTACGATCCCTACGAACCGGCCGGTGATCCGCCAGGATCTCCCCGATACCGTGTATGCCGATAAAGAGGCGCGCAATCGAGCGTTAGTGGAAGAGATTCGGAAGGTCCATGAAACCGGCCGTCCGATCCTGGTGGGAACCGCAAGCGTCGAGGAATCGGAAGCATTGAGCCACCGCCTGCAATCGGCCGGCATAGAGCATGCGGTCCTGAATGCGCGGAACGATGAGGCGGAAGCCGCGATCATCGCGCAAGCCGGCGCGCTTGCGGCTGTAACGGTTTCCACGAACATGGCCGGGCGGGGCACCGACATTCTGTTGGGCGGGAATCCGCCGAAAGATCGCCAGAAGGTGGTGGATCTGGGAGGTCTGTATGTCATCGGCACGACACGCCACGAGGCGCGCCGGATTGACAATCAACTGCGCGGCCGCGCCGGACGGCAAGGCGATCCGGGCACGTCCCGCTTCTTTATCAGCTTCGACGACGACCTGCTGGTGCGGTTCGGGATTACGGATAATCCAGATATCGACAGCGTCCAGCGCACCGCGGAAGGCCAGAATCTCGAGATTCGACGGACGCTTTGGAAATACGACTGCGCCGCCGAATATCATCGCCGCGAAATATACGGCTTGCGCCGTGAAGTACTGCTGTCGCCATCGTGGAGTCTCGGTGAGATGCTGACCGAAGAGCAGTACAGCGAGTTACTCCAGGCGGCCGGTGCGGATGCGCTCGAAGCGGCCGGGCGACAGGTGGTCCTGGCCCTCATTGACGAACTCTGGGCGGATTACCTGGCGAACGTCGCTGAATTGAAGGGCGGTATACATTGGGCCTCCTGGACCGGCGCCGACCCGCTCCACAAATTCCTGACCGGCGAGCGGGAGATTTACGCGGATTTTCATCAGTGCCTGAGAGAAGAGATTGCCGATGCGTTTCGGACGGCTGAGATCCGCAATGGCGCGATCCGATTCCGGAAGGCGGAGCGCATGGAGCGCGGTGCGACCTGGACGTACCTCTCGACCGATCAGCCTTTCGGAACGCTCGCCGAACGGATCAAAAATGGGATCCAGCGAAGACTGTCGAAGACATAAGGGGAGAAACTCTGAAACGTCTCGACGCTCATTGTCACTATATGTATGGACGTAACCGCTCTGTCACTCGCCAGGGGGCATGCAGCGGTCTGCGCCACTGACTCAGGAGGAATCCGGAGATGACGATTAACCGGCAATGGGCCGAGCGGAACCTCGGCTTCGATCCCATCGCCACGCCCGCGCCCGCTGCAACTTTCGCGTTCGCCCCGGCCGCAAGTCCGTCCAGCCGGGTGGAGGACCAGCAAAGAGAGATCATCGATTTCGATTCCGAGGCGCCCGCCGGACGGGAGTTCCTGGCGTTCTCCACCACCACCGGGCTTTCCCGGTTCACCAATATACCCTGGCCCAAGGGGCTTGCGCCGAAAACCGGCAATGCCCCCAGCGGGCGCGCTGGCGGTCCGCTACCACGCGCCGATGTGCTGGCCGTTACCTGGACCGTCGATGAAGGGCATGCACTGAGCCGCGTACTTACGCCCGGCAAGGATTCCACCAGCGACTATCGTGCGTATACGCACAATTTCGCGGCGATCTCCAAGAAAATGCGCGCCGGCTGCCCCGCCGTCGAGGCGAAACGTCTGGGTACATATTGGACCACCACGATCGGCGGAAAGCGCGTAGTGGTCTTCAAATCCGATTCCCATCTGTCGCAGGATGGCCCAGGACTGGCCAATGAACTCGTATGGAGGCAGATCATCGAGGAGGTGCAGCCCAAGCTCGTTCTGACCACCGGCACCTCCGGAGGGATCGGCAAGCAGTGCGAAGTGGGCGATGTGATCGTCAGCCCTATCGTACGCTTCGACTGCATCACAAAATTCAAAAGCGAACACTTCCACAACGCCCACTACTCAAGCGTGGCGCCCAAAACGAAATACTTTGCCCAGACCAAGACATTGTTCAAAGCGAACGCCGGCCAACTCCCCAAAGACAATACCCGGCCGCCAAGGATCGTGCGGGTTGGCCCGAGCGCGCTGGCATCGTCCGTGGTGACCACCGATTTCTTCGGGTTCGATACTTCGGATAATCATTATCACCTGCAAGGCTTGGGTGACGTGTCGGAAATGGGTGATGCCGTGCTTGGGCTGGTCGCCCAGGAAATGGGGCCGAAAGCCCCTCGCTGGCTCGCTGTGCGCAACGTTTCCGACCCGCAGATTAAGGCCGAGGGCACCCTCAAACAGCAGTCGGCGATGGCCGCCCAAATCTATAAAGGCTTCGGCCGCTGGAGTTCCGTGTGCAGCGCCATCGTGTGCTGGGCATTGATCGCCGCGGAGTAGTACAAGTACCGCCAATACACCTTACGAGGAGAACACATGTCATTGATTCAAGTTGGATTAGCAGACAAAACCGGAGATATCGACTCCGCATTGTTGCATGCCGCCGCCGCAGCCCTCAACATTCAGGTCACCCGGGATCTCACTCAGTTCTGGACCGTCCAGGCTACCGTCTCGGCGCTGCCCAGCCCTACCAAGATACCGGCCGGCGTCTGGCCTGTCTTTCTGGTGAAGAGCCTTCCGCCGGGTGAAGGCGGATTCCATTTGGACAAACACAACCAGCCTTATGCCGAAGTGATCGCCAGCGGCAAGAGCGACGAGTGGACCATCGATGCCAGTCACGAGATTCTCGAAATGTTGGTGGACCCGTTCGGGAACAGGCTCCAGAACTCAACGTCCATCGAGATCAAGGGCGGCAAAATCGTCGATGGCACGGGCCAGTTTGGCTATCTGGTGGAGGCGTGCGACCCTTGCGAGGCCGACAAATTCGCCTATGCCATCCAGGGGGTGGCGGTGTCGGACTTCCTCACGCCGCATTTTTACGACCCGCTAGTGACGCCCGGAACGCGCTATAGCTTTACCGGAGCGATCAAGGCGCCGCGGCAGATCTTGCCCGGCGGCTACATCTCCTGGGTGAATCATCAGACCGATGAGATGCAGCAGATCTTATGGGTGGACCCCAACAGTGCTCCCACGCTCCGTACCTTGGGAGCGGCGCCCAGCAGCAGTCTGCGCGTGCGGGTGGATAACGAGATGCGCAAGCACACTGGAAAGGCCACCGTTCGCGGTCCCAAGCAGCCTTCGAATACGGCCTTGCTGAAGCGCTGCAAAACGAAGCGGGCGAACCTGGAAAGCATTGCAGAGGCCAGAGGCAAGCTGTATTGACGTGTGGGGCAGGCTCGTAGCCCGCTGCTTTCTGGCGCCAGAGAGGTTCCCCAAGGGGCCGCCCGACACTCGTGCCGGCGCAGGCAAGACCCTACGTCTTCCTCGGGCTGCGCGCCACAAAACCAATTGCGCGCGTGATCGGCGGATTCTTGAGTTTCTGTATGTCTT
>Ga0187867_10000395_pt1 | contig 39173 bp, 23 predicted proteins | sample June2016WEW_13_1_FD_132976 | JGI IMG/M metagenome (GOLD analysis project Ga0187867, IMG submission 132976) | Peatland microbial communities from SPRUCE experiment site at the Marcell Experimental Forest, Minnesota, USA - June2016WEW_13_10 | ecosystem: Environmental > Terrestrial > Soil >... | reverse complement strand
CGCACCGACCTTGTCGGGATCTTCATTCCCGACATGATCCGGGTGGACCTTTCGACCGGTCCCGCCCGGCTCGCGGCCGGCGGCGCCAACTTTCCGGCCTACCCGGACGACGCCGGGTTCTCAAACCAGAGCGTGTTTGGCGGCGACACCCTGCACAGCAACATCCAGGCGGGCTTCGGGGGCGGGGCGGTCGCCGGGGGCTGGCCGAACGGGCGGCGCTACGGCGACGACGTCATATCGATCGCGGTCACGGCGGTCATCAGCGACCTTCGCACGAACCCGCTGACGATACGCTCGGCCGCCAACATCGACAACGTGGCCGGGAACGACGCCGTGTACAACAAGGTGTTCCCGTTCGCTGCGACGCCGTTCAACGGCAGGAACTACCTGCACAACCCCGGCCTCGGGCCGGTCCCGCTCGTCAATTTCTCGACGCGCGGCCCAGCAGGCGACAGCTCCTCTCCCCTGATCGGCGGATTCATCATTCAGGGCGCCAAGCCCGTGCAGGTGCTGGTCCGCGCGACGGGGCCGTCGCTCGCAACCTTCGGCGTGTCCAACCCGATCTCGGGAACAACCCTGAGCGTCTATTCCGGCATGACCCAGGTGGCCTCGAACAACGGCTGGCAAACGGCTAGCAACCAGGCGGCCATCGCAGCCTCGGGTCTTGCCCCGGCGAGCCCCAATGAATCGGCGGTCCTGATGACCGCGGCGCCGGGAGCCTACACAGTCGTTGTCGAGGGTGCCAACGGGGCGACCGGCACTGCGCTGATCGAGATGTTCGTCGTCACTCCGACCCCGTGACGGCCTGCGGCGCTTAGCTCCCCGGACAACCACTGACACTGGGCCCGCGCCGGCGCCGTCGCCGGGGCGGGCTCCCAGTTTCAGGCCCATAATACAACCCGGTGCCGGTGCGGTCGCTCGCATCGCACGAATTGACAGGGGATTCCGCGGCGCCTAGCTTCCGCGACCCCCATGAAAAACCAGCTTTTCGCCCTCGCACGCCTGGCGCCGCTGATCCTCATTCTTGCCGCGCCGTCCTCGTACTCGCAGGCGGCAGCCAAGAAGACGGTTGCGAGCCAGGCGGACATGCCCCGCCACAGTTATGCCGTGGAGGGCCTGGCGTCCGCGCTTGTGCAGGCGGACGACGCCACGTTCGGCGTGTTCGCGTCGAAGGTGCGCGCCGACATCGAGTCCGACCTCCGCGACTATGACATCAAGGACAGGTCGACCCTGCGCGACCTGCTCTCGGCAAAGCTGAGCCTTCAGGAGATCGGCGGCGAATATGAGGCCGCCTTGGCGACCGTCGATGCCCTCCGGGCCCTCGAGGACAAGCCCTCGCCAAAGCTGACGACCGGGATCCTGGCGCGGGCCTACCTGAAGGCCGCGATCGGCACGAGGAGCGCCGCCGGCCCGGAGTTCGAGGAGGCGTTCGGGCGGCGGTACATGGAGGAGGTCAACCCGCTGCCCTGGGATGTCGTCAGCGACTGGGCCAAGCAGTCATATGCGAGCGCGCGGCTCGCCGCGCGGGCCGTGGGCCTCGCCTTCGTGATGACGGAGCTCGACCCCGCCGTCCTGAAGTCCCACGCCCTGGACGAATCCGAGGCTGAGGCGTTGGTCCGGATGAGGGCCTACACGCAGGTCGTCGTGCCCCACACACCGGTCCAGGCCAGGGTCCTCAAGCTGTACATCGCGGCGCACAACTCCGTGAAGCCCGATATCTGGGCGGCCCGCGAGGTCACGCTGACGGCCGACCAGCCCCTGGCCCCGGTGCTGGTCGCGATCTGGGACTCGGGGATCGACACGAGCCTCTTCCCCGGCCAGGTCTTCGACGACCCGCACCCCACGGCAAGCGGCGCCCACGGCCTCGCGGTCGACGACTTCGGGGCGCCGTCGACCTCCTGGCTCTACCCGCTGACGCCCGAGCAGCAGGCCAGGTACCCGGAGGTCCGCAATGACGTCAAGGGGAGGCTCGACATCGAGGAGGGCTACGATTCGCCCGAGGCCGTCGCCCTCGAGAAGAAGCGGAAGACGGGCTCGCCGGAGCAGCTTCACCAGCTCGCCGAGATCAGCAAGGTCATTGAGTTCTACATGCACGGGACCCACTGCGCTGGGATCGCGGTGCGGGGCAATCCTGCCGCGCGCCTCGTTGTCGCCCGGTTCGACGACGACCTCGCCGACCTCCCCTTCCCGCCCACCCCGGAATGGGCCCGGCGCATGGCCGCCGACTTCCGCCAGATGTCGGACTACTTCAGGACCCGGAACGTGCGCGTCGTGAACATGAGCTGGGGGGACGACCGCCAGGAGTTTGAGATGTGGCTGTCGAAGACCGGGGGAGGCGCGGACCCCGCGGAGCGCAAGAGGCGCGCCGACGAGCTCTACACCATCTGGCGCGAGGCCGTGGAATCGGCCATAAAGGGCGCGCCCGGCACCCTGTTCGTGACCGCGGCGGGAAACAGCGACAGCAACACCGGCTTCACGGAGGACGTCCCGTCTTCGCTGCGCCTTCCCAACCTGATCGCTGTCGGCGCGGTCAACCAGGCCGGGGACGAGACCTCCTTCACGAGCTACGGCGACTCCGTGGCCGTCCATGCCGACGGGTACGACGTCGACAGCCAGGTGCCCGGCGGGTCGAGGCTCAGGCAGTCGGGCACGTCGATGGCCTCTCCGAACGTGGTCAACCTTGCCGCCAAGCTCTTCGCGCTCGACCCGTCGCTCACGCCTGAGCAGGCCATCGACCTCATCAAGCGGGGCGCGACAGCGACCGAAGATGGCAGGCGCATCCTGATCAACGAAAAGCGCTCCGTCGCCCTCCTTCCCGCGCACACGGGCACGTGACCCGGCGCCCGGCGGCGGGACCCGCCGGCATCCGGCCGGCTGGGGCCCGGGAGGGCCGATGTTTCGACCAAAGGGGGCTCGAGGACGCGGGCGGCCCGGCTGGGCGTCTCCGCCCTTCGGGTTGCGCGCACCGGCCTGGAATCCCTAACTGGCGGGATGGACGACGCCCCCGGCTTTATCTTGCGCCTCTTCACCGAGGCGCCGTCGTGCTACCTTTCGTGGCCGGCGGCGGCGATGATCGCGGGCACGATGATCGGCATGGCCTCGCCAAGGGCGGCGGCGCGGCTTGCCATAGTGCCGCGGTCCGCGGACGGGCTCGCCGGAGTCGTCACGGCGCCGTTCATCCACGGCGGCGCCGCCCACCTCGCGGCGAACCTGCCGGCGTTCGTGGTGCTGGGCGCGCTTGTGCTCCGCCGCGGCGCGCCGCAGTTCCTCGAGGTCGCCCTTGCGATCGCGCTGGGCCAGGGCGTGCTCCTGTGGCTCTTCGGGCGCAGGGCGGCGCACGCGGGCATGAGCGGCGTGATCTTCGGATTCTTCGGCTACCTGATCGCGCTCGCCTGGATCACCAGAACCGCTTCCGACCTGCTGGTGGCCGGTGGCGTGCTCCTCTTCTACGGCGGCATGCTGGCGGGCCTGGCGCCCGCGCGAAACGGCACCTCATGGGAGGGCCATCTTTTCGGCGTCATCGCCGGCCTCGGGACGGCGTGGCTCCAGTATCGCATGTGACCCATCGGCGGCAGGGCGCCTGCGCCGTCGGGATCCGTGTCCGGTGAATGCTCCCGCCGGGTCGGAATCCCGGGTCTTCACCGACGGGCCGCGTGCAGGACCTCTGCCTGCGCGTTGACCTCGGTCATCGCCCGGGTCAGCTCGGCGTAGACCTCGTCGTGTATGTTGACGACGCCATAGTTGGAGTTCTCGCCGTCGTCGCGCCCCTCCTTCGGCTCGTCGCAGTGCTCGAACCAGTGGTAGCCCACCACGTTCGGGTTGCGCAGCGCCGCGGTGACGTAGTTCCGGAACGCGGCTGCGCGATCGGCCTGCGTCTTCACCTTTGGGCCGGCGCCGCGCGAGTTTGGCAGGCCGCTGTCCTCGGACCGGAAGGAGAACTCGCCGATGATCAGCGGCTTGCCAAGGGCCGCGTAGCGTGCGGCCGTGCCGCCCGGATCGGTCTGGTAGCAGTTGAACGAGATGAGGTCGACGTACTTCGCCGCGGCGGCCACGACGGCCTGGGGCGGGAAATACGCGAAGCGGCAGCCGAGATTCATGTGGTTGGGGTCCGCGGCCCTGACGGCCTCGCCCGTCACGCGGAAATAGCGGTCGGCCACCTCGGCGAGGAACGCGTCGCAGTCGGCTACGAAGGCGGCGCGCTTCGGGTCGGATTCGTCGGCGAGGCGCTCGGTCTCCTCGTTCTGCGCGTAGACCGCCGGACGGACGACGGGCGGGGTGATGGACGACGCGCCCATGACGGCGTCCCAGGTCGCGAACCTCGTGTTCCAGACCGCGTTGAACCCGGCCACGTCGCGGTAGCGCTCCCGCAGGAGGCCGACGGCTGCCTCCTTGCCCGGCACGTTCGCCGGCAGGTCGAGGAACATCGTGAGCAGCTCGTCGGGGCCGCGCCAGTCGGGCCCCCAGCGCAGCTCGTTGTCCGTGAACCATCCCAGGACCCAGGCGTCGCCGGCGAGGGGCGCGCAGACCTCGCGGGCGCGCCGGCGCGCGGACGCCTCGAAATCGGGGTCGAAGACATCGGGGAAGATCCCGTGCAGCCACGCCTGGCCGTTTGTCTTCTGGCCGACGAATCGCTCGCCGATATCGACAATCGGGGCATAGGCCAGGTGGCGTTTGCCCAGCGCGAACTCGGCGACGCCGTTGTCGGACCACGCGCCGAGGGTGTTGAACCCCCAGCCGATCAGGCGCTGCGCGACCGCCTTGCGCCACGCAACGGGGCCGCCGTACTTCGCCCTGTTGGCCTCGAGGCTGGGGGAGACGCTCGTGCCATAGATGGTGTCCTGCGCGTACGACACCGTGGTCACCCCCTTGGAGATGAACCGGCGGCCGCTGGGGTCGATCAGCCACCAGCGGCCGTCCACCCGGGCGGCGTGGATGTAGGGGCTGGTTGCGCCAGTGGGAGGCCCTTCGGCGGGCGCTCGATCTGCGGCCAGGGTGAGCGCGGCCGCAAGACACAGCATCTGGGTGGTAACTCGCATGGCGCCGCATCGCACCAATCATGCGCCGCGGATACAAGGGGAATGTCCACGGGACGGGACGGCCCACCCCGCCCCTGCGGTTTCAGGCGTCAGCGCGCCAGCCCGATGACCACCCTGCGGCTGTGGGCGTGGACGCGCAGGACATGGCCGGAGGCGTCCCACGCCGCCGACGCGCCCTCCACCGCGCCGGGGGAGCAGGAGCCCAGCTTGAACAGCTCCTCCGAGTCCGCGTCGTACTTCTCGTAGCGGATTGACGATCTCCCGTACTCGATCGACCGGATCACCGAGGAGGTGCGCAGCAGGTGCTCCTGGCCGGCCGGCGCCAGTTCGGGGTCCGAGGCCATCGCGCGGAGGTAGTGACGCACGAAGTCCCCGTAGCCGTCCGTCAGCCAGTTGTCATCGCGCGGGTACTGGTTCTTCCCGTCCGCGTCCACCCAGTAGGTGGACCAGTTCAGCCTCCGGACGGCCGCGTCCCTCGCGGACCAGTCCCCGGTCTTCTCGGCGTAGAGCAGCTCCGCGGCCGCGTGGCGGGACGTGTGGCTGTTGCCGGGCACCGGGAACTGCGTCTGCTCGTTGATGACGACCACGCCCCACCTGTCCGCCTCATGGTTCGCAAACCTGCGGTAGGACCAGTCGAGGATGCCCCTCGCCTTCGCCCTCCACTGGGGATCCCAGCCCGGGTGCTCCAGGATGTAGGCCGCGAGCGTGTCGGCGTTGATCTCCGTGTCGGAGTAGTCCTTTGTGCTCACGTCCTCGAAGAAGGGCCCCCAGCGGTTGTTCGTCAGGGGGTACCTCTTGAGCCAGTCTGTGACGAGCCGCGATGTCTCGCGGTACCTTCCCGGCTGGCCCTCGTTCATGGCCGAGAGGTCGTCGAACAGCCTGAGCGCCCCGGTCCAGTTGGTCGTGTAGGAGGCCCTGTAGGTGAGATGGTCGTTGTCGTTGCGCTCCTCGTGGACCCTTCCCGTCGCGCTGTTCACGCGGAAGGGCCAGGGCGAGTTCCCCTCGTCCCCGGGCACGACGTTGCGCGCCAGCGTGTCCGCGATCCGGATCGCGCGCCCGAGGTAGCGCCGGTCGCCCGTCGCCTTGTACAGCACGACGAGTTCCGCCCCGAAGCTCGCCGCCTTGTCCGGCTGCAGGAAACCGGGGCCCGCCCTCATGTCGCCGTCATACCTTCCCGACTGGGCGTCCATGTTGTAGGGATAGGGAAGCCCTCCCCAAAGCTGGTCCTCCGGGGCGATCCCATGGGCCATCCAGAAGTCGGCCATCAGGCGCATGTTGCCGTGGATCGCAGGGTCGCCCAGGTACCCGTAGAGCAGGTTCCACGACGAGAGCGCCATGTTGATCTGGTCCCCGCCCAGGCCGCGGGGGTCGTCCCTGTCCGCCCTCCAGACCTGGTGGAGCAGGTAGTACGGAACCCCGTTCGGGCCGGCCCTCATGGTGATCCAGAAGTTCCAGACCTGGCGGATCACGTGGTCGTAGGCCTCGGGCGGCCCGTCCCCGTACCAGGGGACGATCTTCCCCTGCGCATCCGTCCTCACCTCGTGGTAGCCGATGCGCTCGGCCGCGCCCCCCAGCGCGGGCAGCAGGCACGCGGCCACAAGCACGGCCGTGGGCCGGAGGGCTGGGCGCCACGGGCGCCCGGGGAAGGTTTTCACGGGTCCGCGGCTCCCGGGTTCAGATCTGCTCGAAATACCGCGCCCGCTCCCAGTCGGTGACCGCGTCGGCGTACGCGCGGGCCTCCAGGCGCGCCGCGTGGGCGTAGTGGTCCACCACCGAGTCCCCGAAGCTCGCGCGGGCGAGGGCGCTCGCCGCATACAGCTCGGCGGCCTCCTGCAGGGAGCCGGGCAGCGAGCGCAGCGAAGCGTCGGCATAGGCGTTGCCGTGGTAGTCCGCCCCGCAGTCCAGGCCGTTCTCGATTCCCGCCAGCCCCGCCGCGAGCATCGCGGCGAACGCGAGGTAGGGGTTGGCGTCGGCCCCCGGCATCCGGTTCTCGATCCGGAACGACTTGCCCTTGCCGACGACCCGGTAGCCGACCGTCCGGTTGTCGTGCGACCAGGCCATGCGCGTCGGCGCCCAGCTCGCCGACTGGTACCTCTTGTAGGAGTTCACCGTGGGGGCGAAGGCGAGGCAGAGCGCCGGCGAATGCGCGAGCAGCCCCCCCAGGAACTGCCGGAAGATCGCCGTCCCCTCCCCCGGCCGCTCCGGGTCCCAGAAGAGGTTCCGGCCGTCGCGCCAGAGGCTCACGTGGATGTGGCAGCTGCTGCCCACCTCCGCGGCCCACGGCTTGGCCATGAACGTCAGCGACTTCGCGTGCTGGGCCGCGATCTCCTTCAGGCCCTGCTTGAACAGGCTGTGCCCGTCGGCCATCGGGACCGCGAGGTCGTACGCGAAGTTGATCTCGTGCTGCCCCCTGCCCCATTCGCCCTTGCTGCTCTCGATCGGGATTCCGGCGGCGGCCATCTGGTTGCGCGCCTGACGCAGGAACGGCTCGTCCCGGGCCGGCTGCATCGTGTGGTAGTCGATCCGGTAGTCGCTCGAGGGCGTCAGGGCGCGGTACCCGCCCCTGAAGGCGTCGTGGAAGCTGTCGTTGAAGAGGAAGAACTCGAGCTCGCTCGCCACGTACGGGGCGAGGCCGTGCGACTCGAGCCGCTGGACCTGGCGCCTGAGCACCTCGCGGGGCGACTCCCGGACCGGGCTGCCGTCCGCGTGCGCGAGGTCGCAGAGGACAAGGGCCGTCGCGGGCTGCCACGGGACCAGCCGGAGAGTCCCAAGGTCCGGCCGGAGCTCGAAGTCGCCGAACCCCTTGTTCCAGCTCGCAAGGCTGTAGCCCTCCATCGGCTCCATCTCAATGTCGACCGCCAGGAGGTAGCTGCAGCCGTGGGTGGCGCCGTCCGCGACATGGTCCAGGAAAAACCTCCCGGTGAAGCGCTTGCCGACCAGCCGGCCGAAGACGTCGGGGAACGCGGCGACCACCGTGTCGATCTCGCCGGCCGCCACCTTGCCGGCGAGGTCCTTGAGGTCGAGCGGGGCTGCCATGGTCGTCAGTCTGCGATGTAGACGTTCTTGAGCTCGGTGTAGCCCTCCATCGCCGACATCCCCAGATCGCGGCCGATCCCGCTCTGCTTGAATCCGCCGAAGGGCGCCTCGACGTGCACGCTGGAATGGCTGTTGACGCTGATGACCCCGCTCTCGACCTGGCGCACCACCCGGAGCGCGCGCCTGAGGTCGTTGGTCCACACGGACCCGCTCAGGCCGTAAGGCGACAGGTTGACCTCGCGGATCATGGCGGCCTCGTCGTCGAACGGGACGATGCACACGACGGGCCCGAAGATCTCCTCGCGCCAGCACCGGTCCCCCGGGCCCACGTCCAGGAGGACGGTGGGCTCGAGGTAGAAGCCCTCGGGGCGGGGCCGGCCCCCGCCGGCCGCGAAGGTCGACCCGCGCGCCCGCGCGTCCGCCAGGTATTCCTCGACCGAGGCCCGCTGGGCCGCCGAGACGAGCGGGCCGAGCTGCGTCGCGGGGTCCGCCGGATCGCCCACCGCAAGCCTCCGCGTCGCAGCGACGAACCGCTCCACGAAGCGCCCATACACGGCGCGCTCGACAAAGACGCGGCTCCGGGCGCAGCAGTCCTGGCCCGTGTTCGCGAACACGCTCATCGGCGAGGTGTCCGCCGCGCGCTCCCAGTCGGAGTCGGCGAAGACGATGTTCGGCGACTTGCCCCCGAGCTCGAGCGACACCCGCTTGAGGTCCGGCGCCGCGAGCTGCATGATCCTCGACCCGATCGCGGTGGACCCCGTGAACGAGATCTTGCGCGTCCTCGGGTGGGTGACCAGGGCGTCCCCGACAGCGGCGCCGGATCCCGGGACCACCTGCAGCACGCCCGCCGGCAACCCGGCGTGGTGGGCGATCCGCCCGAGCGCCAGCGCGGTGAGCGGCGAGAGCGATGCGGGCTTGAGCACGACCGAGTTGCCGGCAGCCAGCGCGGGCGCGGACTTCCAGCAGGCGATCGGGAAGGGGAAGTTCCACGGCACGATCGCGGCGACGACGCCCATCGGCTGGCGCAGCGTGAAGTCAAAGCCCCCGCGGGCTACCGGGATGGTCTGCCCGCAGAAGCCCGAGACGGCCCCGGCGTAGTACTCGAACACGCGCGCACCGAGCTCCGCCTCGTCGCGCGCGTCGCTTATGGGCTTGCCGATGTTGCGCTGCTCCAGGCGCGCGATCGCCTCGAGGTTGTCGCGCAGGGCGCGGGCGACGCCGAAGAGGATCCGGGCCCGCTTGCCGGGAGGCAGGTCGCGCCACCCGGACTCCCAGGCGCGGTGCGCCGACTCTATCGCGGAGCCCATGTCGCCGACGCCCGCGGCCGCGACCTCGCCGAACTGCTCGCCGCTCGCGGGGTTGACGAGCGGGATCCGGCCCCCGCCCGTTCCCTCCCGCGAGGCGCCGTCAACGAAGAGCTCGAAGGAGGGCGTCATCGGGTTCCCTCAGAGGACCTCGAGGTAGAGCGCCCGCAGGTCCTCCCGGGCGACCGGGACGACGTTCGTCCGGTGGCAGGGGTCCAGGAAGGCCTGCTCGACGAGGGCGTCGACCTGCGCCGGGGAGACGCCGTGCTCCGACAGGCGGGAGCCCAGCCCGAGCCCCTCGAGGAACCTCGCCACGAACGCGATCGTCGCCTCGTCCGCGGCGCCGTCGGTCCCCCGGACGATGTCCAGGCCGCAGGCGATGCCCACCTGCCTGTAGATGCCCGCCCTGCGGTCCGCGCAGAACCGCATCGACGCGACCAGGCACAGCGCGTTGGCGAGGCCGTGGTGCATGCCGCACAGGGTCGACAGCGGGTGCGCGAGCGAGTGCACCACGCCGAGGTCCTTCTGGAACGCGATCGCGCCCATGGAGGCCGCGACCAGCATCCGCCCGCGGGCGTCCAGGTCGCCCCCGCTGCGGTAGGCCCTGGGCAGCGCGTCGACGATGAGGCGGATCCCCTCGAGCGCGATGCCGTCGCACAGCGGGTTGAACACGGGGCAGGTGTAGCTTTCGACGCAGTGGGTGAGCGCGTCCGCGCCCGTGGCGGCCGTCAGTCTCGGCGGCAGCCCGCGCGTGAGCTCGGGGTCCAGGATCACCTGCCGCGCCAGGAGCTCCGGATGGAACAGGACGGCCTTGCGCCTTGTCGCGTCGAGCGTGATCACCGAGCTCCTTCCGACCTCGCTCCCGGTGCCCGCCGTCGTGGGAACCGCCACAAACGGGGCGAGGCCGGTCCAGTCGGGTTCGTCGTAGAAGCGCGCCAGGTCGAAGCCCTGGCGCCTCACGAGGAGCCGCGCGGCCTTCCCCACGTCGAGAGGGCTCCCTCCCCCCACGGCGACCACGCCGTCGCAGCCGTTCCCGAGGAACGCGGCGGCGGCGGCCCTCACGTCGCCCTCGACCGGGTTGGCGTGGACGTCGGCGAAAAGGACCCGGGACGCCCGTCCCTCCTCCCCTCCCAACGCCGCCGCCACCAGCCCGAACGCATCCGTGTCCATGAACCCCCGGTCCGTGACGACGAGCGGCCGGCGCACGCCGAGCTTTTCCAGTATCGGCAGAAGCTCGCGGATCGCGCCAATCCCAAACAAGGTCCTTGTGGGGAATGAGAAGGACGCCAGTTGCATTCGGCCCTCGAGGTCGGACCAACAGATCGGGGCGCGCCTTCGCCGCGACAAGGATCAAATTCCCCGGAACGGCGTCGTAACCAGATTGTAACCTGAGCCTGCCGGCGGCGCACCGCCCGGGCGCCCGCTGTCAGGCTGAGGGAAGAAGCGGCCGCGCGGCCCGCCAGGGCGCGCGCCTGATCCCGATGACGCCGCAGGCGAATTCTATCACGTCCTCGCGATAGCCGATGAACTCGAGCACCCGCGACAAGAACCGCCGCTTCGTCGCGGTGTCGATGTTCATGATCGCCCAGTAGCGGGTGTTGGGGATCTGGCGGGCCTGGTTGTGGCGGCACTGCTCGACGATCTCCTCGCGGGACAGGCTGAAATAGCGACGGCCGCTCGGGCTGCCAGAAAGCGAGGCAATGAACTCGCCGAACTCCGAGGCGTGCCTCGTGGCGATCCAGCCGAGGATCGCCAGGTACTTGTCGGCGTCGGTGAACTTCGTGCGGAAGTCCGCTCCCAGGAGGAAGCCGACCAACGGCTCGTCGGCCGCATCCGGCGGCGACCGAAGATTGAGGAGAGCCGCGAGCACATCATTCGGGCTTTGGTGAAAATCGGTCGTCAGTCTCTTCAGCGCCTCGTAGACGCCATCATCGACCTCGATATTCTTCATGCATACAGGTTCAACCGGTTTGACGTGTTCTTCAAGTTCAAATTTTGCTTGAATCGCGATCGGCGTAACGCTGACTAGGAAATCCTGATACCTCCCCTGGGCTTTGACAATAAACTTGGAATCAGTTGTTTATTAATATATTAAGCATATTGTCCCGTCATAGTGACGGACGGGAAGTCCCCGCCGATGCCGCAGTTTCTGCAGATATCCTAACCTGCGTCGTAATCTGAGGGCCACCAAGTCCGAAGGTCAGGCAAAAGGCGTCTTCACCGAACGACCGGCCGCGTTTCGCCCGTCTTTATCGAGACGATGCCCGAAGGGTTGCCCGGATAGGGAATCACGAGGCGCCAGGTGTACGGGCTGCACGTGATGAGCGCGCCTATGCAGCGGCGGGGAAACCCCGGATTGCCGATCCATTCCATCCCGTCCGCGGCCGAGTAGAGCTTCTCCAGGTCCGCCGCCGCCTCCGCGATCGGCCGGCACGTCATCAGCCCGCCGATCTCGAGGCGCATCGAGGCGACAACCTCGCCGTGGCTCACGAGGACGAGCCCCCCTTGGAGCTCGACCAGTTTGTTGACAGCGGTGGCCATCGCCTCGTCGCTGGAGCCGAAGACCGCGATCTCGTGCAGGTCATGGGATACGGACGTCGCCAGCGCCGAGTCCGGGGTCTTCGGGCCGAGGTCGCTCCAGAACATCTTCCCCATGGCGGCCTGCCCGAAGTAGCGGTCGATGTCCGCGACCTTGATGATGTTGTGCTCGATGTCGCGCTGGACCACGCCGTTAACGACCGGAAGCGTGACGTACTTCTGCTCAGGCGCCGTGTAGGACGGCGTCTGGATGGCGGCCTCGACGGTCGTGCGCCCAGCCGGCGCGGGGATCTCGAAGTCCTTCGCCGTGAGCTTGCGCCCTACGTTAATCGTGTCGGTCGCCCATTTCGGCCAGTCGATCTTAGGCACGGGCAGCAGGTATTTCCCGTCCTGCGCCGCGAGCTTGCCGCTGCAGAACACATACTTGATCGCCACATCCTTGACCGAGGTCAGGAGCACGACGTCGGCGTACCGGCCCGGGGCGATCGAGCCGACCAGCGGGTCGACGTGCGCGTGGCGCGCCGGGTAATAGCTCGCCATGGCGTAGGCGGCCTCGACGGGGGCGCCGAACTGGATGGCCATCTTCACGTGGTAGTTCATCGTGCCGGTCTTCAGGGTGTCGTAGACGTTGCGGTCGTCCGTAACGAGCGACACGTTCGACCAGTCCTTCAGCCCGTTCTTCACGAAGAGGGGGATGGCCTTGTCCGCGACGGTGTCGCGCAGCTGGATGTGGACCCCTCGCTGCATCTTGTCCCAGGCTTCCTGGGCGATGCGCGCCTCGTGGTCGCTCGAAATCCCCGAGCCGGCGAAGGCGTTGATCCGGTCGAGGTCCCACAGGCCGGAGCCGTGGCCCTCGATCACCGCGCGGTGGTCGCGCGTCGCCTGCATGTCCTCCCATATCCGCTGGTAGCCGGGGTTCTTCGGGTCCGACACCGCCGGCCAGTCCATGACCTCGTCGAGGCCGGCGACGAAGAGGCTCTTGTCGAGGTTCTCGGAGATCTCGTTGTAGCCGTAATAGCCGCCGCCACGCTCGAACGCGGTCGGCGGCGTCGCCGAACCCAGCTCCGGGAAGATCTTGAGCGGGCTGCCGTGCCTTGCCGCCATCAGCCAGAATTCCACGTTGTGCTCCCCGTTCACGTTGGAGAACTCGTGCGATCCCTCGTCGGTCCAGGTGTTGCCGAGCGGGATGTTGAGCGCAGCCTCCCACTCGGGCGACAGGAGCGTGCTCTCGATGTGCTTGTGCGACTCGCCGAAGCCGGGCACGGCCCAGAGCCCGCTGGCGTCAAACGTCGCCGCGGCGGTCCCCTTCCAATCGGCCTGGGGGCCCACCCAGACGATCCGCTCGCCTTTGACGACGATTGCGGAGTCCGGCATCCACGAGAGCGTGAACACGTTGAGGACGTTCGCCCCGCGGATCACAAGGTCCGCCGGCTCGCGGCCGAGCGCGGTCTGTATGATCTCCTGGCGGGTCTTCGTTTCCTGGTTGAAGGGCACCTCGACCCTGGGCGCGCCGGCGGCCGGGGTTTCTTGGGCGCCTAGGTTGGAAGTGAGAAGCAGGGCGATAAGGGCGCCCGTGGCGCTCCGGTGGCGTGTGTTTGTGCTCATTGTGTGAATGGCGGGTGGTTCAGATGTGGCTGTAGAAGTAGATGCGCTGGCCGGCCCAGAACAGGCCGATTGCGGCGATCGCGAGGGAGCCCGGTACCTCGACACGCGAGTGGAACCAGGGCCGGTTGCGGAACCACCCGACCGCGAGGAAAGCGAGCCCGATCACGAAGAGCTGGCCCCAGTCGACCCCGAAGTTGAACCCGAGAAGCGCCACGATGAAGTCGTGCTTCGGAAACGGGATGTCGCTCAAGCTGCTCGCGAAGCCGAGGCCGTGGACCAGCCCGAAGCCGAAGACCACCGCCAGCCGGCCCGGGCCGAGCCTGGGGCTCACGACGTTCTCGATGGCGATGAAGGCTATGGAAAGCGCGATCGCGGGCTCCACGATCCGGCTCGGCAGCCGGAAGATCCCGTAAGTAGACAGGAAGAGCGTCGTGGCGTGGGCGACCGTGAAGACCGTGGTCTGGGCGATCAACTTGCGCCAGGTGATCCCGAGGAAGAAAAGCCCGAGGACGAAGAGGATGTGGTCCGTGCCCTCGGGGATGATGTGCCTGAACCCGAGGCGGAGGTAGAGCGCCAGCTGGCGCTGCCACGGCATGGTGTCGACGTCGAACCGCTGCCCCGCGGGCGCCTCCTTGGCGGCGGCCGGTGTCGCGCCGGCGCGCGGCGCCTTCCCGGCCCACGCGAAGGGGTCGCTCTCGTGCATTCCCGCCTCGAGCCAGCGCGTGAGGGAGACTCGGGCGGAAGGGATCTGGATCGTGTAGGCGACGGGATAGTCGATCTCGGCCCCTACCGGTACCTGCAGGCGCAGGGGTTGGCGGCCCGCGGGCAGGACGGCGAGGAAACGCAGGCTCGTCAGCTTGCTCATGGAGGCGTCCAGGAGATCGGCCTTCGAGGCCTCGGGCAGGGTGAAGCCCTGGAAGACCGGGACCAGGCGCGTGTCGCCTGAATACAGCTGGAGGCTGTCAAGGACCCGCGGGATCAGCCTGTCCAGCGTCGCCCGCTGGCGGGCGGGCGCGTCGGTCGCGAACTCGTAGTAGAGGTCCGGTGCGCCGAGCATCACCGTCAGGTCGACGTCGATCTTGATCGCGATCGTGCCGGGCTGGTCGAACGAGACCAGCACCTGGGTCATGTTCATCGTGTGCGCCCGGGCGGCCGCGGCGGCCAGAAGCCCCAGGGAGGCCATGAGCACGGACCGTCTCATTCGTCAGCCAGCTTTCCCGGGCCGTCGGCGTCCATCTCATAGACAGCGGTGAGTATGCCGTCGTCGATCCGGGCCCCTACGTGGAAAGTGCCCCGGAACGACATCAGGCGGTCCTGGACGACCTCCGTTCCGCCAGGGATGCTCACGAGGACCCAGTCGTTCACCTTGGGAACCGTGCCGTAGCAGCACAGCATGAGGTTGGCCATGAGGAGGAACTGCGTCGTCTTGCCGTCCCTGAAGTTGACCGGGACCATGAAGCCCGTCAGGACCGCCCTGGCCCCGTTCCATTTCTTGACCCCCGCCGGAATCTGCTCCTCGCCGGTCGCCTGCTTTCCGCCGGGGCCGGGCGGGGCGTCGGGGGCCGGGCGAACGAAGTCAAACGACGAGAGCCAGTAGAAATCGAGCTTGAGGAACCCGTCGACCACCTCGGGGGCCGGCATGGGGCGGCTTCCCGCTGCGCGGACCGCGCACACCCCCGCCAGGAAAGCGATCGAGATTGTCGCCCACCGCCTCACCACACAATCGGCATCGTCTTTCCCGTCTGAAGGAGGACGAGGCCGGAGGGGTTTCCCGGATAGGGCACGACCAGGCGCCACGTGAACGGGCTGCACGTGATCATGGAGAAGATCACGCCCCTCGGATAGCCGGGCATCTTGATCCATTCCACGGCGTCGGACTTCGCGTAGAGGTCCTGCATGCTTGCTGCAGCCTCCTCGATCGGTCGGCAGGTCATGAGCCCGCCGATCTCGAGGCGCATCTCGGCGACGACCTTGCCCTGGCTGACGAGCACGATCCCGCCGTTGATGTCGACGACCCGGTTGACCGCCGTCGCCATCGCCTCGTCGCTGCTGCCCATGACCGCGATGTCGTGAAGGTCGTGGGAAACCGAGGTCGCGATCGCCGAGTCCGGGGTCTTCGGGCCGAGGTCGGTCCAGAACATCTTCCCCAGGTTCCCGCCGCCGGTGTACCGGTCGATGATCGCCACCTTGATGATGTCGCGAGCGATGTCGCGCTGCACCACCCCGTCCACGACGGTGAGTGTTGCGGTCTTCTGCTCAGGCAGGGTGTAGAAAGGGGCCTGGATGGCCGCGGTGACGGTGGTCCGGCCCTCGGGGGCCCTAATCTCGAAGTCCTTGGCGACGAGTCGCCTCTTGATGTTGATCGTGTCCGTCGCCCACTTCGGCCACGGGATTTTCGGCACCGGCAGAAGGTACTTGCCGTCCTGCGCCGCCAGCACGCCGTTCGCGAAGACGTACTTGATCGCGACGTCCCTGAGCGAGCTCACCAGCACGACGTCCGCGTAGCGCCCCGGGGCGATCGAGCCGACCAGGGGGTCCTCGCGCGCATGGCGTGCCGGGTTGTAGCTCGCCATCGCATAGGCCGCCTCCACGGGGGCCCCCATCTGGATGGCCAGCTTGATGTGGTAGTTCATCGTGCCCATCTTGAGCGTGTCGGCGACGTTGCGGTCGTCGGTGACGAGCGAGATGTTCGACCAGTCCTTGAGGCCCTTCTGGACGAACAGCGGAACCGCCCGCTGGATGTTCTCGTCCCTAAGCTGCAGGAAAATTCCGCGCTGCACCTTGTCCCAGGCCTCCTGGGCCAGCCGCGTCTCATGGTCGCTCGAAAGCCCTGCGGCGGCGAACGCGTTTATCCGGTCGAGGTCCCACAGGCCTGCGCCGTGGCCGTCTATGACGCCCCGGTTGTCCCTCGTTGCCTGGATGTCCTCCCAGATCCTCTGGTAGCCGGGATGGGTGGGGATCGAGACGGCGGGCCAGTCCATGACCTCGTCCAGCCCCTGGACCTCGATGTTCCCCTTGATGTTCTCGGCGATCTCCTTGTACGCGTAGTTGCCGCCTCCGATCTCGAACGCCGAGGGCGGGGTGGCAGAGCCGAGCGCCGGGAATATCTTGAGCGGGCTCCCGTATTTCGCGGCGGTCAGCCAGAACTCCACGTTGTGCTCCCCGTTCACGTTGGAGAACTCATGCGAGCCCTCGGAGGTCCACGTGTTGCCGAGCGGGATCACGAGGGCCGCCTCCCATTCCGGGGAGAGGAAGGTGCTCTCGATGTGCTTGTGCGATTCGCCGAACCCCGGGACGGCAAAGAGGCCCTTCGCATCGAAGACGTTCGTGCAGGTGCCCTTCCACGCCCCCGCGGGGCCGACCCAGGCGATCCGCCTGCCGCGGACCACGATGTCCTCGTTCTCCTCCCATGAGAGCGTGAACACGTTGAGGACCGTGGCCCCGCGGATGATGAGGTCCGCGGGCTCCTTACCGAGCGCGACCTGCACCAGCATCTGCCGCGTTTTCGTCTCCTCGCTGAACGCTATGGGGTGCGTAACGCGCGTCGCCGTGGGGACCTCGTCGGCGGCGAGCGAGATGGCGCCCGCCGCCAGGAGGGCGAACAAGGCCCTTGCTGACCTACATCCGTGGCCGGGGGGGGCGATTCCAGGCGCCGCTCGTCTCTGAGCACTTGAATGGGGTGTTTTCATGGGTTGAGTGCTGTGTCGCCGAAGTGCAAGCGCCGCCGGTGTCGGCAGCAGGGGCCGGGCAGCCTTCCTAGAAACGGTAGGTTATGCTTCCCTGGACGTGGAAGGGAAGATCCGCCGTTATGAGGTCGTTGCCAACCGCGGGGTTCTCCGCGGACCAGTTCTTCCGGTCGGTGATGTTGTAAAGGTTGAGCCGCACCGCCCAGCGCTTCGCCTCGTAGAACACCGCGCCGTCCAGGGTGTACTGCGTGGGGATGACCACGTCGCCAAGGTACGAGGTGTTGATCGGGCTTGTCACCACCACCCCCAGGCTGGCCCCGACCCCCATGTTGCTCTTGTATTTGGCAAACGCGCTCAGGAGCTCGCGCGGCAGCCCGGGCAGCCGGTAGTTCCCCACCGGGAACGGGTTGAAGTTCGGGCTTCCGACGCCGTCGCCGTACGGGGGCGCGAAGGCGTCGTATACGTCCTCAGTGAAGGCCAGGGAGCCCGACGCGCCGGGAAGCCACGCATTCATGTAGCTGTACGATACGGTGCCCGAGAAGTTCTTGTTCGGCTGGTAGTTGGCCTGCAGCTCATAGCCCGCGGCGTCGACCACCTGCACGGCGCCGAACAGGTTGGTCTGGCTGCGCTGCTGGTAGTAGACCGAGCCCGTCAGGAACAGCGTGTTGTCGAGGAGGGCGAACTTGGATCCCGCCTCGTAGAGGAAGTTCTTGATGTGGAAATCCCCGGGGGTGATGCCGTCGCCCGTGAACGAGTCGAAGCCGCCGCCGTTGGTTGTCACGGGCGACTGGTTGAAATCCGCGGTGATGTACTCCGTGTTCCACGCCACGGGCTTGTAGGTCACGCTGAAATCGATGGCGCCCTCGCCCTCGGCCGTCGTGGCGTGCGCCCCCACGTATCCGGGCGGCGGAAGCGGATCGGTCAGGCTCTCGTTGATCAGGTCCGCCCGCAGCCCCACGAGGAGGCTGAGCTGCTTCGTGAGGTTGACGATGTGCTGGTAGAACAGGCCGATCTGGTACGAGCTCTGGTCCTGGGTCCCCGGCATCTCGTTGGGGTAATTGGGGTTGTTGTACAGCGCCCCCGGGGTCGCGAACTGCGTCGGGTGCCCGGGAACGGGCACGACGCCGAAGAGCTGGGTGATCGGGAAATTGGCGGGGTTGGACGTTATGTCCGTGGCGTTCAGGTACTCGTTGTAGTAGTCCGAGTAGGCGAGCACGTGGATGAACCGGAACGCCAGGCCCGTGATGAACTGGTTCCTGTCAAAGTCGCCGCGCAGCTCCATGCGGTCCTCGAAATTGTAGGACTCCGCGATGTCGTTGTAATAGCGCTGCGCGTACTCGAGCTGCAGCTGCGTGTAATCCTCAAAGTAGGCCTTGTTCACGACCGTCAGCGAGCCGTTGAGCCTGTCCGTCACGTCGAGCTGGGCCTGGTAGTTCTTGCCCTCGTCCCCGTCGGTCGGCGCCACCAGCCCGTCGCGCCGGTCGATTGGGACGACCCCCGTGACCGTGATCACCGAGTCGAAGTTGCGCGGGTCCTGGCCGGGACCCACGAACGGGCTGACGCCTATCCCCTGGTAGTACAGGCCGTCGTCGATCAGCGCCTGGGTCGGCCTGTTGATGCTGGTGTTCTCGAAGTAGTTGGCCGTGAAGAACTCCGTGTTGAAGTCGATCGTCACGTTGGAATTGGGTAGGTAGCGGATGGCTCCGTAGACGTCGGAGGACTGCGTGTGCTGGAAGCGGTAGTAGCTTCCCGAGTCCTCGCCCTCATAGCTCACCCTGTACGCCAGCTTGTCGCTAATGGGGCCGCTGACGTCGATCTGGCCGATCTTCGTGTCGTAGTCGCCGAAGGTCAGCGTGACCGTCACGTGGTCCCCGTCGAACAGCGGGCGCTTGGTGACCAGGTTCACGTACCCTCCGACGTTGCCCGTCGGACCGTAGACGACGTCCGCCGGGCCGAGGACCACGTCGAAGCCCTCGACGGAGTTGAAGCTCAGGGGCTGGCCGTCCGAGCGCGGCGTGCGCATCATCCCGTTCTGGAAGACCTCGGCGGACTGCCCGCGCAGCTCCGGAAGGTTGGGGCCGCCAAACTGCGTGTCGGTGTAGGCGCTCGTGGCGATCTTGTCCAAGTCGGTGACGTCGATGATCGACTCATCGCGTATCTGAGCCGAGTTGATCTCGATCACGGAGCGCGGCAGGTCGAGGATCGACATGTCGAGGCCGATGACGGAGGAGACAGGCCGCTGCAGCGGGCTCACCTGGTCCTCCAGGGGGACGTCGCTCACGACGACCTTCTCCAGCATGCTGACGCCGCTCGTGGACGAGCTTGTCGTCGGCGTGACGGTCTTGGTCTCCGGCGGCGTCGTGGAGGTCGCCGGCGGCGGGCTGACGGCCTGGCCCGACAGTGTCCCCTCGCTGGCGAGGCACAGCGCGAGGATCGCGCACGGAAGGATTCTTGGGCAATTGTTCATGTCATGTGTACGGCTTGGCGGTCTTGTGTCCCGACCTCTGAGCGCAATGCCTCGGAAATCTCGGGTCCGCAGGCCAAGGCAGCAGCAAGCATGCCACGCCGTCCGGCAAGTAAGTGATCACTCATCTCGGCCCCGGGGGGCACGGCGCCTGCTCCAGTTAGAATTGATTTGCATAAAATGGCCGCTTGTTTCGGGTCGCCCGCACGCGCATGAACCCCAGCCCCCAATCCATGGCCATTCCCAAGACCCGGCGCCTGAGCGCCAGTCTCCGCAGGGAGGCGATCGCCCTGTCCGTGCTTCCCCTGTTTGCCCAGAAGGGTCTCGACGGCGTCAGCACCTGCGAGCTGGCCGAGTCGTGCGGGGTGTCGGAGGCGCTCATCTTCAGGCACTTCCCGAGCAAGGTGGCGCTCTACAACGAGATGCTGAGGCGCTACTGCGAATTCATCGAGCCTGTGAGCGTCCGGGTGGACAACCTGCCGCCCTCCACCGAGACCCTGGTGCGCCTCGTCCACGGCTTTGTCTACCGGATCGTGGTCAAGGAATCGACAAAGGGCTACCAGATCATGCGCCTCTTTTACCGGAGCTTTGTGGACGACGGGGAGTTCGCGTCGAAGTTTCTCCGCAGCACGCGCCTGAGGAAGATTCGCGCCTGCTTCCATTCAAGCCTTGCCGAGGCGAGGAGACGCGGCGACGCGCTGCCCCTTGCCACCGAGCCCCACAACCTCTTCTGGTTCGTCCAGCACACGGCCTCGATGGGGTGCCTGATCCGGCTGCCGCCCAAGCGCGCGGTGCGCTACGTCGGGGCGCTCGACACGGCGGTCGCGGACATGGTGCGCTACGCCCTGCGCGGCGTCGGCCTGACCGAGGGCGCGCTCGGGCGATACGCTACCGCGGACAAATTCAGGCGGTGGCGCAGGGATTCGGCGCTCTGAAGGCGGCGCCGGGGCCGGCCTTCCCTCAGAATCGCCGCGTCACCGAGATCCTGAGCTCCCTCGGCTCCTCGGGATGCAGGACGGTGCCGGCAACCCCGGCCGCGGGCTCGCCGGGAAGGCGCGAGACATAATAATAGGCGATGTCGTCGTTCTGCCGATCGAACACGTTAAGCAGATCCGCGGCGAACTCCCAGTCGCGGCCGCGCCAGCCGATCCGGGCGTTGCAGGTGAGCGACGACGGCTCAACCGCGACATCGGTCTCCACCTCCGGCTGCGGGCCGAAGTAGCGCACACGGAAACTTCCAAACCAGCCCCGGACCCCGTTGACGGTGGCGCCCCCCGAGAAGACCGTCCCGATGGAGTTTGGGATGAAGGTGCCACCGTTAGTCTCCTCCAGGTACCGGGCGTGGGTGAACGTCGCGTCCGCGTCCACGGCAAGCCACCGGTTGACGTGGTAGAAGTTCGCGAACTCGATCCCGTACCGCCGCGTCGGGCCGGCGGGATCGGTCTCGCCGGTGTCGCCGTCAAAGGTGAGCTCGGACGCGAGGTCGAGCGCCCAGACCGACACGGTGCTCACCAGCCCGCGGGCGAACGACGTCCGCAGGCCGAATTCCGCCCCCTCGGCGCGGACGAGCGGCGTCACCGGCTCCGTAGGCGAATCACTGGACGGATCGACGTGCTCGACCGTGCCCCGGGCGTCGTTGCTGTGAAACCCGTCCCCCGCGTCCAGGTAGAGCTCGGTCCCGTCCCAGGGCCCGAGGACGACGTCCAGCTTGGGGCTGAGTATCGCAGCGGTCCGGTCGCCCGAGTTCAGCGGATCGCTGTCGTCGACGTCGAACTGGGCGCCGTCGGCCCTTATTCCCGCCTGGACCCTGAGCCAGTCCGCGAGCTCCACCTTGCTCTGCGCATAGAGCCCGCCCATGTACTCGTGGACGGACGAGAGATCGATCGGGTTGATCACGCCGCGGTCCTCCGTGTGGAGGAGCCCGAGGTTGATGATGTCTGACCTCTCCTGGAATCCGACAGTGGTGGTCACCTTCCTCCCGGCGAGCTTCGAGACCCACTCCCGTGATCCCGATCCTCCGAAAGTGCCCCTGCGGTCCCTCTGGCTGAACTGGTCCCCGTGCACCGGATCCGCCAGGAAATACGTGAAGTCGGAGTACAGCCCCAGGCTGTAGTACAGCGCATAGAGGTTGAGCCGGGTCTGCCCGCCGGCGTCCGAACGGACCCAGTCGAAGTCGAGATCCGCGCGGGAACTCGTGCCCCCGTCGCTCGGGTCGATGGCGCCGTAACGGGAGATGATCCCCTCGTCGATGGCCCGCAGCGGCACCTGGTCGGTCGAATTCCAGGCCGCGTGGTAGCCGATGAATGTCAGGGTGAACATGTCTTCTCCGCTCGTCCACGCGCGCCTCAGGAAGCCGGTCACGTGGTCGGCGTCCTCGGGGTTCACCCAGGGGCCGTTGTAGTAGCCGTACTCCAGGCCGGCGGTCGTCGTGGCGCCCCCCGGCGACTTGAGGGAATCCGCCGCGACAAACCTGAAATAGTCATCCTGCCCGAATTCCATCTTGACCAGTCCCCGGCTCAGCGAGTCCACCAGGTGGAACTGCGCCGCCCCAGCCGCCGAGAAGTCCCCGTTGGCCGCGTAGTACGTACCCTTCTCGTAGTCGATCTGCTCGACGAGCTCGGGGATGATGAAGTTCAGGTCCGAATAGCCCTGGCCGTGCGCGTTCGACGGGAGGTTGACCGGAATCCCGTCGACCGTGGTCGCGAAGTCCGTGCCATGGTCGAGGTTGAACCCCCGCAGGAAGTACTGGTTCGCCTTTCCATCGCCCGAGTGCTGGGTGACGATGAGCCCCGGGACGACCTCCATCAGCTCGCCGCGCCGCAGAAACGGGCGGGAATCGAGCTCGGCCGCCCCGACCTCGCCGGTGGCCGACGAGTCGGCCGTGCCAATGAGGCTGTCCTCGCGGCCGTACACGACTACCTCCTCCAGGAGGGTCGGCGAACCCGGGCTCAGAGCGGTCTGTGCGGCCGCTTGCGCGCCGGCCAGGGCGAGGACTGCCAAAATGGCGAGCGCGGCCGCCGCGCGGGCACCTGGTGAGGGACGCCCGTCCTTTTTCACTGCGACGTTTGGTGCCCTTCGCATCTCGGATGTACTGGGGATGCCGGCTTTAGGCGGCGCGCCCTAGGGCCGCGTCCCCCGCTCACCAGACTATGGCATGCGCCTCGCCCGTCTGCACGTTAACAAATCCGCCGGGGCAGGCGGGTGTGGGCGCGACGAGGCACCAGGTAAACGGCGTGCAGGTGAGCGTCATGTAGATCATGAACCGCGGAAACTCGCCGTCCCGGAACAGCCCCAGGTTGTTCTCGGTGATTTCGAAGTCGAGCTGGAGGCCGGTCGCGAAGAGCTCCCGGAACTCCGCGGCCAGTTTCGCCGGGGGCCGCGCGGCCATTAGGCCGCCGATCTCCAGCCGCACCGTCGCGAGCACCCGGCCCCCCTTCACTAGGACCCAGCCACCCTGCATCTCCGCGCAGGTGTTGACCGCCAGCGCCATGGCCGCGTCGTCGTTTCCAAGGCACCAGATGTTGTGCTTGTCGTGGCCAGCGCTGCAGCACATCGCGGAGCCGGGGGCGCGCATGCAGACGCCCTTCCAGAAGATCGTCGAGACGCCGCCGAGGCCCGTCAGCCTGTCGACTATGGCGAACTTGTTTAGTCCCGTCCCGGGAGGAGCCACGACGAGGCCGTCCCGGGTGGGCAGCTCCACGGTCGGCAGCTCCGGCCCCATGTAAAACGGCTTAAGGTACGCGGCCTGCACCCGATCGCGGCCCGAGGGCGCCTTTATCGCAAAGTCGGATGCGGAAAGCGATCGGCCGATGTTGACCGTGCGCGTCGCCCAGTCCGGCCAGTCGATCGCGGGCGGCGTGAAGAGCGCGCGGCCGTCCTCGGCGACCAGCCGGCCGTCGGCGTAGACCGCCGCGATGTCCACCTTGGCCGTGTCCCTGAGAAGAACCAGGTCGGCAAACCGGCCCGGGGTTATCGAGCCGACCCAGTGGTCCAGTCGCATGTGGCGGGCGGGATAGAGGCTCGCCATGGCGTAGGCGCTTGCGACCGGCACCCCGGACTCGATCGCGCGGCGCACGTTGAAGTTGGCGGTGCCGATCTCGAGGGACATCACCACGTCCCTGTCGTCGGTCGTGAGCGACAGGTTGTTCCAGTCCTTGACGCCCTTCCCGACAAGGAATCCGAGCGCCTCCGGCGCGAAGAAGGGCCGCACCTCGAGGAAGATGCCCCGCAGAAGCTTTTCGTAGGCGTCGGCCCCCGTGAACACCTCGTGGTCGCCCGCGAGCCCCGCGGCCGCGAACGCGCTCACCTCGTCCGGCCGCTGCAGGAAGGCCCCGTGGCCCTCGACCTGGCGCCTCGTGTCGTAGGCGGCCTGGATCACCTCCCAGAGGCGCCCGTGCCCGGGAAGGCTCGGGTTCCAGAGGCGCGGAAGGTCCATGACCTCGTCGAGCGCCGTCACCCAAGGGGACGTCTCCATCTGCTCGCGCATCGCCCCGTAGTCGTAGTGGCCCCCGCCCTGCTCGTACGGCGACGGCGGCGTGGCCGAGCCGATCGCCGGGAATATCTTGAGCGGGCTGCCGTGCAGCCGCGGGGCCAGCCAGAACTCGGCGTTGTGCCGCCCGTTCACGTTTGAGAACTCATGGGACCCCTCGACGATCCAGGTGTTGCCGTGCGGGAGCACGAGCTCCGCCTCGAATTCGGGGGACAGGTAGGTGGATTCGATGTGCTTGTGCGGCTCGCCGAAACCCGGGACCGCCCAGAGGCCGGGATAGGACCGCCTCTCGCCCGCCTCGCCCTTCCATTCGCCTGCGGGTCCGGTCCACGCGATCCGGCCCCCTTGGACGACCACCTCCCAGTCGTCGAGCCAGGCGCCGTGGTGTACCTCGAGCAGCTTTCCGACGCGGAGCACAAGATCCGCTGGGGCCCGTGCGAACGCGACCTGGCAGAGCTTGCGGCGAATTTCGATTTCCTCGGAGAACTTGAACACAGGATCTTCCCGAATGGGCGCTGTAGGTTTCCGCAAACAATCAGCCGGGGGGATTCGCAAGGCGAGCAGCAAGCATGCCACGCTCGCCCCAGCTTTACGCCGGCTCCTTCGCACGCAGTTCCGATGCGCTGTCTGCGGGAGGCGCGGCGTCTCGTGCGAGTTCCGCAGAATTGGGGGCCCGCAGGAGCCGCCCGAGCCTCACCGGCTACAGGATCTGGTTGGCGGCCATGACCGCGCGATACCAGTGCGCGCTCAGCTTGGGCGTGCGCTTCTGGGTCCTGAAATTGGTGTGCACGATGCCGAATCGCCGCGTGTAGCCGTCCGTCCACTCGAAGTTGTCGAGGAAGCACCAGGCAAAGTACCCGCGGACCGGGGTGCCGTCCGTGATGGCGCGATGGAGCTCCTTCAGGTAGCTGCGGAGGTACTCGACGCGGTGCAGGTCGAGGCACTCCCCTCCCTTTACCACGTCGTCGTCGTAGCCGCAGCCGTTCTCGGTGACGTAGACGTTCTTCACCCCGAAGACCGCCGAGACAAGGCGCGGGGCCCAGTAGAGGGCGCGCGGCGCGAGGTGAAGCCACGCGCTGTCCGTGCGCGGGTAGCTGGCGGAGGGGAAAAGCAGCTGCGGCCGGCCGTCGGCGCCGCGCCTCACAAACAGGCCCGCGTAGATGTTCAGCCCGAGGAAATCCGTCGGCAGGCCTATGAGGGCGAAATCGCCGCGCCCGACCCTTGGGCGGGACGCGCCGCACGCGCGCAGGTATGAGTCCGAGTACCGGCCGCTGTAGATCGGGCCGAGTATCGACTGGTTCGCCTCGGCAAACCAGTCGTGGGCGGCGGCGACCTCGGCGGGCGTCTCGACGACCGGGATGACCGTCTCGCAGTTGTCGCTCAGCCCGCAGCGTGCGCCGCGGCCGCCGTGCTCGCGCACGGCGCGGACGCCGTGGCCGTGGCACAGCAGGGCATTGTGGACCGTCTGGTTGACCACGCCGCGGCTCTCCCTGACCCCCGGCGCCTTTCCGAGGCCCCCGTATGCCTGGACGGTGAAGCATCGGATTTCGTTCACGGTGATCCAGTTCTTCACGCGGTCCCCGAATGCGCGCACGACCGTGTCGGCATAGGTGGCGAAGGCCTCCGGCACGACGCGCGAGCGCCAGCCCCCGCGGTCCTCCAGCGCCTGGGGCAGGTCCCAGTGGAACATGGTCACCCATGGCGTGATGCCGTTCTCAAGCATCGAGTCCGTGAGGCGCTGGTAGAAATCGAGCCCGCGCGGGTTTAGCCTCCCGTCTCCGTCCGGGAAGATGCGCGGCCAGGCGAGGGAGAGGCGGTAGTTCCTGATGCCGAGCTCCCTCATGAGGGCGAAATCCTGCGCATAGCGGTGGTAGTGGTCGCAGGCCGGGTCGAGGCTGTCGCCGTTGAGGATCGCTCCGGGGCGGCGCGCAAACCGGTCCCAGATGGACTCGCCCTTGCCGTCGGCCAGCGAGGCGCCCTCGATCTGGGGCGCCGCCGCGGAGACGCCCCAGACAAAATTCCGGGGGAAATGAAAGGCCGAGGTTGTTGAACGCATGGGTTGCGCTGGTTGTCGGTGCACCCCGTCAGCTTGAAATGGGCTTCGCGCTCCGGGGCTGGCTCAGCGCCGCATACGCCCTGCAAGCGACAGGCCGGTCCCGCACGACGGGCTCTCGCTGGCTGGGAGGGGATCCTTTGGACCTGCGGATATTGCGATCATGGGGCGCGCGGATTTCGGGGGTAGTACCGGGCTGCTTGGGGCCGCAGCAAACGGATCCAAAATTGTTTGAAGCCCGCTTGAATGGTTGCAAGAAAAAAGTGTGCACTAAATGTTTAAATTAGATAGGTTATGTCATTCATCAATCATTCATTCGTGTAATCTTAATATCATATTCACCAATTAGATAGAATGCACAATAAGACAATAATGCCGCTGCATTTAGGTGTGCTCATCAATGTTAACATTTTGACGCTTCTGGCACAAATGGTGGCAGCCAGGCGCCCTCCGCGCGCCGGTGCCTTCCTCCAAAGGCGACGAATCCAGTCGAGGAACCGGGCCCACCGAGCTTGCTTCGCTCCGGGCCTGCCGGACACCTCCTACTGCACGTCGTATACCTCGACGAGCGCCACGCCCGTGTCACCGCTCGCGCCGGAAACGATCGCCGTGTACGCCCCGGGAACCAGCGTTGTGAGAAGCGCCGCGTCGTTGCTGGTCGGGTCAGGCCATGCGAACGCGCCGACTTCGGCGGCTGCGCTGGCGATCGCGGGATTTCCCTGCCATCCCGCGTTGGTCGCAAGGACGGTGCTTCCACTGTACAGCTGCAGCTGCGGATCCGGGAGCGTGCCCGGGACATTGAAGGGGCTTGCCCCGATGGCGGGGCCCGAGGCCCGAATGAGCACCGTCTTTGGGTTTGGGCCGGCAATCACGAACCCGCCGATAAGGGAGTTGGAGCCGGTTCCGACAAACCCGCGCGTCGAAATGTCGGAAAACTTTGATCCGCTCGACGACGCGAGCGCCGCCGACTGCACGGCGGCGGAAGGATCGGAGGTGCCGTTCGCGCTGGCGGCGGAGACCCGATAGTAGTAGGTGGCCCCGGGCTGGACCGCGTTGTCCAGGTACGAGGTGGCTGCGCCCACGCTCCAGCTGGCGAGGTTCTGGGTGAACGCCGGATCGCTTGAGCGCTGCAGCGTGTAACCGGAAAGCGCTGCCCCGAAGGTGCTCGACGGGGCCTGCCACGACACGCTGATCTGCGAAGCAGCCGGCGAATACGCCAGGACATTCGCGGGCGGAGTTGGGGCCCAGACAAGGTTGGGCGGGGGCGTCGCCGGCAGCGAGTACACCCGGACATAGTCGATCAGGTAGGTCTGGGGAAACACGGTGTTGGCGGGCGAGGCGGGGTAGTTGCCGCCCACGGCCAGATTGAGGAGGATGAAGAATGGCGCATCAAAGGGCCATTCCGCCCCGGCCGGCTGGGCGCTTTCCTTGAGGTCCTCGTAGACCGCCCCATCCACCGAAAAGACGATCTCACTCGGATAGCAGTCGGCGGCGAACACATGATAGGCGTCGCCGAAGCTGCCGCTTCCCGGCAAGGCGAAGACCGTGGTCGGACTGTAGCCGGTTGCGTGCAGCGAACCCTGGACGTCGCCGGGCGTCAGGCTGCTTCCGCCCCATTCCATGACATCTATCTCGCCGCAGGCCGGCCAGCCTACGGTGTTGATGTCGTTGCCGAGCGCCCAGAACGCCGGCCAGACGCCCGCGCCGGCCGGCATGCGCGCCCGCGCCTCCAGGCGGCAGGCCGTGAACGAGCTGTTGGTGTAGATCCGGGCGGACGTGTAGGCCCCGCTGGCCTTGAGTGCGGTGATCGCAAGCGCCTTCCCGTCGGTGGCGTTGGGATCGGCGACGATCTGCGCATTGCCTGTCGAGTTTGTGTAGGATTCCAGCTCGTTGTTGCCCCATCCCGGCGGGTTGCCGACGCCGAGGTCGTAGGCCCATTTTGTGGGATCCGGCTGCGTGCCCGCCGCCTGGTTGAATTCGTCGCTCCACACGAGGGCCGGCGAGACGGCGCGGACGCAGGGGCCCGCGCCCACGAGGGCGGCCAGGACGAGAGTGAGCGCACGGCATTTCATTGTGCTCTCCAATGAAGGGCGATCAACGGCTTGGGTTGCCATCCGGCCGGCCCGACGGCGCGAGATCCTACCGCCTCGGAGGGGGGGCGATCGTCTCGCCCTCGACCAGCAGCCCCTCTACCAGGATCTTGCGGCGCGGCGAGTTTGGAAGCACGATCCGGTTGAGCAGCCGTGCCACAGCCGAGGAGCCGATGTCCTCGTGGGGGACGCGGATTGACGCGAGGCGGCGGAGGGACTGCGGAGGCTCGAGGCCGTCGAACCCGGTCACCGAGCAGTCCTCGGGAACGCGCACGCCGCGCGCATTCAGCTCCTCCATGAGCCGGTAGGCCTGGTGATCGGCGGCGCACACCCACGCGGTCACCCGGTCGTCGCGGATCCGCTGCATCACCTGCTCGGTGATGCCGTCCTCCTTGATGTGCGGGCCGGCCTTGTGGACGTTGATCGTCCAGTCCGGGTGGAACTGCAGCCCCACCGAAAACATGGCCTCGACATAGGCGCCGAACCGGCGCGTCGCCCAGTGCCCAACGACCGGGTATTCCCACGTGAGGAATCCGATGCGGGCGTGGCCGGCATGCCTGAGGCGGCTGACGAGGGCCAGGATGCCGACCGAGTCGTCCGTATCAATCGTATCGATACCGGGTGTGGCGTAGGACTCGAGGACAGCGACGGCGGAGATCTTCCGCGCGATCATCGCCACGGTCTGCTCGGGGAAGGGGTAGATGAGCACGGTGCCGCGCCAGTCGCCCGCGCGGATGTTGCGGAAGATGCCCTGGGGGCGGACCGCGGGGTCAAACGAGCCGGGGTTCTCGAAGCACACGTCTATCGAGACGTGCTCCATGCCCGCGCGATCGCGAATCCCCTGCAGAATGAACGGGAACGTGGCCATGGCCACGTTCTCCGCGGGAACCCCGATCAGGACGCCCAGCGTCAGCGGCTTGCTCTGGCGCGACCTCCGGAGGGTGCGGGTCGGGTTGCCGCGATAGCCCATCTTCGCCGCGAGGCTCTGCACCTTTGCGCGTGTGTCGGCGCTGATCGCGGGGTGGTTGGCGAGGCTGCGCGAGACGGTAGTGCGCGACAGCTTGAGCCTCTCCGCGATCAGTTGCTGGTTTACGGTGGAGCTGATGGTTTTGGGCCGGCTGACGGAGGAGGTCGCTCCCAGGCCGAGTTTGGAGGCGAATTCGTGGTTGGTGGGTCTCGGCCCTTGCCAAAAATAGTGCAAAGGGCGGTGCGGATTTCAAGTAGTAAAATGGTAATGCACAAAAACATCAGTTGGCACCGGCCATTCGGGTAGCTGATAGCCCACTGCAGATGGAGTGCTTCGGGCTCCTGTCGTGGCGATGGGCTATGCACACAATGATGCACATGAAGATTGACATGCGGGATCCGCCCCGCGCTTTATCGGTCCTGCCGGACCCCGCACGCCCCGATTTCCCGGGCTCGAGAGTCTCCAATGCACCCGGGGCATTTGGGAGCGGATGGGGTCTTGGGACAAACCCCATGAGTTTCAGTGCGATCCGACTCACCCCACCCCGGTTCACCCGAGCAGGCGCGGGGGCCGGCGATGATTCCTTTCGCGCGTTCCTGCCATGATTCGCCCAGCCCATCACGAGGGCGGCGGGCCCGGGCTGCCCGGCAGCCGTGTCCCTAAGCGTCCGCCGGCTTTCCATGGGCTCAACTGAACGTCTCGGCTTTCAGGAGAAGCTCGCCTACGGCCTGGGCGACACGGCCTCGAATTTCTATTTCCAGTTCTTCAATCTCTTTCTCGTCTTCTATTACACGGACATCTTCGGCCTGGCGCCCGTGGCGGTCGGCACGATGATGCTAGCCCTGAGGGTGTTCGACGCGGTGATCGACCCGGTCGTGGGGGTGCTCGCCGACCGCACAAACTCCCGGTGGGGCAAGTTCCGCCCCTACATCCTCTGGGGCGCCATTCCCTACGGGGTCGCGGGATACGCGATGTTTCTCAACCCCGGGCTCACCCAGCACGGCAGGCTCGTCTATGCCTACGTGACCTATGGCGTCATGTGGGTAGCCTATGCCGCGATCAACATCCCGTATTCCGCGCTCATGGGGGTCATGTCCCCGTCCTCGGAGCAGCGGACCTCGCTCTCGACGTACCGCTTCGTCTGCGCGTTTGCGGGGGGCTTCCTCATTGCCCGCCTCGTGATCCCGCTGAAGAACCTGCTCGGGAGGGGCAACGAGGCCGAGGGAATCCGGTACACCATGCTGATTTTCTCCGTGCTGTCCGTCGCCCTGTTCTTCCTCACCTTTGCGAAGACCCGCGAGCGCGTGGCCCCGATGGCCGACCAGAGGGGTTCCTTCGGCGGGGACCTCCTCAACATGCTGCGGAACAGGCCGTGGGTGGCGCTGTTCTTCTCAGGGCTGTTCACCCTCGTCAACGCGGCCGTGCGCAACGGCTCGATGATCTACTACTTCAAGTACGTCGTCCGCGACGAGGCGAAGTTCACGCTCTATGCAACCAGCGGTTTCGTCGCGTTCATCGCCGGCGCGGCCCTGACAAAGGCCTTTCTCAAGCTTGGCGACCGGCGCACGCTCATGATCGCGCTCTCCATCCTGAACGCGGTCCTCATCGCGTCGTTCTTTCTCGTCGACCCCCATTCCTACGCGCTGCTGATCGCCCTCAACGTGCTGGCTAACTTCCTCGTGGGCCCGACGCCTGCGATGCTCTGGTCGATGTACGCGGACACGGCCGACTACGGCGAGTGGAAGTTCGGGCGCCGGACCACGGGCCTCGTTTTCTCCGCCCTTGTCTTCTCGCAGAAGGTCGGGCTGGCCATGGGGACAGGCGCCCTCGGCTGGCTTCTGGCATACTTCGGCTTCGTGGCCAACGTGGACCAGACTGCCGGCTCGGGCCTTGGGATCCGGCTGCTGTTCAGCGTGATTCCTGCGGCCCTCGCGCTGGCCGGAACCCTCGCCATCTTCTTCTACCCGATCACCGACCTGAAGATGAAGGAGATCGAGGCGGATCTCGCCCGGCGAAAGGGCGTTACCGAATAGCGCATCCGGCGGCCCCGGCGGCTAGTTCAGCCCCGGGGCGTCCTCGAACACGTCGTCCCACCGAAAGCGTGCGCGCTCCTCGGGGCTTAGCTCCCCGACGATTTCCCTCATCTTCCGGGCCCTCGCCTCGCGCAGGAGCGGTTCGTCGCCGAGGTTCATTGGAATCACCCCGAGCAGCAGCCCGCACATCTCGTCGGTGGCGTTGGGCCCGAAGACGATCTCCCGGGGCGGCGAATAAGGATTGGACGGATTGGCGGCGCTGTTGTCGAAGACCCAACGGCACCGGACCCGGGTCCCCTTTGCGAGGACGAACGGCTCGCGGTAGAAGTAGTGGTCCTGCCACCGGAAGCTCCAGCGGCTGATGTCGATGAGGGCCCGGACGGAGCCGTCCGGCATCTGGGCGCTGGCATGCACCTCGCGGCCAAGCAGGTGCATGTGCGGAAAAACCGACATGAGGATGCAGTCGGCGGGTACCTCGATCGAATCCTCGACGACGTACGCCGGGGTACCTGCGGGGATGTCGAGCTTGAAGCTGCGCAGGAAGAGCGCGTCCATGATCCGCCTCGTGGGTTCGCGCATCAGGTAGATCCCGACCTCAGTCTGGTCGGATTCGGCCTTGCCGGTCGCGTGGTAGTGGATCTGCACCGCGATGTCCCCGGACATCGGCATGGCGCCGACGGCGATTCCGTCCGGCAGGAAGCGGGGGGTCGTGCCGGGCACGCGCCCGCCGAGATACGCCGCCGGCACGAAACCGGGCGCTCCGAAGCTAGCGTAGCCGTTGCCGCCCTCTGCCGCCTCGCGTTTCTGCGCCTCGCCCGTCGTGTCGACAAAGACGTCGGCGTGATGCAGGACGCGCTGATTCTCGGGCCGAATCTCCACCGCCGCCACGGCCAGCACGCCGGAGTCGGGTATGCGCGCGCCGGCCAGCACGGCGGCCGGCACCGAGGCGAGCGAATACGGGACCGGGAAGACCTGGTAAGTGTCTCCGGGGCCGGCAGGAATCGCGAAAGGACGGCGCATCCGCACGACGAGATCGGGCGAGCCGAGGCGCCAGCGGCCGCCGCGCGCCGCCGGGGGCTCCGGAGCCACGGAGAGATCCCCGGCGGGCGCCCCGGCCTCGGCCCAGCGCCTGATGGTGGCGATGTCGCCGTCGGCAAGGCGCCGCTCGTCGACAAAGGCATCCCTCGGCCCGTCCGGCGTCCATGGCGGCATGATCCGTGCCGCGACCGTCTTAGCGATGAAGCGCGCCCGCTTCGCGGCATCCTTGTAGGCCAGGAGCGAGAACGGCGCCACCTCCCCGGGCCGATGGCACTCCACGCAGTGGCTCATCAGGATAGGGGCAACGTCCCGGGCCCAAGTGGGCGACGAGGCATCCGCTCCCCCCACGGCCGGCCCGTCGGCCGGAAGCGGCGCGGCGCCAAGCGCACACGCGGCCAGCAGCGTCATTCTGCGGCTCATTGCCTGACCGCCTCGGGAATGACGCACCCGTATCCGGCCTTGCCCTTGAACGGACCCGGCGATCCGGATGCGAGGGCCGCGAGCACGCCGCGCAGTTCCTGGTTGGCTGCGGCGGGCCGCGCGGCGCCAAAGTCGCCCACGCGGTCGTCGATGCGGCCGCCGTAAAGCCTCGCGCCGGCGCAGGAAAACACGGCGACCTCGGGCGTGAACGTGGCCCCGGCGGCCCGCACCAGCCTGTGCTCCCTGTCGTCGGCGGTGGGAAAGCCTATCGCGTAGTCCGCGGCGTGGGCCCTGAGGGTCTCCAGGTCGGCGGTCGGGTCCACGTAGGCCCCGACAAAGGCAAAGCCCTTCGGCGCAAACTCCGCGGCAAGCTTGTTGAGCACCGGGATAGAGGCGTTCGACACGGGACACTCCTGCCCCAGGAAGATGACCACGAACCAGCGTCCCTGCGGATTGAGCGGCGCCCCGCGCAGATCGCGAACGCCAAGCCTGCTCCACCAGGAGGGCGGGCCTTCGGCCGCTCCCTTGCCGGCGGCGCCGGCAGGCGGGTTGTTCCCTCTCATCGCGGGCGAAAACAGCCCGAGCAGCGCCGCGCACGCGGCAACGCCGCGGAGGACGATCCGCCCGGGTGCGGCGACGCCTTTGCCCCGAGCTGTCACCCGAGGCACGCGCGCGCGCCGCACATCGGAACCCGACGTGGAACGGCCGGCCGGACTGGCGGGGCCTTCGCGAACGCCCCGGCCGCAATCTGCCTGATCAATTGAAGCATCCTCAGGATGATTCTCGGGTCGGCGCACCTCCTCTACAAGGCCGAAAAACCCTCAATTTCCAATTGCCTAAGACGCGTTTGGCGCGAGGCTTTACACAGATTATAACGACGCCCTCGGCCTGCCTCAATCCCCTATCACGCGGGCACGCCAACCCCGGCTGTTTTCGGGGGATTCCGGTCAGCTGCGGGCCAAGTCGATGGCCATTCTCACGAACCCCGACAAAGCCTCCGGCCACATTCGCCCGCGGTATGCCTCGATGCTGGTCCTGCGGCTTCTGCTCCTTGTCGCGGGGCCGGCGCTGTTTTTCTGCGCGCTGGAGGGCGCGCTCCGCGTGGCCGGCTTCGGGAAGCCGGCCGAGTTCTTCATACCGGACGAGCAGGCGGGATTCTACCGCACGAATCCAAGCTTCTGCGCCCCGTTCATCCCGGCCTCGTTCGGGATCCAGCCGCTGAATTTCGGGATCCGCGCGCACAAGGAACCGAACACCGTGCGGGTGTTCGTGCTGGGCGAGTCGGCCGCGCAGGGGATGCCCGAGCCCGATTTTGGATTTGCCACCCAGTTGAGGGCCCAGCTGAGGGCTCGTTTCCCGGGACGGGCCTTCGAGGTCTTCAATCTCGGCATCACGGCGATCAATTCCCATGTGGTCTACCGGATCGTCCGGCAGGTTGTGGAATTCGAGCCCGACCTTTTCGTGATCTACATGGGGAACAACGAGGTGGTCGGGCCCTACGGCCCCGGCTGCGCCTACCTTCCGACCAGCCCGCCCTTGCGGGTCATCCGCGCCGGCGTCTGGGTTCGCAGCACCCGCACGGGCCAGTTGCTGGCGCGGCTTCTCGCCAGGTTGGCCCGGTCCGGGCCAAGGGCCCAGGACTGGAAGGGCATGGAGACGTTCTCGCAGGACTCGGTGCGGGGCGACGATCCCAGGCTGGAAGCCGTCTACCGCAATTTTTCCAGCAACCTGCAGGATATCGTGGAGATCGCCGGCCGCGCCGGGATCAAGACGGTCCTGGCCACCGTCGTCGCCAACCTGAAGGACAGCGCCCCGTTCATCTCGCTGCACAAGGGGGGGGAATTGCCGGCTGCGCAGGAAAAGTCATCGAAAGAGGCGTCTGACGCCGGGGCGATCGCCGCGGAGCTCGGCGACGCGCCAAGCGCCGTCGTCGCATACAATGAGGCGCTCCGCATCGACCCCGAATTCGCGGAGACCCATTTCCAGCTCGGCAGGCTCGAGGAGTCGCTTGGCCAGCCCGAGCCCGCCCGCAGGTACTACTTCGGCGCCCTTCACTGGGACGCATTGCGCTTCCGCCCGGACACGCGCGTGAACGAGATCATCCGCCGGGTCGCCAAGGGGGCCGGGGACTCCGTGCTCCTGGTGGACGCGGCGAGTGCGATGGGGGCCGACCCCGATTCCACGGCCCCGCTGGCCGGACGCGACATCCTGTTCGACCACGTCCATTTCAACTGGGCGGGGAACTTCAGGATCGCCCGGCTTCTAGCCGACGGATGCGCCCGGTCGCTATTCGGCCCGGACGCCGCGCACGCGGACTGGATGGATGCCGGCCAATGCGCGGCCGCAGTCGGCTACACGCCGGACGCCGAGCTGAAGATGCTCCAGGTGGTCGTCAAACTGACGCTCCGGCCTCCGTTCACTAGCCAGTCCACGTTCAGCGTGGACCAGGCGAGGTTGAAAAAGGAAGTCGAGCGCGCAAACGCCCTCCTTGGGATGCCGGGCGCAAGAGCCGCGTATCTGGGCGCGGTGGAACGGGCGCTCATTCTCGATCCGGACAACGCATCGCTCGCCATGCGCCTCGCCACCATGGAAGCCGATGCGGGCAACCTTGAACGCGCGCTGTCGCTGTTTGACCGGGCCCGGGCGCTTCAGCCTCCATCCGCAGAGATGTCCGGGCGCAAGGCCCGGGTCCTTGTCCGCATGGGAAGATTCGACGAGGCGGAGGCCCTCCTGCTCGGATCCCTTGGGATGGACGAGGACTATTATTCCGCAGGCGGCGAGCTGGTAGAGCTCTGGGCGGCGACCCGGCAGTTCGAAAGGGGGAGGCAGTTCTTCGCGCGGGAGCTGGCGAGGGCACCCGCGAATCGCTACTTGCGCCTGGAATTCGCGAACCTCCTCGTCCTCGGCGGCGACTTGGGCGCCGCCGAGCGCGAGGCGCGCAGGATTTGGGACGAGGACCCCGGCAGCAGGACCGCCGCAGCCGCCCTGGAGTTGTTGGTTCGTCTGTTCGAGCGGCAGCGGCGCACGGCGGAGGCCGAGGCTTTCACGCTCGAGGCGCGCGCGCACCAGGCCGACGACTACTTCAACAACCAGCGCCTCGCGCAGATCTATACCCAGAGGGGTGACCCGGCAAAGGTGGTCGAGAGCCTGCAGGCGCTGGCGGCAAGCGGCCCGTTCGACGCCGCGCAGCACCTCGACCTGGCCCATCGGCTGGCTGACTTGAACCGGGGACGGGAAATGGTGGATGAATTGGCCCGCGCCAGGGAGATCGCACAGACCGAGGGCGACGAGCCGCAGGAAAAGAGGATCGACGAACTCATTGGGATCTATCGAAGGCGCTTCAGCAGCGGGCAGGCCCGGTGACGGCACCGGCCTCCGGAGCCCGAGGCGCGCCGTTGGGTCCAGGAGTCCGGCACTCGGCCCATCCCCCGTGGATGCATCCGGGCGGGAGGGTCCGCGAAAAGCCGCACACGGCGGCTGCCGTGTGCGGCGGATTAAGCCCCGATTGCCAGGCGACAATCAGAACCTGACCTCGTAGCTTATCTTGGCCGTGATCGGATTTGTCCTAACGAAGCCGTTTAACTCCTTGTCGTCTAGTATATTATAGACATTCACTTGAACGGCTTGGTTGTACCCCCACCTCTTCCACTCGTATTTCGCGAACCCATCCAGGTCAAAGATGGAAGGCCCGTAGGCGACGATGATATAGCCCGCCGCATTCGTCTCCACCTGCCCGGATCCGTGCGTGATTCCGGAGAAGTACTGCTCCTGGGAGTGCCAGGATTCGCCGAGGCCCACGGTCAGGCCCTTGAGCTGGTTGCCGAACTTGTAGTTCTCGAAAACGCTGTAGGCGTATTTCGGCGTATCGTCGCCTGGGGCGACAGTGGTGACGTGGGTCGAGGTGTCCTGCGGGTTCGAGTAGACCTTGTTCAACGGCACCCCGTTGAGGCCGAAGTTGTCGAAGTACCAGGGCGCCCACATGTCCTGTGGGTCCGGGTATTTCGGCCACGTTCCATTGTTAATGCGGTTGACCGACGCGTCGACGCTCGCCGTCAGCACAATCTGCAACCAGTCGGCCGGCGTGTAGAGGATCTGGCCCTCGTAGCCTTTCGACTGGTCGACGACCTGGTCGGCCGCGCCCGCGCCGGTGTTGAGGAAGCCGGACGCATCCTCGGTTGCGTTGTTGATGTTCAGGTCCCAGGTGTCGCCCGGGCCCCCGGTGCCGTAGTACATCCAGCCCGGCCAGCCGCCGTTGTTGAAGCCGGCGGTCGAGGCGAACACGGCGTTCAGGTACGCGGCGCCGGTCGGCGTGCTTGCATTGACATAGACCTGGGGGATGTTGGGGCCCGCGGCGTTTGACGCCCCGGCGTAGTTCGCCGGCGCGTTGTTCGTGTTGGCCACGTAGATCGATCCCGCCGCCACTGCGGCATTGAACGCGGTGACCGACGGGCCGGTGTTGTTGCCGCCATTCAGTCCGTTGCCCCCGGCGGCCAGGTTTGCCGCGAGCGCGGCACCGCTCAGGGCCCCGTCGCTTGCGGCCGCCCACGTCGTACCGCCGACCACTGCGTTGTTCGGCATCATGCCCTGGCCGGATGTGCCGTCGGACAGGTCGTATATGATGGGCTTGCTCGGATTGAAGCGGGGTTTCCCCAGGGGCGCGGGCGCAAACCAGGGCACGGCCTCCCACGACGTCTTGGTGATCGTGTACCTGCTGATCGTCCCCACGAGCTTCCCATGGAAGGCGTCGAATTTGATGCCGTACTCGTTGCTCTTCCCGGTGTTCGAGCTCACGGGGACTCCGGTCGAGGCATTCTTGAGTCCGCCGAAGTTCGGCTCAACTCCCTCGGCCTTAAGGGCGTAAAGCGACAGGAAATTGGTGACCTCCAACATCAAGCCGTTCTGGTAGGTCTTGTTGGCGAGGCTCGGGGACTCGACGGCGCCGTTTGCAATAGTCAGGTTGTCGTTCCATGAGGAGTTCGTGTCCTTGCGCATTCCCGACATGATGATCAAGCGATCCTTGAACAGCTTGCCGTAATAATTGATGTAATAGGCGCTGTCCCAGTTCTTGACCTCGGTGTCGACGGTGAAGGTCTCGGGCAGGTCGGGTGAGCCGTCGCCCTGGACACCGTACTTGATCGGGCCGAGGCTGTTGGGGCTCCAGTAGTTGGTCCCATTGGCCGTCTGACCCTGTAGATTGTAAGACTGCTGAAAGAGGTCGGAATACCCGGCGAGGACCTGGCTATTCCACTGGTACCACTTCCCGTCAAAAAGGGTCTTCCTGAGGACCACCTCGGCCCGCTCCTGGTCGCGGACGCTGGCGGTGTCGGCCAGGTTCCAGGTGTACGCGATGACCGAATTGGCGACCGTCCCGAACGTCAGGTTCCCGTTGTTGGACCCCTGCCCTCCAACTGAGTTCTGGGATTCGCTCGTCGTGATCGTCTGTCCAAGCGCGAAACCGTTGTTTGCGGGGTTTGTGTCGACCTCAATCTCTCCGTTGATCTGCCGCTGCTGCTGGTTGACGGTCGAGTGGTTGTAGCCGATGAGAAAATCCACGCCCGGCAGGAAGTTCGTCTCCTTGAGCAGCTCCTGGGTCCCCTTGAGCTCGATGTTCTTTTCCTGGGTGTCGACAAATGTATCCGGGCCGGTGATATTGTAGGAATTCGGATTGCTGCCTGGCGGGTAATAGAAGCCCACCGCCTCAAACTGGTCGTTGTTTGTGGGAAGCGCCGAGCTGGTGGATGAAACGCCGCGAAACGCCTGGAAGCCGTCCCCGTTGATCCACTGCTTGCTGTACTCGAGATCGGCGACGAGGTAGGTCGTGGGCGTGGGCCTCCACGACACCTGCGGCGCTATGAAATAGTGCTGCTCGTTGTAGTAATCCACCGCCGCGCCCGTGTCCTGGTAGGACATGTCCACCCTGTAGTCGATGTGGTTCGAGGTGCTGATCGGCCCGGTGGCGTCCACGACCGCGCGTTCGAAGTTGTAGCTCCCATACGAGACCTGGGCATATCCCGACTGAGTGTCCATCGGCCGCATCGGGAGGTAGTCGACCACGCCGCCGAAATTCCCCGTGCCATATAGGAGCGCATTTGGCCCGAAGACCACCTCGATGCGGTCGATGTTTACAGCGTCCACCCCGCTCAGGCGCAGGAAACCGTCGCGCAGCGTGTTGGTGGCGATGAAGCCGCGGATCTTGTACTGCGACTGGTCCGGGTTTGCCGTGACGCCCTGGGGATTGTTCACGCCGCCCGGCCCGTAGGTTTGGCCCGAAATGCTGCCCGCAGTGTTCTCCAGGTCGTTCTGGGTCGTGGTCATGATGCCTGCCTGGTAGGCCAGGGCGCTTCGCAGATCGGTGGCCCCGATGTCCGAGATGAACTGCGAGGTGATGACGTCGATCGAGATCGGGATGTCCTT
>Ga0187867_10000392_pt1 | contig 39216 bp, 28 predicted proteins | sample June2016WEW_13_1_FD_132976 | JGI IMG/M metagenome (GOLD analysis project Ga0187867, IMG submission 132976) | Peatland microbial communities from SPRUCE experiment site at the Marcell Experimental Forest, Minnesota, USA - June2016WEW_13_10 | ecosystem: Environmental > Terrestrial > Soil >... | reverse complement strand
GATCGCTGAGGTTCCCATGTCCGGCCATTCAAAATGGGCGACAATCAAGCACAAAAAGGGCGCGCTGGATGCCAAGCGCGGCAAGGTATTCACCCGCATCATCAAGGAAATCAGCATCGCGGCCAAGGGAGGCGGCGACCCCGACGGCAACCCCCGCCTGCGCACCGCAATCCTGGCGGCCAAAGCGGAAAACATGCCCCAGGAGAACATCAAGCGCGCCATCCAGCGCGGGACCGGCGAGCTGGAAGGGGTCAACTACGAGGAGATCAAGTTCGAGGGCTACGGCCCCGGCGGCGTGGCCATCATTGTGGATGTGACCACCGACAACCGCAACCGCGCGGTGAGCGAGATTCGGCACGCCTTCTCAAAGAACGGCGGCAACCTGGGCGAGTCCGGCTCGGTCCGGTTCCTGTTTGCCAAGAAGGGCCTGATCGCCGTCGAGAAGTCCGCGGCCGATGAAGACCAGTTGATGGATATCGTGCTCGAACACGGCGGCGAAGACCTGAAGGACGAGGGCGACACCTGGGAGATACTTACCGATCCGGCGGATTATGAGGCGGTTTTGGGAGCCGTGAAGGCCGCGGGCATTCCCACGGTGATGAGCGAAGTGACCATGGTCGCATCCACCTATACCAAGCTCGAGGGCAACACGGCCCACCAGATGATCCGATTGCTCGAGGCGCTGGAAGACTGCGACGACACGCAGAATGTTTATTCGAACTTCGACATGGACGCCGCACAGTTGGAAGAGGCGGCCGGTTGATCCGGATTCAGGCAGGCACTCAAAAGGCCGCCCGGTTGTGGCGGCCTTTTTGTGGAAGTCGTCAATTGCGATGGAGGGAAGGGAAGAACATTGATCCGAATTGCAAGGTTTGTTTTTTTTGTCTTGGTGGCGGGAATGACCGTGGCGGGAGCGAGCTTTGCTGCCGCTCAGGTTTCTGGCGGCTCCGCGACTGACGCGGGCATCAAGTCGACCCTAAATGGTCCGGGGATTACTAATTTGCCCGCTAACTTCGTGGCCGAGGTTCGTAACGCAAAGAGCTGGGAGTATGGGCCGTTCGTCAACTATGGGAATGGGGTGGGCGACCGCTCGACCTTCAAGTTTCTTTCGGCCGGGATGCAGTTGGGCAAGCCGCTCACCCCGGTGTTCCACGCAGGGATCTTTAGCGGCCAGTTCGAGCTGGGCGCCAACATCATGCCGCTGTGGCAGGCCTATACTCCGGCTCCCCACCTGGAGGAGTCTCCTTGCGTCGTCAATGGGCAGAACTCCACCTGTCTGCTGGCGGTCGGGGGCGGTACCTTCCGCGGCGTCAGTCTTACGCCGGTGATCCTGCGCTGGAACTTCCTCACCGGCTCGAAGCGCTTTCAGCCCTGGTTCCAGGGCGCGGGCGGGCTCATCTATACCACGCACAAGTTTCCACCAAATCTCCTCAGTACGCCAACCGTCAATGGCGTGCCGGGGATCGACGGCGGAACCAGTGTGTGGAACTTTGCCCCCCAGGGCGGCGTTGGCTTCCATTACTTCACTGGCGCCAAGCGGTCGATCGATGTGGGCGTGAACGGCGTGCATATCTCCTCGGCCTCGCTGGGAGATCGCAATCCCGGCGTCAACGCCAGTGTCCAGGTGCAGGTGGGCTATACCTTCTGGAAGTGATCCGGCCTCCGGCGGCGGGGCCTCGTCGCTGGGGTGGCAATCCGGCCTGCGGCGACGGATCTTCCGCGCTGGGATGAAAGGTAGCATGAGCGAACCGGTTGTGGAGTGCGTTCCGAACTTCTCCGAGGGTAGGGATGCCCGGCGGGTCGAGGCGATTGTGGCCGCAATGCGCGTGGAAGGAGTGCGCCTGCTCGACTGGTCGATGGACGCCGACCACAACCGCTCCGTGGTGACCATTGCCGGGGGGCCCGCCGCGGTAGTCGAGGCCGCGGTGCGCGGCGCCGGCAAGGCTGTCGAGCTGATCGATCTGACCCGCCAGCAGGGGGTTCACCCGCGCATCGGCGCCGCGGACGTGATTCCCTTCGTGCCCATCTCCGGCATCAAGCTGGAGCAGTGCGCGTTGCTGGCCCGCCAGGCAGGCCTGGAGATCTGGCGGCGCTTCGGCGTGCCGGTATTCTTCTATGAGGCGGCGGCGGCCCGGCCCGATCGCGCCAACCTCGAAGAGGTGCGCCGGGGCCAGTTCGAGGGGCTCAGGGACGCGGTCGGCAAGGATGCGGCTCGCCGCCCCGATCTGGGCGGACCCGGCCTGCATCCCACCGCCGGCGCCTGCGCCGTGGGAGCGCGCAGGTTCCTGGTGGCCTACAACATCTATTTCGATTCCGCGGACGTCGCCACCGTGAGGGCCATTGCCCGCGAGATTCGCGCCGCTTCCGGCGGGCTTAAGGGCGTAAAGGCCATGGGGGTGCTTGCCCACGGGCGGGCACAGCTCTCCATGAACATCACCGACTTCCAGGCGACGCCGGTCTCGCAGGTCTATCGCGCCGTCGCGAGCCTGGCGCTGCGGCATAAGGTTTCGCCGGTCGAGGGAGAGGTGATTGGCCTGATTCCGGAAGCCGCCTGTGAGCGGGAAAGCGACTGGATGCGTCAATTGAATGGGTTCGATCCGCAGACCAAGATTCTGGAGCGCCGATTAGAAGCTCCGCTGGCTTGGCCGGGAGAGGGGCCTGGAGCTCCGTAGCCGATCAGGCCGAAGAGCGGGCCGGAGCGGGCTTGGCGCAGTCACGGCCTTCGGCGGCTACAATAGAAGCCGGAGGGATGAGCTTTTTGCGTTTTTCTGGCGAAACAAAGTTGGTGAGTTGCAAATGATCCCCAAAGTCTCGGTTCGACGAGCGATTGGTTCCCGGAGGATGGAATTGCTGAAAGCATTTATCAAGATTTCGATTGTCCCCATGTTGCTGGCGGCGGCTGGTTTAGCTCCGGCGGCGCAGTTGTCCACCGATGCCCGGACGGCGATTCCGCATGAGGTGCAGCAGTTGGTTGTGGTCGATTACCGCGCCATGCAGAACTCGACCTCGGCCATGAGTCTGCGCGACCGCGTAATGCCCCCCGAACTCAAGCAGTTCGACGACGCGCTGCGCAAGTCCGGATTGAACGACAACCACGACGTGGACAACCTGGCTTTTGCTCTCTTTCGCCCCAGCGCGTCCAGCGACGACCTGGTGACCGTGGGCATTGCTCAAGGCCAGTTTGCCACGCAGGACATCCTGGCCAACTTCCGCAAGGAAAAGGTACTTCCCACGCGCCTTCGCACCAACAGAATCTATCCGCTGGCCAAGACCGGCATGGTTCTTTGCTTTGTCGATCCCTCCACCATGGTCTTTGGCGGCAAGGATGCAGTCAGCAAGGCTCTCGATGCCCGCGACGGAATCTCTCCCAGCCTGCTGACCAACGCCACCATGATGGACGCCATGAAGACCGTGGACTCCGAGCCGCTGTGGAGCATCCTGGACGAGAAGGGCACCCAGACCATGATGCGCCAGGTGCTGGGCGAGGCCGGCGCGGTCGCCGACTTCGACACTGTCCGCAAGCGGCTGCAGTCCTCATGGTACGGGATGGACTTTCAGCACGGCGTCAAGTTCGACCTCACCATCTCCACCGGCGATTCCTTTGCCGCGGCCACCATCTCTTCGCTCCTGACGGCGGCGGTGGCCCTGAGAAAGATGAGCGGTTCGGACGCCGAGAAGCAAGCCTTGGCCGGTACCGCCATCGCCTCCGATGCCGGGCGGCTGTCGATTCACTTTGCCACCTCAGACGCGGATTTCGACAGCCTGCTGCGCTCGCCGCTCTTCACAAGCATGGTGCACTGACGGGAATCGATGGGCAAGTCCGCGTTGTGAAAGCGCGCACGCGCAGAGATTCCTCAGCGAACGACGATGACGCGCGTTTCGTATGGCTGCAGCTTGAGCGGCACGGAGAAGCCTCCGGCTGCGCGTTTGGACTGCACAGCAGCGATGGTTCCGGTTTGTGGATCCCAGGCCTCTGCCATGCGCCCCTTGCTCATCAGAGTTATCTTGTGATCGCTCGCCTGCGCGCCCTCATTGAAGAACAGATATACGTCGGCGTTCTTCCATCTGCGCTTCATCACGCGCAGGGCCGTATCCGCGGCGTCCAGGCAGATGGCCGGCGCGATCACCGCCGCATCGACCGCCGCGAGCACTTCGCCGGGGACCGCTTGCGGCGCGGGCGGCTCGGTTGGTGGCTGAGCGGGCGGCGTGGGAGTGTGCGCCAACTGCGCGTCCAGCACGGTTGTCCAGGAGAAGTCGGCAGCCATGGCTGGGGTTGCGTCGCGGATGGTGCGGCCCGAAATCCACTTCGGCGCGCCACCGAGAAAGAGAACCTTGCCGCCACCTTGCGCGAAAGCCTTGAGCCGCGCCAGCGCCTCGGTTGAAATCACCAGCGGCGCGGGCAGGATGACCGTGCGATAGCGGTTTCCGCTGAGGGTTTCGAAGCTGCCTTTCAGCGCCTTCAGGTCGCTTGCCAGCGCGTCTTCGTCCACAATATCGAAGTCGATCTGACGCTCGCTCAGCAGGCGCTCGGTGGAAACAAACTGAGTATCCGAGGCATCGCTGCCCAGCCACATGGAACTCGAAGGCAGGAACAGCGCCACGGTTGCATCGGGGCGGCCCATGGCCATGAGATAACTCAAGCGGCGGGCATAACTCATTAACTCCGGAAAGCCCGGCTGGCCCATGAACCCGGAAGGCGGTCTCGCGCCCGCGGAGGTAGCCGGAAAGTACATGGTCTCGATCTGGTTGACTCCGCGGACGAACTGCTCATTGAGGATGTAGCGCGCCATCTCCACGTCGGGAGCGGGGCGGTAGGCGGCAAAGCTCTCAGTGAAGGCGCGCGGCTTGCCATAGACATGCGCGGCCGAGCTGGCGAGGCGCGGATAATCGGAGATCGTGTCCTTCCATATCTGATGCCAGATGGCGTCGATGCCGGGCACCTCGACGGCGCGCATATCGCGGAAGAACGAGCCCTCGCTGCGCGTCAGTTCCATCTCCAGTTCTTCGTGGTTCAGATGGACCTGGTACTCCAGATGGTTGGCCGCGCACCAGTCTCCCTGCGGCTTGAAGAAGCCGGCGGCAAACATCTGCGAGAAGACGTCGTAATAATCGCCTTCGATGCGAATCTGCTCCGGAGTTAGATGAATTGCAACCCCTGGATCACGGCGCGAAGGGCTCTGCGCAAAGAGTGCAACATAGGGCTGCACGTCGTAGCCCTTGATGGCCGTGAAGCGCTCGAAGAACTTCGGCGTCCAAGGCAGGCCGGGGATGGAATAGTCGGGCTCGTCGCCGCGGAAGCCCATGATCGTCTTGCCGAATTCGTCGCCGACAGCTTGCTTGTACTGCTCGTGCGTGAAGCGCAGATACTGCTCCGTCGCGGCGGGATCGAGATAGTCTTCGAGCGACTGCGATGTGTCTTTGACGCGCTGTGTATTGGTGTCGGAGCGCGTGGGCGAGGTGCGGAACTCATGATCCACGATCAGCACCGTCCACTTGCCCTTGGGCGCGGTCCACTCCAGCGTGTTGCCGACGAGCGGGATTGGAATCGCCGCGCCGTCCTGGTCCACCGCCGCGGCGCTTACGGTTTCCGGCGGCAGCGCCTCGTTGATGGTTGCGCCTCCGGCCACGGGAATCTTGCGCGCCACCTCCAGCGCCTGCATGCGCAACTCGGGCTTCTCGGTGGTGAACTTGCCGCCCGCAAAGCCGCTGGGGTAGCCCGCATCGTCGACGATCCACACGCGCATGTTGCGCTGCTTGGCTTCGGCCACAAAGTTGCGAAAGAAGGCGAAGTACTCCGGCGACAGGTAGGCGAAGGGCATGTTAAAGCCGGCCTGCACGGTCACCGCCTGAAAGCCGAGGTGCTGCAACGTGTCCAGATCGCGCTGCACCTGCGAAATGCTGACGGGGCCATTCAACCCGTAATACGGCTCGGGCCCGTACTCCGGCGGAGGAGCCTTCCATTGCGCTGCCACCTCGGCCGCCGTGGGGTTCTGCAACCGCTGCCAGGGTTGCTGCGCACCGGCCGCCGCGGCCAGCAACAGGTAGGCTGCCGCCATAAGAGTTACATGCTTCGGGTTGGTCATGATTGTCGAACTCCTCCGCCGATCGAGCTGGCCCTTGCGCCGGCCCTGTCGGCATTCCACTTCGCATGGTACACTTTTTCGGTGTCGGAAAGCGCCCCCTCGTTGCGGATCGCCGCGAACGGCGGCCCAAGCGGCGGCGCTGGTTGAAAGGAGCGATTCTCGTGCCCAGTTTTCTCAAGTGGTTTGGTAATGGCCTTCTCTTTTTGCTGGCGGCGGCGCTACCCGTCGTTTGCACGCCCACTGTTGCCGCGCAGTCGCCGGCTGCGGCTCCGGTTCAAGGGCCGGATCTGGCCGGCATTGCCCATGCGGCCATTCGCGTAGGCGATCTGGACAAGTCTCGCGACTTTTATGGAAAGCTGGGCTTTGAAGAGGCCTTCGCCATGAGCCGGGATGGCAAGACGACGCAGTCGTTCGTCAAGGTGAACGACCTCCAGTTCATTGAACTGTACCCGCAGGGGCGGCCTACCGACACCCCCGGCTTCATGCACGTCTGCTTCGAGTCGTCGGGGATTGAGGCTATCAATCAAACCTATGCCGCGCGCGGACTGGCGCCGATCCCGGTGCGCAAAGCCGCCGCCGGCAACCTGCTGTTCACCATGGCGGGGCCGGAGAAGCAGAACATCGAATACACGCAGTACATGCCCGGCTCCAAGCACACCAACGACAAGGGATTGCACCTGGGAGCGAAGCGAATCTCCGAGCAGATTGTGGCCATGGGGATCGAGATGCAGAACCCGGAGGCGGCGCGGCAGTACTACGTGGAGAAGCTGGGGTTCGCGCCGGCCGCGGCGCTGGAGCCGGGGGGAATCTGGCTCGCGCTTCCCGGTCCATCCGGCCAGCGCATTGAGTTCATCCAGCACAAGCCGGACTCGGCCTTTGTGTTCTACTTCGGCGTCCCCGATCTTCACCGCGCGGCGGAGCAGCTCAAGGCGCTGCACATCGCAGTGGAAAGGCATTGGTCGACGCTCTCGATTCACGATCCGGACGGCAATCGAATCGTTTTTGTGAAGGTGAAGGCGGGTTGAGCCGAGGCCGGAGCAACCTCTGCGATTGAAGGGTTGAGCTTAGCGTCACCGCGGGAAGATCGAGGCGCTTGCGGGCATGGATTTGTTCCGAGATTCCCTCCAGGAGAACCGCGCTTATGAGCCGCGAACTGACACGAAGAGCTTTCTTGGGCGACGCCGCCCTGGTCGGAGTTGCATCCGCGATGGGACTTGGAAATGCCCTCGCCGGCGAGGCGGCAGCGCCGGGCGCACAGCCGCCCGCGCGCAAGCAGAGCTTCGACGACGGCTGGAGCTTTTCAAAGGGAGACATCGCCAATGGGCAGTCGCCCGTGGCCGCCGGCAGAAGCTGGACGCCGGTGGATCTGCCGCACGACTGGAGCATTGCCGGACCTTTCAGCGAAAGTGAACTATGCGGCGGCGAGGGCGCCTACCTGCCTACCGGAATCGGCTGGTATCGCAAGAGCTTCAGGCTTCCGCGGAGTTATGAGGGACGCCGCGTCTTGCTGCAATTCGACGGCGTCTACCAGTGCAGCGATGTGTGGATCAACGGCCAGCACCTGGGTTCGCGCCCCTATGGGTTTATAACTTTCTTCTACGAACTGACTCCGCATCTCCATTTTGGCGGCGAGCCAAACGTCGTGGCCGTGCGCGTGGATAACTCGCATCAGCCGAATCTGCGCTGGTACTCGGGCTCCGGCATCTATCGCCATACTTGGCTTATCAACACCGGACCTGTCTATTTCGAACAATGGGGCACGGGCATCGTTACTCCGGAGATAACTCAGCAGATTGCTGTGGTCGAAGTTTCAACGCGGGTGCGGAATGGGCTTGCGAGACCAGCGCCCTGCAAGCTGAGCACCGCTGTCGCCGGCCAGGATGGAGTTACAGTCCAGTCGGCGGAAGCTGAGGCGGAGATACCCGCCGGTGGAGAGCATGTTTTTGTGCAGCGCATCACTGTGTCCCAGCCGCGGCTCTGGTCCACCGCTTCGCCATACCTTTATTCCGCTCGCCAAGCGCTGCGCTGCGAAGGCGCGGAGGCCGATGCATTGAGCACTCCTTTCGGCATCCGCTCCATCGAATTCGATGCGGACAAAGGATTTCTGCTGAACGGCGAACGAGTCAAGCTGAACGGAGTTTGCCTGCACGACGATGGGGGTTCGGTGGGCGCGGCGGTTCCCAGGCGCATCTGGGAGCGGCGCTTCGCGCTGCTGAAAGAGATGGGCTGCAACGCCATTCGCACCAGCCACAATCCGCACACTGAGGAGTTCCTCGATCTCTGCGACACGATGGGCTTTCTGGTGATGGCCGAGGCCTTCGACGAATGGCGCGAGAGGAAACAGCCGGAGTATGGCTACCACCGTTACTTCGACGAATGGGGCGCGCGCGACCTAAAGGATATGATCGCCCGCGACCGCAATCATCCGTCCATTGTCATCTGGAGCGCGGGCAACGAAGTTCAGGATCAGGATGTGCCCAGAGGCGTGGAAACTCTGCGCGAGTTAATGCAGATACTGCACACAGACGATCCGACGCGGCTGGTGACCGTGGCCTGCGACCAGATCGTCGCGGAACCCCGCGGCGCGCTGCCGGAGTTTCTGGCCGAACTCGACGTGGTGGGATACAACTACGTTGGCCGCTGGCGCGACCGGCGCGAGAAGCTCTATAGCATCGATCGCCACGACTTCCCGCGGCGGCGTTTCATCGGAACCGAGAACGGGGCGATGCCCAGCTTTTATCCTGGCGCGAGCACTTCTTTTTACAGCGCCAGGCCCACGTCCAACGAGCGCATCGAGATAGAGCAGTTGCAGCGATTCACCCAGGTTTACGACTACGTGAGCGGCGACTTCATGTGGACCGGCATCGACTATCTCGGCGAAGCAAGATGGCCGTCCAAGTCGTCGCACTCCGGTGTTATCGATACCTGTGGCTTTGCGAAGGATGGCTATTACTTCTACAAGAGCATCTGGACGAAGGCTCCCGTGCTGCACCTGTCTCCGCATTGGACCTGGGCCGGAAGAGAAGGCGAGATAATCCCTATAATTTGCTTTACGAACTGCGATACGGTCGAGCTGTTCCTGAACGGCAAGAGCCTGGGCGCGCAGGGATTCATGTTTCCGGAGACAGGCATGGAAAATGAGTGGGCGCACTTTCCGCCCCGGGATAATGTGCTGCAAACCACAGGCGACCTTCACCTGGCTTGGTACGTGCCTTATCAAGCCGGCACGCTCAGAGCGGTGGGCACAAAGGACGGCCAGGTTGTCCTGACCGTGGAGCGAAGCACGACCGGCAGTCCGGCGGCTATTCGCCTTGCAGCGGATCGAGCGCGCATCGGCACGGGATGGGACGACCTTGCGCACATCGCCGTCGAGATCGTCGACCAGGACGGGCGCGTCGTCCCTACCGCAGACAACGAAGTGGTCTTCGAACTGAGCGGGCCGGGACGAATCCTGGGGCTGGACAACGGCCAGTCTGAGAGCCACGAAAGCTACCAGGGGAACCGGCGGAGGGCCTTCGCCGGAAGGGCGCTGGCGCTGGTGCAATCCACCGGGCGGCCGGGCGAGATGCGGCTCAGCGCCTCGGCGGCGTCATTGACCGGCGCATCGGTCACGATCACTGCGGACCAGGCCTGACGCCTGCCTTGGCGGACCCGATGGCTGCCGCAAGAACCGTGGGGACTCGGAATGGAGGTTCAACGCCGGAATTCAGGATCAGTCCCGCACCTCACCGGCTTCGCCGATGGCCCGGCTGGTCTCAACGCGCGAGGCCCTCAGCAGCCTGGCTATCTGCTTGAGATGAAGCTGTACGGCGTAGGCGCGCAGAATCTCGGCCTGCGAGAATTCGATGCCCGTGGGCCGCGCCGCCGTCATGCGGGCTTCGAGCTGAGCAATGTCCTCTTCGAGATTCATCGGCGGCGGCACATGGAAGCGCCAATCGCGAATGCAGCCGGCCACGTGGTGGAAGCCGGTGCGAATATCCGCCGTCAACTGTCCCAGGGCAGGCTCCAGTTGCCGCGCGTAGCCAAACTCGTTGGTGTCTTTGACTGCGAACTCCAGCGCCACCAGCGCGTCGAAGACCGAGCGGCCAAACTGCGAGAGTGTTCACAGCCCCTCGCGCCAGCCTGGGCCGCCGGAAGGCTCGTTGCGCGCCGCCTCCAGCAGTTGGTTGTTGCCGCGCAGCATGGCCAGCGCATCCTCGCGAAGTGCGGACAAGTTCTGAGCGGGCGCGCCGCGAAAGCCATCGAGAATTGCATCGAAGAACGCGCCCAGCGCCAGATACTCCCGTGCCAGGCCGTCGCGCAGCCGCAGCCGCGCGCGGTCGGGCAGCACCAGCGTGGTTACGGCGAGCGCCACAACGATGCCCAGCATCACCTCGACCACGCGGTCCAGCGCGAGCTCCCAGCGCGGACCCGCCTTCTGCACCAGCATGACGATGGCGATGGTGACTCCGGCCAACCGCGAACTTGTCCGCAGTCCCAGCAAGCCGCAGACGATCACCGCCGCGAGCACGGCCAGAACAAAGTTCCACGGAAGCGCGCCGAAGAGGGAAAACGAAAAGCCCAACGCCGCGCCGATCAGCGTGCCCAGAATGCGATCGCGCGAGGCGCTGACGGTTGCGCCCATATTGGATTGCAGGACGATGATGGCGCTGATCGAACCCCAATAGCCGTCGTGCAGGCCGAACCGCCGCGCCAGGCCCCAGCAGAGGCCCGCGGCCAGCGCGGTCTTGGCGGCGTGGATGAGAAGCCGCTGCCGCTCCAAGGAAAGCAACCTTGGCCGCTCGGTCCGCTCCGCGCGCGGCTTAGCGGCAAGCTGCTGCCGAGATTCCGTCTTGTTGGCCTTCAGGCGCATGGATTGCATCTGCTTAGGAAGATTCCCATGAATACAGAATGACCGAAACCGGCCAGTTGCGAAGGTGATCGGACTCACGTCGTCTCCGGACCGGTTCCATCAAGGCTACCAGCTTTCCGCTAGGCTGAAGACGGCTGGAATCGCCCCGCTCGTTTAGCATAGGTATCGATGCGCCCGCATCGATGGGGAGGTGCAATCCATGCTGCGAGTCGGATACCCGGCAGTCTTTGCCGCGGAGCTATTCCGCGATTTTCCCCAGGGAATCGAGCTTATTCCGCTCTCCGATTCTCTGGACCGCGAGATCGAGATCGACGTCTGGATTCCGGACCCTTACTCGACGCGCGCCATGAAGATCTGGCCGTGGCTGCGCGGGGTGAGCCTGGTGCTCTCGACGATGGCGGGAACGGAGTGGATTCCCGCCGTGGTGGGACCGCGCGTGACCATCTGCAATGCCCGCGGCGCGCACAACATCTCCACTGCGGAGTGGACTGTGGCCTCGATTCTGGCCATGCTGAAGTACTTTCCTTTCTATCTCGAGGTGCAGCGGGACGGCCAGTGGATGCGCCGCTTCGAGGCCGGCGCGCGCTACGCCAGCCTCACCGGGGACACACGCCCGCTGTATCCGCCCGTCCTGCTGGAGGAACTGACGGGCAAGACGGTGCTTCTTGTGGGCTATGGCGCCATTGGCAAGGAGATTGAGCGCATGCTGGCGCCCTTCCGCGTGAACCTGCTGCGCCTGGCCCGCTCCGCCCGCACCGAACCTCGTGTTCATGCGGTCAGCGAGTTGAACGGCTTGTTGCCGCAAGCTGACGTTGTGGTTCTGATTCTGCCCTCCACAGCGGAGTCGTACCGGCTGATCGGCGCGCGCCAGCTTGCTCTGATGCCCCAGGGGGCGCTCCTGGTGAATGCCGCGCGCGGGCCGGTGGTGGACACCGATGCGTTGGTCGATGCGCTGCGGTCGGGCAGGATTCGCGCCGCCCTCGATGTGACCGATCCCGAGCCGCTGCCGGAAGGCCATCCGCTTTGGAGCTGTCCCAACTTGCTGCTCACGCCGCATATCGGGGGATCGAGTCCGCAGTTCGCGCCGCGCTCGCTGGCCGTCGCCGCCGGCGAACTGCGCCGCTACGTCGACGGCGAGCCGCTGCACAACGTGGTTCAGGCGGGGGTCTGAGAACCTGCCTGATCGTTTTGCCGGCATCGCAGCGGGACAAACCATCCGCCTGTTGCGGAGAATCCTCAGTTCACTTGAACGTTGATTGTGGTCTGCGCCGTTACCGATCCCGAAGAGGCAGTCACGGTCACCTGGTAGGCGCCCGCGGCAGTGCCGGGATTCCCGCCTCCTCCGCCGCTGCCTGCTCCGCTGTTTCCGGAAACACAACCGGAGACTCCACAGGCAACCAAGGCCGCAAACAGGAGCAATCCGAGGACCGCCGGCCAGCGGCGGCGACGCACGAAGAGGCCGCAGAGCACGATGCAGGCCAGCGCCACGCCGCTGCCGGGCCATGGGCGCATGCGGCGATCCAGAGCCGCGCTGCTTGCCGCGGTGGTGGAAACGGTGAGCGTGGCCGTTGCGGAACCAGCTTTGGAAAGGGTGACCGGACTGGTCGATCCAAAGCTCAATTGCGGCTCATCCCCGGATGCATTGGAAGGCCCTCCCGCAATGGCCGCGGTCAGCGTTACGCTGCCGATGAAACCGCCGCTGGGAGTTAGGGTGATGGTCGAAATGTTTCCGGTGGTTGCGCCGGGTGCTGCGATGGTCACTGCCGTGCCGCCGATCGTAAAGCCGGGAACAACGGCCGCGTTGACCGTGAAGCTCTGCGAAACCGGGGTAGCTGCCGCATAGGTGCTGTTGCCGGCCTGCGTGGCCTGGATGGTGCAGGCGCCCGCCGCGATGAAGCTGGCCGTCGTGCCGCTGACGGTGCAGACCGTTGTCGTAGTCGAAGCGAAGCTGACCGTCAGGCCGGAGCTGGCCGTGGCCACGAGGTTGAGCGGCGTTCCCACCGTCTGCGCGCCAGGATTGGCGAAGGTGATGGTCTGCGGGGTGAGCGGCGCTGCGTTGACCGTGAAGCTCTGCGAAACCGGGGTAGCTGCCGCGTAGGTGCTGTTGCCGGCTTGCGATGCGGTAATGGTGCAGACGCCCGCGGCAAGGAAGGTGGCCGTCGTGCCGCTGACCGTGCAAACCGTGGTCGTGGTCGAAGCGAAGCTGACCGTCAGGCCGGAACTGGCCGTGGCCACGAGCGTCAACGGCGTTCCCACCGTCTGGGCGCCGGGATTGGCGAAGGTGATGGTCTGCGGGGTGAGCGGCGCCGCGTTGACGGTGAAGCTCTGCGAAACCGGGGTAGCTGCCGCATAAGTGCTGTTGCCGGCTTGCGTGGCCTGAATGGTGCAAGTGCCCGCGGCAATGAAGCTGGCCGTCGTGCCGCTGACCGTGCAAACCGTTGTCGTAGTCGAAGCGAAGCTGACTGTCAAACCGGAGCTGGCCGTGGCCACGAGGTTGAGCGGCGTTCCCACCGTCTGGGCGCCGGGATTGGCGAAGGTGATGGTCTGCGAGGTCAACACCGGTGCGGCTAACTCCGGTGAGACGATGGTCTGCGATGAAGCTTTGTCGGTAAAGGTCGCCACGCCCGAAGAAGAAACCGTGAACCCAAGCCCGGTATCCTCAATGTCCAGGCAGGGAGAACTCGCGCACGAAGCGAGATTGTAAGTCGATCCTACGGCGTACTGAGCCGTGACCGTCATGGTGTCTCCAACGGCCGGCGGCGCGATGCGGACGACCGACGCGATCATGTCTCCCGGCTGATAGGCGGTTGGCCCGGTAATGGGCTGCATCTGCGTGCGAATCTCGCCACTGTTGGTAATAATGGCCGAAATGCTGTTGGGGTAATAAAAGATATGTGGAGTGGCATCGCTCAAATCTTCCAGAGTATTGGTATACGCCGTGGGGTAACCGGAAGGACTCATCCAGGTATATCCGCCGGCCGGAGTGGCCGCATTCTCCGCCACGATCTGTGGCCACGCGTACATGGCGACACCGCCCGTCTGGATGCCCGTCGTGCTGCTATAACTTCCTCCAAAACTCCCCGTTGTTCCCGCGGATAAGTCGAGCGCCACGGTGGAAGACGAACTCCCGCACGGCGTGGCGGAGATGGCGCAGATGTCGACAATGCGATTCTCCGCCGAGATGTTGGGCGTGCCAAGAATGCTGCCGACTGAAGTCAGGGAAGCCGACCCGGAAGGAAGCTGCGCCAGGCTGACAATGTACAAGGAGGTCCCATCGGTCACATAATACTGGCGCAGATTCGCGCTCCCGCCCGGTAAGTTAGCGGTTCCTGTAACCGAATGCAAGGTGAAGTTCGTTGTGGAGTGATAGACCGGCTGATTCATCGCCGCGGGGGTAGATACATTGCCGCTCGCATCGACGATCTCCAGGCCCTGCGCCTTGCCGTTAACTCCCAACTGCTCGCTCTGCGTATCGGCGCCCCCGTCGCTGCCCACCACGCTGTTATGAATGGCATCGGTCAGCACCGTGCCGGCGACAGATATTTCCTGCGGCTGGTTTCCCCCATCGAAGGTAACCGATACGTTGCCTCTGCGCATTCCGGCAAGGCTGTTGACCGTCAGCGGCGCCGTAACCCAAGGCTGATAATTCAGATAGAGAAATATAAGTTCAGCCGAGCGATGTCCCCACGCGTCCGCGCTGCCAGCGCCGTTGGAGCTATCGTTCAATCTGACCAGGGAACGGCCGAAATCCGCTCCCAGGATTTGCCCGAAGTAGTTATACCCCGCGCTGAAGGTCATGTCCGTCGAGGTGCTGCCCATCTCATTGTGGCGCGAGCCGCCGTGCATTGTGCCCGCCTGAGAAAGCCGGTCGCGGCTGTACTCTGCCTCCGCCAGCGCATCCGGGTATACATTGGAATCGATGCACGAGCTTCCATTGTGCGTGCTGCACAGATTTTGGTACTTAGCTTGTCCCTGGTTCATCATGTAGATCAGTTGAACCATGTGCGTCAATTGCAGTCCGCTGTAGTGTGTGTCGAAGCCGTCAAGCTGCGCCTTGCCGTTGCCCGCGGTGCAACTGGCCTGGTCGTAGACCCTGGTTGTGGGAGTCGTCGGCAGCATGCAGAGGAAATGCTCCGTGAAGTACTTATACCCCTGCGAATTAGTCGCGATTTCAATCTGCCGGAAGCCTGTCGTCTGGTTGGAATTCGCGAGTCCTCCGTCGTAATAGTCCAACGCCGCGCTCATCTGCGCCGTGGCCATGCTCTGGCTGAACTGCGCCGTATCCAAGCCCATATCGAGGCCCAGCCAATAACCGCCCAGTACGGCCTGCATCACCTGATTGGCGGTGTGCTCGGGATCGAAGACCGAGTCGATCGTGAGCCAGGACCAGTTCGATTGCGCGCTGGTCATCACGCTTGCCAATTGCGATGAGGTCAATAGACTAACGCCGGAGGGCGTGGTGTTGTACTGGTAAATCATGTCCTTGTAAATCAGGCTCAGCGCGGTCTCCTCGTAATCCGCGTCGGAAACAACTATTTCGCCGGGAAGGTATTTCGCGTAATAGTAACCATTGGCTGCAAGCAGATAGGAACTGCCGCCCGTAGCCTGGCCGCTGTCGGATAAGTCGCAGGGATTGCCGCCCGTGACCCCGAGAGCATAGTTGATCTCATTCTGCGCGAAAGTCTGGTAGGAAGCCGCTGTGATGGCCGCCTTCCCGCTTTGCGTGATTGCATTGAAACCGGCCGCGCTGCCGTTGTTGTTGTTCCACCAGAAAGCGAGCAGAGCGACGGTTCCCCACTCGCCATCCGCCACATCGTTTCCCGTGTAGCCGCCGTTGGCGGCGCAGCTCAGAATCGGCTGCGTGCCGTTGTTGACAATGCTCTTCACCTGCAGCGTGAGTTGGCTCAACACGGATTGCTGGGTTGGATAGAGGTTCGAAGCGGCGCCAAGTCCATGGGGAAAATCGAGATTCTGAGCCGAACAGGACACAGAACACAGCAGCGCGGCCAAAACCGGCACAATCGATATCCGAAAGCCATTGAGGGGCATGGATCGATCTCCCAATCCGTCGAGTGTCCGCTACAGGTGCGGACCAGCGAAAATACCCTCTTCGCCCGCTTACCCCAGGGGCGCCAAATGCTTGGTGTTTTGATAAGTGTATACGATGCGGTGGGCGACGGTGATGGTGGAGAGCGCGGCCAGCACCCACAGCACCGGCGCCATCACGCCCCAATGGTTGAACAGGGCGCCTAGAATAATGAGCACGACGCGCTCCGGGCGCTCCATGAAGCCCACCTTGCACTGGCCAATGAGTGCTTCGGCGCGGGCACGGGTATAGCTCACCATCAGCGAGGTCACCATCACAAAGGCCACCAGCACCACGTACCGGAACCGGTTGATGCGACCGTAGTAGACCAGCAGGCCGAAGAACAGCACCACATCGGAATAGCGGTCGATCACTGAGTCGAAGAAGGAGCCGAAGACGGTGACCTGGTTATTGCGCCGGGCCACGCGGCCGTCCACCATGTCGAAGAGGCCGGCGCAGAAGATCACCACGCCCGCATAGAAAAACATGCGGCCGGAGTTGCTGGCGTTGGCGTGGCCAAACAGAATCGCGGCCACGATGTTAATGACCAGGCCGATCAACGTCAGCGTATTGGGGGAAATGCGGGTGAGCGCCAGGCCATGCACAATGTGGTCGAGAAGCCAGCCGCAGGCGCGGCCAAAAGCGCTGGTCCAGGTCATTGCTTGTCTTCCTTACAGCTCCATGCCGGCGGCGGTTCCGTTTTCCGCGCCGCCCGCTGCCACTTCATCGTGGATGGTGGTCAGTTTTAGTATTTCAAGGTCGCGCTTGCCGTTGGGAGTGACGATGGTGGCGATGTCGCCCACGCGCTTGCCCACCAGGCCGCGGCCAATGGGCGAGGTGGTCGAGATCAAGCCCTTGGCAACGTCGGACTCCTCGCTGGTCACCAGGCGGTAGACGATCTCCTCGTCTTTGGTGGAGTCGAAGACCACGATCGTGGAACCGAAACCGGCCTTGTCCTTGGGAATGTTGGTCAGGTTCACCAGCGAGAGTTCGGCCATGCGCCGCTTCAGTTGGCCCAGTCGCGCGTTGACGAAGTCCTGGCGCTGCCTGGCCATGTGATACTCGGCGTTCTCCGAGAGATCGCCCATGGCCACGGCCTTCTTGATTTCAGCGGGAAGCTCGTGGGAGAGCTCGTGCTCAAGGATGGCGATCTCCGCGAGAAGCTGCTTCTTTATGTGTTCGGGCATCCATGTTCCATGGCGGCGAGCGGGATTGCTCCATCCGCGAGAGATGAAAGAACTCGAATACTCATTATACGCGGGGGACAAAGAACAAGGGTCAGGGGTTAGGGATCAGGGATCAGGCCGAAGGCTCGCCGTGGCGAGGATCAGGGATCGGGAACCGGCGCATTATCGGACAAAGCCGCATCTTCGTGGGTACTCGGAATTGCGGGCAAATGGGCCTACACTGAAGTTGCTCTGGATTCTCCGCACGCTCCTCATGCTGCGGACCGCATTGATCGTTCTTGTGCTGGCCGCGCTTTCAGCGGCCTCAGCTAACGGCTCGCCGGCCCCTTCGGCGAAGACGCACAGGAGCGCCTCGGCCGCGGTTTCCTCCCACAATTCCCGGAAAGAGACCCATCGCCCGAAGGCCGTCAAGACCGGCCATACCTCCGGAGCGAAGGCCCGCTACGCGGTCTTGCGCGAGACTCGGCACCCGGCTGGGCGCGGGGGCGCGCGCCAGCGGCAGGCGATGGCCCAGGCTGCCTCGCTGCCCCTGAGCCGGGCAGCCATGCCGCCGCCGCTGGTGGGGTCGCTTGAATCGCTGGTGAGGCAAAACGACAAGACAGAGGCCGACAACCTCGAGCGGATCGAGGACGAAGACGATCTGGCCGATCGCATTGCCCGCAAGATGCTGGTTCCGGTCCCGGCCTCCGCGGCGCTGACCGTGAACGAAAACCTGCCCGAGAGCCATCGCTATTGCCGGCCCTGGACGGCGCGGTTTCTCAGCGATCTGGCACGCGTCCATGGGGCTGAGTTTCACCGCCCGCTCGAGGTCAGCTCGGCGGTGCGCACGGTTGAGTACCAGAAGCAGCTGATGGAGACCAATGGGAATGCCGCGCCTGCCGACGGCGACATCGCTAGCCCGCATTTGACTGGGGCCACCATCGACCTTGCCAAGCATGGGATGAGCCGCGAGGAGATTGGCTGGATGCGGAACTGGCTGCTGCCCCTGCAACAGGCGGGCAAGATCGACGTGGAGGAGGAGTTTCAGCAGGCCTGCTTCCACATCACCGTCTACAAGAGCTACCTGCCGCCCGCTCCGGAAACCAGGCAGCGCAAGGCGGCGCAACGCCCGGCTGGGAAACACAAGGAACCCCGGGAGACCGAGCCGCCGCCTGCCGAGCCTGGCGAGACCGCCTCCGAGGGGCTTTGAAGGGCGCGCATCCATCCGCTCCCACCTTGTAAACAAAATTGAGCTTGAATTGATTTCCCCACAGCGCCTTTCAAGGGTACAATCGCCAACAAACGCATTTCTTTCCCGGAGTCGCCGGGAACCACCCCAGCGGTCTGTTGCGTATCGTCTTCAAGGTGCGATGACTCGCGACGGGCCTAGCGGATGCTCAGGGGAAGCGTGCGTCGAGCCCCAAGCGGCTTTCGAGAGGCGGAATCATGAGCAATTTGGAATACCCATCTGCGGTCGAACCAGCCCCCGAGGCTGCCGGCCTTAGCCAGTGGCAGCGCGTAACCAACACATTTACCGCGCCGTCGAAGACCTTTGAAGACATCAAGCGCGGCCACAAAAGCTGGTGGATGCCGTTCCTGATTGTTGCGCTTACTAGCTACATTCTGTTTGCGGCTATCGCGCTCAAGATCGGTATGCAGCAGGTGGTGGACAACCAGGTTCGCCTGGATCCGAAAACGGAGGAAAGACTGGCGCAGATGCCGCCGGAACAACGTCAGATCGGCAACAAAATCTCTCTGTACGTCACCGAAGGTGTATTCATCGCCTTGCCGTTGCTGGTTTTGGGTGGCGTCGCCCTTATGTCGCTCGGTCTATGGGGCACAATCAACTTCGCCTTCGGCGGCAAGGCCAGGTACGGAAGCATCTTTACCGTTTGGATGTATGCGGGCCTTCCGGGCATCGTCAAATCGCTATTAGGAACTCTCGTGATATTTGCGGGGGCCGACCCCGAGTCGTTCAACATCAAGAACTTTGCGCCCACGAATCTTGGAGCCTTTCTCAATCCATTGGAGACCAACAAGGCGCTCTATACGCTGGCGACGTCGCTGGACGCGGTTACCATCTGGACGCTGGTGCTGCTGGGGATGGGAACGGCTATAGTGGCGGGAGTCAAGCGCACCTCGGGCTACATTGCGGTCTTCGGCTGGTGGGCTATCTTTGTGCTGTTCGGCGTGGGGATTGCGGCGATCTTCAGCTGAGAACCATCGCTGCTGGAAGCAGACGATCGGCGCGAATCCCAAGGGATTCGCGCCGATCCTGTTTCTGCCGCAATACTCCGAACGCTACTCTGTCCAGCGCCGCATGATGAGCGTGGCGTTGATGCCGCCGAAGCCGAAGGAGTTCGACAGGGCCACGTCGAAGCTGTGGGCGATGGCGTGGTTGGGCACGTAGTCCAGCCGGCACTCGGGATCGACGTTGTCGAGGTTGATGGTGGGCGGAAGCTGCTGGTTAACCAGAGCCAGCACGGAGATGCCGGCCTCCAGGCCGCCCGCGCCGCCCAGCAGGTGGCCGGTCATGGACTTGGTGCCGCTGACCTTGAGCCTGTGGCTGAGGGCGTGCTCGCCAAAGACCGCCTCGATGGCGCGCGATTCATTGCCGTCGCCGGCCGGGGTAGCGGTGGCGTGGGCGTTTACGTAACCCACCTCGTGCGGTTGGATACCGGCGTCCTTGAGCGCGGCTCTCATGCTGCGCTGGGCGCCCTGGCCCTCGGGTGCGATGCCCGTTATATGATGGGCGTCGGCGCTCATGCCGTAGCCGATCACCTCGGCCAGAATCCTCGCGCCGCGGGCTCTGGCGAACTCCAGCTCCTCAAGAATGAGAATGCCGGCGCCCTCGCCGATGACGAAGCCGTCGCGGTCCCTGTCGAAGGGGCGGCTGGCCAGCGTGGGTTCGCCGTTGCGGGTAGAGAGCGCGCGCATGGCGGCAAATCCGCCCACGGAAAGCGGCGTGACAGCAGCCTCCGCGCCGCCGGCGATCATCGCATCCGCGTCGCCGTGCAGAATCATGCGCACCGAGTCGCCAATGGAGTTGGCGCTGGTGGCGCAGGCTGTGGCCGTGGCCGAGATCGGCCCCTTGGCGCCGTAGCGGATGCTCAACTGACCGGCCGCCATGTTGACGATGGCGGCGGGAATGAAGAAGGGCGAGATCTTGCGCGGGCCGCCCTGCAGCAGGTTGGTGTGCTCGCGCTCGATGATCTCGAATCCGCCGATGCCGGAACCGATGAAGACCCCCACCCGGTCGGCGATCGCCGGCGTGATCTCAAGGCCGGCCTGGGCGATGGCTTCCTGGGTGGCGGCAAAGGCGAAATGGATGAAGCGCCCCATCTTGCGCGCTTCCTTCTTGTCCACGAAGTCGAGCGGGTCGAAGTTCTTCACTTCGGCGGCAAAAGTGACCGAAAAGCCAGTGGTATCGAAGCCCCGAATGGGCCCCATGCCGCTGGCGCCGGCCAGAAGCTGCCGCCAAACCTCGGGAGCGGTGTTGCCCACACCGCACACCAGCCCCAGGCCGGTGATAACGACTCTGCGGGCCAAGGGCTACTTGCCGCCTTTCGCGTTCTTCTCGATGTAGTCGATCGCGTCCTTCACGGTCTTGATCTTCTCGGCGTCTTCGTCGGGAATCTCCAGGTCGAAGGCCTCCTCGAATTGCATCACCAGCTCGACCACGTCGAGGGAATCGGCGCCCAGATCCTCCTGGAAGCTGGCGCCGGGGGTCACTTCGGCTTCGTCCACTTGCAGTTGCTCGACGATGATCTGTTTGACTTTCTCTTCTACAGCCATGCGTGTTTCTCCTCGTATTGGTTCGGAACTCGAAAACCTGCCGGGGCTGGAGTTCATTCCGTCCGTCAGCCTAAGATACCGGCTCGCGGCAGGGGAAGACAACCGCCACGCCAAAAAAATGCGCATGACCCCGAAAAGTCAAGTCTAACGGGTGTGCGGGGGTGTGTAAAGGCGCGCTTTCGTCCAATCCGGGAGGAGGCCGAAGCAGGGAGTCGATTCCAGTGCCAGATGCGCCTGAGACAGGGCGGGGCGCTGCATTCAAGATGAACCGGGATCGCGCTTGCGTCCTCGGGATCGAAGCGAAGCGGCGGGCGCGCTTCCTTGGCGATTTTGCGATGCACTCGCAACGCCATACAATGCATACAAGGCTTGGGGAATACCGAGCCGAAACCATGCTGCCGACTGCGCTCACGCGTGCGATTGCCGAAGGTCATGGAAGGGCCTGTAGCTCAACGGTTAGAGCAGGGGACTCATAATCCCTTGGTTCGGGGTTCGAATCCCTGCAGGCCCACCAAAACTAGAAGAACATAAATACAATAAATACAGCAATATACAGAATCAAACCGTACAAGACAAACAAGCGGATTTGCGGTTAACTTGCGCTTATTATTCGCTTTCGGTACAATTTCGGTACAGTGACGGAACATTTGCACTGTACCGGAGCGAATATGGCAACTCTTGTTAGGACCCCTTCCGGAACCTGGAAAGCAGTTGTTCGCAAGAACGGCTGGCCCACAAATATCAAGACATTTCGCACCAAACGAGATGCGGAGGATTGGGCGCGCCGTACCGAGGATGAGATGGTGCGCGGTGTTCACATCGTCCGCGCTACAGCCGAGCGCATGACGCTGGCGGCGGCGTTGAAGCGCTACACCGCCGAGGTCACTCCCATCAAGCGGCCATCGTCCCAAGAAGGCGAACTTCGCCGCGCCGCGATTCTGGAGCGCCATCTCGGCAAATACTCTCTTGCCGCCCTGAATCCTGAGATCATCGCCCGCTTCCGTGACATGCGCCTCGCTGGAGAAGACCGCAAAGACGAAAACGGAAAGCCGGTTCCCCGCGCCAACAACACGGTCCGCCTGGAATTGGCCCTGCTTGGCCACCTGTTCACCATTGCCATCAAAGAATGGGGCATCGGCCTGATCGTGAATCCGGTGATGAGCATTCGCCGGCCAACACCGGGGCCAGGGCGTAACCGCCGACTGACAGAGGACGAAGAAAAGCGGCTCTTGGCCGCCGTCGATGCGCACTCGAATCCAATGCTGCGCTGGATTGTGCGCGTGGCACTCACCACCGGAATGCGCGCATCAGAGATCGTGACTCTGCGCCGGTCGCAAGTGGACCTTAAACGCCGCGTCGTGCGTCTGCTCGAAACCAAAAACACGTCGCCGCGCACTGTGCCGTTGAGTGCGGAGGCCACGGCGGTATTCCGTGAGGCATTGAATCATCCAGTGCGTCCAATCGATACAGACCTGATCTTCTTTGGCGAGCCAGGGCGGGACGGCAAGCGCCGCCCCTACCAGTTCAATCCGGTATGGCTGAATATCAAACGTGAATTGAAGCTGGTCAACGTACACTTTCACGATCTCCGCCATGAGGCCGTCAGCCGTTTCGTTGAAGCCGGATTCTCTGACCAGGAAGTCTCCGCCATCAGCGGCCACAAGTCGATGCAGATGCTCAAACGCTACACGCATCTGCGGGCAGAGGATTTGGTTGAAAAGCTCGATCTTCTTCCGAGCAGAAAAGGTCGTTGAAATAGCTGGCAGAACGAAAGGAAGAAAGATGGCAAATCGAAAGCGCTGCGAGAAACTTGCTATTCCAGCGTGGTTTAGATTGGAAGCCTATGACGGCCTCTCGAACTTAACCCTGCCTCTTGATTGGCTGATGCAGCTTGCATTCCGTATTGACCTGAAACTCTTCTGGCAAGAAATTGCGGATGGACACGTGGCGCGCTCCTCAGATAAACGCTTTCCATTCGAACGTGATCTTGGATTTGATCAGATTCTTATGCAACTCCAGCAAGTCCCAATCCTCGCAGTTGACGCACTGGTAAAGAAGTATAGCCATATCATTGACTTTGCGACGGTAAATCTTGTCAAAAGAGGACGTGATCCAGTTCGACCAATGACAGTAACGGATTTTCTCTCAATATATGCCCTCTTGGATTCCGAAAAACGAGATTTCATGGACCATGTTCTTGGCCGCATCAAACACGATGCGCCATTTCCGGACAACGGGATATGGTATGCCAGACGTGATGATACAGAGGGATACAAATCCAATTCGAAGCCTCCTCGCATCTCTCACGGGCACGGAGCGATAGCGAGATACTTGGAAAAGTTCAAGAGCCTCTTATCTCTATGGAAGGCAAAGGATTCCAAGATTTATTTCCATAATTCTATTCTTGGCAATGATGCGGTAGAGGCCGACCGAGATTTCATGAGTGATTCAGTTGGATGCCACATTCCAGAAGGTTTTACTTCATTCTTCGCAATGGATGCCAATGTTCCTTATACCGAAGCAGAAATCCATTTCAAAAAGTACTACAAGACGTGCCAGGAAAAGACGAACGCCAAGAGAATAGAGCCGGAACTGTTTGCCTTGTGGAGGACAAACGGTGTTCTTCCATACATCGACCTGCAACTTCATGTGGACATCGAAGCAGCCCTACACCGAAATCCAAAAATGAAAATCAACGATAACGAAATCGCAGGGGCCATATACCCAGAGGGGAGAATGAGAGATGATCCTGATCGAGTTTCGTGCATCACAAGGCCCGAAGCGGATAAGCTGATGGACCCGACGAGTGCCCTCTTTCGTCAATTGCTCTCAGCGGCACACCACGGCCAGATGAGCGTTACACCAGTCCAACCTCACTGACATTTATTATATCACATAAGGCGAACTGAGCGGGGCGTCTTTTGCCGGGATTTTCTGGCCAGAAAATTGCCCTATAATCAATCTCACGTGATCGCTACCCTATCTCCTAGATCCCGAAACCGAGGGGGAAGATTACGGTGCCTAGCGCAAAAGAGGAGTTTTTCAAATCGTCGGGGCCACTGCTGACTACTGGGCAGCTTGCCAAAATCCTGAGCCGTTCCGAAGAAGGGCTGCGCATCAGCCTTCGATCCGACACGGAGTTCTCGCGCCAAGTCAATGCAGCGCGCAAGCGATTGGGTCGCCGAGTATACTTCTCAACTGAAAAAATCGCTGAAATAATCGGACTCTCCTAGACGCCGAGCGGTTCCCGGTCCAATCCGAGTTTCCCAGGACCGATCCGCAAAAGCCACAATTCTACTGTAACGAGCTGAGCTGGACGAGTGAACTGAGCGCCAAGTGATTTGGCAACTATCCCAGGCCCGAAGATCCGGAACTGGGGCATCCCGATTCTAGTGTGAGGAGTCGGACAACCCGCTGATGCAGTCAACTCCATACTCGTTCAACACATCCTGTAGCGTCACGACGCCTTCGAGTTTGTGAATATCCGCCCGGTGAACGACCGGCAAGACATCGAGATGGTACTTACTCATGCGTTCGAGAGCGAGATGCAGGGCATGATCCGTGTGGAGGTGCGGAACATGGAGGGTTTCCACAAGGTCTTTTAGCGGCTGTTCTTTTCTCCCATCGACAACGGCGCACCCCAGTGTCTCTCTGGCCAGCATTCCCAGGAAGTAATCCTTCTCGGCCACAGGCCAGATACGGAGCTTACTGGCACGAGTTTGTTCGAACACATCCTGGACACGCATCTCAGCGGGGAGAATCTCCGGAGTCCTCCGCATTACCTGAAGCACGGTTCGCTGGTTGGGTTCGTCGCGAGTGCTGCGACTGGGCAAATGAATGCCATCCTGATGAGCCAAAGCCTCGTAGATGGGCTGCTTCTGAAACCGGGAAGAGATGAAAAAGCTGGTCAGGTTTGCAATCATCAGCGGCACTATGACTGCGTAATCCCGCGTCATTTCAAAGATCATCAATACCGATGTCATGGGAGCGCGCACGATCCCCGCGAAGAGCGCGCCCATGCCGACCAGCGCGTAAGCGCCAGGGGTTGCGGTGTATCCCGGCAACAAGCCATGGGCTACAGTGCCGATGGCTCCGCCCAGCATGGCGCCGAGAAATAAACTCGGGCCAAAGATTCCACCGGCGTTTCCAGAGGCATAGCTGACAGTGATGCCAAAAAGCTTGAGGACCACGAGGAGCAGCATCAACTTGAGCGCCATCGTTCCATTCAAAGCGCTGCCGACGTAGGTATACCCGACACCCAGGACCTGGGGCACAAACCAGCCCATCAGTCCAACCGTCACACCGCCCACGACGGGATGCCACCAGCGCGTCCTCGTGGGCAAATGCTGAAAGAATTTGCGCATTCCCAACAAAAGCCGGGTAAAGGCTACGGACAGAAAACCGCCAGCGATGCCCAACAGGGCGTAAATGGCGAGTTCCAGCGGATGTACCAGAGTGTATTGCGGCACTTGAAATAGCGGGTTATTGCCAAGCAGGAGGCGCAAGACCGCCCAGGAGGTGGCAGAGGCGAGCACGACCGAGCCCAGGATAGGCGCGTGCATATCGCCCATGACCTCTTCGAGGGAAAACAACACAGCCGCCATCGGCGTATTGAATGCCGCGGCAATGGCAGCGGCGGCTCCCACAGGAATCAGAGCCTTCACCTTTTCCGGGCGCAATCCGAGCCAGCGGCCGAGGACCGATCCGATTCCCGCGCCCACCTGAACCGACGGACCCTCGCGGCCCAGTGGAATGCCGCTCGCGAGCGTGGTCGCCGTGCAAAAAAACTTGCCCAGAACGGTGCGCAGGGAGATGAACCCGTCCCGAGCGAAGAGGGCGGCTTTGGTCTGGGGTACGCCACTGCCGCGTGCGTTGGGAAAATAGCGGTACAGCAGAAAGCCCATGGCCAGCGAACCGGCCACCGGAACCAGCACACGCCTCCACGCGGCGCTGCCCACCGGATAGAGGCGCATTCCCAACCTCTCGGTGACCACGATAAACCCGACAACGGCGAGCCCGGTGAGCGCTCCAATCAGCAGCGACAGAAGAAGAAATATCTGCTCCTCGCGCTGTTGTAGATGAGCCATCAAACGCCCCCGGAGGGCCGTGATCCAACTCATTTTTGGCAGGTTCTCAGCGGTCGGAGAAGAGGACATGTGTACAGTTTACGCGAACCTTGCTTTACGTACGCTTCAAGAAGACGAATCGCTTGAAGAGAATCCTGAAGACCTCGCTTTTCGGAATGCCAATCATTGAGGGTTTGATATTCTGAGAGCGGCAAATCTATGGCCGATCTCTTGACATTCGGTGAAAACATTTGGATCGTCGACGGTCCCAATGTTCGCGACATGGGTGTCATGTTCACGACCCGCATGGCCGTAGTGAAGCTCTCCGACGGTTCGTTGTGGGTGAATTCTCCCGTCTCCGTGCCGTTCGATACGCTTAAACGCATCACTGAACTGGGGCCTGTCAGATACCTTCTTGCAGCGACGCCGCGGCATGTCTGGAGGCTCGCAGCGTGGCACACCTTATTTCCCGAAGCACAGCTATGGGCACCCCGCCCCACCCCGTTTACATTGAAGAAAGGACACCTGCCCTTCACCGGCATTCTGGGCGACGAGCCGCCTCAAGCCTGGAAGGACGACTTCGACCAGCTGGCCTTCAAAGGCAATCCGTTCATCGAAGAAATTTTCTTCTTTCATAAACAGTCGCGCACGGTCATCCTGGATGATCTGATCCAGATTCACCCGATGGAGAAGGGCAAGTCTTTTCGCAACGCGCTGTGGAAGCTGGAGGGCGTTGCATCTCCGTATGGCGGTGTTGCGCTCGATATCAGGCTGTCCTTCACGAATCGAGACCTCGCGCGGCGATCGCTCGAAAAGCTGCTTTCCTGGGATTTCGACAAACTGGTTATCGCTCACGGTGTGTGCGTTGAGCAAGACGCAAAGCCGTTCGTGGAGCGGGCGTTCCGATGGCTCGTACACTGATGTCAGCGGTCGTCTTCCTAAAGTTGCGTTTTCCTACGCAGAGATGCGTACCATAGGTCGGCCGTTTCGAATTTAGGTTTTGGAGCAAGATGATGCCGAAGAAGGTAATTCTTTTCGCCCCTTGCGCATTCAATCTGGCGGAGACTAGCCGCATGGTCGAGATCGCCAAAGCCATCGAGCGCCATCCCGCAGCAAGCCAGGCCTTCGACATCCATTTCATCTCCGACGGCGGCGATTTCGAGTCCATGATCGAGAAGCACGGCTTTACCTTGACGCGCATGGAACCCCGCCTGACGCAGGAGAAAATCGAACTTATCGCCAAGGTGGATCGCGGCGAAAAGTTCACGCCCGCCTTTACTGACGCAGAAATGATCCAGCGTGTCGAGGACGAAGCCGCCGTTCTCCGGCGGCTTAACCCCGTCGCGGTCGTTACCGGGTCGTATCCGTCGATTCCAGTTACCTGTCGCGTGCTCAACGTTCCTCTGGTATGGGTTGTGCAGTCAACCTGGCTCCCGGATTTCTTTGAGCACGGCGCGGGCATGACCGACCGCTTCCGCCCCGCTCCGGTCAAGGCGGTTGCAGACCTGCTTGTCTTTGCGTTTATTAACTTCTGGATCAGGTACGGATTCCTGAACACCATTAACCGGACGGCAAGACATTTCGGAGTAGCTGGCTACGGCTCAATCTTCGAGTTCTGGTGCGGCGACATCACACTCGTGGCAGAGCCTCCAGAGTTCACCGGAGCCAAACTGCCGCCTAACCACTATTTTATCGGTCCATTGATCCCGCAGGACGAATTCACGCTGCCCGCCGAACTCGCGGATATTCCGAAAGACAAGCCCGTGATCTATTTTGCCATGGGAAGCTCAGGCACGCCTGAGATCGTCGCCAAGGTCATCGAGAGTTTCGCAGGAAAGCCTTACCATGTGATCGCTCCGGTGAAGTTTCAGCTCGCGCAGGTCCGCGGAACTCGTGTACCGGACAACGTCCTTGTTACGGACTGGGTCCCGGCACTTCAGGTCAACAAGATGGCGGACCTTACTGTTATTCACGGGGGCATCGGCACGGTCATGACCGCCGCTTTGGCGGGAAAACCTGTCGTTGGTGTCGGTATGCAGATGGAGCAGGTCGCGAATTTGGCCTCGCTCGAACGCCTGGGATTTGCGATTCGGGTTCCCAAGTCACAAGATCCGTCCGCCAAGATTCAAGTCGCGATTGAAAGGTTGCTGCACGATGACGCGGCAAAAGCAAAAGCGACAGCATTTGCCAGAACCGTTGCGCAGTGGGATGGACCAAGGATAGCAGCAGAGATGCTGGTTGAACGATACGGTAGTAGCGAATGAAAAATTCATTTCTGGAACGGAAATTGCAGACCGAACTCTCGCCTACATGCGGGCCTCAGTTCGGTGCTCATACAGAAATGGCCCGCTCGGGCCGCAGCCCGCTACTTTATAGCTTCTTTCGGAGGTATTCAAAGACAACATACCCTATCAGAGCGGATATTATCGCGATGAAGAAGTTCGTGCCCGTAAAAATGTCGTTCAAGGCAAACGTTAAACTCTTCCCCGGTCCATTGGAAGCGGTAAACTCTCCCATCAAAAGATTGGAATAAAAGAGGAATACAATGAACACGACTTCAATCACTGCTCTCCAGAGCGGGGTGAGTCGCCGGCGATCTCTGTGGTCTGGATGCATGGATGAATGATACCAATAACCGCACAATGCCCCGTTTGCTTTGCCCTCCGCTCTCTGTGCAGAAAGACAAAGGTTGAAATGAGTGAACAGGGCCACAATCGAGAGATGAAGCAGGCTGAAGAGCACTACTCCGTTTGCGGGATGAAAGTCGATTTACCGATCTTTTTACCTTCGAGATTCCTGCGAATGTCGTGAATTATCGGCAGTCTGGCGATTGAGGGCTCTCAGCGACATTGAGTCCGAGTGTAGATAAGCGGGCTCGGGTGGATTTGCAATCCGTGTGAAGGATGCCTTGAATTCCCAGCCCTTCCGCGACCTGAACGAACATCGGAGTATTGTCGATAAAGACTGCCTGCGAAGCCTGCACCTGAGCTATGTCCAGAGCAAGTCTGAAAATATCCGCGTCGGGCTTGCGGATGTGAACGAAGCAAGAGGATATGAAACAGTCTACTAGCCGATTCAATCTGAATTTCTGAATCCGATACGCATTCAGCTCGCACCCTTCGTTGCTGACTATGGCTATTTTCATCCCCAGCCGGAGCTTGAGCTGCGCAACCAGCTCGATCATCTCCGGGAAAGGTTCTGACTGCGCAAACATGAAGCGCCGAAACTGATTACGGGTGAACGGCCTCTTTTTGTGGAAGACCACGAGACTCAAATATTCTTGCAGCGTGATCTTTCCCTCCTCGTAGGTCTCGAATGTGAGATGATGACGATCTTCCATCTCGGCCCACTCCAGCTTGAAGTTCGTCGCTGCCCGTTTGCGGGCCAAATGGTCCCAGCCATCGGTCAGCAGGACACCGCCAATATCCAGAAAAGCGCAAGAGATCGCAGTCGTTTTCTTCATCAACTATCCTTCCGTTGGCCCAGCCGAAGGAGCTTTTTGAGATTTCGATTCCTCAATATCCCTGGATTTATACCCTTGCAGCCGTTGAGTCAGCATCTGCCCCTGCCGGGAGGTGATCCGGCAAGTCAAGACGCGCCACACCAATACGGTTGTCGGCCATCCCATAATAGATGTCGAAACGATCAGGCCTGCCAAGGTCGTCGCGTCGGTCGATGCCGGTGGGAAACACAACATTGGCGACGATTCCGTCGCGCTCTTGCGGAAGCACCGGCGTCAAGACCGGCTCAACCGAGCGATAACGTATTACGCGCGGATGTTGCTTTGAGAGCACCATCACCCCGGCCGAGTAGCACAGGTGACGCCCGTTGTTGCCCGTACCTGCCGCTTCGCTGACACCGTGGTAAACAATCATCCAGCCGTGCTTGGTTAAGATGGGCGGGGTTCCAGCGCCGATCTTGAGGCGCTCCCAGGGCGAGACAGGAGTCGCCAGTCTGTGATGAGAGGTAAACCGGCCCAGGCGATCTGGATCATGGTTTTTCAAGACCGGCGGACAATAGGAAATCCAGATGCTCTCCCGATCGAGATCAACCTCACGGGAGGTTGGATGACAAGCGGTCTCCTGTGGACGAGTGCCCGGAAAGAGCGGACGGTGAAGCATCCCCAGTTCCAGTTTCCCGGAGGAGTTAGGGATTGCGACAGGGAATAGGCTTGCATCTTTGTCATCCACGTTGCCCAATTCAATGCCGTGCCAATAAGCGTAGGTTGCCAGGCCAAGACGCTCCCAGTGGAAGAGATCCTTCGACAGGGCCAGGGCGATCCTTGGACCTTGAGGCGAGAATGCGGTGTAGGACATGATGTAGCGTTGGAGCGGTTCGACGTAGGTAACGCGGGGATCCTCACAGCCACCGCTGCCATCGGGCCGCCGTTCATAATCGGCTTCCGGCTCCAGTGCGATGCCGAGCCTCTCGACGCCAACCGGATCGCCGGCTTCATTGAATAGCACTCGTGCAATGCCAATACGCGAGTAGTTTTCCTTCGCGACCAGCCGCGGAAAGAGATAGAGTTCCCCATCAGGCCCGCGAACGGCTGCCGGATTCAGGACGCCTTCGACTTCCATCGGATTGCCGGGTTCCGGCTCCATCAACATCCCCAAGCGGCGCAGAGTGAATTCGCTCATCTATACTCCTCAAAGAGTCGCACTTGGCACCAGAAACGTCCGCACCTGTTGATCGTCGTCCAAACAAGCGATGATTGCTTCGATTACACACTTGGTCTCATTGGGACCTCGAACTGGAATGGAAATAACACCTGCCTGCTCAGCCGGGTAGTCGTTCCCTCCCACAAACAAGGCATCTCCCACATAAATCATTTCTCTCACAGAAATGCCGAGAGTTTCTTGCAGCTTTTTGATCCCGTAGGCTTTGTCGATGCCCGGCTTGGTGACATCGATAGATGTCGCGCCGCCGAGTCGCACCGAAAACTCCGGAATCAAAGTGTCGAGAATCGTTTTGATTTTCTTCCGCTTGTCGAAACCCGCATCCCATTTCTCTTTCTCTTCCAACGGTGCTTGCTGGCCCAGTGCGGAATAGGTTATCTGGCTTCCACGATCTTCAATGGTCTCTCCCCAGGTTTTTTCGACCGGGAAGCCCGCGGTTCTTACAGCTCTGTTTAGAGAACTGACGATCTTCTCTTTTTCGTCCGCTGTGAAATCTTCCGCATAGAGCCGCTTCCACCCGCCGGCGTATTGGAAAAATTGTGTTCCACAGGTAGGGAGAATGGATAGTCTTGCCAGGCGTTCGTCCTGGGGAAGATGGGAGAGCACCTGCTTTTCAAACTGTAGCCAAGCGCCTCCGGAGATAACAGCCACCTTGACGACACCGAGCAGGTCATGCAGGAGAGACGACATCTCGGCATCGAGAGACGATTTGCTGGCGGCGAGCGTTCCGTCGAGATCAAAGACAATTAACTTTTTTATCATTCATCCACCTCAACATTCTTCGAGCCTCAATTGGAGTGTCCGTCCACGCCGGCTCTCTCGTTATTGAACGGCTTTAGACGATTCGGGCAGCGCGATTTCCAACAAGGTCACTGCGTTGTTCGGGTGGAATTCACATGCGCCGACCACCGCAGGCAAGAGCCATACTTCGCCCTTCTCGACGCCATATGCGGTGCCGTCGCCTTCGAGCCACCCCGAGCCGTCAATGCAAACGAGCACGCGCGGCATCTCCGCGGCTCCGACGTTAAACGGTGATTCTCCGCGCACGCGCCATAACTGGAAATGTTCACAATCAAAGAGTCTTTCGCGCTCCACGGGCGTGGTGGTCACCACAACGGGAGTCACGAGGCCACCGTTGCAGTTTGCAAAATCAATACTGGCAAACGCATGATCGACCTGGAGTGGCCGCGGCTGGCCTGTCTTTGCATCGACATGGCCCCAGTCGTAAAGGCGGAATGTCACATCGCTGTTCTGCTGGACTTCAAAGACAACAACACCGCCGCCCAAAGTGTGAACCGTTCCGGCAGGAATGAATACGGCGTCGCCCGGCTTCGGAACGATGCCCACGAGGTGGTCCGCGATGGTCCCGTCGGCGAGCGAATGCCGCAGATCGCCGGCAGTCGTACCCGGTTTCAGGCCCGCATAGATGCGGCTTCCTTTATTTGCCTCAATCACAACCCAGGCCTCGGTCTTCCCGGTTTCCCCCGCTGGAATCAAGTCTGGGTGCGCATCGCTGGGATGCACCTGCACAGAAAGCATCTCGCGTGCATCAAGAAACTTGAGGAGCAGCGGAAAGCGGCGGAAGCGCGTGGCCGACCGCCCGATCAGTTGGTCACGGAATACTTCCATCAATTCACGGATAGATTGCCCCTTGAGCGGTCCGTTGGCAACCTCGCTTTGATGATCGTCGCGGTCGCTGAGCAGCCATGCTTCACCGATGGGTCCGTCCCCCGGAAGCGGTGTGGATAGCAGGTTGGACAACCGCCTGCCGCCCCACAGCCGATACTGATAGATAGGCTCGAAGCGCAAGGGATACAAAGGCATTTGACCCATCGTATGTTCCCCGACTTTCATCATCGAAAGCTTTCATTCGATGAGGTCCTTCAGTGATTGCAGCGATCGTTAACACCAGCGTCCTGGCTGGGAGGGTCGAGTCGCTGATACAGTTGGAAGTGCGGATTCAATTCGCCGCGCTTGCAGGCATCGCCGGTTGCCGATGACCGTTTGGAACCCACGCCAGATCGCCACTCAGAACGTAGATAGCGAGCGCCGCAGCCATGAAGACAGCGCCTACCCAGAAGCGCCAATCACGATGCATCCGTCTCCAATAAGGACCTGGGCCCGGTTCGCCGTCTTCGCCACTATTTCCCTCACGGTTGTGCTTGTTTCCGGTCATCTCGTCTCCATCTCTGCAGAGTATTCGCCGCGCCGCGCCGCCTGGTTGCAGCGTGCGCGGTGATACAAAGCCTGCTGTGCTGCCGATACATTGGCCTCTTGCCCCTTCCAAAGCTCCAAGGCGGGTTGCTGGATGGCGCGGGCATACGAGAATGCCAGCGCCCAGGGTAACCGCGACTTGAATCTGACATTCATCGCATTCAAACGGGCCGAGGCCAGTTCCGCGGATTGGCCGCCTGACAAGAACGCAATCGCCGGAACGGCGGCGGGAACGGCCCGCAAGAGGCAGTTGACCGTCGCGTCGGCTACTTCCTCCGCAGTTTCTTGTTTGGGGCAGGCCAATCCTGGAACAACCATATTAGGCTTCAGGATTATTCCTTCCAGCATGACCCGCTGCGCAAACAATTCGCTGAACACAGTTCGCAGCACTTTGTCCGTCACTTCGCAACACTTGTCCAGCGTATGGTCGCCATCTAGGAGCACTTCAGGCTCAACGACAGGGACAAGACCTGCTTCTTGGCACAGCGCCGCATAGCGAGCCAGAGCATGTGCGTTGGCATGAATGCAACCCCAACTGGGGATACCATCGGCAATGGTGATGACTGCGCGCCATTTAGCAAACCGGGCGCCCATGCGAACGTATTCAGCAAGGCGATCGCGCAATCCATCCAGGCCTTCGGTCACCTTTTCTCCGGGATGCCCTGCCAACTCCTTGGCGCCGGCATCCACTTTGATTCCAGGAATGATTCCCGCGTCGATGAGGACTTTGACAAACGAGATGCCGTCGCTCTTTTGCTGACGGATCGTCTCGTCGTAGAGGATTGCCCCGCTGATGCACTCTCCTAATCCAGCAGTAGTGACAATCATCTCCCGATAAGCGCGTCGTGCCGCGACGGTCTGAGGAATCCCCAAGCTGGCAAATCGTTTGTTGCAAGTCGGAGTACTCTCGTCCATCGCAAGCAGGCCCTTATCGTCCGCGACAAGGGCCTGTGCGGTATCTCTCAGCGTTTGCGAATTCATTTGGGCCTGCTCCATTCTTCCGTTCCGGCTGACCGAGCCTATCGGAATCTCCTCCTGTGACCACAGGACAGCTTTATTCCTTTGTCGCTTAACTGTCGGTGAACATCGCTTTCTCGGGATGCCCCTTGGCCATCGGAGCCGGGGACGCCGCATCGGTGAAGTCTGCCGTCCATTGCCAGTTCCTGATCTCGGGCATATCCTCCAGGTTCTCGCGAATGTAGTCGTGATGTTCATTGAGCTTCTTGCCGAACAGATTGATTGCATTAGCCGCCTGCACACGGAGCCTCGGAACATGCTTCAGTGCATCTAGGGCAAGTTGATAGCGACTCATCTCATTCAGCACAACCATGTCGAATGGAGTGGTCGTCGTGCCTTGATCCATGTAGCCGTGTACATGAAAACGGCCCTCGTTCGAGCGCCCATGAATCATGGTGTGTATGAGCCAGCGATTGTTGTGGAAGGCGAAGATCACGGGCGCACTTTCGGTGAAGATCGCGTTGAAAGACATCTCGTCCATCCCATGTGGATGCTTGTCTGGATACATAAGAGTCATCAAGTCCACCACATTGACAACGCGCACCTTGATGCCGGGCACATGCTTCTGTAGAAGCCATGATGTGGCGCAGATCTCAATGGTCGGCACATCGCCGGCACAGGCCAGTACAACATCCGGCTCGCCGCCTTCATCGTTGGTTGCGAACTTCCACGTCGATGCCCCGCGCGAACAGTGCTCCAGTGCCTCGTCCATATTCAACCACTGGAGCTGAGGCTGCTTGCCGCAGGTAACAATGTTGACGTAGTTGCGGCTGCGCAGGCAATGATCGAAGACGCTTAACAGGCAATTGCTGTCTGGCGGATAGTACACGCGGATGGTGTCGCTCCTGCGAGCCAGCGCGTTGTCCACAAAACCCGTGGCCTGGTGGCTGAATCCGTTGTGATCGTTTCGCCATGCATGGCTTGTGAGCAGAACATTCAGGGACGCGATCGGCTTGCGCCACACATACTCGTGGCATTGTTCCAGCCACTTGGCATGTTGTGTCAACATTGAATCCACAACCTGAGCGAAAGCCTCGTAGGAGGACCACATGCCATGCCGACCTGTCAGCAAATATCCTTCAAGCCATCCCTCGCAGAGATGCTCGCTCAATACCTCCAACACACGACCATCCGGGCCGAGTTCGTCATCGATGGAGACAAGTTCGGCCATGGAGCAGCGCTTGGTGGCTTCGAAGATGGAGTTCAGGCGATTGGAGTTTGTTTCATCGGGGCAGAACATACGAAAGTTTGTCAGGTTCATCCTGAAGATGTCGCGAAAGAAGTCGCCTAGCTTCCGCGGAGCCTCGGCTTGAACTTGACCCGGTCCGGGGATCTCCAATGCATAATCCGTGAAGTCCGGCAGAGCGAGCGTGATCAACTCCCGCCCGCCATTTACATGGGGATTGCCGCCCATGCGTCTATTCCCAACTGGCGCGATAGCCGCCAACTCATCGATGAACCTGCCATCCTTATCGAAGAGTTCCTGTGGCTTGTAGCTTCTCATCCAGGCTTCAAGGATCTTGAGATGCTCGGGGTTTTCACGGACTGTCGCAAGCGGAACCTGGTGCGCGCGAAAGGTGCCTTCGACCGGGATTCCATCCACCTCCTTGGGACAGGTCCATCCTTTGGGTGTGCGCAGGATGATCATAGGCCAGACAGGCTGCATCTTGAAAGTGTTCTTGCGGGCTTCCTGTTGAATTGCCCGAATCTCGGCATAGCAATCGTCCAGCGTCCCAGCCAAAAGTTGATGTACAACTTGAGGATCGTCGCCCTCGACGAAGTAGGGCTTGTAACCTCGACCAACATAGAGAGCCTTCAAGTCGGCATCACTCGTTCGTCCCTGGGCAGTAGGCCCGGAGATTTTGTAGCCGTTCAGGTGTAGGATCGGAAGAACAGCACCGTCCCGGACAGGGTTGAGGAAGTTGACGGACTTCCAACTGCCTTCAAGTGGGCAGGTCTCCGACTCGCCGTCCCCGATGACGCAGGCGACGATCAGGTCCGGATTGTCGAAGGCCGCGCCGAATGCATGAACCAGAGAGTAGCCGAGTTCGCCGCCTTCATGCATTGAGTTAGGTACGTGCGGACCACAATGGCTGGGCACTCCACCAGGAGTCGAGAACTTGCGAAACATAAGTCGCAAGCCATCCTCGTTCAGAGTGACTTCCGGGTGAACCTCGGTATAAGTTCCTTCCAGATAGGAGCAGGCATTCAGCGAAGGGCCACCGTGTCCCGGACCCGAAATGTAAATGATGTCCGCATCGTGTTCTTTGATGAGGCGATTCAGATGAATGTAGATGAGGTTTTGACCCGGCGAAGTTCCCCAGTGGCCAAGCAGCCGCGGCTTGATCTGTTCCGCCGTGAGTGGTTCGCGCAGAAGAGGATTCTCAAACAAGTAGATTTGGCCGATGCACAGATAATTCGCTGCCCGCCAGTAGCGATTCATCTTATCGAGCATCTCCGGCGAGAGCGGCCCTCTGGGTACCGGAGCTTGTGCTTCAACTTTGCCATCTGCCGCAATTGCGGTTGATAGAGACACATCGAAGATAAACCCGGAAGAGTTGCCAGTCTGATCGAAGTTCTTGCTCAAAGATTGCGGGATGCCATCCTGATCGGTGTTGATTGGGAGTTCCTTGGTGGCCATCTTGAAGGCTCCTTTCTATTTCTCCGCAACGAGTAACAGCGCGGTGGTGGCTCTGAGAGATTGGTTTGTTCGGGTCTGTCCGTTAAGGTTGACTGACATCATTTCGCCAACAGCTTTTTGATCGATTGCAATTCGACGCGGCGCTTTGCGGTGGATTTGGGATAGGCCATTTTGAGGTCTCCCAGCGCATCCAAAACTATTTGCGAGACAATCAGCCGCGCGTTCTCCTTGTCGTCGGCGGGGACGACGTACCACGGTGCATGATGAGTGCTCGTCGCATGAAAGCAATCCTCGTAGGCCTTCATGTACTGCTTCCAGTATTTCCTCTCGTGAATGTCGGAGGTGCTGAACTTCCAGTTCTTGTCTGGCTCATCGATGCGCTCAAGAAATCGCTTTCGTTGCTCTTCGTAAGAAAGGTGGAGGAATATCTTGACAATCCGCGTGCCGTTACGATGAAGGTGCTTCTCCAGGTCTACGATGGAGCCATACCTCTGCCCCCAAATGTTCTTCTCGTCGCGCAACTCCTCGGGAAGCCCCTGGCTGCGGAGAATCTCCGGATGCACTCGAACAACCAGCACTTCCTCGTAATAGGAACGGTTGAAGATGCCGATGCGGCCGCGCTCGGGAAGGCGGCATGTCGTGCGCCAGAGGAAATCATGTTCGAGTTCTTCGGCGCTCGGCTGTTTGAAGCTGAAGACTTCGCAGCCTTCCGGATTGACGCCGGACATGACATGCCGGATGGCGCCGTCTTTGCCGGCACCGTCCATGCCCTGGAAGATCAGCAACAGCGCGTGGCGGTTGGACGCGTAATGAAGCTGCTGTAGCGCGCTCAGCTTCTCCATGTGCTGGTGCAGAAGTTCCTTGTACTCTTTCTTCGACTTTGAATAAGGGGCGACCGTCGTCGGCCATTCGCTGAGGTCGACCTTTTTGTCTGGCGGCACGCGGTAGTCTTTCGAATCGATCGTCATCCTGTCCCTTCGCTGCTGCGCGGGATTCTACGCAATCTTCTTCTCGGCCGCCTGGTTGCCGCGTGTCTCTCGTTCCGCTTCAAGCCAGTCCTGGTCTGCCTGGCTCTCGCCGTGGACTCTCTGCTGGTAGAGTTCATAGGCCCGCGCGGCGATCTCGGAGGTGCGATCGACAGGCTTCTTCTCAAGCAGGGAGGGTTTTGACGGATCGAAGATCCGATAGGCGAGCAGCTTCACGCGGTCGTTGATGAGAGCCCAGACCAGAGCGTAAGCCCAAACGAGTCCCGCCCACTTCCAGCCGAGCGGCGCCATAAATAGCCCATAGACCGCGATCAATGTTGCTATGATCTGTGTGCCCAGCACTGCTATCCATAGAATCCGCGCCGGGCGTATGGACCAGAATGGACCGCGCGTGCGTGTGAGGAAGATGGTCAAGTGTCCGGCTACAGAAAGCTTCAGATACATCAGTGTCTGGACGTGCAAGCGGTCGAAGTGAAAGACGCGCTCGCCCAGATAGAAAAGACCAAACGCAGAGACAACCCCGATGACTCCCAGCACAGTGGAGATCGCCAGCACGAGCCGCATGTTCCAGGCCTCAGGCTTGTCTTTGTATTGAACATTGTCATAAGCGATGGACAGGATAGCTCCATCGTTGAGCAGCGCAAGCATGACGATCATCACGGCAGTGAGGGGATAGAAGTTGAACACCAGGATGGCAAGCGTCATGAAGAACAGCACACGCAGCGTCTCCGCGATGCGGTAGATGGCGTAGCTGTTCATTCGCTGGAAGATGCGGCGGCTTTCCTTGATGGCGTCAATGATCACCGACAGGCCGGAGGTCAGCAGCACAATAGATGCCGCCGCCCGCGCAGCATCTGTCGCGCCGGAGACGGCGATTCCACAATCGGCCTTCTTGAGCGCGGGCGCGTCGTTGACGCCGTCGCCGGTCATGCCGACAATGTGGCCGCGCTGTTGAAGAATATCGACAATGTGGTACTTGTGTTCGGGAAATACCTGGGCAAAACCGTCGGCTTTTTCGATCGCTTTCTGAGTCTGCGAAGACTCTTGCTTCTTCGTATTGCCCAGCGCGCTGGCATCCAGGATGTTTGTGCCTAACCCGAGCTGTTTTGAGGTCTCTCTTGCGATGGCGATCTGATCGCCCGTAACCATCTTGACGTCCACGCCCATCTGCCGAGCGCTCGCAATGGTCGCCTTGGCTTGCTCGCGCGGCGGATCGAAGAGCGGCAACATACCGGCAAACTTCCACTTGCCTTGCTCATCGGCCCGCGCCACGCCGAGGGAACGAAAGCCGCGTCCCGCAAATTCATTGACGGCCTTCTCGACCGCTGGCTTGACCTCAGCGGCGTTGATCGACATCTCCAGAATCACCTGTGGCGCGCCCTTGGCCACAAAGAACTGCTTCCCATCAGTTCCTTTGACAGCGGCTTCCGTGCGCTTGTGCACCGGGTCGAAGGGCTGAAAGTGCAGCACTTGAAAGCTCTTCAGCTCCTTGTCATCTTTCACGCCGCCAATCACGGCAAGGTCGATGGTGTCCTTGTCTTCCGCACGCGAAGCGAGCGCAGCCCACAGAATAATCCGATCGGAAGCGATACCGTCCACGCTGAAAGGATCGCCCAGCGTAAGTTTGTTCT
>Ga0187867_10000390_pt1 | contig 39285 bp, 64 predicted proteins | sample June2016WEW_13_1_FD_132976 | JGI IMG/M metagenome (GOLD analysis project Ga0187867, IMG submission 132976) | Peatland microbial communities from SPRUCE experiment site at the Marcell Experimental Forest, Minnesota, USA - June2016WEW_13_10 | ecosystem: Environmental > Terrestrial > Soil >... | reverse complement strand
TATTTGATCCCATGTAAACTAAAACTAAAGCATCACCGATTGAGTTGCTTTCTAAGAATCCGGTCGCACCTATTGTTGTAGCTGCTGCGCCGATCTGAATGAGCTGATTCGCATTTTGATTGATTCGAAACTTAGATGAATAGCTGAAGAATTTATAGGTATCTCCGATAGCCGGAGCCAATGGCAGAATGAAAGTTACTTCAGCGGCTCCTGTGCAGATGTAGCCATTTTCAGTAACAACCTGGATAGGATTCGCAGGAGAAACGCTTGTCACAACATTCCAGGTAAACCCGGATCCTGTTGCGGTTATCGTGATTATATTGCCGGATCCTGATGTTATGATTCCAGGACCGCCAAGGATCTCTAAGATTCCACCTGATGGAGTAGCTGAGCCTATATCTTCAGTATAAGTCGATGCAAAGTCACCATGCGCGTTATTCAGGAATCCAGCATGACTCATTATTAGCTCCCATGATCATATTTCTTCAGGAGGCTATAGATCTGCGCGATGCTTTGTTCCATCACTTTCATCTTCTCATTTACCTTAGAAGTATCTGGCTGATTGATCGCGGTTGAATGAACCAAAGATAGAATCGTAGAGATATCTTGCTTGATAGCATCGATCTCAGAATCATAGTTCTTGTATTCCGGGATCTTGATCTTATCTAGAACGCTTCCAACTTGAGCTTGATGCTTCGTAAACTTTGATTCAAACTGAGAAACAATGACGGATGCGGCATCTTTTATTTCACCGCGTAGACTGTTGACCTGGGCTTCATGGAAAATTGCAATGCCTTTCTGGTCATCTTTCAATCTTTTAATCTCATTCGTATTGCCTTCAACGATAGACTTGAATCCTTCTGAAGCTTTTTCGATAAACAAAAATTGATCTACTATGATCTTAAGCTTATCTTCAATGAGCCGATTTATGACTCGAAGCTCATTGTTAAGCTTTCGGATGCATTCGTCAAATCTAATGATTTCATCCGAGAATTCTTTTCGGATGTTAATCAGGTCTGAATCTGTTTTTGTGATTAGATCTAAATTATCTTGCTTCCTGGCATCAACCTTACCTTGCATGACCGCGATTGAATCACGGAAAAATACCGCGAATTGCTTCATGTTATCTTCAAAAGATTGACATTTGCTATTGATAAAAGCTAATGACTCTTTTGCTTCGCCGGATGATAGAAGATCTTCGAGGATCTTCTTATTGTCCCGCATGATGTCATGGAAACTTGTTTCAACTTTTTTTAAACGGCTTTCTATCTGTGAAATCATGTTACCTCGGTGTGGTTAAAGTGTATGACATGTACCAGAGATCAGCATTTAACTGTGGGTTTGTGCCAGCAGTATTTGTTGCCATAAAGAAAGGAGTAATCGTAGCTGTTGGAATGTTTGTGATGATGGCTGTTCCGACTGTAACACCATTGATAGTAAACCCAACACTTGTTCCTGCTGCATTAACTGAAATTCCCAGATTGACAAAGCTTGTATTAGCTGCTGTTGCTGTATTGACAGTTGTTGTTGTGCTTGAATTAGTGCAGTTTAACGTCCAGTTACCACCATTGACACTGTTCGTATATTGAAAATAAACACCATTGACAAATGCATTGGTTGGTGTATTTAATGAAGTTGCATCTGCTAATCCAGCTGCAAAACTGTAGGTATTTCCACCTGATGATAAAACTGTCAGTTGGATCACCCAATTCATAGAAAATACGCCACCACCTAAAACAAAATCGCCAATCGTATTTTGTCCACCAGAACTTCTTTTATTTAAAGCAATACCATTAGCATTACCTGCACCAGAAGGAATATATGAAGTAATTCCAGGATTTGCAGCCGTTCCGTTTATATTAATTGGAGCTGAACTTCCTAGTATGCTTTGCCATTGAAGTTTACCGCCTTGACCTGTTGGTGAAATGAAATCATCAAACTCATTTAGAGTAGCATTAGGAGTAAACGGAGTTGCAGCCGATGTAATTACAATCTGATTTGAACCACCCGGAGCAGATGTGGTAGTTCCACCTGCACCATTGACAAGAATAATATTCATCGATGATTCTGCGGTTCCATCATCTGTCTCGAAGAAAATCGGAACATCCCCAGGAACTACAGTACCACCGTTATTCAAGAATCCAGCATGACTCATTTATTCCCCCTTGGCATAGAAACCTTCGATATAGAACGAGCCTTCTGATGGTTCAGAAAGCCACTTGATATAGAACTGGGTTTCCCTTGCTAATATCAAGTTATCGACTGTATCGATTGGAGGAGCATTTGTGGACAGATCATAGACCGTGAAGCTTTCGGCTGGCATGATGATCATATCATTCACACCATCCGTAGAAACTACAATGTCCCCATTAGTCTCATTCGTGAACTTAATGCATCGCAAGGTATGCAGTAATGGTCCACCTGCCGGAAGATAAGCATCTGTGATAGATGCGAAAGGTATAGTTCTTAGAATATCAAATAGAGCTTGAGCCATGATTGACCGCCTTTTTACATGATACCGTAAGCTTTAAGTGCTGTGATAATTCCTGAAACGGATAAACCTAATTGATAGATATCTCCATGGATCGCAGCAGCATCAGTTGCGTAGACTGTCAAGCTTGTGAAATCTGCCAAAACTGATGTTGTTCCGCTTGCTGTTACGTTATTCGTAAGAGCAGCTTGAGTCTGTTTTACAACGGCTGTAGCTCCGAAGAAACCTAATTTACCAGATGAAGAAAGAAGATTAAGAATCTGAGTTCCAGCTGTGGGCGTTCCTGTAAGGATATTTACAGTTGAATTTGCTCCGCTCTCACCAGCTGCAATGTTAACAACTAAAGCGCCTGTATTGGCAGAATTTGCCAGATTAAGCGCTGTAGCTGCGACTGCGGTTGCAAGCGATGTATTGCTTGTTGAAGTGAGTGTGGTTGCATTAACAGCATTTGGAGCTGAATTTCCAAGAGCTGGAGGAGATGCAAATAGACCTGCATCTAAGCTTGAAGCTGTGGCAGGAGATACATAAACATCATTTAATAGACCTGCGGCAACCTCTGCGGCTGTTGCGGCTCTGACTGTGCTATTGACTACTGTGCATGTCTGTGGGTTTGGTGGATACCCTGCATGACCTAATGGATTGCTGAATAGACCCATATACTCCTCCTTTCAAAAAATTTCTTTACATTTATAATAAAATAATTTCTTTGTATAGTCTTTTGTTTACTTTTTCTTAATGTTTTTCTGTGCTAAGATGGGTGGAAAAGGAGATCATATGAATTGGTTGATGAAGCATGCAGATACGATTGCTATTTTAAGCACTTTTGCACTTTGCTTTTGGACATTGAACGAGAAGATCTCGAAGATTGAGAGTGATATCATCGTAATAAAAACAGTTATGGTTATGAAAAACATTATGCCTGCTGAATTGGCTACAAAAACTGAGGAATGAGTATGGATTGGATGCAATTTGCAACGTTCATGATCGGAAACATGGTATTCACTTTATCACTTTGGCTTTGGAATCGTTCTGAATCCAGACAAGATATGCGAGCCATTGTTACATTGATTTCAGCTATCAACCTGGAGATAAAAGATTTCCACGGAAGATTATGTGCCCTAGAGGAAAAACTACGAAAGTGAGGTGAGTATGCATTTTATAGTTGAAGTTATCGGTTTAGCGATTATCTATTTCTTCATGTCCCGCGGGGATTAAAAGGAGGAGCGAGCAAAGATGCTTGTCTTCGGATTTCTTTTTTATTTCCTTTTTGTATGGCACGAGCAGCCCCAAGAACTTTATGAATCTGTTCGGAATCATAATTGTCTTTGCTTGTCCACCAATTGTAAGCTCGACCGCTCATCTTTATAAGATGTTTCTTAGCTGTAAAAGCCATCAATGGAGTCATGATATTTCCCTGAGCTAAACCTAAAAGGGAATGGATCATAAGAATTGAATTCAAGGTAGCAGGATCATCTTTGTAACTTACGACATGCTCTTTGAAATTCTTTGAGAGTTTATCAGCAAGATCGACCAATTCGTCCATATCTCGGACGAACTTTTCGCCATTCAATTCACGAGCTTTTGCCCTGAATTCTTTGTCTGAAAGTTGAACCTTAAGTTCGTTATATGGTGCCCTTCCGCTGTTGATATAACCTTTGCGCATGAAATCAAACATCTTCTCAGTTTCATATCTAGCCAAAGCATTATAGAGTTCTTCGCCATCCGTGACTTGTTTGGTCGCCTCTTTCATTCGGCGGATGCCTTCAATCGTATTCATGTTTGATACGAGCTGAGCCGGATCCTCTTTAAGAAGTGAAACGAGAAGTTGCTGCTTAACTTGGACTTGTGCGGCTTTCTCTTTAGCTTCTTTTTTATTCAATGCTTCTTGGCTCTTCCATTGTTGCATCTGACGGCCATATTCGGCTTTATCCTGGCTGAACTGTTCTGCGGATCTTATGGCTGATTCGCGGATCTGATTGACTCTTTCATATGTGCTTGTCAGGATATCCCTTTGTTCTGGTTCCAAATAAGCCATTAATTCGTTTATTTCTCGATTATCTCCTTCCGTTAATTTAACCGTATTCTCTTCAAATGCCGATTCGGTTCTTGCATTTAATACTTTGTGACCTATGCGATCCTCCCATACTTCTCTTCGCAATAGATTTAATGCTCTATGTCCGACTGGAGTATCTGAAAGAGCCTGTTGAAGTTGAGTAAACTGATCAATCTTGCTGAATTTGTTGGCTATTGCTTCGCTTTTTTCTGTACGACTATAGAAAACTGTCATATCACTATTGTCGAACTTATTTTTGAAGAGAGCATAATCGCGATTAAGATTTAGATATTCATCAGCAGCTTCAGGAAAAACTTGTGTTAACTCCTCATGTATATAATTATCAACTATTCTGGTAACTACATTAAGCCGATCCTTCATTTCAGGTGGTAATTCCCAATTCGGAAGTCTCTTGATAGATCTATTCATGGAAATCAGTCTGCGAAGAGGCACAGTTGTATAAGCGGCAACATTCCCATTTTCATCATATTGTACAAAAAGATTTCTCAACCTTGTTGCTTGCGTCGTTACGTTAGCTTCTTGAGATCCTGGAATTGCACCGCCTCCGAATTCAGCAATAAAAGCTTCAATCGGATCTATTATATTGTGCTCTGTATCATCAAAAACAAATCCTTCTACAGATCCTTCAAGATTATCATATCTCTCTTGCAATGGACCGTATTCCTGCTGCCTTGATACTTCATATGCTTCACTTACTCGCCTTCCTATCTCAGACTTGGTAGGTGCTCTTTCGCCTGAAATTGTATTGACAGCTTCTCTTAATGGATTTTGAACCAAAGGAACAGGTCTTTCGACTGGCTTTTCAGGCGGAGTTGTCGTGACTATATTGAGATTTGGAAGCGGAGGAGGTGGCTTGATTCTTTCTTTTAGCATAGTTCCGGCTTCATGTGCTGAACTGAATTCAAGAGGCGATATGTTATTGATCTTGGAGACGATATTTCCTATATAGGATTTGTCAAATGCTGTCAGGTTTTGATCCAATGCGGCAGAGTTTTTGTAGATTGGATTCTTGCCTTCTTTGAATTCTTCTAGAGCAGGATATGCAAGATCTAATTCTTGAATGCGATCTGCAAGTGCATATTTATAATTAGGAGTAGAAGTAGATTTTATATTTGCCCAAAGTTGACCTGGAAGCTGTGCGCTTCTCATTCCAAGAAATAGAACTGATGCTTTGCCGATATCTTCTTCGGTTGGCAATCTACCTTGCATAGCTGCCGGAATAGTTGTGGCTGCTGCAACTTCACCGCCTATAATTGCACCCTCTCTTGCCAAATTGCCGACATATTTTGTATCAAAAAGCTGCTTGACTCCAGGTATCTTTTCAAGAAAAGGAGTGACTCTTTTCATTGATCCTAGGATGACACCGAATAGACCTGAGTTAAGTGTCTTTCCTGCGATTCTATCTGCGCTATCTAAGAATTGACCAAAGGTTAGATCGCCTCCCCTTTCTTGGAATTGCCTATATTCCCGCATAGATTCTTTGATGAATTCAGGAAATGCAAAGGTTCCAACGGATGCTCCTACGGCTGCACCAATTGGCGCACCTACGACTGTAGAAGATGCGGCAGCTCCTCCTATGGCAGCGCCTATGATAGCGCCCATGCCCATGACCGTCGCATCTCCTGCCAGGGTTCCACCTTCCTGTATGACAGCATCCCAAAAACCTGATGGTTGTACCTTTGCAGCTTCTTGCGCTCCATGAATCGTCTGAGCAACTTCACCAGGTGAGGATTGCATTAAGCCGCGCTTGAAAGATTCAAGGAAGTCAGTCTCTTGTTTATCTGCTGGTTGACCTTCTTCTGGACCAGAAGTAGTTTCTTCTGCCGTTTCAATAGGTTCAAACCATGAAGGTTGTTCCTGCTCCGGTTCTATAGGTATTTGCTTGAACTGAAGTTCTTCAGGTGCTTTCTCTACGTCCAATGCTGCAAGATCTTCTTGAGGTGATTCAACAGCTTGAGCTTGTTCTATAACATTTTCTGCTGCTGCTGGCGATTCATCTTCAATTGGTGTAAACCATGCTGGACTAGTCATTGCGGAACCTCGAATATCCTTGCCCTATTGCTTGATCTGAAAAATCTTTAGGCACTTGTCCTATTACTCCATCAGGGCTAATCATTAGAACATTACCAGGCTTAAGATTCTGAAGAGCTTTTGCCTCTTTTGAAGTTATCGAGAAAGGCGAAGTAGCTTGTTTATCTTTGACAAGATTATCAATATCTTTACCTACCATCTTTTGATACGGAAGCATCTTTTGATCTAATCTTTCCTGAAAATCAGATGGAGGTAAACCGTATTTATTTTCCCCTATGATTTCATTCGCGAATTTGTTTCTAAGAATATCGAGTTTTCTATCGGCATAATCTAAATAAAGAAATAGCCTGTTTGCGTTTTTGTCTCTTCCAATACCTACGGCTTTTTTTGAAATCAATTTCTGTCTACCGTTAGTCAATTGACCTCCCATCTTTGCACCGATCGATGCTACGGATTGAGGAGTAATAGCTTCTAATTCTTGGCCTGTTCTAGATTTAAATTGATTCAAGAAAGGACTGTCTATTAAATCCAAAAGAGTATCCCAATATTTTTCTTTATTTCCATAAGCTTCATTATTAATCATGGCAACTTCAATATTAGGAATACCAACTTCTGCGTCTTGAGCTTTTTTCTGATAATGTTCGACAGACTTCTCGAATCTTGCAGCATGATTCTTTGCAATTTGATAGTCAGTTACATTTTCAGGTTTCTGAATTATTGATCTTACTGAAGCTGGAGAAAGATCTTTGGTAGCTTCTTGAGCTTGTTCTAAAGTTGCATCTGGATTTGTTACCATGTAAAGAGCAGCAGCTTCTTTTCTGTTTGCTTCTTTTTTTTCATCCGCAGTTTTAGCTTTTGCTCGATCTTTTTCCGCTTGAGTGAGTTTCTTTTCTCCGGCAGGTTTCAACTTTTCTTTCAAAAGATCTTCGGCAGCTCTAAGACTTAAAGATTGACCTAGATCCTTCGCTTGATCTTCTGGAAGACCTAATTGTTTCACAATCTTTTTAACAGATTCTCTTTCGGTATCTGTCTTCTTTGCTTCTTTTGCAGCTTTTTCTGTTTTTTCTGCACCTTTATATACAGCTTCAGCTTGTTTTCCAAAAATCGCGGCTGACTCTTTATTTTCTTGAATGGCTAACTTTGCAGATTCAATCTTTCTTTCTTCTTCGCCTTTCTTTTTAACTGCTTCATATTCGGCAACGCCCATGTAATTCTTGATGAGCTGCTGCTTCGTTTCCGGATTATATGTTGGTGTCTTTGTGATTGCATCTAAGACCTGACGAGGCGTAGCGTCCTTGGGAAGATTCTCCACGGTCTTTTTAAGAGCCATGTCATCCGATGTATTTCTATAACCTTTCCAGAAACCTTTTCCTAAGTTGGACCCTGTTTCGTCTTCTTCTCCAGGTGGTATGTATGTTGCCATTTTATCTCCTATCCTGCCATGATTCCTGAAGTTGCACTTTCTGACCCTTTTCCTGCTACTCGTGAACCAGCTTCTTCTCCGGCACCTTCTGCGAATGATTCTCCGAACTTTTGGAAGATACCTTTCTTTCCACCGTAGACAATGTTCTCGGTTGTTTGTCGACCTAGCTGTGTCTGAATACCTTGTTGTCTATTGGCTTTCTGACCTTGACGAGCTTCATACATCAATCTAGCTATATTAGATGAAAAGTCGGTTCCTGATTTAAGCACCCGTCTTTGAGCGCCGGAACTTCTTGGATTATAGCCTCCAGCATTATTCTGCTCTAGAAGCTTTGGAAGAATCTCTTCTTCATATTGTTTCAATGCAGGTTTGGATACACCTTCCTTGAATTCCTTCTTATTAAACTTTCCGTAGACATCTTTAAGCGGACCTCTGTTTTTCAAGCCTTGATTGATAGCCTGAGAAAGGCGTTTTTGTTCCGCGCTTTCGGTGCTTTTCTGCTTAGTTTTTGTCTCAGTTCCAGTAAATGCTCTTCCAAATGCACTTGACATATCTACCTCACGTCTTGGTATAAAGTATTGTTATAAAGCCTGAATATGCGGAATAATCGGTTCCTCCGCTGGTTATGACGATATTCATTCCGGTTCTCTTTATTGCAACTTCATTAGCTGGTGTCGTTGTACTTAATATTGGCAGCATGAAGGAATTGCTTGAAGTTGCTGTCCCATTGCTTACGCAGCAATAAAAGTTAATGAAAGTTATCGTGTTAACAACATTAATCGGGATAGGAATTGATAAAGGGGTAGCGTTTGAGGGTAATGCTCCTGTCGGGAAAGTGACATTCCATATGTGTTGGCCATTTACGAAATTCTCTCCAGTTTGTCTTTCTTCTAAGAAATAACTGATATCATTGATCGTGGAATTTATCGAGTTAGCGATCGTCGTATATTGATTCTGAAGCTGGAATTGAAATTGCTCCTTATAATTTTCTGGAGATCCTTCGTATTTTTGCCATGAAAAGTTAGGTCTTATTTTCATTTGCGCTCTACCTTAAATTCTTCTACCCATAATTCGACTGGCATGTATTCAGCCTTCAATAGAAACTCGATCATATCATGAGCAGATTCAACCTTGTCGAACGTCCAGACCCATCTTTTAATTTCATTTCCAAAATCATCTGTTTCCTTTGTCATGACTTTGTAATAAGTATAATCTTTCAATTGAAAATCCTTCCGGCTGGTTTCATGTATAACACCATCGCATGTATGTTGATGGGCTGTTCATTTGATGCGCCGAAATCCAGTATATTTTGATAGAATCTTATCGTATGAATTTTGCCCACAGAACCGACATAGATGCGCTTCCACACCTTCGTTTGATTTCGCGTACTCATAGCATCTTGTTCATTAAAGTTCAAGATAGTCTCTTGATACCATCCTTGAGGTAAACCTTCTCCATCTATGTATAATTCATCGTTGACATAGAACTGGACTCTAAGGAAAGATGTGTTGTATGCAGAAACAAGAAGATCGATATAACCAAATCTTGCAAGTTGACCTTGCTCGATGAATGGATTAAAGTTCTTTGTGAAGACACTCATTAAGACCGGGGTTAGAGCCTGAGTTGGATCATTGAATGTTGTTTGAACGTTTCCGCTATTTAGCTCCCAGACGGTATCAAAATGATCTCCACCAAGATCTGTCAAGGCATTCAATTGAACTTGATATGAACCCCAGGGATAAAGGACATCTTGCCATTGTACAAAGGTAGTTCCCCAGGTCTGAAAGTTATTGACTATAGCTTCACCTAGACAACTAAAAGGGAATGTATTAATCGCATAAGTATCGTCAAGATAGTTGTAAGTAAGAACATTATCTGACGGTTGAATGCTATTAGGGAAAATAGGTTTGCTATTATAACATAGCCATCCTTCTTTCAAGTCATCGAATCTCTGTCCATAGCAGGTTATAATAGATGTTTGATTAAGCCATGGAACCGGTAGCAACTGAGAAAGAGGACTTGAGTATGAATCTGTAAAATCTGGGATCTGCTCATCCTTACGTTTGACGTTGACTCCATCGGAACCGACGATTGCAGATCTTCCTAGGGATGTGAAATAAGTATCATAGTTTATATTGCCATAAGGAGCATCGCAGGTCCAGTTATTGTTGGTAGCGTCGAATCTAAATGGAGATATATCATCTCCGGTAAATCTGAATATCTTTTCGCTTTGATCAAATCTTACGATAAGATCTGTGTTAATTATCGAGAACGATACAATACCTTCAGATGTATCGGCGGTTTCTTCTTCGTTGTTTGTCCAAACCAAAGGTTTATTAATAGTAGACCAATAGATGGATGCTTGCTGCAAATTCGGTGTGGCTGTTGTATCAACGGGAGACATGAGAAGCAACCGGCTTTGATAAACAAATAAATGAAGCGCTCGACTTAAATCGTAATTCGGAAAACCTAGAAGTGTCGATGTAATGAGATGATTGGAAAGATTGGTATTCAGAAAATGAATACCTGCTCCATCATAATACATAACCGGATCGACATTATTAGTGAAGAAAGCTAGATAAACATAGTTTGATACATCGAAGAAGTTCTGAAAGTTTCCATGAAATAGATTGCCGAATGTAGCTACTTGCGCATCGAATTGTTCGCCCACGACGGGGGCCGTTGCGAATGTAATTGTGAATGCGCCTGTTTGATATGAAACGAAGCTGGAGGCTGTTGTCACTCCGGTTCCTGTTAGATTGCCGAATCCATTATCCGTTATTATTCCGTTATTTCCAATTGCGGTATTTAAAGTTCCATTGGGTAAATAATCATAGATGACAACCTGAGTCTGTGCTCCCGGAAGACTGATCGCTCCTTGAGGAAGGAACGGCGCACCAGGTATTGTTCCTGAGAATGTTTTAGTTGCTCCATCTCCCGTGAACAGTGCGGCTGTATAGAAATCATGAGGAACTTCGCTTATTCCATTAATGGACTGAGCTATTGTAGCCATAGTTCCCATTAAATTGACTACGATACCCATTCGCTTTTGATCAAAGACCATAACTTCTCGAGTACCATCACTTGCAAAGTAAGGTTTGATCCCCATGATCGATGTTATTGTTCCTGGGGGTCCATCCCATGCGAATAGGACGGTTGCAAAAGTTCCTGTTGCAGGAGCATTCGCGAAGACTAAGGTGACTACGCCTGTTGTTAGATTTACTGTTCCCGTTCCACCTGCTGCGCTTGATAGATTGATTACGGTTGCGCTTGCATCGCTCAAGTATTTAAATGTTTCCGAAACGCTTCCTAATGTGGTGACCGCAAAGCCATAAAAGTTATCGGTCACTGGCAGTTGATTCGCAGGAATCGTGACCGTATAAGTTGTCCCTGTCCCGGTCATTGCAACAAAATATCGCCAAGAGAATCTTGCGAAAAGCTGATATCCTTCGGCTCTTTCGACTATACCGCGATAAAGGTGAGCATTAATTAAAGATTGAAAAGCATCCCGTGGAAGGAGCCAAGGATCAACATCCTCTCGAAAACCAGACCTAAAGTTATATATAGCGAAAGGTTGATAATCATTCATATAGGATCGTTTACATTGATAACCCAATTGGTATCAGGCGTAGGTGATGTTAAAGTAGCTACTTGAAGACTTAAACCTGTTCCAGTTATCACAATAACATTTGTGATTGGAGGAGGAGAAGATTGGAACAATTGAAGATATGTAACGGTTGAATTTCCAGATACCCATTTACCCACTGTGTAAGTATTGGCATTGACCCAAACATAGATCGATCCAGCACTAAATTTCGGAACCTCCATAAGTATCAAGGGCGCTGTTAAGGGAAAAGGAACAGTTACGACACCGCTATAAGTCAGCATCGCCGTTGATTTTCCTCTTGAGAAATGCCATCTCGTAGTGCCGTCAAAAAACCTTGGATATCCGGCAGGTGGAGTAGCTGAAAGTGTGGTATAAAAAATTCCACTTATTCCAGCAGGCAATACAGAAGGGCTGGCTTGAGCAGGCATAGAAACCTGCAAATGCGTTCCATCGGGAGTTGGGGTTACATTCGGTCCACCATTCCATTGATGCTCGACTTGCATAGTAGTTTGAATGTATTCAAAGTTCTGCAAAATAGGAACCTGAGTATCCGCGATCTGCTCATTAGCTTGAGGAACGTTAGGGGTATATGGCATGACTTCTCCTAGAATTTAGATATGGATCTGTTGTACAGCATCTCTTCATAGGTATCCTGCATACATACATCCTTGAAGCGTGTGTATTCGGGAACGTATTGATTGTATTGATCCATTTGATTGAATAATTTGAATCGATGCAAAGCTGCCCCAAGAGCAATTAATGGGCCTAGATCTGGTCGGAATGGGACATCGGTATAATTGAGTAACGGCTGCGGAAGTGAGATACCTTGCATCTTGATTAGGTGAACTTCTCCCGGAACAGGACGAATCACGAACATTTCAACGGCTGCCAATGAAGCAGGAGTTGCATTCGGAAGCGGTGTTTGAGGGAAGAATAAGATTCCTCTAGGACGAGAAGGAACATATGTTTGAGCGGTAGCCGTGATAGTCAAACCTACATCAGGAATTGCGGGAAACTCAAGGCTATCTACGGTACCTGTTGCATAATCAATTGTGCCAAGTAGAGGAGCGTTAGCATTAAGAGGATTAACAAATCCTCCGATTCCATTGTCCTGCGCGATCTGAGTGCCATCTGTGACATACATACTCCTTGGTAAGACAGGAAAATAAGTAAAATTAAATGAAAATGCGTTTAATCCAGTCGCAGTACCGACCGTTACTTTATTAACTTGTTGAGGATAGTCTTGATAGAAGGTATCTGGATCCGTGTACCATACCAAAGGCCATCCATCGGCCCATACAGAAGGATTGAAAGTTTGAAACGTGGATGGAGCTAGATATTGATCGACATTAGGTTGAGTGAAGAATTGATAGAAAGTATAGCCCCAGGAGATTTTAAGCTCCTTGGGCAATACATATTGATAGAAATAATTTATTAAATTAGAACATTGCTGATCAGTGTACATTGACACATCAGGTAAACCCGTAATCGACCGAAATTCACCTAGAATCGTCTGCAAATCCCATGTCGGCGCGGTAAATACCATTAGACCCTCTCACATACAAAGTGTGTCCTATAACCTGCGATATAGATTTCTGGAATCCCATCCGCGTTTCTTCGATATTTTTCGATGTTTTCGCGGCATGATTCTAGGTTTCTGATGACTTCAAGCGGCAGATCATATTGTTGGCCATCGACAAGCTTATACATCTTGAACGGGCTGCTTTTGCTTGAATAATGAAACTCAAGCATATGACCCGGATCTCGCTGATTTCTGAAGGTAATTCTTTCGAACTTAGGCTTGGATGTTGCAATAACAACTTCCCCTTGCTGTAAAGCCTTCGCGATTTCTTCCTGAGTTTCCTGAGCCGGACCTTCCAGATGTTTTTCTTTAAGTTCTTCGACTGGGATTTTCTTAGGTTTTGATGCTGTTAATACCATAATTTTCCTATGTAAAGCGGATTTACATTGCGAAGGAGCCGATTAAGGCTCCCTCGTAACGTTATTATTACCAACCAGTTGGGGTTGAGTAGAATGCTTCCCACCACATTACGTTGGTGTTGGCTCCTACGACTCCACTACCCAGAATGACTCCTTCGTATCCAATGTCATATTGGAGACCTGCTGGCTGACCTGGGGTGATTACCTGGCCAGTCAAAGAGTTAAGAACTGGGGCTGTTGGCGGATAAGAGATCTGGTTAACGATACCGCCAGATACATAAGTACCGAATGCGGTTGTGTTAACTGGATGTCCGAACAGATCATAGAGCGAGAATGTCGCACCTGAAACGTTTGCCACAATGTAGCGATTCGTGTTCAGCTGAGTCATTCCGACTACGTTGGAAATCGTTACAGTCATTCCATTTTCCAACGCAATTGTGTTGGTTGGAGTTGCAGAAGAAACTGTTACGACACCTGGATTGGCTTTGGATACGCCAGTAATCACGTACTGTGTATTTTGCCAGTCGGCTCCTAGAACGATCGGAGTCACACCATTAGATGTGAGTAGAGTCGTGACAGGTGCCCCGGATGTATAAGTATCAATCAAAGCGTTAGCGCTCGGAACGACATTATTAATCCATAATGAATAACCAACGGCTGGAGTAGCTGAATCAGCTGACAGAACCGTATAGTTATAAATCTGAATCTTATCAGGCACGAAACCGAGCATCAAAGTGACTGCGGCTCCTGTGCTGATGAATTGTCCGTTTCTATATTGCATCTTAAATTCCTCCTATTGGTTAAAAGAATTGGGTCGACAATAGTCTTGTGATCCAATTATCATTCAGGAGGCGTGTTGCAAATGGATACTTGTAACCTACTGAGCCTCTTTGGTTTAATGGGTCCGCAGTTCCGGCTGAACCTAATGGCTTCACGATAAACTCGGCTTCTTTCGATCCAAGTTTAACTACACCGTAAGACTCCTGTCCGAGGATGATGTTCTGCCAGATTGGTGCGCCTAGGTTCGACGTACCACTGTTAGCACCATTTGTAGACAATAACCATCTCACGTTGTTTGTGGACCCCCATTCGGCCTCAAGCACATCCATAGGGTTCGGATAATTTGCAGCCGACAAGAAGTCTGCACACGCTTCTAGGTCATTCTGGATGGTTACATCCATGAATCCCCAATAGGAGCTACGTACAGGCGATGTCGCAAAGCGGTTTTCACCAGGGATTGGCTTTGTCATCAAGCGGGCATTTCCCAGTCTCAATGCTCTCACAGCCGTTTTTATATCCTCGGTTGTGATCTGAGTCGGCGTATCTCCATTTCCCCCGAATTGGCAAGAAATACTACTGGCCGTTGCGACCATCATATTTCTGATTAGGGTGTCCAAAGTCAATCCTAGCTGCAATGAGAGCACTCTTGTACTTTCATTAAGCACTCTATCTTGAACTGTGAACTGAACCTGATCGGTAATAACAACGAAGTTGCCGTACCATTTGATCTGAGTTGAGAAGTCTGTGACCGCTAAGCTATCTCCTGGAGGAGTTGTGCCGTCTTGAATAGGCACTGTAGCGGCATTCAATGTCGCATAACGTCTGAAGATCATTTGATCGCCAGAGTTAAGAGGAATAGTTCTACGCTGCGCAAACATGTCGTAGATAAAGTATGGACGTGCCAAGGTCAACAGAAGTCTGTCAAAATACGTTCTGACTTCTGGAGGTACTTGGGCGGTTGTGGTAATTGGCATATCTCACCTTGCGGTTAGATATTCGCCAGATTCCTTGAAGCAATTTTCATGAAATCATCATCGCTCATATTGGCATAATAATCGGATGCGCTAAGGTTTCCCCCGCCACCACCTACGCTGTTAAGCGTTTGCGGCTTCTGCGCATTCTGCATAGCACGTTGGCCATAATCAGACGTTTGGGGCTGACTAGGTTGAGTTGCTTTTGCATTTAATTGTGCCAGGAGGTATGCTGCTTCATAAGGATTGCTTGCATTATTGATCATCTCGGCGAATATCGGGTTCTGACTTGTTAACTGCGGTACATGCTGAGTAACCATGTTGTTCCAGTCCTGATGTTGAGCTTTAGTCTGTGTGGCAGCCAATTGATCCCGTACTTCTCGACGTAGCGCGAGGTTCTCTTGGTGTAATGCTTCCCAGGCTTTCTTAACATCGCCTGCTTCTGACCAATCAAGTTTTGTCATGTCTTGATCGGTATCGGCAGCTGGCTCTGGCCTTTGGGGGTACTTGGAATATGCTTCGGCTTGGCCTTTCCAGTACTCCCTCTCTTCTTTCAACTTGGCTGTCTCTTCTCTTAATGCCTTAAAGTTTAATTCCTTATCGGACATTTGGCCCTGACCGGCGTCATCAAAGGGAGATTTTACGCCCGTATTTAGCGGATCATCGACGAATTGACCCTGATTTACGTCTTGATATGAGTTATAAGGCTGCGCGACCTGTGGCTCAGGAAATAACTCTAGACCTGGCCTGGACATATCTAATTCATTCATTCATTGCTTCCTATTGATCTCGGCGACAGATCTTGTTACGCCCGCATTCAAATAAATACTTGTCATTTGAAGCAAAAAAATTAGGCTAATAAAATGGATCCTGATTTCTTAGCCGCATCGGCCATTGTTGGAGTGAAATCCTCACTCTGCTTTGACATCTCCGATTCACTTATCGGCACGTCATAAGGCAAGCATAGATCCGGCTCAACAACTAACCGTTTATCTTTATGTATCCATTTAAAAACCAGAACTCCTACCATAGCTGCTGGAGGGCGTTTAGCTATTACTTCCCATCCGGCGACACATGCGTTTTGTTTATAGACATGCGGCTTGGCTGCATAGAGTACCCAGAAATCATGTTTAAAATGAGCTGCGTACAAGTCGGCTAAACGATTGGCATCCGACCAGCAATCTCTTGCCATCGGTTCCCTCGTCTCACCCATTTCCTGCATTCGGGAGTCTCGTTTTGTTCCTATTAGAGTAGTTTCCATGTTATGCCCAGGGATACTCTCTAAATTGAGAATGGGCCATGCCATCTGATTTCTCACAGCCACGCTTTCCTGCTAAGCCATAAGCTTCATCCATAGCTTCCATCTTCATTTCGAAAACACCGGACTTCCAATTCATCGCGACTGATTCAGGCGTAGTCTCAGATTGATGACTAACCATCGGTTCGCGAGTATTGTAATGCTCCATGGATTCGAATCCGCCTTGTCGGCCTGAAGGATTCTCTTTCATATTAAGCTCCTATTTTTCTTTCGGACCTTTTAACTTCCTCTTAATGCTAAGAGGGGTATTCACATGCTCAGCTTTCTTGAGCTGACTGCGAGCTTTTTCCAGTGCTGTCTTCTTTCGTTTCATCCTTAATATCCTCTTCCATCTGTCCCGAAACGAGCGGTCGGGAGTAACGTATTTTGAAAAGCCCTCGGATCTTCGTAAACAGGTTTGCCCGGCGCGACTCCTTGCCATTCTTCCCAATACTCATGCTGCTGTTTCTCCGCGGCTATTGCCCTTTGAATTTCCGTTGAACCCTTTTGACCCTGCGGCTGTCCTGGGGTGGAGAAATAACTCTCTCCATAAGGTGTACTATTTTCGTGACCGCCGGATTTAGCCAGGGCAGCGCTCGGCGACTTTCCTGCAAGTTGAAGTTGTGCATATTCCCCAGGTAAGGGATGGAAGCTTGGAGCATACTTATTTACCTGACCTGGTTGTTGCTTTAAGGTGTTGTAAGCTGACTTTCCGTTGTCTCCAACCATTATTGCCCCATACCATGATCATTATGTCCATTGGCATACTTGTATTGATCTTCATGTTGCTTTCTTTCATTTTCCATCATGACTTGCATGTCGCTCATGACCGGACCTTCAGATCCTTGCTTCAATGCTGGAATTGGACCAGGGAGTCTTCCTCGCATTTCTTGCCCCACTGCCGGAGTGTACATGCTTTCTCCCTGGTACAAACTTGCTGTCATACGTCCCTCATTTCAGATCTTGACAATCTTTTCGTAACCTTATTGAAGTTACTGTTTCTTAGATATTTCTTACTTTTCGGAGTCGGGTCTTTCTTTAACCATTTCTCGTTGGCTTTCGCTATTTTCTTCTGCTCACTTATACTCATGGTTTCCCTGTAAATTGGATCCCCTCTGGGTAATCAATCGTTTGACTGTCTATACATTCAAATTTGCGATAGCTTCTCATGCAAGTCATTTCTCTCTCAAGATATTCCCGTGCATGCGGCTGCATACCCACAGTATCAAGCTGTTGACATGCTGACGGCTCAAATTCATCTAACTGATAAGCATCAAAACCACTAAACATATTAACTCCTGTACTGACTATCAAAAGGTCTTTTATAATGATCCTCTAAATGCTTCCTTGTTAGCGCCCCAGCTTCGTTGTGTCGGGCCAGCTCTGCGTCCATCTGTTCTCGCATTGGTCCGCCACCATTACCTTGCTGTCGCTCGGTTCTATGCACAACATCGGGTTCATATTCAGGTTCGCGTTTAGGTTTCTTATCTTTTTGTGATTTATGTTGCAGATCTTCTCCTGCCAGGCCCATATCGCTTTGTCCAGCTCCGACCTGCCCCCATCCATCATTATTCATGCCTTGGCTCCAGTTTTTGCTTTAACAGCTGGCTGCGGTACTACCGTGTCGGCTGCTTTTAATCTTTGTTCTTCTTCAATACCCCTAATGATATTAAGAATCTTTTCAGCGTTGCCAATGTCCATTTCTTGGAACTCTTTAGCTGCACGCACTTCATCCAGAACACCTCTTGACCTCTCTTCCTGTGCGGCTGCGAGTCTTTCTTCGCTCAATGCCGCGTCGTATTTGATTCTGCTTAGTCTTTCTTCGCCAAGTGCAATGTCTGTAAAAGCCTTTGCTTGCAATAGCTCGTTGACTTGCTGTTTGTCTTCCTGATCCTGTTTTGCTTGTTCCTCGGCCGCTTCGGCTTGCTGTTGAATCTTCTCCATGAATTTCTTCTGAATCGGATATGGAGATAGCTCCCAAAGCAACTCATCTGGAACTATAGCACCACCTTGCTTCATCGCCCAGGCCTGCATAAATGCATTCTGTTTCTGAGTATCAGTCATGACCTGTTCAACAATGTCAATGTCATACTCAAGGAATGTTTTGTTGTAGAACTCAGGTGTCGGCTCACTCTTAATGATTCTTCCGACTTTCTCTGGAGTATAGTTCTGAATCATCTTTAAGACTTTCTTGCTAAGATGATATTGAGCCGTCTTGAAATTCTCCACAATTGGACCGAGTTGCATCGTCGCCATGCTTTGCTTCATCTTGAAGAGCATCGCGCTCATGCGATCCGTATCAACTGCACCTAGAGTCCCAAGGTCCACCATATCTTTGATATCAGCATCAAAGCTTTCCTGTAGAGCAAACAAAGACTCAGGGATATTAGGCGCATCAATCCTTTGTGCATCATCTAGTTCAAATCCTGGGTTAAAGAATACGACTTTGCCTTGACCAGTCTGGAATAAAGCTTTGGGGTTAGAAACTGCACCTGATTTTGCTTTCCAACCACTGCCAATTTGACTGTCCACGATATCCAGAAGTTTACTCTTCCGCATATTGTACTCTTCCTGCGGGTCACGGAGCAGTCTGACGAGACTCTGTATCTTCCACTGGAATAGATCGTATGAACCGTCAAATACGCAATAGAAGGGGACAAAAGGGTACTCTCCGATGCCCCAAGGATCTTCACCACTATATAAGAGCCTGTTTTCGACGATAATGTTATAATCGACTGTCTTATAATAACCCTCGATTACCGCAATATTAGGAAACAATTCCTGCATCATCTGCAAGCGTCTCTTGTCACCTTTCCAAGGTTTCTGTTCACCCGTAACCTTATCTACGAGCAACCAACCCTTCTTGTATCGTTGTTTCCAGTATTCATTATAAGCCAAAAGTTCCTGAAGACCCCATTGCCGGGCATAAGGCTCATAGGTGAATTTCTCATCCCTATTACCATATCCCATTGCGTCGATCTCTCTCTCGCATCCGGGAACCAAGGATTTAATCACATCCTTGCTCAGGTACTTTCTACGGGCCACAAAGGTGCAATCCTCAAGCGAATGCTGCACGCTGAACGGGTCCCAGATAACGTCATTCCAATTATCAACATGATAATTAATCCTGCCATTGACATAATCCTGCCTGTAATCGATCCAGGGGCTAACCCAGCATACACCGGAAACTAGAGCATTGTGCCGAGCTTTTCTCATCGCCGCATAACCTTTCGGCTGCAACGCATGTCTCAGAAGCTCTGTAAGCTGTTCGGCAGTCTGCTCTGAACTGTTTTCATATGGAACCGCGATCGAAGCATTTTCATTCGCATTCAAGAAACCGCCGACCATATCAATCGTTTTGCGAATCTTGTTGAATGTGAAAGCGTTTCTTCGTTCGTCTCCCAAATATTTCAGCTGGTCAAGGCTCCATTGATTGCCGAGGTAGTACCCGACATCACGGTAGGCTTCGGCATAATAGGTATTAAGCAGCATGTATGAGCGATTATAGTCCTGAGTAAAGTCAGAAACTATATCGTAATCTGTTGCCATTCTTGACCTTGATGAAATTAAAATAAGTCTTACTATAAAACCGCAGTAAACAAATTTTTTTAATTTATGTCAAAGGAAATGTGGCAGTTAGGTTTGTATTGACGAAAATGATTTATGGGGAATAGATTGGTGGACTGGTTTAAACAAAAAAAAAGGAGCTACCTCTACCAGAAGGTAACTCCAACTCTGCACATAGGTCTTGGTGGATCTTATAAACGCGGAGTATGTCTCAATAATAGCATACTCCAAGTTTAGTGCAAGAGAAAAATACAGACTGCACCAAAAAAAAGGAGAAAGCTATGTCAGGACCAAACCATTCATTCAACGTCAATCTAGCTGAATCTTATGGGATCGAATGCGCCATAATGATTCATCATTTCCAATTTTGGATCACATATAATCGAAATATGAAGAAAAATTTCAGGGATGGCCGGACCTGGACATACAACACGTTGGAAGAAATTGCGGGTTATTTTCCTTATTGGAATAAGGATAAGGTTTTCAGAATAATACGAAGACTTGAAGAATTTGGAGTAATTATAAAAGGAAATTTTAATAAGACGCAATTCGAAAAGACTATGTGGTATGCGTTTCAAAATGAAGAAATGTTTATTGTATTGCAAAATTGCAAAATCGAGGATGCGGATTCGCAAAATCGGGATCACGAATCTGCAACCTCTACTACAGATACAATACCATATACCGAACCAAACAATTGTTCTGTTCTGTCTAAGCCCGAGACCACGGGCATTGTGGAAAAGTGTAAGAAAAGGTCTCCTGATGGTAAGGAATTCACCATAAGCTTTCAGGATTTGATGACTGCGTGTGTTCAGGAGAAAAATGACTTCTCCATAACCGAGATCGAGGCAGCCTGGAATATTCTTGTAAAATATCGCGGTCCCGTGAGAGAATGGTTCAAATTTATCTCTGGAACGATAAATAATATGCGTATTAAGAAACAAAAAACCCTACCAAAAGGAAAGAAGCCGTGGAAAAAAGATTCCGTCCCGTCCGCAGCGTTGAAACCACCCAAAAAAACCTCTTCGGAGAAAGATACGTCGGTGCTAACATTTCAAGAATTTCTGGAGAAGAATGGTATCAAAAAGCCTTATTGAAGTTTATGCAAAATCCTAAGAATTTCCTAGTTTTTTGCGGCAATCCAGGAGTTGGCAAAACTTACCTATGTGCCGCATTTGTTGAATTTGCTTTGAATAACTTCGATTCCTTCCGTTATTGGAATGAGTCTGAGTTACTTAAGAAAGTTAGATCTTCGATGGATCTTCATGGGGGCGATTATCTTGATGCTTTACATCATCTGATTGATGATGATTTTGTTATCTTGGACGACATAGGAAGCACAGGATTAAACGATTGGAGAAAAGAAATTATCTTCGATGCTGTTGATGAGAGATATTGCTCTATGAAACCTACAATCATAACCAGCAATTATTCGCGAAGAGAGTTCGAAAGTTTATTTCATCATCGTCTCGCAAGTCGTTTATTTGCAGCAGAAAATGTTATCATCGAAGTCGATTGCGGACCTGATTTAAGAAGATAATTTGACCTAAATTCAGAATTTGTTAAGATATGAAAAATTACGAGAGTTACGAAAGATTTACGAAACAACAATGGGGTGAGCCATGACAAGTTTAAGCATTCAAGAAATGATCGAATATTTCAAGAAATTAGGAGAAACGAAAATTCCTGATGAAGGTGTTAGTCCAGAAGAACCTAATGAATTCAATTTGAAAGATCTCGTCCGCGAGATGATTGAGAAAGAAATAGACAGGCGTTTTTATGCAGGAACGCTTTATAATCAACCTAAACTCTCCAACCCCACAGACCCTTCATGCGATCATAATCACCATCAGAAATCCCCTGATCCGGCCGAAAGGACTGCTCCGTTATCGCAAGCATCCGAAAAGCATCGGCTCCGTGAGAGGTATAATCGTGAAACGGCTTGTCACCATAAACACGAAACTTCTCATTGTATTGCTTCCGGTAATTCTCAAGACACTTCAAGCCGAGTTCACATCTTTTTTCATCAAACCAGCAGCGCGAGAGAATCATTCGAACGGCTTCTATGCCAGATTCTAAGCTCAACTTTGGCGCAACACGGTAGTTCAGACCTAACCGACGAGCTGTTTCAAGTCTTGTCTTACCTGTTGTCAGCTCGCGAGCTTGAATGTCATGTGGAGCTACGTGAAGATCATATATGCATCCAGTTTCTCGACGATACTCGTCTAGAACCCTTGCGTAGTGAGATAGCCCTTCGCCTTGATTCTCATAGTAATTTATGAGGTGCACTTCCTTGTTAACGAATTGCGCGAACCATATCGCAGTAGAATCGCCGATCCCAAGGTCCCAGTATGTTCGCACTGGGATCGAAGGATCAAATCCGACATGACATATTTGCTCTTTCTTGCGAAGTTCTTCGATCTGTTTTCCATAATAAGAACCTTCTTGACCTCGATTGAAGTTGCAATAGAATTCCTGTTGAATCATATCTTCCGGCATGCCTTTACGACGTTCGGTCTCGACCTGATCCTCGGTAAGCACATTCGTTTCTTTTATCGTGAGTACCTCAAAAAACCAATCCTGCGGGTTTCTGCGAGCTATCTCCGCAAGATCCCATCCCCAGTTCTTACCTCGTGGCGTGTAAATGAATGCGCACCAACCGCCATTCGCAGCCAAGATCGGTTTAACGAAGTCGTAGCACATTGGATCCATAAGGGACCACTCAGAAAAAACTATGCCTCTTGGGTTTGTTCCCATTATGGAATCATAGGAATCAGCTCCTATAAGCTGTATCAAAGACTGCCCATTCGCACCATTGATCCAAATCTTCATCTCAGTGTTGTTTGGATTACCATCAATGATGGCTTTTGGAATATAATCCAACATCCTTTTCCCGTCATTCGTCATCCCATCCCAGATCACACGCTTTGCCTGGGCATAGGAGGGAAGAAAATAATAGTAAGTTCCCGGCTCCATGTATGCCCGCTTAATCATGTAATTCCACATGGTCGTATCCTTACCACCCCGACGATGGACGACCCAACAGGCGTTCTTTACCCCATTATCTAAAGCATTTAAAATATTTTCTTGATAGATACGAGGCGTATAACCGTAAGGAATTGTGATTGCGGTCATTATTCTTCTTGTGAAATTATTTTAGAATCGATGGCTTCTTTTTCTTCTTTCGTGAGTTCTTTGTATTGAATCAATTGGACCCATTGCCTGATGATTTCAATGTTCTCTCTACAGAAATAGCCGAATGCGAATAACTGAGCTACAACCTTGTTCATCAAGATGTTTTCGTCTTTTTCATCTTTCATGGTGTTAGCTATATCATATAAGTGCGCCGATAGACCCGTTAGATCTCTCTGGAATGCAAGAAACTCATCGGACGATCCGAATGTATCCAACATCTTTTCTATGGTAGTGCGATCGACTAGAATGTATTTCTTGCTGTATAAAAACTCTTCTGCGTCCATTAGTCCTCAAATAAAGGGAAACTTGCCCGGCCAAAGCAAGTTTTGGATCCCCACTGGATCCGGCGATCTTCCCGGTCCAGAATCAACATACCATTTCTAAGGGCCTAGCCAAAGGTAGGATTCGAACCTACACCTCCAGGCGGGTGAGCGTCTGGCGACTTAACCATTCGTCCTCTGAGGCAAAATGCGAGGGTTCCTATAGCCAGTTACCCTCAACTCGGCCTTCTTTGGGAAATTCTCAACAACCTTTTTTCATGGCTTCTTTGCCCTTCTTCACCAACTTATCACGACCCTTGTCTTTTTCCAAGACCTTTTTCGTGTCAGTCTCAACTTTCTTAGCATCCTTCGCGATATTCTTATAAGCCTTATCCACAATAATCTCCTTGATTTCTTCTTTAAATCTATCTAATTCCATCTCTAAATAATATATTTTGTCCTGCATTTCTTCCTTGAAATCATAAAATTCACAATGACAAGGTGAATCTGTACAGTCGCAAAAGTTATACATCCATGCAACCTTGATGCGGGTTTTTCAAAAGGTCAAGATCATCCCATATATCACTTGCGAACTTCTCATTTGCTTTGCATTTCATATGAAGCATCTCAATTTCCTTCCTCATGAGATAAATGTCATATGCGATATCTAAGTGATAATCGCTTACTTCCTTAGTACCCCAAATATTGCCATACCTTTTAGTCCACATCTCACTTAATTTCCCTTGATCTTGATCACTTGAAATCCAATCTCTGAACATCTTCAATAAATTCATTTCTTGAACCCCTTCTTGAACCCCTCCAATGTTTCGGCCAATCTAGCCCTTTGCCCTTCTTTACCTGGTTTCTTTGCGGCTGATGCAAGTTTCTTTGCGGGTATCTTTTTACCTTCTGGAACACCCAGTTCCTTGTGAAGCGCACCAGGTTTCTTGATTGCGCCTTGAATCCATTTTTTATCCTCTGCCATATACTCCTCTTTTTTAAAAAAAGCCTTGCTTCTCCGCTAAGAAGGTGCAAGGCGACCTGGCCAGCAATGTAGATCTGTGCCCACAACTATCGCGTTATTTATGAGGCTCAACGCGATGAAACTACTGACCAGGAACCTAGGATTGGTCTCATCCCTGTTTTTTAAGCAGGTTTAATTTTTTCTTATCCAGAATTCTTTTGTGCAATCTAAACATTTACTTTTTCCCGGATCAGAAGGATCTGCACAACTCACCAAACTTCCGCAGCATTCTGGACAAAAAATGTTTTTTTTTTCGATTTTAGGTATATCTTCCAGATACATCCAGTAATGGAAATCAGTCATTGTAAAATCATATCCACATGTTTCCCAATAATCATCTATGTGCCTCTTTGCAACTACATAAGGCATTAACCCTATTATCTGCCTATAACGATCATAAAATACTACATACTGACCTGGCAGTGGCTTATTATCTGCAACTTTATTCCATTTATTCATATCTTCCTCATTTAGGTTCCAATATGGATCCATGTTCCATATTCTTTGATAGCTTCTTCCATAGAAATTCCATATTTCCTGAAATAGAGTCTTTCCTTCCTTTTAGCCCTATTTGAGTAATATTTCCTTAACCAATGCAATTGCTTCATCCATGAACCATTATAGAATGAATCATTTGGTCTAGATTGGAATATGTAAACAGCCAATATATCACATAGATCCATCCGAGAATCATATGCAAAAGCGCCCATAGAATGCTATGATTCGTCGCATATGACAAGATAATCGCCGTAATAGTTCCTATGCCTGCGCTGACCTGCAATCTAGCTTTAATGTCCTTCATGTTCATCCTCTTGTTCTACGACCTTTTTCAATCTTTCCACCCAAAAATAATGTGGATCTTCATCTGTGAAAAGGATTGTCCCCTTCGCACTCCAGATCAATGATGCATTCTCTTGTTCCATCCCTGATTTTCCTTATCATTTCTTTGATTTGCTTCAATAAACCAACAGAAGTTGATGAAAACTCAAGTTTTCCCTCAATTTCAGCTTCTTCTGCTTCCATAAGATACCCAAAACCTTAAAAAGTACATAAATTCAAGTTTAAATTACCACAATGCATATTTTAACATAAGAGGGCAAGAAATTATTTTAATTTTCGATTATTTCTTGCATCAAAATAACCTTTTTCCTATGTTAGTCCGCAAAAGGAGCCGATATGGACAATTCCGATATGCAGTTTATCATGAAAGCTGGGGCGGCTATCTTCGTCTGCCTATTCGCCGTAACCGTTTTTGTATCTCTTTTTATGCGAGGTAAAGCATGAATGCAATGAAATCATTTGAAACCTATCTTATGTTCCGCACACAAGAAGTATATAGTCATTCCGCCAATGGTTGGACCCTTGTAAATGAAGAAAAGATATCAGCTAACCGCATTAAGCTCACCTTCATCAAAGTGATCCTTGATGAACCAAGTGCCACTCATCCTGAACCATACATCCGTAATAGATTCAAAGCAGTCAATGCAAGAATGATGTCCGCATATAACCAAGAAGATCGACCTGATGTCAAAAGATCTGTCAACAAAGAAGAGCTAACTGTTACATTACCTGTATATGAAAATGCTGATACAGATGATAACTAACAAAGAGAAATGAAGAAGAAATATAAAGAAAGAAAGTAACAAAGAAAGAAACACAAAGAAGAAGCAAAGAGAAACTTTAACTTAACCCTAATATTTTATTGGTTTGCGAGCGAAGACAGCGAGCAAACATGAGCGTAGGAGCGATGAAGCGACTAGCGGGCTCCCATGGCAACACACTTTGTGTATTGCACATTCACCGCCGCCCCACCCAAGCCATCCTTAGGGTATAAATTTTTTGCTAGAATGTCAAGAGAAATCTGCACTTTATTGAAAATAAATTTGCACATGCTGATACTTAACAACTTACAAAAGGCCAAAAATGGAAAGCAATGAAGAAATCGTCCGAACAGCCGAAGAGATCCTAAAGCTCATCTTCGACAAAGGCTGCAATGGAAACACATGTATAATGATACTCATGGTAGCAGTGGAGCACATGATCCGTAGCACCGCAAAAAATCCTGAAGATGCAATAAGAGCAGCCGAAACTGTCTCAGAGAACTTCCTCTTAATCGCAGAACACATCAAAAAAGGAGCATCATCCCATGAGCCGACTTCCAACACCTGAAGTATTGAATATCTGCCAAGAAATAAATGAAATCTTTATGAAACATGAAGTCCAGGTCGTAAACGCACTTTCAATCGCAATGACTTATGTGACACATATTATATTTACATTGGATATGGATAATGAAGACAGGATAAATTTAATAGACGGTCTGATAAACGCATTGATAGATATAAAAAAAAACCCAGATCTCTACATTGATAGAGACCTGGGCACCTACACAAAACACCCTACCAGGGAGTAACTCAATGGGTTTCAATAGCCAGAGTCGCATTCCATTCTGCATCTTTCTATATGATATTGCAAGTGATTTTCTGTATGCAGTCTATCTGTATTATAGTAAAGAGGTTGTGTGAACCCGAATTGTGAAAAATTTTTGATGGGGTCCGGAGACTTGAATAACTTTCCCTATTAGGGGTCAAGGGGGGTCGGCCCCCCTATCATATTCAAATTTGAATTTACCTTTTCAGCGGCCGTAAGTAGACCTATACATAATTGATATTATGCCTCAATCCTTCTCACAATCATGCGTAGACTGCTTATTGGTGGCATAGCTTACGATGTTGACTTGCACCTGTCCTTTGTGCTCTGCTTCAACGTCGATCTTATCACGCCATCCGTAGCGATTGGCCATGTTGTAGAACCAGGATCGGCTGTTTCCTAGGCAGCTCCCAATAGCCTGCTGATAGCCTATCCCCTCCCATAAGGCCATGGCATCGCGCTTAGCTTGCTCCAATTCCCCTGACACAAACTCGACAGGGTATTTTTGCAAAAACTCCTCGATAGTTTGTACTGGCATAGCATTACAGCAGTTCAAGCTCAATCCTCTCCTGACATGCGCCAAGACCTCCGCGAACAGTCGACCGCGCTCCTTTGCGTCCTTTCTCGCCAGTTCGATTCTGGCGTTGCAGTTTCTTCTTACCCCTTTAGCCATATAGCCCCCCTTGATCTTCAATTATTTTCCTAAATCCCTGATTCTCTAAGCGTATCGCCGCAGAAAATCTTTTTTCTTGCAATAAAGCTGTACAATCTGCTATAGTAGTAGGTATTGCGAGCAAGTCAGCATGATTGAAGTGCCGATTGCTTGCAATGCCTACTTGACTCCCTAGGTGACTCGTTAAATCGAGCTAGGTTGCAGCGTTTAGGCTAGATGTATCACAATGACCGATTAACTACCAAGGGGTTACATGAAAACATTAGCTTACTATAAAGGTTATGAAGATTATAAAGCGGGCAAGTATGATCAGATCTATTTTGAGTCATGCGTGCTGTTCGAAAAAAGAGATTATCGGCAAGGCTGGAATCGAGGGTTTGACGAACAGGCCGATAAGATTATTAAAGGTCGCGGATATCCTAGCAACCTGACCTATTCAAGATAACAACCAGGGGGAAGCAATTCCCCCGCCTACCAAGGAGTTAGACAATGAGAGAAGATTTCAGAATCCGCATATTGTTCGATTGGGAAGAAGATATTCAAGATATTCTATGCCATTGTTCAATTGTTGAAGCTATCAGCTTGATACATAAGCTTCACAAAACAAAGGGTTTTGTGTTCGCCAATCTATGGAGAGAAGAACCCCTTCAACATGTAGGGCAATATTATGGACAGCAAAGCCAATTAGTTTGTGTGTAACAATCAGGGCGAGCAATCGCCCTACCTACCAAGGAGAGAATATGAAACAATTAAAGAATTTAATCACATTGAGCCACAATATAAAGATCTATGTACCGTCCACAAATGGAACGTCAGCCATTGATAATAGCGGATATGTGCATGCAACATTAGAGTTTCTTGCAGGTCTATTTGACGGCGCAACGGCATATGATGGATTCGGTGCATGGATAACCAAAGAAGGCGGTCAGCTGGTTACTGAAAAGATTGTCATTTGTCAAAGCTTTTGCGATCAGCTTGCATTAGATTGCGATATCGACAAAGTATACAAGTATTGTTTAGCTCTTAAGATCGAACTGAATCAAGAGGCCGTAGCGCTTGAAGTCAATAACGTTTTACATTTTGTATAGGTGAAATATGATCACATACAAAGACGAACTGACACCAAGCGAGACAATCGCTTGGCTTGGTGATAACTGGGCTGATTATTATGGCTACAATATCAAGAAAATCGACACGGTAGCATTTCCGGTTGACTATGCCGAATGGAATAGGCGATTTTATGAGGTCATATGGAGAACACAAATAAACGAATATTTAAGATTCAGATTGGAATGGAGGTTTTGATTGGGCCGTAACAAGGTGCCACCGCCGATTGTGCATTTCTTCAAGGCAAGGTTGAAAAATACCTTGCCATGGACACATTGGCTAGGTGTTGGATGTGAGCTTGCAAGAACGGAAGATAAAGCGTTTAGATACACGGATGAAACAATTGCGGATTACTCGATTATGAAGATAAGAGAGATACCCGAAATTGAATGGGAATTTGAGAAGGTAACAAGGCTGGAAAAGAAGCCTTACTTTAGACGGAATATGATCAAAAGAAAAATATATGGAAGGTGAAGAATGATAACAACAAACAAGAATTGCAATAAATATGTAGCAGAGATGAAACCTTTCAAGACATTAGAGCTTGCAGGGATTCATCTTGGAAGATTGTACATAATTTACAAGAACGGTTTCAACCCGATCTTGATATATGATTCAGGTCAAAACGCATGGTTTGAATCGCAGGAAAAGGAGAGATCGCCCGAAAAGAAATTGCAAGCTTTGATTCGTCCGCAAGAGCCGATGAATCAGGTTAGCAAAACGATTATCAAGAACATGATTGAAGAAGAAAAACAACGCATATCAACAAGTGAGGTTTAAGGTGGATTATTCAAAGTTTTTTACAACGAAAAGAAGAACAAGCAACAACGAATTATTTGTATGTTGCACGGACGAAGCGCCGGAACAATTGGAGGATTTGATTCATGAGATTCATAGAGGGCTTGATTGCTACTTTCCGAATGATTGGATTTATGAAGTGATTGCAGAGGCATTTTCAGGTCTTGAGGATGACGATATCGAGAATGTTTGTATCGAAGCGGATATATACAACGCGGATTTGCTTGAATGGGCCCAAGATGGTTGGGCACAAGGCATGATAGACGAAGCGACCAAAGAACTTGGACGGCCCAATGATTTTATTGGAGAAGTCAGTCAAGGTCAGTGGTACACCAAAGACAGGATTTACCATAGTGTAAATGAATTTATGGAGAAACAAGAAAATGAAGACGAAGAAGAGGAGGATTAAAATAAATAGTATATATTTAGACTTTAGTCAGTAACAAATACCCTACCAAGGAAAAAAGATGAATACTATTGACACAAAAAACTTAATAAATTTAATTGGAGTGAAACAATATGGCAAAATACAGAGAGGAAATGAAAACTTTATGTGTTCGTATACCCCTGAGCTTACACGATACGCTAAAGATTCTCAGTGTAGATACTGGGCTAACAGTCACCGATATTATCGTGCACTATGTAAGGTTTCTGAAGAAGCAGCCAAGAAAATTAAGGAGGCCGTTTAATGGAAAAACTGAAGTTAAAAGCAAAAACTTCGCTCTCCATGAAAGAAGCTTTGCTGAATTACGTGATGGAGATAGCCTCGGGGAAAGCCCCGTTGACCGTAGAAGCATACAAACATGACGTTTCTAGGCTGGTTGATTGGCTAGACGAAAGGCGTATCAAGAATGTAAAAGCTTTTAAGAGTGAAGCAATACGCGGATATCTTTTAAACGCAAAGGAAGAGGGTAAGAGCGATTCGACATTGAATCGCTATTATATGTCGATCAAGAGCTTTTGTCGCTTCCTACGCAAAATAAAGGCTATTAGCGTTGATTTAACGGAAGATATAACGCCACCTAGAAATATTCAAAAGGCTCCAAATGTGCCAACTGCTGAGGAGGTTGAAAGGTTAATAGATCAACCGAATTGCTTGACCCCTTCGGGTGTAAGAGATAAAGCGATACTCGAACTATTGTATAGTTCGGGTCTCAGAGCTTCCGAATTATGTGATTTAGAGCTAAAGGATGTGCATAAAGAGCAGGTTATTGTCCGGTGTGGTAAGAGAAGCAAAACGAGGGCAATACCGATAACAGAAAAGGCATATAGGGCTATCATGCATTACATTGATTTTCATAGAGGTAAGCAAGCAGGGATTCTATTTTTAACCTTAATGGGCAAGCGCATTAATAGAAACTTACTTTGTGCAATGGTAGCTCATTATGCAAGGAAAGCTGAAATTGAGGGCGTTACGACTCATAGTTTGAGACATGCATGCGCAAGTCACCTGTTGGATAATGGCGCAGATCTAAGGATGATACAAGGTCTTTTAGGTCATAGCTCAATTGCAAGTACAGAGAGATATACGCACTTGAGTAGCGCAACGATTCAAGCAACATTCCATGCACGACATCCGAGGGCGAATCATGTCTAAACCTTTGAGTCACCTTGATTATGGAGAAAGAAAAAAGATAGAAAAAATGCTCCGTGCAGGATATAGCAATGCGATGATGGGTCTTGAGTTAGACAGAGGAAGAAACACGTTAACAACGGAAGTAAGACGCAATGGAGGCAAAGAAAATTACAATGCAAAGCATGCTCAACAAAGAGCAGAACTACAACAAGAAATCAGAAGAAGAAAAGTCGCAGGAATAATGAAAGATAAAGGTATCAATATTTATAATGTATTGAGAACAGAAATTAAATGCATGCAAATGCAAATTGATATTTTGATGGATGAAATTAAGAAATTAAAGGAACAAAAATGAAATATGCAGTTGTAAAGTTTATAAACAATAGCAAATCAGTAGATCTTATTATTTGTAAAAAGAAAGGTAAACTTAAAGACGTAAATATTATACCACCTTTAACTTTCTTAATTTACGATCTAGATCCTGAAATCGATGGAATATTTGATACCGATGAATTTAATTTCAGATGGGGAGACAAAAAAGGGCCAATAAACAATATGAAAACAATCACAAAAGGTGAATGTTATTTTATCAACATACCAACTAAAGGGAAATCATGATAGTTAAATCAACAAAGGACTATAGCAAATTTAAGTTTAGAAAAGACAATAGAGCTTCTATTAGTTCTGTGCATGTAAATGAATTAAAAGAATCAATTACAAGAAAGAACATGCTTGAATTTAGACCGATTCAGGTAAATGGAAATTATGAGATAATGGACGGTCAGCATAGGCTTAAAGCAGCTCAAGAACTGGGTCTTGAGATTTATTATACGGTCGATGATTTTCTCGCACCGGAAGATATTATTATGCTAAATGTGTCAAAAGGCTGGTCACTGGAAGATTATTTAAACTTTTGGATCCATCAGGAAAGAAGGCCGTATATTGAATTTAAGTCTTTTTGCCAAGCCAGCAAGATAGGTCTAAAACTAGGCTTGACAATATGCTTTTCAATTGATAAAAACAATTACAGAGCGTTCAAGGAAGGTAATCTTGTCTTTAACGCGCCTTTGCTTGAAAATGTAGAAAAATGCTGGGACATAATTGCGCATGTAAGAAGAGAAAATACATATGCGCAATTCACTCATACAGTGCGTTTCTGGCGCGCTTTGCTTTGGATTATAGGACAAGATAATTATAATCATGAAAAAATGCTCTATAACCTTGCAAAAATGGCAAATCATATTACGATTAGAGCCACATTAAAAGATTATAAAAGGTCTCTCTGTAAGGTATATAATTACCGTAATACGGTGAGAATCAGAATGGATGAGGATGAAGATTATGATTAGAGTTGTAAGAGATCTAACATGGATAGAGAACGAAATGAATCAGCTAGAGAAAGACAAAGAAGAAGCTCGAAGATATCCAAATGAAGAGGTACAAGGATTGATCAAGTACGCAGCACTTGTTTTCCTCCTCTTTGTTTTATACTTCTGGCTAGTTTAGCAACGGCTTTTCGATATTTATATTTGCTTCCATAGCGAGTAGAAGTTGAGGATAATCAGGCGGTGCCGTATCCTCAATTTCTTTTACAAAAAATGTTGTAGATCCTTCATCTTCTCCCGTGTAGGTTTTACTTCTTAGCAACCATGCTATTTGACAATCATCCTTAAAAACAATCCCTTTCAAAATATCATTCATAAACTTTTCAAGATTGTCCCCATCCGGCCGCCTGGTATGTGGGTAACCATGCGCACGATATAACGGATCTTTTTTAAGTCTTTTTGGTGTCGGAAGCCGGAAGTGCACGATTACGAGGAGTGGTCCTTCTAAGATGCGGAAGTCTTGGGGAAGATTTGCGACGACGAACTCGCGGAATAGTCCCTCTAAGCGTTGGTTGGGATTGTACCAGTTTTTTTTGCCCAGCACGACTGAGGCTTTCGGTTGTGGCTTGATAGGGATCGTCATTTTTAAGCTGGACATAATGGTCATACCTCATGATTTTGAAGACGATCCTGGGGTCGCTGGAATAGAATTTATCCATCTCAATCTTGACAACCTGGTCGTATGATTTTAATAGAGCAAGTTTAATAGTTTCGAAGAGGGCGAGCCAATAATCGCACAATTCATATCCGCGAACTGCTGGTAAGGATTCGCGTTTCAACTCTCCGTGCGAGACCGTTTCATGAGCGGGGGGCTGAACATAGAATCGTGCGATTATGACTACAGGAATATCCGGGTCCATAAAGTTTCTAAAGTAGCAGCGTAGCAGGCTATAGTATTGCTTGTTTCTTTGGATCTGAACAGGAACGCGCCGAGCACCTGGATTAAATCTAACCGTATAGGGATGAGGGTGCCCCGGCAAATCTAGAGAGATCCAGAAAGCCGGGTTGAGTATCATCTTTCGATAGGCCCATTTATTCCGCTTGTAGCTCATATGCACTCACTATAATTTCATCTGCGATTTCACATGCCATATGAACAAATTGATCATTGAGCCGCATACGTGCTTCATCTTCGCCGACAGAAATTGCATATTCGCATAGCTCTTTGTAGCTTTCTAAGATCACATCACCACAAAGAGGGTGATTCAGCTTGTACTTGATTTGAGGCTGGACCAACTGAGTCATCTTTCTTTTTGCCATAAGATCCTTGGGGCTGCATATCTTTTAATATTTCTAAAACTTTATCTTGTAGTCGGGCCTTTTCTTCTTTATCTACGATGCATACATAAGGCATCCAATCAACGTCTCCCCCCCGCTCGATTTTCTTTTGTGGAAAAGAGAACCAACGATTGTCTCCTTTGACCCAATATGTACAATCTAAATACTTTACACCTTTCCAGACCAAGGTAAATGAACCTTTTTTTGTCGAAAGGTTATGACATGCATAATAATTTAAAATTTCAACTTCCATTTGTCTCCTTAAATTCTAGATATCCATCCCACATAGGCTGATAAAAGAGGTATGTCACCCCTTCAAAGCCGAACATACGGTTTTTAGCTATGCGGATTTTAACTTTACTTCTATCTGCTTGCGGGTCTGTCCGAGCGCAACGATGCAGTATGAGGATGTTATCCGCATACTGCTTGATGGACGAAGAACCCTTTAGGCTGTGAATGCCTACTTCGTCGGTGCCATTCATGCTTTGCCGAGGATGGCAAATAAGCAGAAAGTGCATTGACAAAGAGAAAGCCATTTCATGCAATCGCTTAACAGTGTCGTCGATCGCTTCGTGGACCTTCTCTTTGCGGGTGTTAACAAGGTAATCTAAATGATCGAGCATGACGATTTCGACACCTAATTTCTTTGCAGCTTTTAGCTGCTCACCAAGCACGTCAATGCTTGTTCCAATTGTATTTGGATTGATATAGACCTTATAGCGGCCGCACCATTCGTCAAACTGCTCATTCTCATGGTCTGTAAAGTTTTGCAGCTTCATTGGCCGTCTGAGCACAATTGAAGCTAACTTTCGCATGACAGTTGCAGGATTCATTTCCCAGCTATTAATCCAGACTGGGATCCCTTGCATAGCCGTATTAACCATTAATTGAGTCGCAAAGGTCGTTTTTCCGCATCCTGTGTCTGCTGTAATCACCGTAACTTCGCCGCGGCGCAACCCTTGCATGTATTTGTCTAAACTGGACCATCCAGTTGAGAATCCTTTATCGATCTCATTTCGATAAGTCATAGGAAGATCTTTCAAGTGAGTCAAACATGAAGGATCTAAGAAATATTCGTAGTTCGGTTCCTGAGAATGATTCAAAGCGAATTCAATGCTAGAACATGTTCGCGATTCTTCCATAATCCCTTTAAATAATCTGCTATGTAACTTCCTAGAGGCGTTTCTAGGCTGGTTGATTCTTCTCTCTCCATGATCACATTATTGAGCCAGTGACAAATGAATCCCATATCAGCGTTTCGATGAATGCCTTTTTGCGTATGAAGCAGCCAATGCCGCATTTTCATGAATTCGGATTTAACATTTACGTGCGGATAAGTCTTAGAAAGATCTTGAATGAGAGTTTCATTAACTCCCACAAACTGAGATATTTTACGGTCAAAATGCACAAGAAAATGTCCGTTTGTTTCCATAAATTTACCTAGGTTAAAAATAAATATTGGAAAGAATTAGACACTTCTTGTAGTATGGAAATCGTTAGTAGTCCATACCTCAAAAGATCTAACTCCTCTTTTGATAAAGAAAAAAAAGGGGGAAATTTTCGCGAATTTCCTCTTTTTTTTTATAACTTCATCCTATCCCCGCTTTCCATTAAAATCAATACTTGTATTTTCTCCGAACCATTTCACGAGTACGCCTGAAGCATTCCCTAAGTCGTTCATTATCAGAATATACGTATCTCACTGCGTCTCTTATTAAGCTCTGTACGGTGACTGTTTTGCCAGTTGATAATGATTCAAGTGCCGCAATATCTCTAAGTTTCTGATACTCATCCCCTTCAATTCTACAAGAAACAATTAGACTCTCTTTTAATACAGTTTTTCGGCCCATAAAGACCCTCCTATTCGATGGTTAAACATAATTTTTTTCGGAAATCTTGACAAGATCAAAGGTAGCCGTTATAAGCTAAAAATGTAAATTAAAAATTGAATTTACATCAATTTAAGAGTAAAGAAAGCATTAAGAAAGGATTAAGAAAATATTATGAAGCCGGAAATTTGGGGTGACATCATTCTATCAGTCACTACAGCAACTCTCTTAGTAATAATGGTTTATGTGATCGTGAGGTACTTTGGATAAGCAGCTTATTGACTTAAATAAGATCAAGCATCGAGTAGGCGAAGATAAACCAATAAAGAATTTTCCCGAGCAATTTGCGAAGCTTGTGGATGAATTTAAGAACCTTGTGAAGCGGATTAGAAGGCTTGAGGAAAAGGTTAAATGAAATATCCTCGCGTTACGGATATCTTGAAGCCTTTTACATCCTATGATTCTGTTCCGAAGGATATCTTGAGAAGAGCAGCCGACCGAGGAACCCGAGTACATGGTATCTGTGCGGGACTTTCCAAGAATGCTTGGATACCGGAAAACATGATAGATGAAGACTTGAGGCCATACATTGAGAGCTATAAGCAATGGCATGAAGCGCAGGTCGATTCTTATGAAATTATTGAAGAAAGGTACCATAGTGATGACCTTGAGTATACAGGACAGATCGATAGCGTCATTATGGCGAAAGACGGAAAGCGATATCTGGTCGACTATAAAACATCTGTCTCAAAGCAAAAAACCTATCCACTTCAAATGGCTGCGTATAGAAACCTGCTGGAAGAAACTGGCATACAGTTGCATGGATCTATGTTGGTCTACCTCTCAAGAAATGGAGATTTCCCTAATATTGACACAGCATATGATCATAAGGAATATTTTAAGATATTCACCTCAGCCTTAGATTGTTATAACTATTTTCATAAAAGGAAAACTAGAAAAAATGATTGAAACTATAGAACCACAAAGAATAGTCTCGAATATACACCAGAGGATCATTGGAATCATGGGTGAACTCGATTATATCCAGAAAGGTGAAAGTCGTGTGAACGGTCAATATCGCTTCGTAAGCCATGATCAAGTGACTGCTGCGATTCATCCGCTGCTTGTAAAGTATGGCATAACATGCTTGCCATCTGTCGAAGAAATTAAGCAAGAAGGAAATCGCACAGAGGTTAAGCTTTTGGTCATGTTCTTCAATGCGGATTGTCCTACGGATAACTTTGCAATTAAGGCGGTTGGATATGGAATTGATCCGCAAGATAAGGGACCTGGAAAGGCTATTTCATATGCATATAAATACGCCCTCTTGAAGACATTTTGCCTTGAAACAGGTGAAGATCCTGATGAAGATCAAAACACGCCCTATGAGCCTGCAAAGTGCCTAGAATTTGATTCTGAGGTTGAGACTAAATTAGGTAAGATTGATAATAAGAAGATGCAAAAGTTTCTAGAATATAGCTCAGGTGCGATGAATAAGCATGTTGAAGATGTAAAAAGAGAAGCTTTAAAGAGATTGCCGGAGTTTCTGGCATCATTTCAGAAATGGAATCCAACTAAGAAGGAGAAAGCATGAAAATTATCTTGATGATCGGATCAATGATGCTATTGAGCGGCTGCGCAGCAATGATACCTGGATTGACCCAGGCAATTGATGATGCGGTAACGGATGAAGCTATTAACATAACGGTTGACAAGGCTTCTATGCAGAAAGAAACTGATATTGATATTCTAGTCCAGATTCGCAATAAAGATCTTCCGGCGGCTCCTCCGGTGATCAATGTTCATCCGACGAACTAGAAAGAAACCCGCGTGAGCTGAATACGCGGGAAATCCATAAAGCGGAGGCTGAAAGGATTTTTTATTCGATAGGCTCTTCGATCTTTTCTAGAAAGCGTAAGAGTTCATTATAAGCCATTACTTTCCCCTTGAAGAAGAAGAAATATTCATAGTTATCCGTGTTATTCATCACACTCATATTATGTAGCTTACTCTCAGTCACATATTGAATGAGAATATCAAACTTTTGGTCGCATTCGCATAGACTAGGTTCCATATAAATCCTCTTGATGTAAAGCGGATTTACATTACTTTTTCTTCGATTTTCCTGCAACATTTAGTGCAATGGCAATCGCTTGTTTCCTAGGTTTGCCAGCAGCTTCTTCTGTCTTGATATTCTTTCCGATGGCTTCTTTTGATTTAGATTTGTCTAATGGCATAATTTTTCCTGTCTTAATACTGTAATTCTTGAGCTGTAAATTCTAGATTCAAAACAGAAGCCGTTCCGCCCGTAACAGCTTTGCATTGCAGGTCAAACCAATAGGCAGTTCCTGCAACTAATCCGGTAATAATGTAATTTTTTGCGAAGGGCACGCCGTTGCTCGTTAAACCTGTTAAATCTGTGAAAATTGTATTTATGCCCACTGCTGTCCCTGTAACTGCTGCTCCATTTCCTGGAGCACCACTTGTACCGTAGGCCATGATTATATTAATTCCATCAGCCGTTGTTGCATTTTTCATTTGTCCATTGATGGTTATTCTTACAGTCGTATATATCGATGGTGTTAATTTCCAGGATGAACCCAATCCCATCATAACATAAGCGGCTGTTGAAGAAGTTCCTGTTGGTGCTGCTGACGTACCAGCATTTGATGCGACCCCAGGATAAAGAATCGTAGATACACCCATTTGGCCAGTAGATGAGTTGATCGTGACCATTTCAGGATTTGATGCAGTTACTCCAACAATACCGGCTATATAGCAGGTGCCTTGTTCGCCGTTTCCGGTTCCTTGCGTTCCAATTCTTATAACATTAGATTCAGCTGTCACACCTACATTTGATATGGTTATATTGGACGATTCCGAGCCTCTATAAGCCGTTCCAGCTGCATAACCTAATCCAGTATTATAACTTCCGCTAGTTACCTCATAAAGTGCTCCTTGACCAATTGCGCAATTTTGAGTACCTGACGTACTTTCAAGAGCTTGAGATCCTAATCCTGTATTTTCAGAACCTCCAGTTCCCCCTAAACTTCCTAGTACAGTATTAGTATTGGTTGCGCTCGTAAAATTGAGGTTTACCTGCCCTGAAGCAATACTAAAATTAGCTGTGCCTCCGGCATCCGCTGGCGTATCAACACCAGCTCTGAAATTGTAAGTCGCTCCTGTTTGTGTTCCAACGTCTCCGGTAATTGTTATGCTGGAAGCTGATGGAGCTGCCCAAGATGGCGGAGAACCAGTCGTTGCAGTCAAGACCTGGCCTGTTGTACCGTCTGCCAAAAATGAAGGAACGCCTGTGGCTGAAGTAATTAGTACACCATTGTCTACAGCTGCAATACTTCCCAAAACGTTCGCCGCTGTTGCATACATGATTGTGTTAATAGCATTGGTAGCTGGGTATGTCGTTGTTGTCCAAGCTGGCAATGCGGAAGCTCCAGCAGATCGCAAGATATTTCCAGCTGATCCAACACCAACTACGTTCTGAAATACACCGGTGGCCGTGGTGCCGGCGCAGACGATGGAGTACGCTG
>Ga0187867_10000389_pt1 | contig 39303 bp, 26 predicted proteins | sample June2016WEW_13_1_FD_132976 | JGI IMG/M metagenome (GOLD analysis project Ga0187867, IMG submission 132976) | Peatland microbial communities from SPRUCE experiment site at the Marcell Experimental Forest, Minnesota, USA - June2016WEW_13_10 | ecosystem: Environmental > Terrestrial > Soil >... | reverse complement strand
GGACTTGGTTGAAAAACTTGGTCCAGAATTTGGTCCAATTGCGTGCCGAAAAGGCTCCGATTACTCCTTTGGCTCCTCTCTACTCCGTTGAAAACATTACTACTCCACCGTTTAGTACTCGCCTGTTAACCGAAGGGTTGTAGGTTCGAGTCCTACCTGAGGAGCCAGAATCAATTCCAGGGATATTCAAGAGCTTCCAGAAAACCAAAGTAACTCCATATTTTCCAAAAGGTTATGCCCTACTTGCTTTTCCTGGGACGTCCAATCGCTTCCTCGGAAAGCCAGCGCCCAGAAGGGCATCCAGCAGGGGCAACTCAAAAATGCGCAAATACAGTTGCCCCAAAATCGACCTACCCAGGTTGATCGACCCATGTTCCTACCCATAGAGGATTCCCTTGAACCCACAGCTAGCTGCGGGTATCTCGCACCTCAATGGCCTGCCAAACGATCAAAGCGCGGCCACAAGCTTCCGCAGCCGCGCATTCTCATCGCGAAGCTGCGAGGCTTCTATCTACTCTGAGTTATTCTGCGTTTGTCATAGGGGTTCCCACAAAATCACCCACAGCCCAGGGAATCCGCGGTGCGAAATGATCGATGGATGGGTTCGGTGCTGCGGACGATGATCCCTTATCATTTACGACTTGGTCGGCAAGCTCGAATTAGGTTTCTGTGGCACTTGTCCGAGAAGCCGACTTTACGGCCGCGTGGATGACCGCACAGCGAAGCGCGCTCAATAGTATTCCCGGACCATGCGGCGTTTGCGGGGACTAATCCGATAAGACCCATGAGCCAATACTGGATAAGTGCTTTGGCCCGTTAGCAACATTCTTATGATCGCACTTGATCCTACCGTCAGGCCATTCCGAAATGATCCGAGCCTGAGCTACGAATCTGAGCCATTTTGCACAGCGTCGAGCGCAAGGCTAGTGGACGGCTTGGCGATAATTTGAAACGAAGACAGCGATTGCTGCCGAAGTGATTCTGGTCAATTCTGGAAGGTCGCTTGATCCTTCAAGTCGTTTTTCAAGGACCCGCAGCCAGCAGTCCGCTGCGGCGTGGGCCGCATCGTCGCCATAACTCGTCCGCACACACCAGTAGAGAGCAGCGAGCCAGCGTTCCGCGTCCGATGTGAAGTTCTCCAGAGAACAGCGGATCTTTGAATTGGAACCGGCGGGAACGAGATGCGCCTCCATGGCAACCTCCAAGAGGTCATGCTGATTCCGTCTCACGCTGCAGCTTTTCTCAAGACATCTTCGACTTTAGTGTCCAAGTCGCGAGCCACGCTCAGCGCATCGCGATTTCCGTAAGGGGCCAAGAGGCTGGCCATCCTGTCATACGAAATATGCACGCCATCAGCGCGCTCATCGACGAGGACTGTAACTGGAGCATACGAACCGGCATCTGGAACGTGTTTAGCCATTTCTTTCATGATGAGAGGATTTCCAATGACCAGGCGAATGATTTTGGATGTGTGGTGCTCGGTCCCCTTGCGAACAATCATCCCGTGATCGAATTCGACAAATTGCATCAGACCGCTCTCGGCTACGGCGGGTTGTATGGCGGCCTCTAGCTCGGCGGCAGTTGTCGCTCGCTGCGTTGCCTGCCAGAACTCTGCCATATTCGGGTGACCAATCGCTGCCTTGATGGCTGCAACGACATCACCGAAGGTTTTCGAGGAGATTACCGTGAACCGCTCCATCTCCACTTTTCTGATCATTTAGGCTCCTTTCGATCAGACAATCATCGCAATTCGTGCTTCAGGAATTCGCTCGTCCGACCGTTGGCCAGGTGAGCTGCGGCGGCGTTGTAGTGTTTTCCGTTATGGCGGGAGAAGGCATGGCTCTGCCCTGGGTAGCTGTACACCGTAGCATTTGGTTTCCTAGCAACTGCGGCTTTAATCTCCGCTTGTGCAGCCTTGGAAATGAACTCATCCTCCTCGGCTAGATGCATGAGAATGGGCGCATGAAGCCCATCGACCTCTCCCAAGTATTTGTCAGTATCGGCGCCGTGATACCAGACTGCGGCGTCGATGCCGTCGTTGCGTACAGTTGTCATGAAGACCATCAGCGCGCCGAGGCAATAACCGAGCAAGGCAACCTTGCCGTTGCATTCCGGGAGACTGCGTACTGCATCGATGGTGTCTTTAATGTCCCTGACGCCAGCATCTCGGTCATAAGCCTGATAGAGGCGAAGGCCGTGGTCCCAGTCGGCTTCGGAGGTGACGTTCAAATCGACGCCCGGCTCCTGCCGCCAGTACAGATCTGGAGCAACCGCAAGGTAACCTTGTTCCGCCAATTCATCGCAGTGCCTGCGAATGTCGGCGTTCACACCGAACAGTTCCTGCAGAACGACAACGGCCGGAGCCGGTGACGTATTCGGTCTCGCGATATAGGCTTTGAATGTGCCGTCCCGCCCTGGTACGGTGATGTGATCCATCATTTTGCCTCCTTAAGGTGGCTAGATCGATAGAGAATCTCCGCCGACCGGATCCGGTCGGCGGAGAACAGTTTGTCTGAGAGCGTATCGCGATTCATCGACCTATGCAGAAGTGGCAGCCTCTTCGATGAGCTTGGCTGTTTCTTTCGGATGAGACATGTAAGCCACATGGCTCGACTTCACTTCGACCGTCTTGGCCTTGGCGCGCTTCGCCATCATGCGCTCCTGTTCCGGATTAATCGATCGGTCTTCAGCGGCCACCATGTACCATGTGGGCTTGTGCTTCCAGGCGGGATTCTTAACCGCATGGGTGAACGAGTCGGTGGAGATCGGCACCTGCGCTATTGCCATGAACTCCGCCTCATCTCGTGGAATATCCGCTGCAAAGTCAGCCACGAAATGCGGCTCGTCTATCCACCAAAGTCCGTTGCTGTCCGATTTGAACGCCTTGGACGCTTGCGGCAGCGCCTGTTCAATCGACGCACAGCTTTCGCCTTCATCGAGAGCAAAGGCGGCAATATAGACAAGTGCGGCAACGTTTGGATGATTGCCCGCCTCAGTGATGATGGACCCGCCGTAGCTGTGGCCGACCAGAACCACTGGGCCGCCCATGGCGTCAATCGCGGCCTTTGTGTACTTTTGGTCGTCGGCATACGAAGTCTCGGGAGGCTGCGCCACCGACACCTTGTAGCCATCATTTTTGAGGATGTCGGCGACCCTCTTCCAACCGGAGCCATCCGCGAAAGCTCCATGCACCAGAACTACATTCTTAATATGCTGACTCATGATTATTCTCCTTTGCGGTTAAGACCCAGAAGGATCAGTCGATTTTCAATGTCGAACGCCTTCGCCTCGAATCTCTCAGCTTTCGCGCGGGGCGGACATCTCACTTGGAACTTAGCGACCTGTTAACTACTAATTGGCGCGTGCGGAGGTAGCAGCCTCTTCGATGAGCTTGGCCGCTTCCTTCGGATGAGACATATAGGCGACGTGGCTGGCATTCACTTCGACCGTCTTGGCATTGGCGCGCTTCGCCATCATGCGTTCCTGTATCGGATTGATCGACCGATCTGAACTGGCCACCATGTACCAAGTCGGCTTGGTCTTCCAGGCGGGGTTCGTGACTTTATGGGTGAACGAGTCGGTAGAGATTGGCACCTGCGATATGGCCATGAAGTGGGCCTGAGCCGGGGGAATGTCCGCTGCAAAGTCAGCGGCAAAATGGTCCTGTTCTATCCACCAGTTGCCGTTGCTATCCGGCTTAAACGCCTGAGAGGCTTGTGGCACTGCCGTTTCAATCGACGCACAGCTCTCACCTTCATCGAGCGCAAATGCGGCGATGTATACCAGTGCCGCAACATTTGGATCGTTGCCGGCCTCGGTGATGATGGACCCGCCGTAGCTGTGGCCAACCAGAGCGACCGGTCCGCCCATGGCGTCGATTGCTGCCTTCGTGTACTTTACGTCGTCGGCGTAGGAAGTCTCCGGGGGTTGCGCCACCGACACCGTGTATCCGTCCTTCTCAAGGATCTTAGCGACGGCCTCCCAGCCGGAGCCGTCGGCGAATGCACCATGTACCAGGACGACGTTCTTAATGCCGGTCGGCTGGGCGGATTGCGCCGCGGCGACATTCTCACTCCCCCTCAACAGCAGAGTCGTGGCGATCAGCGCGACAGTGAGCGTAGGAACACCATAAAGCTTTTTCATGACTATTCTCCTCTCCGGTTTTGGTTTCAATGAATGATCGAAGCTCGACGTCTTTACATTCTCGAGTTTCTTGAGCCAACCGCCGTGGGAAGGAGATCAGCGGCACTCAGGGCGCGAGCTTGGAGGAAGCTTATTCGCAGGGCAATCCATTTGCATCCCCACGACGAAGCATTTTGCGATGACCGAGTCGAGTTCTTGTGCAATGCCTCGACCGAGGCATGGCGTGCTCCTTCCGATGCGCCGGGCGGCACTGTTACTTGTTCATTGATTGTTGGAAATTGGGAGGTGCACGACGTTACGGCTGATCTCGCTTAGAGTCGGAAATGACGATCTCGCGACGACCGAAAAGACGCGCATCTAGTGAAAACGCACCGGGACCAAGCAGTGCGAGTGCAATACAGATGATCGCTAGGTTTAGATGGACCATGGAGCTTCCAAGAGTTGGAGTTTGGAACGACGGTAACAGTCCCAAGTTTATAATCACGTTTCCGACAGCGGCCAATCCGCAGCAGATCGGCGTAAGAAATCCCACCAGGATTGAACCGCCAGTGAGGACCACAATACCACCAATACACCCAGAAGTCGCAGTCTCATGAACTGGGGAGGACAAAATAAAAATACCCTCAGCGGCCACGTTGAGCGCAACAACGAACCTGAGGAAGAGAAGGCCCCCTCCGGGAAACCCGCTTGGAAACGCAGAAAATAGCCTTTGCAGCGGACACCTCCCGTATCGCAGAGGTCACAGCAACTCAAACGTAATTGAGGAATGCAAAGATGTGATGCCTCGAAAGAGGCATTTTTCTAGACTTATGTGATGCAGCGGACGGGCATGGTCTAAAGGCGAATGATGCCACGCCGGAGTCCTATTGTGACGGCTTCTGTCCGATCAGAAGCGCCGAGTTTCTCTAAGATGTGCTTCACGTGGTTCTTCACCGTCTCCTCGGTGATAAACAGCAGAGCTGCTACCTCTCCGTTCCTTTTGCCGATCGCAATCTTTTCGAGAACCTGAATCTCGCGCCCGCTGAGAAACTCGTTTCCGATATGCTCGGCCAGTTGCGCGGCCACTTCAGGGGGCACCTGTCTCTTGCCTGCATGGACTCTCCGAATCATTTCCAGAATCTGCTTCCGGGGCAGGCTCTTCAGGAGATAGCTTTGCGCTCCCGCATCGAGCGCGCGTCGGATTTCTGCGTCCCCTTCGAAGGTTGTCAGTACAATCACACGGGCGCTGGGGAATTGAGCACGAATCGCAATGAGAGCTTCGATCCCGCTCATGTCAGGAAGCCGGAGGTCCATCAAAGTGATGTCGGGCCGAAGCTCCTGAAACAAATGGATCGCTTCACGACCAGTGGATGCTTCCCCTGCCACATCCATATCCGTTTCGTGGCGAATAACGGCGACGATACCAACTCTCATCAATGGATGGTCGTCAACACACAAGACGCGAATCTTAGTCTCTGAGCTCATTTTGTTTGTCCCGCGCCCTCCTTCCGCTGTCGTTAAACCACTCTCGCCCAAGCCAACTAAGCCACCGGGGCGTCGACTTGCCCGAATCGTCTTGAAACGCAATGTGGCCAGGAACCATCAGTTCGATTTCAGTTCCTGCTCCCAGCTTGCTTCGCAGTTTGAGAGTAGCTCCAATTCGTCGAGAACGCTCGCGCATTCCTGACAGACCCCAATGACCGTCGCGACCGCCTTGAAGGATCGAGGGGTCGATCCCCCGGCCATCGTCCCTCACCAGTAATCTCAACTGCGTTCTTGCGTATTGAATTTCGACCTCGATTGTCGCTGCCTCAGAATGAACGTAAGCGTTTACGATTGCTTCTCGCCCGATGCGGTAGATTTCATTCAGGATTTCCGTTCTGACGACACGCGCGGCTCCCTGCGCGACGACCCGGAACACGATTGTACCCTTGTGAGGGAATTCTTGTTTGACGCGCTGAAACACCTTGGCCAAATCATTGTTTTCGGTGTCCTCGAATCTAAGACCCCGCAGTGCCATCCGGCCTTCCTCTGTTACCTGTCGCAGCGTCGCGAGTACATTTTGCACGAGACCTCTGATCGGAGAATCCTTCGCCAATTGGTCTTCGGCCAGATCAAGCTGGATCGACGCGCTTAAGGCTCCTTGCAACAGGGTGTCGTGCAATTCACATGCGATTCGTTCCCGCTCGTCTAGCCTCTCCTCCATCCTGGTTCGAACGTCTGCCGTCACTTGATTCATGCGAAGGAGATAGAGCAGCCACAGTACCGCAAAGCTGAAGACGATGCACATTGAGAGGAACCACAGTGACTCCCACCAGGGTGGAAGAATCTGAATACGTAAGGTCGCTCCGGACTCACCCCATTGACCATGACTCGTCGCCGCTTCCACGCGGAACGTATAAGAGCCTTGCGGCAGCGTGGTATAGGCCGCGACACGGTGATCGCTGTCGACTGTGTTCCACCTTGCATCTAGGCCCTCGAGCTTATACCGGTAACGAATGCTCGCGGAATTCAAATAGTTCAGGGCGGAGAACTCAATGGCGAACATGTTTTGCCCATGTGAAAGAGTGATTTGAGTCGTGTGTGTAATTGCTTCTTTGAGAATTGAGTGTTCCCCTAAGCGAACCGAGTTGCCGAACAATTGGAAATCAGTCAGCACTATCGGAAGAACGGAGTTATCGACAACAATTCCCTCTGGGACAAAAGCTGTCAGTCCGCTGAACCCACCAAAGAACATCTCCCCTGTCGCACTCTTAGTGCATGCACCCCAGCCAGTCAGATCTGGACCAGGCAGTCCGTCTGCGACCGTGTAGTTCTCGAATGTGTTCGTATGGGGGTTAAAGGTCGAGATTCCTTCATTTGTACTCATCCACAACGACCCACGCTTGTCTTCGAGAACACAACTTACGACGTTGCCATTCATTCCCTGATCTTCACCGTAGGCCGTAAAGTTCTTGGCCGTTGGGTCAAATTTGTCTAAACCATTTTGCGTGCCGACCCACATGATTCCCAGATGATCGAAATAGATAGAATTCACACGGCTGTCGCTCAGACTGCGCGGGTCGTCGGGGTCGTGACGATAAACCGTGAAGCTCTTGGTAGACAGGTCGAACCGATCAAGTCCAATGTCGCCGCCTAGCCAAAGGTCTCCATTGTTATCAAGAGCAATGGCGTTATAGTGGGGATGGCTGTTTTGATCCGGTTTATATGTGCTGAATTGCCCGCTGGGCGCGTCAAAGCGGCAAAGGCCATCCCAGGTTGCTCCCCAGAGCATTCCGGCGCGATCCAAGAGCATTCGCTCTACGACGCTCTCTTGACAGTTCGACGAAGCAAAATCTCCTGGATTCAGATAACCTTTCAATTCGCTCGTGCGCCGGTCATATTGCTTGAGACCTTGGCCCGTTCCGAACCACAGCGTATCTCGACCTTGTTCGAGTATCGAAAGCACAGTGGCACGGCTGTTATCAATAGGTCCAAAAGTCGAATACTTATCGGTCTCTAGATTAATGAGTGTCACACCCCGATCTGTGCCGACCCACAACACATCGCCACGATCCACGTATAGGGCGCTGACCAACGGTGCACGTAGACTGCTCGGAGCACCTGGCATATATGTGACTTTTTCGAAAGAGGGATGTTTGGTTGTAAAGAAGTTTGGACCAGCTTGATGCAATCCAACCCAGATCGTATCGTCACGATCCACAAATAGGGCAGCCACTCGATTATCAGTTAAGCTATCGCTATCTCCCATATGGTTGACGTAGCTGACGAAGTAATGGTGCTCGTGATCAAACTCCACTACACCGTTCTCTGCACCGAACCACATGTTTCCGTCATGGTCTTCCGCCATTGCATAAACACGGTTATTTAGCCGATCAATGCGCGAGTATGGACTAAACCGGTAGCGAGTGAATTTACCCGATGTCAGATCCAAAGTCGCAGGCAGTCCGTCGTCTCCATAGACGACCCAGAAAACACCAGAACGATCTTCATGGAAGAAGGCGCCGAGACCGGAATAGGGGAGGTCAATGTGTCGCACAACCTTACCGGTTGTGCGATTTAGCTGATCGAGTGACCGTGAAGTGGCGACCCAGAATCGACCTTCTCTGTCTTCACCTGTCGACTTTATGTCGTCATCGCCGACCGTAGTCGGGTCCCTGGGATTGTGAAGGAATCGAGTCGAGTGACCTGTCGCTGGGTCAAGCCGGAAGAGACCATTATTCGTAGACAACCAAAGCAGGCCGGAACTGTCTTGGCTGATGTCCGTTACTACTACTGAAGGACCATTGATGTTGGACGTGGTCAAGGGAAAGCGCGTGAATGACTCCGTCGCGGGATCAAAGCGGTCGAGGAACTGATCAGATCCGACCCAGATGAAACCTGAGCGGTCCTTGAACAATGCATGAATGTATACACCGCTGAGACTGTTAGGATTTTGTCGATCGTGATGAAACACCTTGCAAGTATAGCCATCAAAACGATTCAGGCCATTTTGCGTACCGAACCAAATGAATCCTTGGTCATCCTGCACAATGTTCGATACTCGCGTTTGGGAGAGACCAGAGGCGCCTGGGAGCTTCCAAAACCTTATTCCTCCACCTTCGCGAATCGGTAACGTGAGGGTCGCAGTCAGTCGACTTTGACCTTCAGCCAGCGAAGGTACAGCAAGCGCAGGGCAACTCAAAACGACCGCACCAATCAGAAAGGCGCGGCGGCTACAGTGAAAATGGCGCACCGCAAGCGGCTTTTTCTCCTTAACGGGCTTCATGACAGTCGACCAGACCTCCAGACGAACTCATGATGAGCACGCTCCTAACAGATTTGCAGTGTACAGAACGCGGCGCTCATAGCTCCATACCTGCATAGGAGGCGGCCGCGCAAAACTGTAACTTGTACTCCTCAAAGCATCATCAAACTGGCTCAAATGTTAACTTTTGTCAGGTCCTATAACTTCGAGCCGCGTCACAGGTTGCTTTGGCTCCGCGCTTTTCCCTCTAGCGTCTTGGGCCCTGTGCTTGCTCCGCCGTGCCAAATCGCCAATGCACTCATCGAAGCCGATCAGGCCCCGAAAGTCGGCCAGTGTTACGAATCCAATCCAACTGGCCGTAAAACCGGGTATTAGGCAGTTGAGAATTGGAATGGCAGACACAGATTTCACTGACGAATTAAACTCTTGATCCGCCGCAGTGGAGGGCGGAAATCATTCGCGGGCTGTCGTATCGCACGGCTTGCCTCCGCACAATGCGCCGGTAATTCCTTTGCCTTGAGTAATCGTGTAGATGCGATCGACCGCAGGCAGCTTGAGAATTTCCTTGTCGCCTGAAGGCCAGTGAATCTCAAGCGAGCCCGCGTCGGTCGCATCACCCAATCCGAAGTGTAGTCGGCGGTCGTTGGCTGAGATATAGCTGCCGCTGGCGAGAACATCCTGACGCTGACGCATACCGTTCGCCGTCAGGTACGCTGTGGCGCAGGTGGCGTCGCGTGGACTTTTAGGGCCGCCCACGAGCTGGACCTCGACCCAATGATGATGGTCAGGATTCACGTTGCGCAGCAAAACGGGCGGACCGTCGATGGGATTGATGATCACGTCGATCTTGCCATCGTTGAAGAGGTCGCCGAACGCCGCGCCCCGCGCAGGAATCACATCGGCGAGCCCCGACCCGTTGACTGGCTGTACGTACTCGAACCTGCGATCTTTGCGACCAGGATCGGGCACGTTATGAAACAGCAGCGGGCGTTCGGCGAAGCTCGTGCCCCAGGGATGTTGATCGACTTGGGGATAGACATGGCCGTTGACCATGAACAGGTCGAGCCAACCGTCGTTGTCGTAGTCGATGAAGCCATCGCCCCAGCCAACGAATGGAATGGTGGTTTGCGCGATGCCCGCGCGATAGCTCACATCAGAGAAGCTATCGTCACCGTCATTGTGATAGAGCACTTTATAGTCGTCGCCGAAATCCGTGACGAAAAAGTCGACCAGGCCGTCATTTTCGTAGTCGCCGGCAGCAATTCCCATGGAAGCGATCTCGCGCCCATCTTCGTTGAGCGCAAAACCCGAGAGATAGCTCTGATCGTCAAAGGTGCCGTCGCCCTTGTTGATATATAGAAAATTGGGCTCGGAGTCGTTGCCTACCACCAAGTCTGGCCGCCCATTCCCTTTGAGCGAGATGAAGATAGACGTGAAACCGTAATAGGGCCGCTTGTCCTCGACGCCCGCCTTCGCCGTGACGTCTGTAAAGGTGCCGTCGCCGTTGTTGCGAAAAAGGTGGTCAGCTTCGCCGGGCAAACCCCGTGGCCCGCAGTTCACCGCCGCGCCGCGATACTGGCAGAACGCATAGTTCATTGCCTTGCTGCCGCCAATGGGAAGGTTGTCGCGATCGAAGTGAACGTAGCCTGAGACGTAAAGGTCCAGCAGACCGTCACCGTCGTAATCGCCCCAGGCCGAACCCGACGACCAATTGCCTAATTGCACGCCTGCTTTCTCCGCCACATCGGTGAAGGTCCCATCGTGGTTGTTGTGATAAAGACGGTTCTTGCCGTAGTTGGCGACAAAAAGATCAAGCCAGCCGTCGTTGTCGTAGTCGGCCACCGAACATCCGTACCCCCAGCGATCGTTGGTCACGCCTGCCTGTGCGCTCACATCGGTAAACGTGCCGTCGTGATTGTTATGAAAAAGCGCCGCATGCGGAGGTTCTTCTTTGCCGTTGAGCGCATCGAATGTCGATCCGTTTACCAGGTAGATATCGAGCCAGCCATCGTTGTCGTAATCGAACAGGCAAACACCCGAACCGTTCGTTTCGACAATGAACTTCTTGTCCGGAGAGCCCATCTTGTGTTGCCAGCCGGAGAGTCCAGCCTGCTTCGTGATGTCCCGGAATACGACGGGACCTTGATCGACAAACCCGCCGGCCGTGATTGGCCTCTTCTGTTCATCGTACTCAGCGGGGGCAGCGATTCCTGAGGCAACGCCGCCTCCCATGCCGCCGGGCTGGGGTTTTTGCGTTTCCTGCTGTGCCCGGCTTACGCCGGGAAGAATTACGGCCAAGCCGATGCCGCCAAGAAGGAGTGCGCGAGGCAGGAACAAAACCGATCCTCCGCGAATGAACGATCGCTATCTCATTCTAAGCGTCCCAAGTACGGCATCAGTCGGAGTTCGCGGACCGCGCGCCGCAATCGAAAAAGGCTGCGAGGCGCCTGCGGGCTACCAGAAGTACGTGGCTTCGATTTTTGGGGAACCCGGGCCGCCGTCGATGATCTGCGTGCTCAGGACGACTTCGAAGTTCTTCTTGTCGCCAGCCTGATGAGCGAGCCTCATCAATTGCGTCAGATCGGCATTGTCGGTCAGGAACTCCCCCGCCACCCGCGTTCCGCCGCGGCCGATGCCGGCGGCAACGACCGCGACCTTGCCTGTGTCGTTGTCGGTGAATCTCGCCACGATGGCGTAATCGCGATAGATGTTGGTCGCCATCTGCACGCCGCGGTCTACGCTCCAATTCGACCGTCCGGGCGAAGTGCTGTCTGCGATCCAAAGATGTTTCATGTCGACATCGTTGGCAAAGTGATAACGAAGCGAGTTGGTGAGGCGCAGCGTCCAGGCATTGTCGTAGGCTCCCACAAACACCGTCGGTCCGCGGCGCAGATCATCGAGAGTGGAGGCGCCCTCGCCCTTGAGCGTGTACTGCTTGCCGCTGGACTGAAGGACGCCGGCGATCTTGATCGTGGCGCTCAGATCGTCGATCACTACGGCGGTCAGAGAATCGTTCAGCTCTATCTGGCGCGATGGCTGACTAGCGTCGCGCAATACGATCACCGAGTACTCGTTCTGGTCGGCGATGCAGAGCATGACCGGATCGTTAGTGTCGATCAAGGGTTGCCAGAACTCGTCGAATCCCGAGCGGTGCATTCGCTGCCATAGCCAAATCGATCCCAGAGCCACCAGCCCCGCGACAACCACCACCAGCGCTAGGGCAAGCAGCCAACGAGGCCGGACGTGCGTGACAGGCGGGGCCACTTGCTCAAGCGGTGTGGTGGCCACCGTATCGATCTCCGGCAGGCCCAAATCGTCGCCGCTCCTGGGGCGGTGAAACTGCGGAATATAGGAGCCCGAGGGCAGGCTGATGCGCAATTCTTCTTCGTGCGCAGCATCCTGGTAATACTGGGCCATCCGCTTGCGGATTTCGGCTGCTGTCACGCGGACAATGGGGTCGGCGGCAGTATCATAGGCGACATCGCGCCCGAAAATCTCAATGCCGATCGTCCGTTCCTTTATGTTTTCGGAATCTCCTGCCAGGGTACGATCGACCACGAAGCGCAAGAAATTTGGCAACCGCTTGCTGTGGCTGAAATAAGGGCTCGCAAACAAACGCTCGAGCTGTTCTTCGATCGCCTGTCTTGCTGCCGTGCTTACGCCGTGCTGGGCCGTAGTAGCTTCACTCATACTTGGTCACAACAGGAAGCGATTATAACTCGCTTTATCCTACCGTCCCTGCCGGATCGCCACGCGGATTGTAAACATCTGATAGGACATGACATAGGGAGATAATTTACCTGATAAGAGATTCGCACTTTCCGTAAGGACCTGTGTAATCGCACCGTAAAGACCTTAACAGTTTCTCAATCGAAATGCCTAGAATGGTCTCCGCAATCTGGTTACCCGTGGAGATCGACTCGAATGGCTCGTGTAGTCGGCCCGTGGAGTTTGGCCGTTCAGGGAAGATAGCAACAGGAGGCTTCACATTGAAGATGAATCGAATACCAAAGTCTCGGTGGTACTGGAGTGGAATCGCAATCTTGCTTGTCGTAATGGCGGGCATCACTCCCTGGTGCAACTCCCAAATCGCAACAACCACGGCATCGCTCTCAGGGACGGTCACTGATCCCTCGGGAGCTGTCGTCCCTGGCGCCCTTGCGACTCTGTCGAGTTCGGAAAACGGCGTGACACGGGAGTTTAAGACAGATACCGCCGGCAGGTATGCATTCAGTCAGTTGCCGCCGTCCTCCTATACCCTGACGGTGAAAATGCAGGGTTTCCAGATCTACAAACAGACCGGAATCGCTCTTGATGCCGCTCTGACTGCCACGCAAAATGTCATCCTGAGTGTCGGCGCCGAGTCTCAAACGGTCACCGTGGCGGCTGACGCATCCGTATTAAACACCGACAACTCCAACGTAGCCGCCAGTCTCGACGCCAGGCAGATCGTGGAGTTGCCGCTGAACGTGCGCAACATTTACGGCCTGGCTACGCTCAACTCTTCCGTGCAAAACACGTCGGAAGGGCAGCTGCTCCTGGGCGGTGGTAGCAACACCACGGACACCGCGGATCAGGACATTTCGTTTATGAACTTCGCTGGCGGCTTTTTTGGAACGACGGCCTTCCTGGTGGACGGATCATGGGATACCGACACTGAGTGGGGCGGGGTCATCTTTGTCCCTGGCGTTGACGCGGTTCAGGAGTTCAAAATCCAAAACAACTCCTTTACCGCTCAGTACGGGTGGAGCACAGGCAATGTGGTCAATGTCGTCACCAAGTCTGGAACGCGCGACTTTCACGGTTCGGCATATGAGTTTTATTCCAACAACAACTTCAATGCCCTGAATTATTTCCAATCACCGGGCAGTTGTCAGGGTCTGCTCAAAACAAACCTCTGCACCTTTAGCCGCAACCAGGTTGGTGGAACTGCCGGAGGCCCGTTGTACATCCCGGGCCTCTATCAACAGCGTGACAAGACTTTCATCTTCGGCCTCTACGAGCACTTTCACGCCAATACGCCGTCGCCCTCCGAATACACCGTGCCAGATACCAACTTCCTGGCCGGCAACTTCTCCGAGCAATTGTCAACCACTGCTTCGGGCACCGATGCTCTTGGCAGACCCATCTATAACGGTCAGATCTACGATCCGCGCAGTGGTCACGCCATTACGGCCGGGCAAGTGGATGCGAAGACACCCGCCAATCCGTATGGAACAGGGTTGGTGGCAACGCAGACTGGCTTCATCCGCAATCCGATTCCAGGAAATATTCTGACCAACCTGCCCGGCTACACACCCGATCCCGTTGGCGCCAAACTGCTCAGCTATTTTCCGGCGGCGAAAACGCCAGGCAATGTGCCCAATAACCTGGTTTTGGCAGGAGAGGCGCCCACATATTGGGATGAGTACGGGATCAGGGTCGACCACAACTTCAACAGCAATACCAACGCCTATTTCCGTTACTCTTACAAGAATGAAGCAAAAACCGGCGCCGCCGATAACTGGGGATCCGATCCGGCAGGCCAAGGCAATCAGCGGCCCAACAACCGCTGGGGCATGTGGGCGGGGCTTACCCATATTTTCAGCCCCACCTTCACGATGAACATCACTTCAGGCGTTCAGATTTGGCATGAAACCTCTACCAACCAATCGATCGGTTTCAACCCCTCTACCACTCTCGGACTCCCGTCGTACGTCAACCAAGAGGACCCCTTGTTTCCGACCGTCAACTTCGGAAATGGCATCTCCCAGTTGGGACCATTCAGCGGAAACACGGAGGGAGTTAACAACCACGGACCCATCGGCACAGTGGCCGTTGACCTTATCAAGTCGCTTGGCAAGAATACCGTCAACTTCGGGTTCATGGGTGTCGAGCAAGTCTTCGACCAGTACAACTATTACTCAGATTCTCTTACATTCGACGGCAACTACACGGGCGGCCCGAATCCACTGGCCGGAACGCCGGGAGTAAGCTTCACCGGCAACGGAGTGGCTGAGGCGCTTCTCGGCGTTATGGACGGTGCAAGCATCGGAACACCTACTACGCCCTATGTGTCGAATCATCTTTTTGGCGGATATGTGCAAGACGATTGGAAACCGACTCGAGAGCTGACCCTTAACCTGGGCATGCGCTATGAGATTCAGACACCCTACACTTCGCGCCATAACCAAGGTTCGATCTTCAACCCGGACGCGCTGAACCCACTCAGCTACTCGGCGGGCGAGCCCTTGCTGGGCGCGCTCCAGTTCCTTGGGCCCGGTAACCGGTACATCTATAACGCGAACTACAAAAACATCGCGCCTCGCCTCGGATTCTCATACCAGGTAATTCCACGGGCGGTGATTCACGGTGGGTACGGAATCTTCTATCCGGAAGCAGTGAGCAGTTCCGGCTCAATGGATACCGATGGTTTCACCGCAACAACCAACGCCAACCTGAGCCTCGACGGCGGCATCACTCCAAATCCGAATATCAGCACCAGCAATCCCTGGGGCGGCCAATACGCGCAGATTACCGGCAACGCCAATGGCTCGTATCAGCAAGACGGCAATAGTACCGGCGGTGTATTTCGGAACAACCCATCGCCTTACGTTCAACAGTGGATGCTGGGCGTGCAGTATGCCTTCACCGCAAGTGATCAGCTGGACATCGACTACATCGGCAATCGCGGCATTCGTATGGTCGCGGGTAGCTGGAATTACAACCAGTTGAATCCAAAATATCTCCAGACCGAAACCGCGAATCAACTTGCCGCCCTCGCACCCAATCCGCTAGGTACGGCTTTAACCAATCTCACCAATTCCACGAATGGGCGGGTCGCATCGAGCAGCTGCAGCGGGTACAGCCTTGACTCCTCGACCATTCCGTTGGCTGATACTCTTTTGGCATTTCCGCAGTACTGCGGCGTAACCCAGGACGACGCCCCCCTGGGCCAATCCCTCTACAACAGCCTGCAGGTTACTTACAACCACCGGATCAGCAAGGGGCTTACTGCGCTGGTTTCTTACACCTACTCCAAGTTTCTGGATAACGTGGAAGGCAACAATTCCTGGTCGTACAATGGAGCGGCGAACTGGGGCGCGGTTGCGAACTACTACAACATCGCCGGCGAAAAAAGCGTCGATGCGGGCGATATCCCGCAGGCACTGGTGGCCAGCTACAGCTATAAATTGCCCATTGGCCGCGGCCGGGCGGTGGGTTCCGGAATGACCCGCATGGCCGATGCTGTGGTCGGCGGATGGGAACTTTCTGGAATCGCATCCTTCAAGGACGGAATTCCATTGAGCGTCTTCGGAAACCAGTGGAACTCCTATGGCGGCGATCCCAGGCCGGATGTTGTTGCGAATCCAAAACCGGCAAATCAAAAGATAAGCAGCACAGTGCCCAACTCCTGGGCCAACATCGCATCTTTCGCCTATGCGCCGTATGGCAGTTTTGGCAACGCGCCCCGCTATCTCTCAGATCTTCGCGGACCGCATTTTACAAATTGGGACAGCGCTCTGGAGAAGAACTGGAACATTGGAGAGAACATGAGGGCTCAATTCCGGTTTGAGACTTTCAACACTTTCAACCATCCGAATTTCTATGCACCGGGACCGGGGAATATGAGTCTGTACAGTCCCGGAAGTTTCGGTCTCATTACAACCGCTTTCCCCGGCAGAGTTGTCCAGTGGGCGGGAAAATTCTACTGGTAGTCCAAACGTGAACCTTTCCAAACTCCTTCTTGTTCTGCTGGCCGGATCGATAAACGGATTCGGCCAGCAGACGCCGACCCCCAGACTGGAGTCCCTGCTTGCTGAAGCTCAACAGGCTCAAGCAGCGGGAGATTATGCGGCCGCGGCCAACGACTATAAACAGGCTGTGAGAATCGAGCCGAACATGGCGCAGCTCTGGGCCAATCTCGGACTGATGCAGCATGAGTGCGGAGATATTGGAGGTGCGATTGAGAGTTTCCAGTATGCTCGCCGTCTCGATCCTTCGCTTTACGTACCCAATCTTTTCATCGGGATCGACAGCGCGCACCTTGGGAAGGCGCAGCAGGCGGTCCCCTATTTGCTGGCGTCGGAAAAACTGAACAAAAACGATCCGCAGGCGCCACTAGCGTTGGGCCGCACGTATATCGCATTGCGAAAGTTTCAGGCGGCTGCTTACCAACTTGAGCGAGCTACTTCTCTCGATCCCAAACTCGGCGCCGCTTGGTTCACGTTGGGCATCGCCCGGCTCGATGAGGTGGAGGATGAGGCGCGCACGATGTCGGAAGAAGGCAAGGAGTCGCCGTTCTCAGGCGCCCTCTATGCCGAATCGCTGGCAAAGCAGGCGCGATTCAGCGAAGCCGCGAGCCTTTATAAAACGCTACTCGATGCCACGGATCAGCCTCCGTGCCTCAGATCGGATTGGGGATTTGCGCTCTTGCGGGCGCGTGATCTTGACGGTGCGAGCGCAGCATTCTCCTCAGAACTCTCGGCGCATCCGGAATGCGGCCTGGCGATTCTGGGCCAGGCAAGGCTGGCCCTTGATGGCGGAGATGCCGCACAGGTTGTTAAGCTGCTGAACGAATTGTGGGACCGCGACCATGGCTTCGTTGAATCGAACGTTGCGGTCCTGTTGGAAGGTTTGCCGGCGGAGAAGGCATCCGACGCTGCCGCCGCGTTGCTGGGCGGGACAAACGGAGAATTACCGCCTGATTTGAGCAGCGCTCTGATGGTTGCATTCAATCTCTCCGGCCAGCCCACAACAGAACCCGGCTCGGCGCCCGCGACGGCCAAGACAGACGCCCTTGAATTTGATGGCGCAGAGCGCACGGCGCAGCAGGACTACAAGGCCGGACACTTCGAACAGTGCGCCCGCCGCCTCGGGGCAAAACAGGCTGTTTTGAACACGCCGCAGTTGCGCCTTCTTGCGGCTTGCGCGTTTTTCACCGGCGACAATCAAGCTGCGGCCAACGCGGCGAGTATTTTGATGGCGCAGTCTTCGCATTCCCTTGACGCGCTGTATTGGTCGATCCAAGCCAATGAGCGTCTGGCGTTTGACGCTCTGGCGCGCTTTCAGGATCTTGAACCCGACTCCGCGCGAAGCCACGTCCTCCTCGGCGATATTTATCACCAGTTGGATCGGCCGGACGATGCACAGGCCGAGTACTCGAAAGCGCTGGCCCTCGCCCCCGGCGATCCCGCCGCTATGCTCGGCCTGGCGACCGTCTATCTCAGCAACAACAATTCCGCTGGAGCAACGGAGATTGCCCAGGCGGCACTCCTGCGCAGCCCGGACGATCCGGAATTGAACCTGATTATGGCCGAAGCGCTCGTCGGTGAGCGCCAATATGCAAAGGCTGAGCCGTATGTGAACAAGAGTCTCACCGGGAAGCCGCAGATGCTTCCGCGCATTCACGCGCTCATGGGCAAAGTGTACGCGGAAACTGGAAGAACCCAGGAGGCGATCGAACAACTCAAACTTGGAGCGTCTAGTGATGAAGACGGTTCGATCGAATACTTGCTTGCTCGCCTTTACCGCCAGATTGGCGACACCAAGGACGCGAGCGATGCGCTCGATCGCATGAAGACGATCAAGCAACAGCGCAACGCCCGAGGCTTCAAGCAGGTTCAGGATCCCGACCTGGCACCGCTGGAGTCGTCTGCCAGCCGTCCCGGTGCACCCTGACATCGACTCGTCCCATCTTCTCTTACTTATCCTCCCAGTCCTTCGAACTGTTTTGCATACAGGAGCCATTCATGCGTTTCTACCGCACTTTCATGTCAACAATGATCGCCTTGGCGGCGACTGCGATGGCCGGAGCACAGTCGACTTCGGCGCCGATTGCTCCACAAGCCGCTGCCAGCGTGCTTCCCGACGGAATCGAAATACGCGGTGAGGGATTAAACGAACAGATTACGGCGCTGCGCGATGACGTTCTGCGCATTCGAGCCTGGCGCGGAGATACGCCGCCTGAGGATGCGTCGTGGGCCGTGCTGGCCACGGCGCGTCATGCGGCCGTGCCTGTAAGCCCCGACAACACAGCAGATCATCTCGGATTTCGGACGAAGTCACTCGTCGTTGCCATCGATGTACACTCTTTCAAGATCACCGTCCGGGACTTAACCGGAAACATTCTGCAGCAGGATGCGCTGCCGCTGCAATTCGATGGCGATTCGTTTCGCATCTCTGAGACGATGCCGCGCGATGAGCATTTCTTCGGCCTGGGCGACAAGACGGGGCCGCTCGACCGCCGCAACGAGGCCTTTACACTCTGGAACACTGATGCCTATCGCTTCCAGGAATCCACCGATCCGCTTTACAAGAGCATTCCGTATTTCATGGCGTATCGCGCGGGGCGGGCGATGGGCGTGCTTCTCGACAACACCTGGCGAACCAACTTCGACTTCGGAAAGGACTCGCCCGAAGTTTACTCCTTTGGGGCCGTTGCCGGCCCGGTGGACTATTACGTTTTCTACGGGCCCGATCCCAAGCAGGTAGTGGAAACGTATGCATGGCTCACGGGAACGCCACCGCTTCCGCCTTTGTGGTCCCTTGGTTTCCAGCAGTCCCGCTACACGTACACGCCCCAGTCGCGTGTGCTTGAAATTGCCAATCGCCTGCGCGCTGATCGTATTCCGGCGGACGTCATATATCTGGACATCGACTACCAGGATAAAAAGCGACCGTTCACTCTTGATCGGCAAGAATTCCCCGATCTGCGTGGCATGATTTCGCAAATGAAGGCGAAGCACTTTCATTTGGTTATGATCACCGATCCGCACATAGCCGACAATCCGGGCTCGGATTATTCGCCCTATGATTCAGGCGTGGCCGGAGATCACTTTGTGAAGAATTCAGACGGCTCGGTTTATACCGGCTCAGTTTGGCCGGGGCCCAGCGTTTTCCCGGATTTCACCCGTCAGGAGACGCGCGCGTGGTGGGGATCGCTCTATCGCGAATTTCACGACGACGGTGCAGACGGTTTTTGGAATGACATGAACGAGCCGGAGATCTTCAATTCGGCCACATTCACCATACCCTTGAATGCGGTGCATCGCATCGACGATCCGGGGTTTGCGTCGCGCAATGCCACGCATGCCGAGATTCACAATGTCTACGGAATGGAGAACTCACGCGCCACGTACGACGGTCTGCGCACGCTCGATCCCAATAGCCGCCCCTTTGTGCTGACTCGGGCAACATATGCGGGAGGACAGCGGTACGCCGCGACCTGGACTGGAGACAACAGCAGCAGTTGGAACCATCTGCGCATGACCACGCCCATGCTTGAGAATCTCGGGCTCAGCGGCTTCGCATTCAGTGGCGCCGACGTAGGGGGGTTCGCCGGAACTCCCCCTCCCGATCTGTTGACGAAGTGGATCGAAGTCGCCAGTTTCCAGCCTATCGATCGCGACCACAGCGAGAAAGGCACAGGCGACAAGGAGCCGTGGGTTGGTGGGGTAGCGCAGGAGGCCATTCGACGTCATTTTATCGAGACCCGCTACGAGCTGATGCCTTACCTCTATACTCTTGCCGAAGAAGCGTCGCGCACTGGGATTCCGCTGGAGAGACCGCTGTTCCTGGAATTTCCGGACGCCACGCCCGATCGGCATCCGATTGATTTGGATGGGGCCGCCGCCGGCGAGTTTCTTCTTGGGCCCGATCTGCTCGTCGCGCCTCCGTCGTTTCCCGAAGAGCTGGACGAGTACCAGGCTGAACTCCCCGGATCTGGCTGGTACGATTTCTGGACCGGTGAGCGTGTTCGCGCGCATGCTCTTCCGCTACCCGTTACAACCTCGGTTGATCCGCCATCTGAAAAGAATGCGACCCAGCCTTTGGCTGTCGACGTGACGCCGCGCCTCGACGAGCTCCCTGTTTTCGTGCGCTCCGGAGCGATTCTGCCCATGGCGCCGCTTATCCAAAGCACCGACGAGACTCCGCAGGGGCCACTCACATTGCGAGTTTATGCGGGTGCCCCCTGCACTGGAAGCCTGTATATGGATGATGGTAAGAGTTACGCTTTTCAACAGGGAACATATTTGAGGATGAACTTCGGCTGCAGGATTACACCGCAAGGCATGGAACTCGAAATCGGGGCGCACCATGGATCTTTCCCCGCCTGGTGGAAGGAGATACGCGTCGAGATCTATGGATGGACACCGTCGTCCGGCGAGGTTTTAGTGAACGGACAAAAAGTTGCCGCACGAAGGAGCCGAGGCAAGAAAGAAGTGGTTTTCCTTACGGCGGATGACGGCAACGGATCAAAGGTGGAATTTCGGTAAGGTGTGTCTCGCCAAAATGAATTCGGGCCGCAGACTTGTCCGACTACTAACTGTTACCACGAGCAGTTGTGGCGCGAAGCTTGATAGGGCGTGGCCCGATTTTGCAAAAAATCGAAATCTGCACGAGGAATGGCCAACTAAGCACATTTGGCTTTGGTTCCGTGTTGCGTTGCCAAAACGCAAGATCGGTCGGGCCAAACGCGGTGAGGTCGGATCGGAGGTCCACACCCACCAAGCCTCAGCATCGACAAGACCTTCGCAATCCACCTGGCCGTAAAACCGGCTTCTCGGCCAAATACACCAGACACTTGAATCCCGCCTCTCGCCCGACTTTCTGCGTGATAATGGACGTTATGAACCGCAAACGGACGGTCCCGGAGGGTCTCTCGTTCCGCCGTTCAGGAGCCTGAAAGCCCGCTTTGCTTCTTCGCGGGGGGATGTCGCGGCTGACTTCCGATAACGTCTTTTTCTCGCAAGTCAGAAAAACGGGCGCGGCTGCCCCTGGGATTCGTATCCTTATATATATATTTCCGACGCCCAGGCCTGCTGCGCGCGAATGCAGATGCCGATTCCATTCGCATCGAACGAGTTGATCCGTAGTACTGAACCCCGTCAGTCTCGCCTTTCTTGATTTACCTATGAAATTCAACCCTAAGCAGGGGCCTCACTGTGCCAAAGGTGTGCCGCCTTTATTGGAGGCAGGACCTAACCGGCTCTTCTATATAGATACGAGCCAACGCCCGGGAAACGTTTTTTCCCGGGCGTGGGCATTAGTTAACCGTTGCCGGCAGAAATGTGAAGCTCGCGGCCTGACCACGAATGCGGGTGCGCAATGGAAGGGGCCAGCTCACGAGAGGGCGACCTAACGTCACAAGAGCTACTCACGGGCGCTGCCGATCCACGGGGATGAAACAGGCGCAGTTCACACACCCCGGCGCCTTAATCAAGGGCTTGTTCTCCTTAATGCGGAACTCCTGGAGCGCTTGCTTGCCTTGAACCACCAGCGCGCCGCCTCTTCGCAGGAATAGACTGCGGCGGCGCTACAGGGGCACTTACCGCAACTGGCTGGTCGCCTTTGATCGAATACCTGGCGTGGCCGAAGCGGGAGGTCCCTCTTTTGAAGTTTCCATCACCACATCATGTGCAGGTTCTTGCACCGAGGGTCTTCCATTGCGATCCCCACATGCCGGCACCGAGGATCCTCTAGCTCGATAGCTGTGTCTTTGAATATTACGAGAGAGAGACCGCTGCATCGAGGGTCTTCCATCTCAATTTCCACGCCACAGATAAGGTTCTTGCATCGAGGATCTTCTATCTTTATCGCCGCGATCTTGCACCGAGGGTCTTCCATTTCAATCACCACGCTATTGAACGGGCTCTTGCACCGAGTCCCCTGTTACCCCGCATTGACAAGGGTTTCTTGCTCGGTGAAATGATCGTGCAGAATCACATTAAGCAGCGCCCTATGGACACGGATGCGACCGTTGTACTCAATAAGGCCAAGCTTGCGAAACCGATTCATGAAGAAACAGACACGGGAGCGGGTGGTCCCGACCATCTCTGCCAATGTATCTTGCGTGATGGGAGGGAGAAGGGGTTCGGGTGACCCCGGCTCACTTAATTCGGCCAGCAGCAGGAGAACCCTGGCCAATCGCTTTTCGCTGGAGTTGAAAAGCTGATCGACAAGATCGGCCTGGGTTCGCATACTCCGGGCCAGCAGGAATTTCAAATACATCTCTGAGAAGGAACGCTCCTCGTGCATCACGCGGATCATCTCCTCCCGCGCTATCTGCAGCGCCGTACAAACCACAATGGCGGTGGCAGTCGCCAAATGGAGCGCACCCACGCTCGCGAGAGATTCCTCTCCAATGAACTCCCCGGAGGAGAGCAGCCCGACCGTGGCTTCCTTGCCGTCCTGCGAAACGACTGTGAGTCTTGCGCTGCCCGTCCGAAGATAGAAGATGGAGTCAGCCGGGCTTCCCTGCGAAAAGAAGACCTGCTTTGGCTGCAAGTGGACGACTTTTCGTCCCACTCCGGCTTCTTCTAGAAAGGTGGCGAGGTCAAAGGTCATGCTTCTCACCCCTGACACTTGAATGGCCCGTCCCGGATGCGGTCTTCACGGGAGCAGTTCGGAAGGGTACGTGACCGCTTCAGACTTGAGGAAGCCCAGATTGCCTTTTTGGCTTCCCGGATGCTCACCATTCTACTCTCATCCGCAATAGTGGGTGCGATTCTTTGCCTTCGAGGAGTGTCCTCTGAGCGTTAGCGCGTTGCTGGGGAGACAAACGGCGGAATGTTCAGAATTGGCGAACTTCTGGATTATCGGCAACCATAGCCGGCCATGCCAGTCTCTTACCGCTGTTTGGCCAGCGATGATGGCCAATTTTGAACACCTCGCGCCAGCAAAGCGATCTTAGGGTACTCCCAATTTCCGTCGCGATTTTCCACCGATTAAGAGCTCGTTTTTCACCGTACACCTTTCGTGCATTTAGCCGTAAAATCCAGACAAGCTGAATCAGGTAGCCTCCATCCTGCGGTTTCCGGTTTCCTGCGCGTATCCAAATCAGGAGATCGGCAGGGCGGAACCATGCTCCATTAAGAAAGACTCAAGCCCCCCGTTTGCGGCGTTCACATTGTGCGGCTCAAATCAGTAGGGGGAGCTTGCGAAATTCGTCGTGAAATTGTGTTTGCCGTCCGGAACCGGGGAAGGGTAAAGATTTCTCGTTGATGACAGGAAGACGCGCGCCTCTGAGCTCTTGAAAGAGCTTAGTGATTGTTCCTTTCGCAGATTCTATTGTGTAGGCTATGAAAAGCTTGTTTCCGCTGGACTCGAATTCGCGTCCAGCCAGGAGAGCAGACAACGGATGCTGCCGGCGGCCATAGCTACACAGGAGTCAGCTGCTCCGTAATACAGGTGAATGGTGTCTCCATCCGCGCCGATGGTTTGTCCGCACGGAAACACGACGTCGCGCACATCTCCGACGCGCTCGTAGGGGGCTTCCGGGCCGAACATCCAAGAGTCTCCACGTTGCAGGCAAATCTCTGGGCGTTCAAGATCGAAGAGTGCAAGGCCCAGCCGATAGATGCTTCCCGAGGCCGTTTGCCGCACTCCGTGGTAGATCATCAGCCAGCCTTTGGGCGTTTCGATGGGCGGAGAGCATAGGCCAATTTTGTTGGCATCCCACCATCCTCCGCGGCGCGCTTCGAGGATGAGCTTATGACTTCCCCAATGCCGCAAATCTGGCGAATAGGATATCCACATATGAGCGCCAAGAGCTGTCATTGGCCGGTGAATCAGCGCCCAACGACCGCCAATCCTCCTGGGCAACAGCGCCGCATCTTTATCCTCAGGAGACATGATTACGCCGTAGCGCTCGAAGCTTCTGAAGTCCCTGGTGAACGCCAAGGAGACTCCCGGACCACCGCGCGCAAATGAAGTGTAGGCCACCGCGTACTGCTCGAGTTCCGGAACGTAAGTGATGCGCGGATCTTCGATGCCCCAGATTTCTTCGGGATATTCTTTGGGACTCGCCATCAGCGTTGGCTGGGCATCGATACGCCATCCGTCGAATCCGTTCGGCGAACGCGCGGCGCAAAGATGCGATAGTCCGCTCCGGCCTTCAACGCGGCAAAGCAGCAAGGTGTCGCCGTCGGCTAGCAGTACGGCCCCAGCGTTGAAGACACTGTTAATTGGATAGGGCCAATCTTCACGGCTGAGGATCGGATTGCCGGAATAACGCGTGAAAAGCGGAGCGTCGGGAGATAATTTCTGTCCGTACTGTTCGAGAACCGAGGAATCTTGCAATGAATCAAGAACCGTATTCATATTCAAGACGTGACACTCATTTCCAAGTACGTTGCTTCTGCGCTTGCTGCTGCAGTGGTCTGCATATCGAGCCTCGCGAATCTCAATCTATCGCTTCTGCGCTTCCATTTGGTCTTCTCCGATTGGTTCAGAGATGTGCAAGAAACGGACCGGAACCAGAAACCGGCCATTGGTCCCTTCGGCAATGCCCTAGTGTCACATTGAAAACTGTTACCTTTGCTGGCTCAATGGCCCGTCCGCTCCGTTGGCTGATACTTCGGCGTCATTACGCACGTGCAGTCCGGCCCGTTGCGCCCCGCTTACGCGGGAGCCCCGCACCCTTTTGGGAAGAGGAATCTCATCGAGCAGGTAGGGGCGTCGAAGGGTCTTGACGAAGAGAAACCGCAGAGCAGCACAACGGCTCTGGATAGTTCCAGGCGATAACTTCCGATCCCGAAACAGGTGCACTTGGTACTCGCGAATATGGCTGGGACCAAGACGCTCTGGCGAGCGGTGGAAGTGCTTCGAAAACTCCTCCACCGCGTGGATGTAGCAACGGACAGTGCTTGGGGAATAGTTGCGACGCTGGAGTTCATCCAGCATCAACTGCCGAAGATGGGTCACAGTAAACCTCCTTGTGACCCAAGCCTTACACCGTCACCAATGCCCGGGGACAACCCATGCCTCAGCGTCCGTCGCGCCAGCGACTTATTTCAAACGCCGTAGGGTCCTGGAATGAAATTATGACAATGGAGCGCCTTCTTCAGATGACTGGCACCTCCTACCGTTTGCCTGTACCCGAAAAAATCATGTTCCCGGGCACTGGTGCCGACCCGAATCGGTAGTAACTGATCAACGTCATTGCTTCCAGAACGCTGCGCAGGTTCGCCTTTGGACTGCGTTTTGCATGCGAGATCTGCGCTCGATCCGAACGCCTAGTGAGCGAACTCTGTCGGGCAGAGGCAGGACGGGCGGCGACCTTCCCGATCTCGTTCCGACTGAGTTTCCCTCGACTTTACCGGCACACTGTTCACACACCGGCAAACGCACGAATCGCGAAACACGCGTTGATACGGTCCGGGCTGGCTGATGCCGGATCAGTAATCCCGAGGCCGGACCGCCGGGGACCGCCAATATAGAATCAGGCACTTACCCTTAGAATAAGCCCGCACGGAAGCACCCAACCTGGTCGCCTAAGGTACTGATTTGACACAAATGGGCATGCGCGGCATGGCACAGTTTACGGCACATCTGATCTAAGGCTATGTTGACTGCCTTTTTGCAAACGATTTCCACGCATGCGACTCAGACATGAAGCGGAGGCACAGTCGATCGATGATGATCTGCGAGCGCTCGATAGTTACCACGTGCAGTCTCATGTTCAGACCGGCGCAAAGATGATCCCGGGTTGGCAACCAAGCGAGTGACAACCTTAATCGCTCTCAAAGGTGGAGATTCGCGCGTACCTTACCAGTTACAGTATCTGTGTCGGCCACAATCTGCCTCCGCCCATTGAACCCTGTTGGTTCTTGAGGATCTGACAGCCACAGAATCGACTACGATCATCATCTGAATCTCTTCTGGCATGCTATAGGACTCTGAAAGAATTGAATTTGTCAGGAAATCCCCGGGATGAGCACCTGGGTTTGCACCAGATCATAACGTTTGTTTAAGCCTATTGAGATTGAGCGAAGATAAATGGTTTTGATTGAAGTGCTTACCGTAATGAGGCTGACCCCTGTTGATCCTTGTGGTTTCTGGGTGCTTTGACAGTTACAAATTCGACTACACCTGTGTCTCATTTTGTGGAGTCAGTCCAATCAACCCTCACCGGCGATGAAAACTACTTCTGCTCCGTGTTGTTGACAATCAACGGAACGCTGAAGAAAGTAATATCAGCGCGCGTACCCACGCTCTTCGATACACCTGCGCTCCAGACGGCGCTATCGTTGAACCAGGCCTCGGCTACCTTCTTGTTTTGCCAAAGATAAATTCCGCCGTAACCCAAGTCGTCGGAAATGATGAAGTACTTTCGGACGAGTCCAGACAGATTGTCGTAGGTCGGCACGGCCTTCCTCATCGCTGCTTCAATTTCCGCGCGGTTCCGGCCAGCGACCGCCGGGAGAAGAACTACAGTCGCAACCGGACTGGATGCCAATGTGTCTCCGGTAGTGTCTCCGGTTGCGGCAACAACTGTAGTGCCATGCAGCAACTGGTTGTCGACTTGCATCGGAACCCTGAAATAGGTAATCTCGGCACTCTGGCCGTTACGCTTTGAGACACCGTCGTGCCAGACAGAACTCTCCGTAAACCAGGATTCCGCTGCCTTGCGGCTTTCCCATAAATAGATGCCGCCAAAGCTCTGGCCGTCGTCGGAGATCGTGAAATACTTTCTGATCAGCCCCGGTGCTTGCTGGTAGGTAGGAACCGATTTCTTCATGCCCGCTTCGATCTGGCCACGGATCGCTCCCAGCGCCGGGACGCGGACCACGGTGACAACCGGGCCGGCGGCATCGGCTTCGGCTACAATCTGCTGTCCCCGGGTGGGAAGCATCCCGATCGCTGCGAGAGACAGCGAGACCAGGGCCAATCGCGGCCACAGCCACAAACAAGAGAAAGACGTTTTCTTCATGAGTGTTCCTCATCGAGTCAGTCCTGAGCGTTCAACAAAGTAGCAGCAGCGGATGTAAATCGCCCGAAAAGCCGCCGCATGCAGAGGATCAGATAGACAGCGAGTACTACCTCAACCAGAACCGAACCAACCGGCGCCACAATCGAAACAGACCACGCGTTATTGGCCAGGCGGCCCGCGGTCATCGCGGTATCCGACGCTACAGAGGCGATGAATGCAAGAGTGGCCACCGCGGACACCGCTGCCCTGCGCCGAAGCATCTTGCAGCAAGGCGGATCGAATCCGCCGAGAGGGGGCAGCATACGTGAATAGAACAATCCGGCGAATCCGAGCAGCAGCGCGGCCAGGAAGGCGTATCGATCAATGGGAACGATGACCGTCATGATCGCCGCGTAATGCGATCCGATCACCCAATGCGTGGCACGGTACCAGGCGATCCGGTATTTCATCGTCCCAAAGATGCAAAGTACGGAAAGGAAAATCGCGAAGCCTGCTGCCTTGGCCTGCCTGCCCAACGAGGCTGCCGCATACTGTCCGGCAATCTCCCACGGCGAACCGAAACGTCCGATGGCGGCACGCTCGACATCGCGGTTCTGATGGACTAAATCGGTGTGGGAAGCAGCCGACGCGATCGATTCGTGAAGATGATCCGCCACTTCGTCGCAGACGCGGCGCGACAACATGGGATCGAACGACAACGCGCGCGAGAGCGAGTCGAGATACTCGGCGACAGGGTTCTCATGACGCATTACGCATCTCCTTCGAGCATCGACCCGATAGCAGAGGAGAAACGCGCCCAGAGGTCGCGGCGTTTGCGAAGAGTTTTGACGCCAAGCCGGGTGAGGGAGTAGATGCGTCGACGGCGTCCAGAGTCAGCAGTCTCCCACTTGCTGGCTAGGAGGCCCAATCCTTCGAGGCGATGGAGAGCCGGATAAATTGTGCCTTCCGGCAAATCGAACGTTCCGTCGCTGCGAAGGCGGATCGCCTCGATAATCGCGTAGCCGTGTGCGGGCCCGGCCTCCAGCACTGACAGCAAAACCGCATCCAGGTGCCCTTTGAGCATCTCACTTTCCATGAGCAAATGTTATAGCCTAGTATTGCTAGGGGTCAAGAGAAAACACCGCAAACACGCAAAAGGCGATCCACAGCGAGGGCGGGCCTGTTTCTTCCCGAGGCCCGGGCCGCCGGAGGCTTGCCCTTGAATCCGGACTGATCTGTTGATTGCAAACTGCCGATAGAGGAGCCGCGGGCGGAGCTAACCAGTGGTATATTGCGTCATAGCCGGATAGGCATAGTGAAAGTTTTATTCAAATTGGAGAGTTGCTGTGCTGACGCCAGTGGTCTTTAACAAGCTTCAAGCTGAAAAGGATGAGTTGAATTGGCTGCTGACCTCTGGGGCACTGGGCCGATCCAGCAACCTCGTCCGGATGCTCACTTTTGTCTGCGAGAAGCACTTCCAGAATCAGGATGATCAGGTCACGGAATACTTAATCGCCACCGAAGCACTCGGGAGGCGCGAAAATTTCGACCCGCAGACCGATACCATTGTCCGCGTAACTGCCCATTCCCTTCGCAAGCGGCTACAGGAGATTTACGAGACCGACGGGGCGAATCGGCCGGTCCATATTCTGATCCCGCTAGGCAATTATGTGCCGTCCTTCGTCCATACAGGAGCGGGCCGCACCTTGGACGTGCGTGACACACCAGAGTCAGCCTCTTCATGGTCGAAACAGGCTCTTCATTACGCCCATTTGGCTGCCGTCAAGCTTCTGCCAAAGCTACTTTCACAATGGCTTGTGGCCGCCGCATTCATTGCGGCGGCCTCCCTGTTGTGCGGCTTCTTCCTCTTCGCGCACCGGAAAACAGCGAAGGTGGTCGTGGCTTCGACCCCAGATCTGCCGGCGGCACTGCCGCCAGCGACCAACACAATCCGTGCCCTCATGGGAACCGGCCGCAAAGCATATGTCGATCACTCGGGATTTACCTGGACGCCGGGCAAATACTGCTCTACCGGCGACAGCGTCACAGTGGCGGCCCAGAAAATCCTCGGGACTGAGGATCCCTACCTCTATTTGGGTGGTATTCGTGGAATCGCCTACTGCACCTTCCCCGTCAAACCGGGCGAATACGAGCTTCATTTCCACTTCGCAGAGACCTCCGATCTCCAACCTGCGACGAGAGTCGCTCTCCTCTCCATTAATGCGGGGACTGATATCCACTTCGATGTCGTCGACAATGCAGGCGGAGATGGCATTGCGACATCCTTCGTTCAAACAGGAATTCATCCCGAGAACGACGGCATGATCCATCTGGTATACACCAGCGAAACTTCTTTGCTGAACGCGGTCGAGATTCTGCCTGCGGATTCTGAACTTCTGTTGCCGGTTCGAATCGCTGCTAGTCCCAATTCAATCAAAGACTCCTCCAATCAGCTTTGGATCTCCGATCGATACTACATAGGCGGTCGAAGAGGTCAGGTTCCCCCTTCACCAGAGACCGCGAATCGCGGCATCTACAGTTACGATCGAATTGGGAGCTTTCGCTACGAAATTCCTGTTGTTTCACCGGGCAAATATCGAGTCACGTTGTTTTTCTTTGAACCATGGTTCGGCAAGAAAGATTTGGTGAGCGGGGGACCCGGAAGCAGGATATTCGATGTTTCTTGCAACGGGAGCTTGATTTTGAAGAATTTCGACATCATGGCAGAGGGCGGGACCAAACCCGTCGCAAAGAAGTTTGACAATATTCAGCCGACTGCGCAAGGTAGGATCGTGCTCTCGTTCATGCCAGTGGTCAATTACCCGGAGGTCAATGCAATTGAAGTCGTTGCTGAGTCTCGTGCTTACAGAGCGAAGACCCGAAACTGATCTGGTCATTCATCCTGTTAATGGTCATCTCCGCAGTCTCACAGGCGAGATCGCCAAGCCGCGCAGTTTTTTATCTAATTCGTAGTTGAAAAACTATCGGAACGCTGACGGCACTCTTCGCGCAATCGAATGCCCAAAGTCGGCAAGCAGTCCAGTTCTTTCCTCGCTGCTCCAATCCTCCTTTCCGACATCTGCGTTTGCCCTTTCCCATACCCTGGCAAAGGCCATCCATTGGGCTTAGCCCCACTATCAATCTCAGCTTGACGGTAGCTGCGAGGCTCTATTGAAATCGCTAACTCTTTTGTAACAGAACATTTGTCGGAACTTTAACATAGTTAACAGCGCGTAAGATCCGCCTGTAGACCGTCGCAGAGCTCATGTTCTCAGTATTTTCAGGATGCAATTGGTCTTAACGTTGCCCTCGTCATTTTTCACTTCTGATTTACATGACAAATTCGAAATGAGCCTCTATGTTTCCTGTCGGTGATCCAAGTCTCAAATTCTCAATACTCAGAATCGCAGTGAATGGCCGTGACCTGAGCAGCGGAATGCACGTGAGGACGTTGGGTACAGAGACATTCAGAAAGCGGAAGCACTCTGGAGGCAATATGAACACACGCAATTTGGCAAGATACTCGCGGCTATGCGCGAGCGCCCGAATCGTCGCGGCGCTCGTCTTCATTCTCGCCGGCAGCATCATCGCGTTTGGACAGCAGACTACCGGGTCCATCGTCGGTACGGTGAAGGATCAACAGGGAGCAGTGGTAAACACTGCGACCGTGAAGGCAACCAACCTTGATACAGGATTCTCCCGGTCGGCGCCGGCAAACGGCTATGGGGAGTACCGTATCGATTACCTTCCCGTGGGCAGGTACACGGTCGAGGCCGGGGCGGGCGGCTTTGAACATTTTGTGCAACAGAATATCGCCCTCGACGTGGACCAGACGCTGACGGTGGATATCACACTGGCCGTGGGCGCGCAGTCTCAGACCGTCACGGTCACTGAGGCTCCCCCGGTGGTCGATACGTCAGACGCGGTATTGGGCAGGACCATTGAGCCGGACGAGATCGTCGGCCTGCCTCTGGTCAATCGCAATATCTACTCCGAACTTTCCCTTACGCCGGGCGTAACGGCCAATAACAACAGCCCCGCCGCGAACCCCGCCGGCACCCCCACTTTTACCGTTGGACTTGCGTCCGAGGATGTCCAGGTTAACGGTTCGCTCGACTCCGGCAACGGAACCGTCGCATTTTATCTAGATGGCGGCAACAACATTACCGGTATGCGCAACTACGGCAACCCGGCGCCCAACCCCGACGCAGTCGAAGAGTTCCGCGTCGAGACCAACGCATTCGCGGCGCAATACGGCGAATTCTCCGGCGCCGTGGTCTCGGTTCTCACAAAGTCGGGAAGCAACAAATTCCATGGCGCATTGTTCGAGTTCAACCGCAACACTGATTTCAACGCTTATCCCTGGAATCCGTCCAACAACCCCTTTACCGGGAAACCTCTGATCCCCCCGTACCATCGCAACAACTTTGGCGGAACCTTTGGCGGCCCCGTCAAGAAAGATAAGGCCTTCTTCTTCTTCAGCTATGCCGGTCTGCGCGAGGTGCAAGGAGCACCGGTCTCAGGCGGTGTGGTGCCCACGGCTGCCGAGCGTGTGGGCGACTTTACCGCGGACACGACCCTCACCACCCTTGTTTACATGCCGGGCACCAACAAAACGGTTCTCGCGAATGGAACAAACGCCGGCCCCGGTTGCCAAACCATATCCTCTGCTACCGCCGGGTATTGCGTCCCGTCTAGCCTTCTGGACTCAACCGCTGCAAATTTCTTGAACGTAAACAACAAAATCGGTGTTTCCATTCCGTTGCCCACCGGCGCCCAGGTCACAAAAACTGGGGGCGGGAATTACCTCACCACGTACGTCACTCCGTCAGCCTCAGACGAATACCTGGGAAAGTTTGACGAGAACCTCGGCAGCAAGGACCATGTGGGAGTGACCTACTTCTATATCAATACCGCGTCAACTCCCAGCGGAGGCGGCAACGTCAATTGGACCGGAGATCAGTCCCGCTCAAGACAGACGAATGCCAACATCAGCGACGTTCACACCTTCAGCCCCAACACGGCCAATCAGGCCTGGCTAACCTTCACGCGGTCGCTGGGCGGACGCGTTCTCATCCCTGTGACCGGCCCAGGCAACCAAACCCTCGCCAGTTTCGGCTCGAACTTCCAAATCCAGGGACCATCCGGACTGCCCTTTCTAAACGGTGCCGGCTTCAGCACGGGAAACCCGAACGCCGGCCCGGTCACAGGCTCCGACAACTATGAGTTACGCGACTTAGTCAGCATGAACAAGGGCAAACACGACCTTTCCATTGGCGGTGAGTTCGCTCTCGACAAGACAATGTTCGAGGCCAATCTGAATAATTATGGCGACGTCGGCTTCTCGACCTCCGCGCCCACCAGCACGGGTGTTGCGATTGCGGACTTTATCACCGGCCAAATCAACTCATTTGAGCAGGACACGACTTATACCACCCATCTGAGCACGTGGCACTACGCAGTGTTTGCGCAGGATAATTACCGCATCACGCCCCGTTTCACGGTCAACCTTGGACTCCGGTGGGACATCGATACGCCTCCCGTCGATTCCCATAATCGGACAGCGTCGTTTGTTCCCAACCAGCAATCCACTGTCACTCCAACCGCGCCGCTAGGCGACGTGTTCCCAGGGGACAAAGGCGTCGGTCGCGGCATCATCAGCACGCAGTTCAGCCACATTTCGCCGCGTCTTGGATTCGCATGGGATCCGTTTGGGGACGGCAAGACCTCGGTTCGCGCCGCAGCAGGCATCTTCTACGGCAATCCCGCTGGCAATGAGTGGAACCAGCCCGGCAACGCCATGCCGTTCTCCATTCGCAACGGCTTTGGAAACGAAACATCCATGACCAACATTTACAATGTTGGTTTCCCAAGCACCGCTCCCGGTGGCGGCATCTTCCCGTACACCTATACGCCGTCGGCTCCGAAATTCTACCCGAGCCAAAGCATTGAAGCCATCGGCCTGAATTTCAAGGATTCGTCGGTCTACCAGTTCAACCTCAGCGTGCAGCAGCAATTGCCCGCCAGGATAACCTTGACGACCGCTTATGTAGGAACCCTTGGCCGCCACCTGTCAACCTTCGTCGACGCCAACTACGCGCCTTACGCAACTGTCAACTCTTCCGGCGGCACGTTAGTCGGCGCTCTCAGCACTTCAGCGGCAAGCACCGAGCAACGCCGTCAATTCGATGCCGGTATCAACCTTACGCCTGGCACCCTGAGCGGGATTACCTACCTGATCTCAGACCAGACCTCTAACTATAACGGGCTTCAAGTCTCGGCGACCAAGACGATGTCACGCGGCTTCACAGTCGGCGGTTTTTATGTCTGGAGCCGCGCGCTGGAAAGCTCAAACCCTGTGGAGAATGGCGGGGCTTCCGCGCAGGATTGGGGCTACTTTGGCCATCCCTTCACGCCCTCCAACAACGCCATGGGCGCGATTGGCGGCGGCCTTCGGGAAGAATATGGCCTTCAGCCTGTCAACCATGACGGCAATGCGGCAATCAACGGCATCTGGAACATCGACTACGTCCACGGATCGAACAAGTTCGTCAGGGAAGTGGCCAACGGCTGGTCGATCACTTCGGTCGCCTATCTTGCCAGCGGCGCGCCCTTCACAGTGAGCACGGGATCCAACAAGAACTTTGACAGTGCGGGCGCTAGCCGCCCCGACTACGTTCCTGGTGGGCCCAGCCCCAAGCTCAGCCCACACCGCTGCCGTGTATGCGCTGCTTCTGCTAATGGCGTAACGACGGCATGGTTCAACAACAAGGCGTTCATGGCCAACGGGCCTGGTGTTGCCGGGGGCATCGGCCCCGGCGGCGCAGATGGCAACGTGGGACCATTCTCCCTGATCGGACCGGGCTTTAAGGATTTGGATGCGGGCCTGTTCCGTAACGTTAACTTCGAGCGAGGAATGACGTTCCAGTTCCGCGCCGAAGTGACCAACGTCATGAACTGGGTGAGTCTCAACAACCCGTCCTCCGGGAACATCACGTCGGGCTCTCAGGGCACCATCACCTCAGCCGCCGGAACCCAGCGCATCATTCAGCTGGGCGCACGGTTGACCTTCTAATCCTGCTGTATCACTCGCACTCTTGCGCCTGCTCCTCGTGGGCAGGCGCACCTTCCTTAGGTTCTATTGCGACAATGTCAAAAAAATGAGAAACGGGAAGCGATATGGTTCGACCGACAAGAAGAGAATTCTGTTCCATGGCGGCTGCGCTTGGGGCATCTGCGCTGAACGCACCAAATAGGCTCCTCGCGCAAACTGCAGTTCTTCAGATTTCGCTGGCCATCGACCCAGGTACCCGCCTTGCCAAAGTCCCAGCGGACTTTATGGGCCTGAGCTATGAGAGCGGGCAACTTGCCTATCCGGATTTCTTTTCACCCCAAAACACGGCCCTGGTCCAGATGTTCCGTATGCTGAGCCCGGAGGGCGTGCTGCGACTCGGCGGCAATCTGAGCGAGTTCACAGTTTGGTCCGAGACGGAACCATCAATCCCACCGGAGGCGGGTGGACTCGTGGGACCCGATCCGGGTCATCGCGAGCCTCGAACGTTCAGCATCACACCGCGCTCCATTCGCAATCTAAAGGACTTTCTGGCAGCGACCGGCTGGCGCTGCATCTATGGCCTGAACCTTGGAGGAGGAACGCTGGAGCAGGCCCTCGCCGAGGGCAGCTTTGTGGCTAAGACACTGGGGAGCCAATTGATGTTCGTGCAGTTCGGCAACGAGCCCGATCTCTTCCGGCATCACGATCAAGAGAACAAGCCCTGGACCTTCGACGAGTATCTTGCCAAGTGGAATTCATTCAGGGCGGCGTTTCATGAGAAGCTGCCTGAGGTTGCCGTGGCAGGACCAGACACTGCCTTCAACCAGATGTGGGTGAAGCGGTTTTTGCATGACGTTCCGAACAAGGTTGTGATGGCGACGAGCCACTACTACCCTGAGGGGCCGCCTGCCGATCCAAACATGACTATCGATCTGCTTCTGCATCCCGGGGCCCGCTTCGATAGCTCCTGCCGGGAGGCAATCGAATCCGCCAAGACTGCCAGTTTGCCGTTCCGCATGACGGAAGGAAACTCCTGTTATAACGCTGGAAAACAGGGAGTCAGCGATACGTTTGCGTCCGCGCTCTGGGCCGCCGACTACTGCCTGCAAATGGCGTCTTTGGGTTGCGTGGGAGTCAATCTCCACGGGGGGGCGAACGGCTACTATTCGCCCATCGTGGGCTCCATCGAGAGCGGCTTTACTACTCGGCCGGAGTATTACGGCCTCATGCTGGCGCAACAGTTTGCGGGGCGTTCCTTGCATGGGACTACGCTGGATGCGCATGGGGCGAATGTTACAGCTTATGCAGCGGCTGCAGAAGGTGCGACAATCATATTGGCCGTGCTAAACAAGGATAGCCGCGATTTGGAGATGATGATCGCTGAGCCTCGCGCCGGATTCAAGCGGGCCACGGTCGGAAGTCTTGAAGCCTCGGCCATCGATGCCAAGGGAGGGGTCACGTTGAATGGACACGCAGTAACGAGCGCTGAACAATTTCAAGCTGTGCTCGGCGAGCGGCTCAACCTTAATAGCGGCAAGTTGAGCGTTCGCGTTCCTGCGTACTCCGCAGCGCTGCTTCGGCTGGTGTAGGACGCACATTACATCTCGAAGCCGTGCCTCGCCAAGATAGGCGGCCAGCTGTCAAATCAAATAGACGGCATGCGCGTCAGACCTTGCCTCATTCAGGGTAAGGCTTGGATCATGTTGCGCTTGCTGACGCTTTCTGTGGGTGCGCCACGCCAAAACTTCGAACTGCCGCTGAATAAGGTAGTCGACGCAACCGCGCTGTGAGGTGGTCTGGTTGCGAAGATTTAATCATACCACGGTTTATTATGGCGCATCTGGTGACGTTGGCCGCCAGGCTCCTGCGATGCCGGCGCGATTTTCTCCTGAAGAACTTGGCCTTGTGGCAGCAACTCGCCATCTTGTCACTGGGGCATTCACAACCCTGCAAGGACGGCGGCGAATCGCCCGGCCTTTCTTCCGCTAACGCTAGCTTTTCGAGGCCCATGTTGTTTTGGCCTCGGAGTCTGCCTCAGGGCGATACAATTCCATCAAACCCCTCCTCAAAAAGGAGATTCCGGCTTATGGCGTTCAGGAGATCGGGTCCCGCGGAATCCAGCCCTTTCGAGCCGCGCCTATGAAGACGGTGGTCCCCCTGTTCGCGATGCTTTCTCTGTGTGCTCCGGGCGCGTGGGCGGCGGTGCCCGGCCCGCTCACCACATTGCACGCTATCCACTCATTGACCAATGCCGAGGCCGCCCAGAGCCTTCCTGTGGCCTTCGAAGCCACGGTGACCTACTTCCGGGAGTATGAAAACACGCTGTTCGTGCAAAATGATGGCGTTGCCATCTTTGTGTTGGCTACGACAAACTCCCAACTGGTTCCGGGCGATCTTGTCCTCGTCCGAGGGACGACAAAGCCAAGCTTCCGTCCGATTGTAGTGAGCAATGACATCACGCTGCTCAACCATGGCACGTTACCCCAACCCATCCCAGCAACATTCGATGAGTTGATCCGAGCCCAGTTCGACTGCATGCTCGTCAGCGTGCACGCCGTAGTGCGCTCCGCCGATCTGGAACTGAGTTCGAGCGCCAAGGTGCGCAACATTGCGCTCAGGATGCTCACCAGCGGCGGATATATTGATGTGACTTTGAATAGCGACGATGCCAGCGTGCTCAACAATCTGCTGGATGCGGAGGTGGAAATCACCGGAGTTGCTTCGGGAAGATTCGACGGCAAGATGCAGATAACGGGGCTATTGCTCCACGTCTCCAAAGTCTCTGACATGAGAATTCTGAATCGTGCCAGTGCCAGCCCCTGGTCGCTCCCCGTCACCCGCATGGACGAGATTCTCAACGCGTATCATGAGCAGACTCTCAGCCAAAGAATCCGGGTCCAGGGGACCATCACCTACTATGAGCCGGGATCGGCGATTGTGTTGCAGAACGGCAGCAAGAGTCTCTGGATCAGCACCAAAACATACGCCCCCCTGCGTGTGGGCAACCTCGCAGACGCAACTGGTTTTCCCGGTGTGAATGACGGCTTTTTAATGCTCTCGGTCGGCGAAATCCAGGATAACCAGATCCAGGCTCCCATCACGCCTCAACCTGTGACCGTGCGACAGCTTACATCCAGCGGACGAGTATTCGACTTGGTCTCCATTGAGGGGGACGTTGTGACGGCGTTCCGGGGAGCTTCGCAGGACGAATACGCGCTGGTCTCAAATGGATTCATCTTTTCTGCCGTTTACCACCACCCGAACCCCGCGGACACTCCGTCGCTCGCGCCCATGAAGCAAATTCCCGTAGGCTCGAAAGTTCGTGTGACCGGCATATGTATCCTGGATAAGTCCAACCCATTCGGCCGCGAGGTACCGTTCAACATCCTCATGCGCTCTTCAGACGACATTACGGCGGTCGCCGGGCCCCCATGGCTCAGCGTTCGCAATCTGATCATCGTCATCGGCCTGCTGCTGGTTTTGGTAATCGCTGGGGGCGCCAGGAGCTGGGCCCGGGAACGCAAATCCCGCCGGCAAATCGGGTCACTGGCGTACGTGGAACAACGGCGCGGCAAGATTCTGGAAGACATCAACTGCTCGCGGCCGCTGGCCGGAATTCTGGAGCGGGTCACGGAGCTGGTTTCTGTCAGGCTCAACGGCGCGCCCAGCTGGTGTCGGGTTGTGGATGGCGCCACGCTCGGCAACCGCCCCATGCGCCTCGACACCGCGGCTTTGCGCATCGTCGAGCATTCCATCGCTGCCCGTTCCGGCCCCGCGCTCGGCGCCATTTATGCCGCGTTCGACGCCCGTACCAAACCCAACCCCATGGAGACGAAGGCATTGGCGACGGCGGCGGAGCTGGCCAGCCTGGCGATCGAAACTTCGCGCCTCTACTCCGATCTCGTGCACCGCTCGGAGTTCGACCTCCTGACGGACGTGCAAAACCGCTTCGCCATGGAAAAGACTCTGGATGCGATGATTCATGCCGCCCGGCAGACTGCCGGAGTCTTCGGCCTGATTTACATCGACCTCGACAAATTCAAGCAGGTGAACGACGTGTATGGCCACCTGGTCGGAGACCTCTATCTGCAGGAGGTGGCACAGCGCATGAAGCGGCAACTGCGCCCCGGCGACGTGCTGGCACGGCTGGGCGGTGACGAGTTCGCGCTGCTGGTTTCAGAGGTGAGGAACCGGGTTGCAGTGGAAGAGATCACGGCACGGCTGGAAGGTTGCTTCCATGAGCCGTTTATCGGAGATGGATGTATTCTGAACGGCTCGGCCAGCTTCGGCATCGCGCTTTATCCTGAAGACGCCGACTCCGCCGACAGCCTGCTCCGCTCTGCCGACGCTGCAATGTATGTTGCAAAAGGCAACAAGAAAACAATTGCGCATTTAGAGGACTTGCCGCAACCGAAGTCGGAACTAGGCAAACAGCCCTGAGAGAATAGTAGTGTGAGACATGATTTTGCGGACCAACTCATTCTTGTGGATCGCTTGTCCTTCGACAGACACAAAATCGACTACATCTCACTGAATGCTGATCAGCTCCGTGCGGAAAAATCACCGCTTGGTTTTGTGCGGATTTCGGGGGCATATATGGACCCGCCTCGTATGCAAGAGCTTTCTTCGATGGGCAACGGGAAAGAGACGCGTACATATATCCGGCCTGTTGATGAGTAGAGGGGAACTCCACTCTGGCCATAATGG
>Ga0187867_10000387_pt1 | contig 39381 bp, 41 predicted proteins | sample June2016WEW_13_1_FD_132976 | JGI IMG/M metagenome (GOLD analysis project Ga0187867, IMG submission 132976) | Peatland microbial communities from SPRUCE experiment site at the Marcell Experimental Forest, Minnesota, USA - June2016WEW_13_10 | ecosystem: Environmental > Terrestrial > Soil >... | reverse complement strand
GCGCCGGGCATTATCTGTGCTTCTTCGGCATGCACGTCCTCACACCCACCGTGATGGACTTCCTCGCGCCGGGCGTCAGCCTCTCCGCCGCTCTCGCCGAACTCGCCCGCCGCGAGCAATACCTGGCGCTCGAGCGCGCCAACCGGCGTTACGATATCGGCGTGCGCTATGGCCTGCTCATGGCGCAACTGGCGCTGGCCCTCAGCGGACGCGATCGCGACGACGTGCTATCCCAGTTAGTCGAGTTGCTGGCCCTGCGATGAGCGAACTCACCGGAATAATCGCCGCGGCCGATCCCGCGGTCCGCAATCGCTCGCTGGACGCGTTCTGCCGCTCCGCCTCGCTCGCCGATTTAGAAAACGAATCCGGCGCCCTCGACCGCTTCCGCCGTGCCAGCGACAATCTGTATGAACGGGTCCGCGCGCTTTTCTTCCTCTACGCCATCCACCGCTTCCACCTGCCCTTCAAGCCCGGCGTCCGCGCCCCAGGCCGGATACCATTCAACGGCTACGATCGCCTCCTGAAACGCCGCTTCGAAGAAGCCATAGAGATCTTCCTCGCGGCCCAATCCGCAAACGGCCCCAGCGCGGCCATCTCCAGCGCCCTCGCGGCGGCCTATCATGGCTTGGCCTTCCAGACCCTCGCCGGACAAGTGCGCCGCAGCGTGCGCACCGTGCGCGGCAATCAGTGGATGTTCCGCACCGGCCACCCCGCCGATTATCCACTGCGCCTCCGCCCCGAGCTTCTCCGCCAAACCGGCGGACTGTTCCCCATCCTCCGCGAAACCACCCCCGTCCGTATGGACCTCACCCATAGCGGCTGGAGCGACATCTTCTTTCTCGGCATGGATTTCCCCGAGGGCGCCCGCGTGCTCAACGTTTCCATCGACCTCAGCGTACGGGGCGGCGGCTCACCCAAGCCGCCGGTGGAAGCCTGGCTCCGCGTCATCGACGAACCTGTGCTGCGCCTCGCCAGCGTCGATCTCGGAGCCGCCGCCGAAATCTCCACGCTCGCTGAAGTCTTCGATTTCGCGCGCGATTATCTCGGCCTGCTCAAGGCCGCGGTCATTGCTTCGGGCCTGGTGCCGCCCGGCATGGAAGGCGCGGACCAGCCGCTGGCCGATGTCCTGGCTGTGCTCACCGGCCGGCCCGGCCACGGTATCGAAATCGTCAGCCGGGTGAACGATATCCCCAAAGGCTCGCGCCTGGCCGTCTCCACCAATCTGCTCGCCTCCTTGATTTCGGTCTGCATGCGCGCCACCCGGCAAACCCACGGGCTCACCGGCCCCTTGACCGAAACCGACCGACGCCTGGTGGCCGCGCGCGCCATTCTCGGCGAATGGTTGGGCGGCTCCGGCGGCGGCTGGCAGGATTCCGGCGGATTGTGGCCCGCCATCAAGCTGATCGAGGGTGTCCAGGCCGCGGAGGGCGATGCGGAATTCGGCATCAGCCGCGGCTGCCTGCTGCCCCGCCATCGCATCCTCGGCGCCGATGAAGTCTCCGCCGAAACGCGCCGCCGTCTGCAAGCCAGCCTCGTGCTGGTCCACGGCGGTATGGCCCAGGATGTCGGACCCATTCTCGAAATGGTCACCGAGAAGTATCTGCTGCGCTCGGAAGCCGAATGGCAAGGCCGCCGGCAGGCTATCCGGACGCTCGACGAAATCCTGGCGCACCTGCGCGGGGGCGATGTGGCGGCCATCGCGGCGGCTACCCAACGCAACTTCGAAGGTCCCATTCAGACCATCATTCCGTGGGCATCCAACCTCTACACCGAGACGCTGATTCGCCGCGCGCAAGAAGACATGGGCGCGGGTTTCCAGGGTTTCTGGATGCTCGGCGGCATGTCCGGCGGCGGCATGGGTTTTATCTTCGACCCCACCGTGAAGCCGCGCGCCGAAGAGCGCTTGGAAGCCATCATGCGCGAAGCCAAGCACCGCCTGGAGCGCGCCGTGCCGTTCGCCATGGAACCGGTAGTCTACGACTTTGCCATCAACGAGCGCGGCACCTATGCCGATCTCCTGCCTGGTCCCGCCGCCCTGATGCCGCCCGGCTACTATACGCTCGCCGTGCCCGCCCTGCTGCGCACCGGGACGCGGCTGCTTTCCGCTGCCCGCCGCGCCGAGTTGGATCGCTTCGCCGCCGCCTGCCGCACCGCCCCCGAGCTATCCGGCATGGTGCAGAACCTATTCGATCACATGCTGCCGCGCGCGCCGCAGGCCGCTGCCGATCCCTCGCAAAGCCTTGAATCGCTGCTCGATCGCCACGGGTTCGATCGCGCACAGCACGAGCAGATCCAGGCGGATCTGCGCGGCGGCCGTTTCGGTCTGGCGCAGAATCGGCTCCCCACCACCAGCCGCATCGAAGACATCGCGCCAGACGACATAACGGATGCCACCGCCGGCTTGCCCACTCGGTATCGTGAAACCGGCATGCAGGCGCTGGCCGGCGGTATGGTGGCCGTGGTCACGCTCGCGGGCGGCGCCGGGAGCCGCTGGACCAAAGGCGCAGGAGTGGTGAAAGCGCTGCACCCGTTCGCGAAGCTGGCCGGCCGCCATCGCAACTTCATCGAAGCGCACCTGGCGAAAAGCCGGCGCACCAGCCGGATCGCCGGCACGCCCCTGCCGCACGTCATCACCACCAGCTACCTAACTCACGATGCCATCGCCGATCAGGTTACTGAGGCGCGACTGTCTGGGAGCGGTCTTCTCTACCCCGGCCCCCTGCTGCTTTCCCCTGGCCGCAACATCGGCCTGCGTCTCATCCCCATGGTGCGCGACCTGCGCTTCGCCTGGGAAGAGATGCCGCAGCAGCTTCTCGACGAGCAAGCCCAAAAAGTCCGGGAGAGCCTGCACTCCAGCCTGATCGCTTGGGCTCTGCATGCCGGCGAGGCCGGCAATTACACCGATAACCTGCCCATGCAGTGCCTGCATCCTGTCGGCCACTGGTACGAGTTGCCTAACCTGTTCCGCAACGGCGTGCTCGCGCGCTTGCTGGAGGAGCGCCCGCGCCTGCGCTATCTCATGCTGCACAATATCGATACGCTGGGCGCGGACCTCGCCCCGGAGTTGCTCGGCCTGCACATCGAATCCGGCGCAGCTCTCACCACCGAGGTGATCGCCCGCCAGATCGACGACCGCGGCGGCGGCCTGGCCCGGGTGGACGGCCGCGTGCGCCTGGTGGAGGGCCTGGCGTTGCCGGACGAGCGCATCGAATTTCAGCTTTCCTACTACAATTCGGCCACTTATTGGATCGACCTCGATCGCCTGCTGACGGTCTTCTCATTGACCCGCGCGGATCTTGCCAATCAGGATAGGGTGGCGCCCGCGGTCCGCGCCCTCGCCGCCCGCATGCCGTCCTACATCACCCTGAAGGACGTCAAGAAGCGCTGGGGCCAGGGCCAGGAGGATATCTTCCCCGTGGCCCAATTCGAGAAGCTGTGGGGCGATATGACCGCGTTGCCGGAACTCGACTGCCGCTTCGTCGCCGTCCCCCGCAATCGCGGACAGCAGCTCAAGGAACCGGCGCAACTCGACGGCTGGCTGCGCGACGGGTCGGCGGCGTATCTGGAGTCGCTGGGGGATTGGTAGGATCTTTGCCTGGAGGACGGGCAATTCCGCCGCAGCCGGCTATCCCGGCGCCGCTCCGCGCACCATATCCCACGCCCGCATCACGTGCGCGCGCGTGGTGCCCATGTTCCCGATGGCCAGATGCAGTGTGTATTTGCCGTGCAATACGGTGTGCGAGAGGAAGAACTCGCCGGAAGCGTTTACGGTTTCCAGCAGGCGGCGGTTCTCGTCGTCGCTGCCCTTAAAGCGGAAGCACACCACCGATAGGGGCACGGGCGCGGCCCGTTCAAAGCGCGGATCGGCGTCCACGGCGGCCGCCAATTCCTGCGCCCAGGCGATCTGGTTGCGGATCGTGTGCGCCAGCTTCTCGCGCCCGAAATAGCGCATCACGAACCAGAGCTTGAGCGCCCGGAACCGCCGTCCCAGCGGGACGCCGTAGTCCATGTAGTTAACGGCGCGACCGTCTTGCGCGGTCCGCAGATACTCCGGCACCAGCGAAAAGGCGCGCCGCAGAATGTCGGGCCGCCGCGTGTAGAACGCACTCAGGTCGAACGGCGTGAAGAACCACTTGTGCGGGTTCACCACCAGCGAATCCGCGCGCTCTGCGCCGTCCAGAATGTGGCGGAACTCCGGCACGATGGCAGCCGATCCGGCGTAGGCCGCGTCCACGTGCAGCCACAGCCCGTACCGTGCGGCCACATCGGCAATGGCAGGCACGGGATCGATGCTGGTGGTCGACGTGGTGCCCACCGTGGCCACCACACAGAACGGCCGCAAGCCCGCCGCGATATCGCCCTCCACCGCCGCCGCCAGCGCCGCGGAGCGCATGCGGAATTCCGCGTCCACGGGAATCTTGCGCACGTACTGCTGTCCGATGCCGATGGCGATGGCGCCCTTCTCAATGGACGAATGCGCCTCCTCGGAGCAATACAGCGTCAGCCCGCGAGCCGCCCCTAGCGTGCGCGCCTCCGGATCGGCCATTTCGCGCGCGGCCGCGATGGCGTGCATGCTGCTCGTCGAAGCCGTATCGTAGATGATGCCGAACATGCCATCGGCCAGCCCCATCCATTGGCGAAGCCAGTCCAGCACCACCTGTTCCAGTTCCGTTGCCGCCGGCGAAGTCTTCCACAACATCGCGTTCGCATTGAGCGACGCCGCCAGCAATTCCGCGATGATGCCCGGCCCTGGGGCGGTGTTCGCGAAGTAAGCCATGAATCCGGGATGGTTCCAGTGGGTGATGGCCGGCACGATCAGGCGGCGGAAATCCTCCAGCAGGCGCTCCATCGGCTCCCCCCGCTCCGGGCCGGAATCCGGCAGCGTATCCACAAGCTGGCCTGGCTCCATCTTCGGCAGTACCGGATAGCGCTCCGGATGCGAGAGATAATCGGCGATCCAATCGACGGACTCGTGGGCGAAGCGGCGAAACTCTTCCGGGGACATTTCCATATTGGATCATTATTCACGCCGGGGGCTCCGTCAGGGATGGACCTGGGTGCCGGCAGGTGTAGACTGACAGACGGGACGAGAGGTTCCAAATGAAACATTTGTTACTGTCAGCTATCGTTACTGTAACAGTCGCAAGCAGCGCCGTAGCGGGCAGCCCGACGGAGACTGTGATCTATAATTTCCAGGGTGGCAGCGATGGATCCTATCCCTATGCCGGTTTGGTTAAGGGCCCGCGGGGCGTTTTATACGGAACAACCACAGAGGGAGGCGGAGGATCATGCGCGGGAGGCTGTGGCACCGTCTTCCAACTGACGCCGTCATCGACCGCGGGCGGGGCCTGGGTCGAGACGGTGCTCTACCGCTTCACCGGCGGCAGTGACGGCGCCATGCCGTGGGCCGGCTTGATTCTCGACGACGCCGGCAATCTTTACGGCGCGACCACTTTTGGCGGCGAATCGTGCGGATGCGGCGTAGTCTTCAAGTTGGCAAGGCCGGCCACGGCGGGCAGCTCCTGGACTCAGTCCGTTTTGTATAGCTTCAAAGGCGTCCGCGCGGGGGACGGCAATGGGCCGCAGGCGGCTCCGGTTTTTGACCAGCACGGCAACCTGTATGGCACCACTTACGCCGGCGGCATCCCCTGTTCTGACTCGGCTCCCACGGGGTGCGGCACGATCTATCGACTGAGCCCGCCGGCGGCGGCCGGCGGGGCATGGACCGAGACCGTGCTCTACAGATTCGATCCCAGCTTCGCCGGAGGGCCGGCTGCCCCCCTGATCGCCGACAGCCAGGGTAATCTCTACGGCACGGCGGTGAACGACGGACCATATGGGGAGGGTACCGCCTACAAGCTGTCTCAGGTCAGCGCGGGCGACTGGGAGCGAACCGTACTCCACGCCTTCGGAGGGACCAGCACCGATGGCGGTTATGTCTCGGCGGGATTGACGCCGACGGGCGGCGCGCTTTATGGCGCAACGGAAGGCTACGGCGGCGAGGTGGGGGACGGCGGCACCGTGTTCCAACTGACGCCGCCGGCCTCGCCTGGCGGGGGTTGGACTGAAACCGTGCTCTATGTGTTCCCCGGAGATAACGGCGATACCAGGGGACCGTTCGGCAGCCTGGTGGTGGGTCCGACCGGCATCCTCTACGGGATGACTCCAAGCGGTGGCGGCGGGTCGTGCAAGGTGGGTGGCTGGCTCGGTTGTGGCACAGTGTTTCAACTGGCTCCGCCGGCGTCGCCGGGCGGGAGTTGGACTCACACCACGCTGCACCAGTTCGCCGGCGCCACTGCGGACGGGTCGATACCCTACGGCAGCCTGATCTTCGCCGCTGGAAGCGCGCTCTTCGGCACGACCTATGGCGGCGGCAGCGGGACGTGTTCGCAGCCGAGCCCCGCGGGATGCGGGACTGTTTTTATGCTTACGCCGTAGGAAGTGGCGCTGGCTCCATCAAGTACAATGGGACGCGGGCCTCAATGGATGGCCGCTGGATCCACATTGAACAAGGTAACGTGTCCGGCGTCCGAGTTGGTGTACGCGGAATTGCTAACCATCCGCCGCTCCAGGTTTTTCGGATCCGCGCCTGCAAAAGCTGCTGAGCTACCTGGTTGAGGAGAGCCTGGCCGGCAACCCCTTGAAGGAATCCATCGTGGGTGTGGCCGTATTCGGCCGCGACCCGGGATACGATCCCAAACAGGATTCGGTGGTGGTGTTCGCGGCCATCGTCCTGGCCGGCTATAAGCTCCACGGCCCCGGCATTCTGCGCCGCGCCGCCTCCCCCCGGCGCAGCGTGGCGGTGCTGGATTTCCGCAACCTCACAGAGCGCCCGGAAGCCGGCTGGCTGGCCAACGCGATTCCTGAAATGATCAGCGCCGACCTGGCGGACGGGCATGAGATCCGCACGATACCCGGCGAAAATGTTTCACGCATGGAAACACAGTTGGCCCTGCATCCGGCACCTTCGCCCGCGCGCGAGACGCTCGCCGCCATCCGCCGCGACGTGGGTGCGGACATTGTGGTCTCGGGGGCTTCGCCGAGCGTCTAACGGGGATCTGTACGGGACCACCACATTTGGCGGTGCCGGCGACAACGGCACCGTGTTTAAGCTGACTCCCAGCGGGATATTTACCAGACTGTATAGCTTTTGCAGCCAGGCCAACTGCGCTGACGGTGGCCAACCGGAGGGCGGTCTGGTGCAGGCAAGCAACGGAAAAATCTATGGGACAACCAACACTGGCGGAACAGAGCGGAGCGGTACCGTCTTCGAGATCACACCAAGCGGGACGTTCAGCACTGTTCACGAATTCTGCAGCCTGACCAACTGCGCCGACGGTGGCGGCCCTATAGGCGGGCTAATCCAGGGCACCGATGGGAACCTCTACGGAACCACCGACAATGGCGGAGCGAATCCCAACGACACTCCAAATGGAGCCGGTACAATTTACAAGATCGACCCCGCAACCAATAGTCTGACCACGCTGTATGTCTTTTGCAGCCTGCCGAACTGTACGGATGGCGAATCGCCGTTTGGCGCCCTCGTCGAGGGCACGGACGGCAACTTCTACGGCACGACCTGGGGAGGGGGCGTCGGCACTTTTGTTCTGACCGCCGGCACGGTCTTCCAGATGACTCCAGCGGGGGCGCTGACCACCCTCTACAGCTTTTGTACGCAATCCGGTTGCCCCGACGGCTCTAATCCCGAGGGTGCCCTGGCGCAAAGCACAAACGGCAACTTCTACGGAACAACCTGTGGGGGAGATTGCATAGGCGCATCCGGCGACGGCACCGTGTTCGAGTTGTCCATGGGGCTGCATCCGTTCGTGAGAATCGTGCCCATCGCCGGCGAGGTGGCAGAGCAGGTCAGGATACTGGGAACGGATCTGACTGGCGCCACCAGTGTGACTTTCAACGGTACCGCGGCCGCCTTCACCGTTAACGCCGCGACGCTGATCACCGCCACGGTTCCCGCCGGAGCCACCACCGGAAAGGTGAAGGGAGTGATTCCCCAAGGCACGCTTACCAGCAACGTGGCGTTCCGGGTGGAATTGAAACCGGGATTTCGGACTCAGCCTCACAGCCAAGCCTTAAACCGCGTGCGGAGCCACACCCCCTATCTTTCAATCGCAATTTAGGATATAAACCTCTTAATGCCACCTTGTGCATGGCAAGCCCCAATGAAAACATCCTACAAATTCGCGATTCTCCTTTTGTGCCCGCTGCTGCTGGCGTCCATCGCTTTGGGCCAGCAAGATTACGTCGGCCGCTACGACGTATATACGGGATTCATGTACCTGAACAGCCCCGGCCTCAGCTTGGGCGAAACCGGTTTTCACACGCAGGTCGGAATGAACCCGGCAAGCTGGTATTCGTTGGGCTTCGATTTCAGCACGGGAGCCGGCGACACGAGCTTGACCACCAGCATGATGAAACCTTCGGTGCAGCAGCAGATCAGCCAGCAGTTGTCGGCCTTCGGGCTGACGCTGGCCGCCGTACCGCCGGTGCCTGAGCATTCGCGAACGCAGACCTATGCCATGGGCCCGGCGATCAACTATCGCCATTTCCGGCGGGTTACGCTATCGATCCATCCCTCGGTGGGCGCCATCCACGAAGACGCCACCCCGAACGCCGCCGGCCTCAACCCCATCGGCAAGATGTTGGTCGAGCAACTCGCGCCTTCCGGGACGAAGCAGCAGTGGATCGGCTTCTACGGCTTCGGCGGCGGCGTGGACTTTAACGTGAGCCGCAACGTCGGCCTGCGATTCACGGCGGATTTCGTGCACGACAACCTGTTTGCCGATCTCGTGGATGCGCGCAACACCGTGCGTTTCTCGGTTGGGCCGATCTTCCATATGGGCAAGAGCATCGTGAACCCCAAGTGAGGGCGGCGCTGCCGAGCCGCGACCGTCAGGAAACGGTTACGGCCGGCGCTTCCTGATACACTGGGGGTTCCGCATGCTATCGATCGTCATTCCGATACATAATGAGGAGCCCTCCATTCTGCGGCTGTACGACCGGCTCACAGCCGTATTGGAGCCGCTCCGGCAAGCTTACGAAATTCTGTTCGTCGACGACGCTTCCACCGACCGCAGCTTCGAGCTGCTGACGAACCTGGTGGAGACCGATGGACATTTGAAAGTGATCCGGTTGCGCCGGAATTTCGGACAGAGCGCCGCTCTTTCGGCAGGTTTTCACGAAGCCAAAGGCGCCGTGATCATAGCCATGGATGGCGACCTGCAGCACGCGCCGGAAGATATCCCCGCGCTGCTGGCCAAGATAGATGAAGGCTACGATATCGCCAGCGGCTGGCGCAAGGAGCGCGTGGACAATCCGCTTACGCGCAAAATTCCTTCGCGCATCGCCAACTGGCTGATGGCCAAAGCCTCCGGCATCGAACTGCGCGACTTCGGCACCACCTTCAAGGCCTACCGCGCCGAAGTGCTCAAAGACGTGAACCTGTACGGCGAGCTGCATCGCTTCATCCCCGCGTTGGCCAGCTTCTACGGCGCGCGGGTCGCCGAGGTGCCCATCCACAACACGGCGCGCTCGGCGGGCGATTCGCATTACGGAATCGGCCGCACTTTCCGCGTGATGTTCGATATCCTGACCATCAAGTTCCTGTTAAAATACTTCACCCGCCCCATGCACTTTTTTGGGCTCCTGGGTCTGGCAGGAACGGGTTTGGGCGGGCTGATCATGGTTTGGCTGGCGTTTCATAAACTGATGGGCCACGAGTTGATCATGGTGGAGCATGGGCCCCTCATGATCGCCGGCGGCCTGTTGCTGCTGGGCGGCCTGATGATGTTCAGCACCGGGTTGATCGGCGAAATGATGATGCGCACCTATTTTGAGAGTCAGGGGCGGCGCATTTACGCCGTGCGCGAGATCGTCACCCGCAAGCAGCGCGGAGTGGCCGGCGGCGCCCGCGGATGATTGTAGTAAACTAGAATTTAATACCAGCAATTCCAAAGCTTGGGAGGTTCCATGAAGTACCGCACTGTGATCTTTCCCGCCCTGGGAACCCTGTTGTGCGCAATCGCCGGGTTTGCGCAAACTTCCGCGTTGCAGGGCGACGTCAAGGGTGAGGACGGCGCACCCCTTAAGGGCGCTCTGATCAAAATCGACCGCGAGGACATCAAAGGCCATTACCAGGTCAAGACCGATAAGAAGGGCCACTATTTCTACGGGGGCCTGCCCTTGGGACAGTACAAGGTGACCCTCGAAGTGGACGGCAAGGAAATCGACTTTGTCGACAAGGTGCATACCCATCCGGGCGACCCCCAGGATTTCAACTTCGACATGCAGGCCATGGCGAAGAAGCGGCAAGCCCTGAATGCAGCCGCCGACTCCGGCAACCTGAGCAAAGACCAGGCACGGGGCATGTCCGCCGAGGAGAAGGCCGCCTTTGAAAAGGCGAACAAAGAGCGCTCCGAGATGAAGGCCAAGAATAAAGCGCTCAATGACGCTTTTAACGCGGGTAAGGAAGCCGCCAACGCCAAGCAGTACGACGTCGCCATCGCCCAGTTTACGAAGGCCACCGAGATGGCGCCGGATCAGTCGGTCATCTGGGCCAATCTGGGCGACGCCGAGATCAACTTGTCCAAAACCAAGACCGGCGCGGATCACGACGACGCGCTGAACAAGGGAATGGAAGCGTATAAGAAGACCCTGGAGCTGAAACCCGACGACGCCGGCGTGCATAACAATTACGCCCTGGCGTTGGCGCAATCCAAGAAATTCGAAGAGGCGCAGGCCGAGTTGGCCAAAGCGGCCCAGCTCGATCCCCCGAGCGCCGGCAAATACTACTACAACCTGGGCGCGCTACTGGTGAATAACGGCCAGATCGAACCCGCCGGTGAGGCCTTCAAAAAGGCCATCGATGCCGACCCGAAATACGCCGACGCGCAATATCAATATGGCATCTACCTGATCGGCAAAGCCAAACTGGGCGCCGACGGCAAGTATGAGCCGGTGCCAGGAACGCGCGAAGCCTTCCAAGCCTATTTGGATCTGAAGCCCGATGGGCCGTACGCGGAGTCGTGCAAGGGCATGCTCGCCAGCCTGTCCGGCGCCGTGGATACTTCCTATCAAAATCCCTCGGCTACCAAGAAGAAGACCACCACCAAGAAGAACTAGGGCTGCGTTGGGTGCGATAATCGATCAGGGGCGCCGGAAAGAGCGCCCCCTAGCATGATTCGTTTGTTTTTCCGCGTTGTAATACCGCTGTTGCTGTTGTTCTGGCTGTTGCGCGGTTTCGTCAGATCCATCCTTGCCGGGATGAATTCCCAGGTGGCTGTCAAGCCCGCTCGTCCGGTCCCCCCGGTTTCCGCAGGCGGTGAGTTGAAGAAAGACCCGGTCTGCGGGACGTATGTCTCAGCCGATACGTCGGTGACCAAGAAGATCGACGGCCGGATCGTGCATTTTTGTTCGCCTGCCTGCCGCGACAAATACCGCGCCGCGTCGTGAGCGCCGCTGCTACTGCCGGTCGCCGAAGTTGTAGCCTATCCAGATCGTGCCCGCCGGCACCAGATTGCTGCCGAATTGGTCGGTGAAGCTGGGTATGTAATGGATATCGAACTGCGGGCGAATGAAAATGTGCTCGGTAACGAAGAGCGACACGCCCACGCCGGCGTGGATCTGGAAATGATTGGAAGTCCCAAATGGTTCGGCTTGCGCCGGCGAACAGACTGCCGTCCCTGCGCAAGTGCCCGACTCATTGACCGCAAAGCCCGTGTGGGCTCCACCGACACCGCCCTCTACCACCAGACTCACGCGCTTGCTATTCACAGGCTGATACACAGCGTTGAAGTCGTAGAACTCCTGCCGGAATTGGAGGCAGGCTTCGTCGGTGGCGAGCGAACACGGTGAGCCGTAGTTGCTCCGCGACGGCTGCACATTGATCTCGGCGCCGATACCCAGGTGCTTCCAAAGCATCACGTCGCCACTGATACCCAGAAAGAAGCCGCTAAGACTGGGGTTGCTGAGGCAGTATGGGTCGCCGGATCCTGGCGCGCACGAGCCGAAGGCATTGGGTGATAGGGCGTTGTCGAGGCCGCCCGAGTTGGCGCTGTCATGCGCGGTCCCGAAACCAAGCATAAAATCGACAGAACTCTGCGCGTTGGCGAAAGGTACGCAGATTAACAGCAGGGAGAGAATGGGTAGGTAACGGCAGATTCGTTTCACGTGTGAAGTCTCCTCAAGAATTTTTCGGCTTGCATCAACGAGTCAGTGGCCCTTGAATGATTATCGCGCATTGGCGGCGGGATTTGGGCCTCAATAGGCTACGACGCTGTTGGTAGGTAAGACGTTTCACGCAAGTAGACGCCCGGGTCTGTGCCGATCAGTCCAATTCGGCGAAGACTTCGGCGAGCGGTACGCGAATCGCGGAACCCGCCGCTTGCAAGACCCCGCCCTCTGGTTCCTGAAACCCGCTTTGCGTGCATACGTAGGCTTTGCGCAGGACGGGGTCCAGTATCCATACGTTGGGCACGCCGAAGGTCAAGTATTCGTCGACGCGCTCCTGCATGTCGCGCAGCCGGTCGTCTTTCGAAAGGATTTCGATGCAGATTAGCGGCGGCCGAGTGAACACCGGCTCGATAGGTTGGTCACGACGGAGCACGCAGACGTCCGGGATACGAAAGTGACGGGGGCTTATCCGGATGCGCTGCTCAGGGAGCACGCGGATGTTTAAATCTCGTTGCCGGATCCCAAACCACATCACCAAGCAGGCCTGCAAATTACTATGCGGATATTCTCCCACGTTTCGCTCGCGCCGCGTTGTAACATATTCCACATGCTGCAGCCGGAGCGAATAGTCCTCCCGATCGTCTGTCTGGCCCTGGCCGCCCGCGCCGAACCGGTCAAGTTCAATCGCGATATCCGGCCCATCATGTCGGATACCTGCTTCCGCTGCCACGGACCCGACAAGCGCGCCCGTATGGCAGGCATGCGCCTGGACCGCCGCGAAGAAGCCCTGAAGCCCATCGCCTCCGGCGCCACCCCGATCGTGCCCGGCGACCCCGATAAAAGCGCTATCGTGCAGCGCATCTTCGCCGCCGACCCGGCCCGCCGCATGCCGCCGAAATACGCGGAAAAGGTACTCACCGACGCGCAAAAGGAGACCATCCGCCGCTGGGTCGCCGAGGGCGCGGTGTATGAAGGCCACTGGGCCTACCAACCCGTCAATCGTCCGCCGGTGCCTGAAGTGGCGGACGCCAAAGCGCCCATCCGCAATCCCATCGACAACTTCATCCAGGCGCGCTTGGCCCGCGAAAAGTTGACGCCCTCGCCCGAAGCCGATCGCCGCACGCTGCTGCGCCGCGTGACGCTCGACCTTACCGGCATCCCGCCCACCCCGCAGGAAGCCGATGCCTTCCTCAACGACTCGTCGCCCGATGCTTACGACCGGCTGGTGGACCGGTTGCTCGCCTCGCCGGCCTACGCCGAAATGCGCGCCATGCACTGGCTCGACGCCGTGCGCTTCGCGGATACGGCCGGCTTTCACGGCGACAATATCTGGCCGGTCTGGCCCTATCGCGATTACGTGCTGCGCGCCTTCCGCGACAATAAGCCCTTCGACCAATTCACTCGCGAGCAACTGGCCGGAGACCTGCTGCCCGGCGCCACCACGGAACAAAGAGTAGCCGCGGCGTACAACCGCCTGAATCGCGCTTCCGCGGAGGGCGGCCTGCAGCCGAACGAGTACCTGGCCAAGTATGGCGCAGACCGCGTGCGCACACTTAGTACCGTCTGGCTGGGATCCACGATGGGCTGCGCCGAATGCCACGATCATAAGTTCGATCCCTTCACCTCGAAAGACTTCTATTCGATGAAGGCGTTCTTCGCCGATATCCGCGAAACCGGCAAGATCACCGACCGGGGCCGCGAGGCATGGGGCGAGAAGCTGCAGCTCCCGAACGACGAACAGCGTGCCCGCCTGGCGGCGCTCGACGACCAAATCGCCGCCATCAGCGCCGGCCTCGATGCGCAGGCCCAGCAAATTAAGACGCAGCGCTGGGCGTGGGAAGACCGCCTGCTGCCGGATTTCGAGGCCGGCAGACTGGCGTGGGCTTACCAGCGGCCTAGCGCGGCATCCTCGGCCAACGGCGCGAAGCTCACCATATATAACGACGAAGCTGTGGACAGCAACTTCTATCTGCATGGATCGCTCAGTTCCGAGCGCAAGCGCGGTGACGGGCTGATCGTGGCGTCCGGTCCAAATCCCGATAACGAAACCTATACCGTCACGCTGAAGCCCGGCGAGGGCGCCTGGACCGCGCTGGGCATCGACGTGTTTCAGGACGAGAGCCTGCCGGGCTCGCGCTTTGCCCGCGGCGCGGACCGCTTCGTGCTCACCGAAGTCGACGCGGAGATCTCGGAACCGGGCCGCGCGCCGCGTAAGCTGGCCTTCGTGCTGGCGACGTCCGGCGGTGTTGGAGAACGCGAGGAAAACCCGCCCATGGCGGCCATCGACGGCAATCCCAAGACCGGATGGGGAGTCACTATAGTAGAGGAGTACAATCCGTTTCTGGCGTTGCGCTTCGCCGAACCCATTCACACCAGCGCCGATTCCGTGGTGACCGTGCGTCTGCATCAAGATTCCGATCTGCGGCGCGCCACCATCGGGCGGTTCCGTCTGGCGCTTTCCGCCGCCACTTACTCCTGGCCCGAGGACGGCGAATCCGGCTCCAAAGAAAAGGCCAGCCCGCCCGGCAACTCATCGCTCACCTTGACCGTGGCCGCCGGACGTGGCCTGTCCCCCGGCTTGTCCGAGATTTTGCACCGCTATGAGGACGAGCGCAGCGCCGCGCAGAACGCTGCCGTGCTCGACTTCTTCAAGTTCTCCGTGCCGGAGTTTCAGCCGGATTATATCCGGCTGGCCGGCCTCCGCGCCGAGCGCGACTTGCTGTCCGCCGCCATTCCGCAGGTGGTGCTCACCGAATCCACGCGTCCCCGCATCACGCGCATTTTGCCCCGCGCCAACTGGATGGATGAAACGCACGAAATCGTCGAGCCTGCGGTTCCGGCGTTTCTCGGCAAGCTGGAAACCGACGGCCGCCGCGCCACGCGCCTGGATCTGGCGAACTGGCTGGTCTCCCAGCAGAATCCGCTCACCGCGCGCGCGTTCGTCAACCGTACGTGGCGCGAGTTCTTTGGGACGGCCCTTTCCCGGGTTCTGGAGGATCTCGGATCGCAGGGCGAGTGGCCGGTGAATCCCGAGCTGCTCGACTGGCTGGCCGCGGAATTCATGCACGATTGGGACATGCGGCACATCGTTCGCCTGATCGTGACCAGCCACACGTACCGGCAATCGTCGTTGTCGAACCCGCAGATCGACGAGCGCGATCCCGACAATCGCCTGCTGGCGCGCCAAAACCGCTATCGCGTGGATGCGGAAATCGTACACGATGCCGCGCTGTCCATCTCCGGCCTGCTGGTGGAGCAGTTCGGCGGCCCCAGCGTGCGGCCGTATGAGCCGGAAGGCTATCTGGCGGCGATGAACTTTCCCAAGCGCGAGTACTCCGCCAGCCGCGGCGCGGATCAATACCGCCGCGCGCTGTATACCGAATGGCAGCGCACGTTCCTGCATCCCACGCTGCTGACCTTCGACGCACCCACGCGGGAAGAGTGCACCGTGAACCGGGTTAGCTCCAACACGCCGTTGCAGGCGCTCGACCTGATGAACGATCCCATCTTCGTCGAAAGCGCGCGGGTGTTCGCGGAAAACATCGTGCGGCAAGGCGGCCTGGCGTTCGACCGGCAGTTAGACTGGGCCTTTGAGCGCGCGCTGAACCGCGCGCCCGGCAAGGAGGAGCGGCAGATTCTGAAGGATCTATACCGCAAGAATCTGGTGCGCTTCCGCGCATCGCCCGAATCGGCCGGAGAATTGATGAGCGTGGGCGAAGCGCCGCACCCCGCTACCCAACCCGAGGAGGCAGCCATGACCCTGGTTGCCCGGGCAATTTTGAACCTACATGAAACCATCACAAGGAACTAATCGTGGCGCAGGCACTCGTGCCTGCCGCGCTGACACTCTTGTCAGCGCAGACGCGCATAGCGCGTCCTGTGACATATGCCGCCGCACCTTCCTGCGCAACGGCCTCGCCGGCATCGGCCTGCTGGGCCTGAACTCGCTGCTGGACCGCGGCCTGTTGGCTTCCACCGGCGTGGTCAACCCGCTCCACCATCCTGCCAAAGCCAAGCGCGTCATCTTCCTCTACCAGGCCGGCGGCCCCTCGCATTTGGAAACCTTCGATTACAAACCCAAGCTCGCCGAAATGACCGGCAAGCCCATGCCGGACTCCTTCACCGCCGGACAGCAGATCGCGCAACTCCAGGGCCAGCGCCTGACGTGTTTCGGCCCGCAGCATCCCTTCCAGAAGTTCGGTAAGTCCGGCCAGGAGATGTGCTCGTTGTTTCCGCACATCGGCAGCGTCGCCGACGATATCTGCATCGTGCGCTCCATGTGGACCGAGCAAATCAATCACGACCCGGCCCATACCCTGATGAACACCGGCTCCATCATTACCGGCCGCCCCAGCATGGGCGCGTGGGTGTTTTACGGATTGGGCGCCGAAGCGGATAACCTGCCCGGCTTCGTGGTGCTGATGTCTTCCGGCAAAGGCGGCCAGATGCAGCCCATCGCCGCGCGCCAATGGTCCAGCGGCATCCTGCCCAGCCGTTTCCAGGGCGTGAAGCTGAACTCCTTCGGCGACCCGGTGCTGCACATCAAGAACCCGCCGGGCGTCAGCGACGCCGCGCAAAGCGATTCGGTCCAAGCCGTAAACGCGCTGAATCGCCTGGAATACAAAGCCACCCAGGACCCCGAGATTCTCACCCGCATCGCGCAGTACGAAATGGCTTTCCGCATGCAATCGAGTGTGCCGGACCTGGTGGATATGAGCAAGGAACCGGCCAGCGTGCTGGAAATGTACGGCGCCCATCCCGGCGACGGATCGTTTGCCTCGAACTGCCTGCTGGCGCGCCGCTTGGCCGAGCGCGGCGTGCGCTTCATCCAGCTCTACCATCGCGATTGGGATCACCACTCCGGCGTAAAGGCCAACGTCGTGATCAAGGCTCAGGAAACCGACCGGCCCACCGCCGCGCTGATCACGGATCTGAAACAACGCGGCATGCTGGACGACACGCTGGTGGTGTGGGGCGGCGAGTTCGGCCGCACGCCGATGTCGCAGGGCGACGGCCGCGACCACCATATCAAAGGCTTCAGCTTCCTGTTGGCCGGCGGCGGCATCAAGGGCGGCATTAGCTATGGCGCCACCGACGAGTTAGGATATGCGGCGGTCGATCACGCCGTGGCGGTCCCCGATTTCCACGCCACTATGCTGCACGTGCTGGGCATCGACCACAAGCGTCTGACGGTGAAGTTCCAGGGACTGGATGCGCGGTTGACCGGCATCGCAGGCAATGTGGTAAGCGGGATTTTGGCGTAACCCCTACTGTCTCACCGCAACCGCCAGCCTGAGGCCAAGCGAGCTCAGTACCGAATCCAAGCTGGTGAGCGAAGGATTGCCCGATCCCGACAGCATACGAGACTCTCCCGGTTGAGGCGGGCCCGCCCCGCCAGTTTTCTGACCCCGCCGGGAGCCTCGGCCACATCCCGAAGCGCCAGCAGGAACACCTCCACATCGCCATCATCGAGACATGCGGTCAGATATTCCGCCGCCGTCTCTGGATCCTTCAACGACTCCAGCAGGATCTCTTTATAAGATTCAGTCTTTACCATCGAGGTAGTCCTTCCAAAGCGCCCGCGCGATCTGGATATCCTTGCTTTGAGTATGCTTGCTTCCGCCGCCAAGCAGTCTCACCACCGACTTGGCAGTCTCAATCCTCAACTCTTCGACGCCACCGCCCACCGATTTGGAATCGCCGAAGTTGCCCAACCGGATTCGATTGAGCCGCGCGCGAATAATCGCCGCCGCCGTCACCCCGCCGCCAGCGCGCGGTAAAGATAGCGCACACCCACGTAAGTACCCACAGCCTCCGTGAGGAACAGCAAGCCAGCGGTGACCACAAACGTCGTCCCCCAGGACCCGGCGACTTGCGCTCCCACGTGGTCCGGACCCATCGCCGCAAAGTGGCGATACAGGCCGAACACCAGCGATCCCGCCATCGTCACCGCCAGCAAACCAAGCCCCAGGCGCTGCCACCGCGTCCATAGCAATGCCATGGCCAGCAGCGGGCCGGCGAGAATCACCGCTACCACGAAGAGCTTCTCAGCCGCGCTCAATCCAATGTGCAATTCCAGGTGGGCCGCGCCATGCACTATGTTGATGAGCAGGTTGAAAAGCACAATCGCTGTGACGTATCGGGCGGCGCGCAAACCCATTCTGTCTCCTGGCTCCTGTCTCCTGTCTCCTGACTCCTGCCTCTACTGGCAACGCTTGCCCGTGAGTAACTCCTTCTGTTCGTCCAGCAGCCAGCAGCCGGCCACCGATGCATTGGCTACTTCTGTCCCGTTCCAGTTGATCTTGACCGGCAGCCACGACTCCGGCAGGGTCAACTTCATTTGCGTGATGGCGCGGCTAACCACTTCCACTTCCTGCAAGTCGGGCAGGTACTGCGCGCGCACGCGGGCGGTGACCATTTCGGTGCGTGGCGCGATCTCGATCTTGGTCTCCAGTCGGAGGTGCTCCTTGCCGCGCTCCACCATCGCCACCACCGGCTTCTCCTCGAACGTCCCATATAGGATTTGCGCGAATTCCGCGGCATCCTTCAGTTCCTTGCCGCCCAACTCCACGATGCGGTCGTTGAGCTTCAGCGGCCCCGCGTATTTTTCCGGCAGCGACGCGACCAAGACACCCGGCCCCGGCGCACCGGGATTGTATCCGAACGGGCCAAGGGCCAATACGGCGCCCGATCCCAGTGGCTGCACGCGCGTGGAATCCAGTACATCGTTGCTTTCGGCGGGATCGAACTTCGTGACTTCGATCCAATAGCAATGCGTGAACACCGTGCTGCCGGTTTCGCAATCCGCCGTGGTGGGGAACGGGTCGCGCTGGTGCGCGGCGAGCCATTCGAAAATCTCCGCAGGCCCGGCCGCGGCCGGCTCGCGCCACTCCAGACTAAAGCCGGCAGACCGCAGTGTCTTGGCGAGAGCCTCCTCATTCTTGTTCGAAAACAGCCAAAGCACCGGAAGGTTGGCGGTATTGGCGGCGAATAAACGGTTGCTATCGATGGCCGCGCGCGGACTGCCACCGGCGGCCACGGCGGCGGCCCAAACATCCGGCATGCGCGCTGCTGCGTAGAACAGAGTCGAGACGGACGCGCCCTGAGCCGCAAGATACACACGGTTGGGGTCCACAGGCAGCCGCGCTTCAACTTCCTCCACTTCCGCGGCTATAGCTTTGATGCGCTGGTCAGTGCTTTTGCCCGCGCTATCGCGCGGCTCCAGAAACTGCCAGCCGCGCTCCTGGCACGCGGCTTGCCAAATTTTCGAATCGCCACCCAGCAGGACCAGAAGGGCGGACTTAGGGGCTTGCGCCGCGGCCGGCCCCGCGAGGAGGACCGCCACAACCAGGGCGCCATTCTGAGCCACGCGCGTAAGCAAGCGGTCCACCTCAGTGCACCATGCGGGAATGGATGCGCTTGGCCAGTTTCTCAATTTCTTCGGTCTTCTTGAGGCTGGCGATCGAAAGAACGTGACGGTCGTTCTTCTCCAGCTCCTGTTTCAATTGTTCCGCCAGCGCGATGAGTTGGGCCGCGTCCTTCAGGTCCTTTTCGTGATCCTCCTTCAGGATTTCGTCCGGTTGAGGCTTGCGATTGGGGTTCGCATCGTCGCTGGAGAGCGTCCGATGCGGCAGCCGCGGCGGCGGCGGGGTCATCGGCGCCTGGGCCATCGCCAACGCCGCCAGGGCTGCCAAGTGTAACAAGAGTTTCATGGTTTTAATCCCCGTCATTGCGGCAGATCTTTGTACGAAAAGCTGGTGTCGACGCGGGTGTATTTGCCGCCATCCAGTTCGACGTACGGATATACGAAATAGTTCAACGGAGCGCCTTGTTGCCTGGGTGTGAGGACCAAATCGCGGCCCTTGCTGAGTTCCACGCGGTTCTCGTCGTTGGCGCCGAAGAAGTATTCCCGCTTAGCCGGATTCTTGGCGGCTTCCGACGCATCCACCGGCACCCAGCCGATGCCTTTGGCATAGAATTCCGCCCAACAGTGATAGCCGGCGATTTTGCCTGCGCCGCGGTCGGCGGGCAGCGGAAAGCCGATGGCGAAGCGGGCGGGGATGCCCACGGCACGCGCGTAGCCGATAAAGATGGCGTGAAAGTCCGTGCAATTGCCGCGGCGCGCATCGCACGCATAATAGATGTCGCCGTTGCCCCATCCCTTGCCGCTCTTATCGTATTTCACGGTGGCCACCACGTGATTGTAAATGGCCCGCGCCATTTCCAGATCCGTCTTGGCGCCGGCCGCATCCACCACCTCGCGCGCCCAACCCCGGATGGTGCCGTCCAGGGGCACCAGGCGGTCCGGCTGCAGGTAACGGGTCAGGTCTGACGGCTCGGCCGCGCCGCTCGCAGACGAAGCCGCCAGAGGCTGGATATGCTCACTGCGCACGGCATCGAAGCGCATGGTCACGGCGAGGGCCGGCTCCTTAGGGTCGGCAACGCGGATATGCAGAATATGGTTGTCTTCCGTGCCCGTGGCGATCTCGTAGGGGTAAGCCGTATCGATCCGCAGGTTTGCGATATGTTGGAAGCCGTCGTCATGCGGCGCAGGCAGCCAGATATCGACCGTGTGCGCGCCGCTGGGGATGTCTTTCACCGTGACCGCGTATTCGAAGCTGAAGGAACGCTCGCGCGGACCGGGCAGGTTCGCGGCAAAACTCAGTGTGCCAAGCAGGGAGAATGCGAAGAGAGTGCGCATAGACATATTGTATTTGGTAGGACAGGCTTCCTGGCCGCTTCATGGCCTGTCCAGGTGGCTATGAGATGAAATCCGATTTGACGCGAAGAACGATCTTGCAGGCCGTGGGAGCGGGCGCGTTGGCGTCCTCGGCGGGGACGGGTGCGGCGGCACAGGCGCGCGACCAAGGCCCAGCGACACCCAAGATCTGTCTGGAACTCTCGGGGAGGCTCCAAGCCGCGGGCTTGGATGATGCCGGCATGCGGCGCGTGAAGCAGCTCGGCGTCGATCATGTGGCCATGGGCGGTCCGCCGATCCCGTGGGAGGAATCCGCGATTCGCGCGCGCATGGAGCGCCTCCAGACCGGCGGCCTGACTCTCGGCAACATGATGATCGGCGGTTTTCCTAACGCCATCTACGGCAGGCCGGGCCGCGATGAAGAAATCGAAAAAGTCCGGCGATCGATTCGCGCGGCCGGCAAAGCGGGCCTGCCGGTAATCGAGTACAACTTCTATGCGCACCGTCTGGTCGAAGGTTACTACGAAGAAATCGGCCGCGCCGGCGCCGGCCTGACTGCGTTCGACTACGACCGCGTGAAGGATCTGCCGCCCCTCCCTGCGGAGGGCGCGCACTCGCTCGAAGAGATGTGGAGCAACGTGACCTACTTCCTGAAAGCCGTGGTGCCAGTGGCCGTAGAATCGGGTGTGCGCCTGGCCTTGCACCCTAACGATCCGCCGGCGCCGCTGAGCCGCGGCTCGGGCCAGATCATGGGGACCGTGGAAGGCTGGAAAACGCTCACCGGCATCGTGCCCAGCCCCTCGAATGGCATCACCTTCGATTGTGGTGTCACCCGCGAAATGGGCCAGGACCCCGTGGAAGTCTGCCGCTATTTCGGATCGCGCGATACGATCAATCACGTGCATTTCCGGAATGTCCGTGTTCGGAAGCCGTATGAGAAGTACACCGAAGTGTTTCTCGACGAAGGCGAAATCGACATGTTCGCCGTGATGCAGGAACTGGTGCGCCAGAAGTACCCGCGGCTGATTTATCCGGAGCACCCGCGCGCGTTGGACGCCGATCGCGAACGGCCGGACTTTCATCCGTACTATCCGGGCGGCGGCGCTTATGTGGGCTACGCGTACAACGTGGGCTACGCGCGAGCTATGCTGCAGGCTGCGGTAGGACAGGCCTCCTGGCCTGCCCGCAAGTCTTAAGCTAGGCGCAGGCCGCGTCTACAAACCGGTCCCCCCGCATCACCGGCGCCGCCGTGCTCACCGCATATTCCGCGGCCATCTCGACATCGCACGCAAATCCCCGTTCCGCCAGCTCTTTGCCCGAAGTACTCCGTGCCAACGCGTCGTGCAGACTATGCTGGAAACGTTCGAACGCCGCAATCGCCGTTTCGGCTTCGGGCGATGGCCGACCCGGCAGCTCAGCTAGGACCGCTCCCGCCCCGATCAAATCTTCAATGGCCGGACGAAGCGCGCCGTCGCCCCACTGCTCTCCGGCTGGAACCACCGCGATACGCGAACCGATGGCGCGCACATGGGCCGCCACCTCCAGGCAGTTTCGCAGGCAAGCCGTAAACGTCACGGGCGCTCCCGCCATGGTGCAGAGAGTGCTGCCGTTCGGCGAAGGCAGCACCAAAGCCGTGCCCGCTGGGATCGATTGCAATGACGGAGGCGAGAGAGAGTACCCGCCGGCCGCACGCGGCGAGGCCAGAAGCGCTCCTTGCGATTTCGCGAACACCTCGGCCGAGTTGTCTCGCCAGCGATACGGCAACACGGACGCGCCCCTCGCAACAACGATGTCCACTGCGGTGGAAAACACCAGCACGTCGACAACGATCAACACATCGCTGACCGGCGCCAGGGCTTCCACGCCCGCCAATCCCCATTCGCAGCGAAGGTCGTATTCCGACTGGTCCCAATGCACTGGAATCGCGGCTCACCTACAGCTTCACATCGAACGACAAACCCTCGATCATGTGGTCCAGATCGGCCTGGGCGCTGCTAATCTTGGCTTCGAGCTGCGCGATCTCTTTGCGCAAGTCTTCCAGACGACTTTCCTGCGTATTGAGCTGCTGCACATAGCGCTGCACCAGCGCCTTCTCCTCCGGACTGCCCTTGAGCGCTTTCATGTTCTCGCGCAGCCGCTGCTGATCGTCGTATATCTTCTCAGTCTCCGCTTCGCGGGCGCTCTTCTGCTCCTCCAGCTCGGCGATCGCATCCTTCTGCGCCAGCACCTTGCGCAGCGCCTCTTCCACTCTCTTGTCGATGGACCGCTGTTGCACGAATGTGTCGACCAGGTTGCTGTCGATATTCGAAATGGTGTAGCTGGCCACCAGCGGCCGCGCTTCCTCCACCACCAACGCGGCGGTTTGCTTGGCGCCAACTTCCAAGCGAAATCGCATCCACGCCGCGGTGGTCTCGACGGGCTGCGCCGTGCTGCGTAATTCGTAACCGGAGCGCACCGGATGTTCCACGACGACCGTGCGCGGCGAACTATCTTCGTTCCGGAAGGTATAGGTCTTCGTCTCCCGCACCTCGCTCTGGTGCGTCATCACGCCGCGATGCACTCGAACCCAAGTCACCCGCTGTTGATCGCTGCCCAGCTTGGAACTGACGTTCAGCGCCAGGTCCGTGGCGTACGATACCAGCCGCTTCTCGTTGGGGCGAATCGGGTCGAAGATGCCTTCCCCGGCAAAAGTCTCTTCTTCCAGCACGCTGAAGCTGCCGCCATCCAGCGTGAGCCCGCTCGAATTCGTGATCCACAACGCGCGTTGCGGACGCCGCAAACCGGCCTGCTCGTTCCACACCGAAACCTTCTCCGCGTCGATGGCGGATTGAACCACCGGCACCAAAGCGGACCTGTTCTTCTGGATGCTGATGGGCTCTTTCAGTTTGTATTCGAACAGGTCACCCAATTCCTGCCCGCGCGCGGCGGCCTCCACTCCCCCGCCAACACGGTAGATGCCGCCCCCGACGCCGCCACCAGCGCCCGGTCCGAAGCCGGCGCCGCTGCCTGAGCCGACCCCTCTTCCCCGGCCGCCCAGAGCCGCGCCGCTGCCGAGCGATTTGGCGTTACTCCCCGTCAACATCGCTGAGTTCATCGTTTGAACCTGGTTTGCCGCGGCCGACACATCCACACTCTGTGTGACCGATCCGACTTGCAGCCGCACATCCTGAGAGCCGATTTGGTTGGATGAAGCTACGAGTCCATTCACAACCGCCGTATTGAATCCCTGCGATGCCACCTCCAGGCGAACCGCGCCTTCCGGTAACGATTGAAGCTCATACATTCCCGACGCGTTCGTACGTGTCTCGCCCACCAGCATGAAGTTGGCGCCCCCGTAGGCTTTGACACGCGCGCCAACGATCACGGTTCCGCTCGGGTCGGTGACCGTACCTGTCAGGCGCGCGCCGCCCGGAATTAGGGTTGACTCGTAAGTCTGCGGCGCGGTCGACACACTCTCCGGCAGCGGGATCACGGGCCGCTGCGTATAATAAGGCTGCGAAAGATTCTGAATGAACGATTGCGGCGCTCCGGCCACCAGCGATAAATCCACATTCTCCCAGTCCTGCCCGACCGTGTTATCCACGATCGCCCATCCCTGCAGCAACGGTTTCGCGCCGGTTTTGGAGTTGAGAACGATGCGATACGTGGTCTTCCAAACGGGCGCTTCGCTGATGTAACTGACGAATAAATCCCGCGCCCCGGTGCCCGCTGTCGAAATCACCATCTTACGGATGTCCGGTTCCCGCGCCAAAGAAACCAGGTCCAGGAAACGCTCGACTTTGCCCGTCAATCCCCGATCCAGCAGCCGGACCGAGAACGCCGGCGAGATCTCCGTGGTGTGCAGCTCGCCCGAATCCGTCATCAACGACAGATAATCGATCTCCTGCGTGGTCCCGCCGGAGATGCGCGTTTTCCGTTCCACGCTCAGCAGCCTGCCGGTAATTTCGGTGGACCCGTTGCGCACTTCCAGCCGCGCGCCCCGCAGCGCGCCCAGGAATTCCGCCAGCGATGTCTTATCGTCAGTGGGAATGCGCAGGTCGCCCAGTTGCCGCTCCACCGGCGCTGCCGATCCGTATGCCACTCCCGTGATGCGTCCGCCGTTGAGATCCAGAACGGTCAGCGACTTCAGCACGTCGTTGAGCTGCCCGGACGTGAAAGAAACCGTGACGTCCTGATTATCGCGCACGCGGCCCAGATGTTCGAAGTAGCCGATGCCGTTCTTATAAAGAACCACGCGTTTGATGGGCAGGTTATCCTGCGCGAGGAGGCCCAGAGGCAACCATAAGCTCAGTACAAAGATTTGTGTGCGCATAGTGGGGCAGGCACCCCGGCCTGCGGCGGCCTCGAAGGCCGCCTGTTTTTGACGCACGACCTATCCTGAAAGTTTCTCCAAATCGCCTGGATCGCCAAAGCGGAAACCTTGCAGGCGCGTATCGATGGACCGCAGCAGTCCGGTGAGTACTCCGCCCGGGCCCACCTCGATGAAGCGTTCGACTCCCTGTGCCGCCAGATACCGGATGCATTCCGCCCAGCGCACCGGTTTGGCCACCTGCTCGTACAAACCCTGCCGCGCCTCCGCGCCCGTGCGTACTTCCTTCCCACGCCAATTGTTCACCAACGGGCAGCTCAAATCGGCAAATGCGGTGGCATTCAAATCGGCGGCCAGGCGTTCCTGGGCGGGTTTCATCAGGGCGCAATGGAACGGGGCGCTGACCTGCAGCAGGATAGCGCGGCGCGCGCCCGCCGCCTTGGCCAACTCGATCGCCCGATTCACTGCGCCGGCGTGTCCTGCGATCACCACCTGGTCGGGCGCGTTCAAGTTCGCTGCGCTCACCACTTCACCCTGCGCGGCCTGTTGCAGGATACCGTCCAACGCGCCCTCCGGCAGACGCAGCAGCGCCGCCATCGCTCCCACACCCGGCGGCACGGCTTCCTGCATGTAGCGGCCGCGTTGGCGGACCAACCGCGCGGCGTCTCCGAATTGCAGGCAGCCCGCCGCCACCAGCGCGGAGTATTCTCCCAGACTGTGGCCGGCCATGTAGTCCGGCGCGAACCCGCGTTCCGCCAGCACCCGAAAGGCGGCCGCCGAATGCGTAAGCAAGGCGGGCTGCGTATTCTCCGTCAGTTTGAGGGCGTCTTCCGGCCCCTCGAAACACAGGGCAGACAGCGGGAATCCCAGCGAGGCGTCCGCTTCTTCAAAGACTGCCCGCGCCACCGGGTACTCGGCGGCAAGGTTCTTACCCATGCCTGCGAATTGGGATCCTTGTCCTGGAAAGAGAAAGGCGGTTTTGGGTGTCAAACGCGATTATAACCGGTCGAACGAGTCACTCACACGACTCTGCGGCCCTGAATCAAGCGGATCACCAGAACCACCACGGCGATCAGCAAAAGGAGGTGAATATAACCGTACAGCGTGTACGATGTCACCATACCCAACAACCACAGGATCAACAGTACGACGAAGATTGTCCACAACATGCGGCAGCCACCTTTTTGGAAACGACTTGTAGATTGTTCACCACTCGTACGACCTTCGGAACAGCCTTAGCCACACCCTCGGCTTTGGCCTTTGCTTCCGCGGAATCGACTTGGCCCGACAGCGTCACCACGCCATTGGTGGAGTTCACGGAGATATCTGTCACGCTGGAAACCCCCACGTCCGACGCCAGCTTTGACTTAAGCTGCGTGGTGATTTCCAGATCGTTCACCTGGTCCTCGGGAGATTCGTTCGTTCGGCAGCCAAACAGCAGCGCGGCGAGCGATATTAGCAGAAGAAGTCTCATACTTGTTTTCGATACCAGCATTTCTCCCGCCAATGAGAAATCGAACCCAGTTGCCAGTAGGACAGGCCTCGGGGCTGCCTCGGGGCCTGTCCATGCTAGACTCGCAAAATCATGGCTTACTTGCCCCTCGTCGCGATCGGTTTGGCCGCCGGTGTTCTGGCGGGAATGTTCGGCATTGGCGGAGGGCTGGTGATCGTGCCGGCCCTGCTCTATTTCATGAAGCTCGGCGAGGTGGATTCCATCGGCACATCGCTGGCCGCGCTGATCCCACCCGTGGGGTTACTGGGTGCCCTGGAATATTACCGCACGGGCCACGTGAATTTGAAATACGCGCTGGTCATCGCGGCCGGCCTGTTTGTGGGCGCGTACTTTGGCGCGCGCATCATATTGGCGCTGCCGCCAGTGATCATCCGCCGGATCTACGCCGTCTTCCTGGTGGTCGTGGCGGCACGCATGCTGCTGACGAGCAGATAGCGCGGAGACCGCTAGGGTGCCGGCCATGGTGCAGGAGGTGAGCTTGGACAGCCAGGAACAAAGACCGAGGCATCCAACAGACCGGTCAGGCGGCTAGACGAACGGACGCGCCGGCCGGCTAGCGCAGCAGCCGGTTGCCGTTGGGAGTCTGCTGGTCCACGCTGACCACGTCCACAAAAGAGGTTAGACTGCGCGCGGCTTTGTCCACATCCTCGCCTTCCTGCAATACGATCTCGTGCTCGATCCAGCTCGAAAGCGGAATATTGCGAAAGAAGATGCGCTCCTGCAGCACCAGCGCCTTGCGGTTCTGGAACAGCAGCTTGTTGTCTTTCACGTAGTGCCTTTGCTCCACGTGCACGTCGGCCAGGAACTCGTCCAGAGCCTCCCGCCGGGCGGAGTCCTTGGCGCCGCGCAGAGACTGTTCGAGCGAGTTCTTCTCGGCTTCCAGCGTGCCGCGCGCCTGGGCCATGGCCTCCCGTTCGCGGGCCAGCGCGACCTCCATCCGGGACTGCATGATATAGAACGCCAACAGGCCGGAGCCGACCGCCACGAAGCCCGGCAGCAGTATCCAAAGAATAGCGTCCATTGGCTACATGATAGCGAAAACCGCCCCTGCACGGGCGCTGTCGACCTAGTCCTGTTGACTTCCGTCAACCTTCTGGTTAGCCAAAAGATAGCGGAGCACCCCTAACTGAAGTGAACCCAGGGCGCCGAAAATCGCGGCAATCTGCGCGCGCAGACCGCTCCAGACGCCGCCGTATTTGCCGATCCACGCCGCCGTGCCCTGCTTGCGGTCGGCCTGGCGCAGGGTAGACTCCTCGGCGCGTCCCTCATGGCGTGCGCGCGCCTGCGGCACCAGCAGGATCTTCTTGCCGGCGCGGCGAATCTGGAAGCACACGTCGGCATCGCTGCCGAACTGTCCATAACGCTCGTCGATCTGGCGCATGGCGGTGAAAAAGAACCGGCGCATCATAAGCGCGGCGCCGCGCGGATAGTCGACCGGCACGGGATCGGTTCCAGGCTCCGCGGGGCGCCAGGTATCGTCTGGCGGAAAGCGTCCCAATTGCGGGGCGGGGTGGCCTTCCGCGTCTACCAGCAGCGGGCTGACGGCCCCGGCGTCCGGTTGCGAGTCCAGAACCTCTGCCAGCAGACGCGCCGTATCGGGGAAGACCTCGGTGTCTTCATGCAGAAAGAAGACGTACTCGCCTTCCGATCCGCGCACGCCCAGGTTGAGCGCCTTCGTCAAACCGAAATTGCGCGGGATGCGGATGAACCGCGCACGGGGAAACTCGCTTTCGAGCTGCTGGCTGCCGTCGGTGGAACCATTGTCCACTACGACCACTTCGATCGTGTCGCGGGCTTCGGACCGCTCCAGCGCTTCCAACGCGCACCGTAACAGGTCTTTTCGATTGTAAGAAACCACCAGGGCCGATACCTTGGGGGGCTTCGGCGCCTGGCCGGAAGGTTCGGCCACTTTCAGCAGCTTAACACTGGGCGATCTTTGAAAGCTGCTTGCCCGGCGGCGGTGAACATGCTAGAACGGTCACTATCATGCCGATAAGCCAAGCCCTGTTACCCGAGTACGACCATGAAATGGCCAATGCCCGCAAAGCCCTCGAACGCGTGCCCGAGAACAAGTTCGGCTGGAAGCCGCACGAAAAATCCATGAGCATGGGCCGCTTGGCCACGCATCTGGCCGAGTTGACCGGATTAGTGCCCACCGCGCTCGAATCCGAATCGTTTGATTTTGCACCGCCGGGCGCTCCTCCCTATCAGCCCAAAACTGCGGCTTCGCGCGCTGAGCTTCTGGAGTTGTTCGACAAGAACGTCGCCACGGCGCGCGCCGCCATCGCCGCCGCCAGCGACGCGCAGTTAATGACGCCCTGGAGCCTGCTATTCGGCGGCAAGACTATTTTCACCATGCCACGTGTCGCCGTGTTGCGCAGCATGGTGATGAACCATATCATTCACCATCGCGGCCAACTAGCCGTTTATCTGCGGCTTAACGACGTGCCAGTACCCGCGCTGTACGGGCCTTCGGCCGACGAGCAGATCTAGGCGCCCGACGTGCAATCACGCGCCGCACCGTAATTCTATCTCTCTGAAAACAAAAACAAATCGCTGATTGCTCCCGCCAATCGTCCGATGCGGTCATGCTATTGTAACTTCGGGTGAGCAGGACACCGGCTTGCGTCCCGGGCGAACAATTCCCCACCAGATCCGTGCCGGGACGTGGCGTAATTGACGTGGACACCCTGAAAACAAAAGGTTTACATGAAATTGGCTTCGTTCGTCATGATTCGGCAGAAACTGTTCTACCGCGCCGTGGATGCACAACTCTGCACAATTCTGCACAACTGTGTATAACTCGCCAACAAGCTCCAATTCCCCCGCCCCATCCCAGATGCTGGCGTTTCATCGGCGTTGATCGGCGTTTATCGGCGGCCAATCACCGCGCGGTATAATTGCACTGGAATGGATGTCTACGAGGAGATCTTGCGCCTGCGCAAACTCGGCCAAAAGTGCGCCATCGCCACCATCGTCCAGGTGCGCGGATCCATCCCCAGTTACGAGAGCGCCAAGCTACTGGTCCGCGAAGACGGTTCCATGATCGGCACCATCGGCGGCGGCTGCGTGGAGGCCGAAGTGTGGAACGCGGCCCGCGACGTGATCGAAAAGGAGCAGCCGCGCCATCTCAGCTTCAACCTCGGCCAGGATGCCGCGTACGATAACGGTCTCATTTGCGGCGGCCAACTGGATATCTTCGTAGAACCGGTTTTGCCCGTACCGGGCGCTTTTATATTCGGCGCCGGCCACATCTCGAAAAGCATTTCCAAAGTCGCCCACCTGGCCGGATTCTCCACCACCATCGTCGATAACCGGGAGAACTTCGCCAACCGCGATCGCTTTCCCGAAGCCGTCGAGATCTACGCCGAGGAGTACGAAGAGGTCTTCGCCAAGCTGGCCGTCAACGAAACCAGCTACGTGATTATCGTCACGCGCGGCCATCGCGACGATATGCGTGTGTTGCGTTGGGCCGTCTCCACCAGCGCGCGATACATTGCCATGATCGGCAGCAAACGCAAGGTCATCAACGTCATCAAGGAACTGGAGAAGGAAGGCATCTCCCAGGAGGGCTTCGCGCGCGTGTTCGCGCCCATGGGACTGGAGATCGGAGCGGTTTCGCCGGAAGAAATCGCCGTATCCGTCGTGGCCGAGATGATCGCGGTGCGGCGCAACGCGGACTCCGGCTGGCGGTCCCTCTCCAAGTCGGTGTTTGCCGGCGAACCACTGCCTGCGTTGTCGCCAAAGTGACCTGCGCGCTGATCCTCGCGGCAGGCGAGTCACGGCGCATGGGCTCGCCCAAAGCGCTGCTGCAGTTTCAGGGAGAGACCTTTTTGGACCGCCTCATCGGCCTATTTTCGCCGCGTTGCTCGCCCGTAATCGCCGTGCTGGGCGCACAGAGTGAAACCGTACGCGCCGGATTGCGCCGCGCGGGCCGAGCCGTGGTGGTGGAGAACCCGGATTTCCGCCTGGGCCAGCTTACGTCCATGCAATGCGGCCTGCGCGCGGTGCCCGCCGATGCCGAGGGTGTACTGTTCACCCTGGTCGATCATCCGGCCGTGGCGCCCGCCACCATTGACGCATTGCTTGCGTCGAGCGCGCCGGCGCCCCTGCGCATCCCGCGATTCGACGGCCGGCGCGGGCATCCCATTTGGATCTCGAGATCTCTCATTCCGGAATTCCTGGCTCTGCCGGCCGGCTCTTCGGCGAGGGAAGTGGTAACGCACCACGCCGACGGAATCGCCTACCTGGACGTGGACGACCCCGGCATCCTGGCGGATGTGGACGATCCGGCGGCCTACGCCAGCCTGCTGGCCGGGAGCGGCGCATGAGACGCACCGTGAAACGCGTGGCGAAGTGGCTTTGCATCGCACTGGCCCTACTGCTGGCGGCTGGTATCGCCGCACCTTACTTGAGCGGCAACCGGTTCGCCCCGCGCATCCGCGCGGCGCTCGAAAGCGCGCTGGGCCGCGAGGTCGAGCTGGGCGCCATCCACTTCAGCCTGTTCGCCGGACCGGGCTTCTCGGTCGACAACGTGGTGATCCACGAGAACCCCGCCATCGGCATCGAGCCGATCGCCTATGTGGGGTCGCTCGAAGCCGTGCCGCGGCTCACCTCGATTTTCGGCGGGCATCTGGAATTCGCCTCCATCCGCCTGGATGACGCCAGCATTAACGTGGCCAAGACCGGCGGCCCTTCCGAACCGGGCCGCTGGAACTTCGAGCCCCTGCTGAACAGCTCTGTGATCCGCGCTATTCCGGAATTGCATGTGCGTTCGGGACGCATCAACTTCAAGTTCGGCGACACCAAATCTGTCTTCTACCTGACCGATACCGACTTGGATATCGCTCCTCCCGGCTTAAATCAAAGCCAGGGCGCAGCCACCTGGAACGTACAGTTCACCGGCGCGCCCGCGCGCACCGACAAGCCCGCGCACGGATTCGGCGAGATCGTCGCACGCGGCCGCTGGACCGGGGCCGGCGCGGGCCGCCTGGATCTGGATGTGCGTCTGGAAAAGAGCGAAATCAGTGAGATCGTGGCGTTGTTGCACGGTTTTGACGCCGGCGTGCATGGCACGGTGGCCGCGCGCATGCATCTGGCCGGGCCGCTCGAAGATATCCGTATCTCCGGCAACATGGACATCGTAGGCGTCCACCGCTGGGACCGCATGCCGCCGTATGGGCAGAGTTGGCCATTGCGCCTGGCGGGGCGGCTGAATGTGCCCGCTCAGATCGTGGAGATGGAATCCAGCACGGCGGGCGGCGAAACGCTCCCCCTGGCCGTACGATTTCGTTGTTCCGATTATCTCTCCCAGCCGCATTGGGGCGTGGCCCTCAATTGGAACCGTTTTCCCGCGAGTCCCGTGCTCGATCTGGCCCGTCACATGGGCGCGGATCTGCCGCCCAATTTGAACGTGACCGGATCGCTCGACGGCGTGCTGGGCTACACGGGGCAAGGCAGCCTGCAAGGCGAGCTGGATTTCCACGATGCCTCGATTGCCATTCCCGATTCTCCTCCCATTCGCTCGCAGCAGGCGCGCTTGATTTTCGACGGCGGTCACGCCCGGCTTTCCCCCGCCGAAGTGCGCACCGCGCAGGACGAGACCGCCCAACTGCAAGCCGATTACGACTGGAAAAACCAATCGCTCGATCTCACGATTTCGACCGATGCCATGCGCGTGGAATCTCTGCGCGCGCAGGCCGCGCTGGCTGCCATTCCATGGCTGGATCAGGTTTCGAGCGGCACGTGGAAAGGCGAGCTTCGCTACCAGGTGGCCGCGTCCGCCCCGGCCGCGCCGCCAACGAAGTCCGGCTGGAGCGGCGCCATCGACCTGCAAGATGCCCGGTTTCCGTTGCCCGGACTCGCCGAGCCTGTCGCGGTGGAATCCGCCACAGCCCACATCGATGGGGCGCGGGTGATGCTCGATCAGATCCGCGCACAAGCAGGCAATATCGCCGTGCAGGGCGAATACCGCTATGAGCCGCAAATGCCCCGCCCGCATCGCCTGCGTATCTTGATTCCGGAGGCCGATGCGGCCGAACTGGAACGGTTGCTGATGCCTACCCTGCGACACAGCCGCGGATTGATCGCGCGCGCGTTGAGCCTGGGCCGGCCGTCCATGCCCGAGTGGCTGCTCGATCGTCATCTGGATGCCGCGGTGCAAATCGGCACGCTTCATCTGGGCGGATCGGACGTGGCGGGTCTCCAGGCGCACCTTGTCTGGGATGCGGCGAAAGCGGAGTTTGCGGACATCCGCGCCAGTCTCAATGGCGGCCGCATCACCGGCGTCCTGACGGTTGGCCTGCGTGGCAACCGTCCCGCGTACCGGTTGCAAGCGCGCGCCAAGGGCGTGGAGTGGAAGTCGGGCAAGGTGGATGCGGAGACCGCATTGGAATCCAGCGGCACGGGAATGGAATTGCTGGCGCGCCTGCATTCCACCGGCGCCTTCACTGCGCGCGGCCTCGAGATGGACGCGTTGCCCGGCCTGGAGAGCGTTTCCGGCGAGTATGACCTCGCGTGGGCGCAATCTGCGCCAATCCTGCGCTTCACGGATCTGCAACTGGTGTCGGGCGATGAAACGTATACCGGCCAGGGAGCCACCCAGCCCGACGGCCGCCTGCTTATTCAGCTCACCAGCGGGAGCAAAGAGATGCACATGAGCGGCACGCTGGCCGAGCTGCGCCTGGATCAACCTTAGTGGGGCAGCCTCGCAGGCTGTGCGGGGCCCCCGACCCCGCTCTTCTTTGTGCTCTTCTCCATCCGCAGCAGCTTCTGCTTCCGCTCCACCCCCCACCGATACCCGCCCATCTCGCCATCGCCGCGCACCACGCGATGGCACGGGATCGCCACAGCCACAGGATTTGAAGCGCAAGCGCGCGCCACAGCCCGAGCGGCAAGCGGCCGGCCAATCTGCTTGGCAATCTGGCCGTATGTATCCGTGCGTCCGTAAGGGATTGTCTGCAGATATTCCCAAACCCGCCGCTGGAAAGCGGTCGCTTGTATATCCAGCGGAATATCCAGCGTCTGCAATCGCCCGTCGAGGTGCGCGCGCAACTGGCTGGCCCATGGGCTCAGAAACGCCGGATCGCGCTGCAGATTGGCAGCGGGAAATTCCGCGCGTACGGACTCATCCAGCATCTTCGCCGAGCCGCCAAACTGGATCGCACACACGCCTTTGCCGGTAGCGGCCACCAGCAGCATGCCGGCGGGCGTATCCAAAATGTCGTAGCGAATGTCGAGACCCGCGCCGCCGCGCCGGTATGCGGTGGGCGTCATGCCAAGCTGCGAAGCCGCGCGTTCATAGAGCCGGCTGCTGGACCCGTAACCGGCATCATAGAGTGCAGTGGTTACCGGGCGGCCCTCGCGCAATCCGCCTTTGAACGATTCCAGACGGCAGAAATCGGCGTAGGCGCGCGGCGTGATGCCGGTGGCCGCTTTGAACGTCCGTTGCAGATGGAACGGGCTGAGATTCAATTGGCGGCTGAGTCCGTCGAGCGTGACGCCTTCATCCAGGTGCTGCTCCAAGTACCGGCAAATCTTCTCGACCAGCTCCGACCGGGCATCGCGCGCGCGCTCTCGTTCCGGCTTGCAGCGCAGGCAGGGACGGAAGCCGGCCCGTTCGGCGGCGTCCCGCCGTTGAAAGAAAATCACGTTCTCGCGCCGCGGCCGCCGCGACGGGCACGACGGACGGCAGTACACGCCGGTAGTGATCACGGCGAAAAAGAAGACGCCGTCCATGTGGGTGTCGCGGGTTTCCAGCGCCTCCCAGAAATTCGCTTCCCAGTAGGCCTGTTCGTCTTTGGGAGCCATCGCCAAGCTGCTGTTCATTATGGTAGCCATACTTCGAGCGTATGCGCTGGGGCGCGGCGAAGCTATCCGTTCCTTGCGGCCAAAGTGGGATTTCACTGGACGGGATGACACTCGATCACCGAAGACGCCTCCGTCGGAATGAGTCGCGTCAGCTCGAAACCCGCGGCGGCGAGCAGCGCGCGAAACTCAGTTTCACTCCGGTCGCGGCCCCCGATGGCCAGCATCAGCAAATCGCTGAGGCCGGCCGGGCGCGCGCCTGAATCGATAGGTTCGACGACAAGAAGCGTGCCGCCGGCAGGGATGGCGCGCCGGGTGTTGCGCAGGATTCTGGCGGCATCGTCGTCCGGCCAGTCGTGAATGACGCCCTTCAGCAGGTAGGCATCCGCGCCTTCTGGCACCGAGTCGAAGAAATCGCCGCCCACGATTTCGCAGCGTGCGGCGATCTCGCCCGCCAAAATCCCGCCGGCGCCGGCCACCACCGCGGGCAGATCGAAGAGCAGGCCACGCAGCCGCGGGGTGGCCGCGAGGATGTCGCGCAGCAGGGCGCCCTCGCCGCCGCCCACATCCACCAGCCGCTCGAAGCGCGAAAAGTCGTAGGCCGCCAGGAGCGCGGGCGTGCTCCAGGCGATGCCTTGGGTCATCGCGGCATTGAAGACCGCGGCGTCGCCCGGATGCGTAGCGAGGTATTCGAAGAAGCGCTGCCCGAAGACCCGCTGGAACGCCGGTTCGCCCGTGCGCACCGATTCGTAAAGGTCGCCGAGCGGGCGCCAAAGAAAGGGAGCGGGCAGCAGCAACGCGCCATCGCGCAGCCGCTGGGGATGATCGCTGCAGAGCATCTCAGTAAGGGGCGTGTTGTGGAAACGGCCGTCGGGCGCCGGCGCGAACATTTCGAGAGTGGCCAGCGCGCGCAAGAGGCGCTCGAGCGCGGGAGCGTGCGCCCCGCAATCCGAGGCGAGTTCCTCGACGGTTTTCGGGCCGGAAGCCAGCAGGTCGGGAATGCGCAGCTTCGCCGCCACGTAGATTGCCTGTGCCGCAATCACGCCGGGCCAAATATACTCCATCGGACTGGTTGCCATACCTTGCACCTCCCTACGGAATTCTAACGCGCGTCGTGGTAGATGATGCCCAGCGTGTAGCGCGTGCCCCATAGCAGGGGACTCACGCCATGCTTGATATTCGCGCGATAATACCCGCGCGCGCCCTTCACCGGCCGGTAGCGCGTGGTGAAGACCACCGCCTCGCCGCGCCGGGCATGGATGGCCTGGCCGATGGATTGCGCCCGCGGCCGTTGTTCCACAAGCAGGAAATCGCCGCCGGTATAGTCGGCTTCGGGCTGGCTCAGGAAGCAGACGAGTTGCAGGGGAAACGCCAGGTCTCCATACAGGTCCTGATGCAGGCGTTGTAGCCGCCCGCTTCATAATGCAGCAGCAGAGGCGTAGCTTTGGTTTGGCCGGCGGCGCGGCACCGCGCGGTGAATTCGGCCAGCCCGGCCGGGAACCGGGTGTCGTCGCCCAACGCCTCCATCCAGCGATTGGCGATGGCGGCCAGCGGCGGATAGGAACGCTCGCGCAATTCCCGCACGATCTCCGGCAGAGGGTAATCGAAGTATTGATAATCGCCCACACCGAACCGATAGCGGGCCATGTCGATGCGGCTGCGAAACAGTTCGCGCCGCCGGTAGAGGGCGACCAGCGCCGCGCATTCGGCAGCCGTCAGCAGGGGCGGAAGCTTGGCGTACCCGCACTGCCACAGCGACGCCTCGATTTCGGTCCATCCAAGTTCGGCCAGCTTCACTCCGCCAGCATAACGCGGACCTTCAGCGGACTCTATCCGAATCTTGCCGATACGGGCTGTTAAAATGACGGTCTGCCGCGAAACCAGACGAAAATCGTGATCCGGGCGACCAACTGGGTGGGCGATGCGGTGATGTCGCTGCCGGCCATCCGCGCGGTGCGCGAAGCGTTTCCGGGGGCGCATGTGACGGTCGCGGCGCGCGCTGCGGTCGCCGATCTGTATGCGCGCGAAGGAGCCATTGACGGCGTGATGTTATTCCCACGCGACCGTCGCCAAGCCGCCGCCGAATTGCGTCGCGAGGGTTTCGATTGCGCCATCCTGCTGCCTAATTCGTTCGACGCCGCGCTGGTGGCATGGATGGCACACATTCCGCGCCGCATCGGCTACAGGCGCGACGGTCGCGGATGGCTGCTTACCGAGGCGATTCCGCCGCCCGAACCCGGCGAAATTCCGCGGCACGAACGCTTCTACTATCTGGAACTGCTGCGCCGCGCCGGCATCATTCACGAATATCCGGCGTGCACCGAAATCCGATTGGACGGCTACCAGGCGTTGCGCGAGGCGGGTTTGTCGTCGGCGGTTGTAGGAGTCAGTCCAGGTGCGGCCTACGGCGATGCCAAGCGTTGGCTTCCGGAGCGCTTCGCGGAAACGGCGGTGCTGGTGGCGCGCGCGCACGGCGCGTCGGTGGCGTTGTTCGGCTCCGCGGCGGAACGCGAACTGTGTGAGCCGGTGGCCGCGGCGATCCGCGCCGATGGCATCGCCGTGCGCAACTTTGCCGGCGAGACCACCCTGCGGCAATTCATCGACCTGGCAGCGGCGTGCCGTGTGTTTATCACCAACGATTCCGGGGCCATGCACATTGCGTCGGCGCTGGGAGTGCCCACCGTGACCATATTCGGCGCCACCGACGATACCACCACCGGACCCACCGGCGCTTGGGCGCGCGTAGTGCGCGAACAAGTGGAGTGCAGCCCGTGCCTGCTGCGCACGTGTCCCATCGATCATCGCTGCATGACGCGCGTCACCGCCGCGCGCGTGGCCGGCGTGGCGCTCGACCTGTTAGACTTACGTGGTGAGAAATCGCAGTAGCAGCGGCCGTATCCTGGTGGTCCGCCTGGGCGCGATGGGGGACATAGTCCACGCGCTGCCGGCCGCGGCTTCGCTCAAGCACGCATTTCCCGGATGGCAGGTGACCTGGGTGGTGGAGCCGCGCTGGGCGCCGCTGCTGGAAGCGAATCCGTTCGTGGATCGCGTGGTGCTTCTGGATCGCGGCACTGGCGCCGGCCTGGCGCGCGCCTGGCGCGAGTTGCGCGAAGGGCGATTCGATTTCGCGGTGGATTTCCAGGGGTTGATTAAGTCCGCGCTGGTGGCGTGCGCGGCGCGCACGGAACGGATTTACGGCTTCGATCGAACTCTGGCGCGGGAGCCGCTAGCGGCGATGTTCTATTCCGATAAAGTGCTGGCGCGATCGATCCACCGGGTGGATCGGAACCTGGAGCTGGCTGCCGCCGCGGGCGCGTCTACCGCGCTGCATGCGTTTCCGCTGCCGCCGGGCCGCGCCGAGGGGGAATTGCCGACGGGTGCTTTCGTATTGGCTAGTCCGCTGAGCGGCTGGCGTGCGAAGCAGTGGCCGCTCGACTACTACGCGCGCCTGGCGGAGCGCCTGCGCCGTGAAGGGGGTGTCCCGCTGGTTTTGAACGGTCCGCCGTCCGTTCGGAAAACGCTGGCCGGAGTAACTGGCGCTGTGCCGCATTTTTCGTCCATCGAAGGCCTCATTGACGCGACTCGCCGCGCCGCAGCCGTTGTGGGCGTCGATAGCGGACCTCTGCATGTGGCAGCCGCGTTGGGCCGGCCGGGCGTGGCCATCTTCGGGCCTACCGATCCGGCACAGACAGGCCCTTATGGTACCAGCTTCACGGTGCTGCGCAGTCCTGATGCGGTCACGTCGTACAAGCGGCGCAACGAGATCGATGCCAGCATGCGCGCGGTGACACCCGATGCGGTGTTCGACGCGCTCCAGCCGCAGCTTGCTCGGCGCAACCATCCGGCGGATTGTCTAGCTTGAAGGTGCAATTCCCAAAGCCCTACGCGGATTTCGTGGCTCGCCTGCGCGTGCCTTGCGGTTTCGTGCTGGTGGCCGCGTTTGCGTGGTTTTCGCGTCCGGATGCGCGGTCGCTGGCCTACGGCCTGCCGGTTTCGCTGCTGGGGCTGGCGCTGCGCGCGTGGGCCGCCGGCCACCTGACCAAGAACCAGAAGCTGTCCGCCAGCGGACCCTACCGGTATACGCGCAATCCGCTCTATCTGGGAACGCTACTGGTGGCCGCGGGGCTGGCGCTGGCGACCCGCAGTGTGGGGCTGGGCGCGTTGTTCGCGGCGGTGTTTGTGTGCATCTATCTGCCCGTGATTCAGCTTGAGCAGCAGCATTTGCGCAGCCTGTTTCCGGAGTACGCGGAATACGCTGCGCGTGTGCCTGCGCTGCTGCCGCGCATGAGTCCCGCGGGCGAGCGGCGCGCGTTCCAAGGGGCGCTGTATATGAAGAACCGCGAGTATCAGGCGGCCGCCGGCTTCTTGGGCGGCGCGCTGTTTTTGCTGTGGAAGGCCTTGCGGTGATGGGTGTATCGGGCAACAGGCCGAATTTGGTGCTATATTAAGCACCATGAGGGCATCTAACGTCAAACCGATCACGTACATGAAGACGCATTCGGCCGAACTCGTTAACTCCGTAAACGAGAACCGCAGTCCGGTTGTAATCACCCAAAACGGGCAGGCGCGCGCGGTCGTCATGGATGCTGCCAGCTATGAGGAGATGCAGGATGCCCTGGTTCTCCTGAAGATTCTGTCTCATTCCGACGCCGAGTATCGGAAGGGACACTGGAAATCGCAGGAAGGGGTGGAAGTCGAATTCGAGAAAAGGTTTCCGGGGTGAAGCGACTGCCAGTACGCTGGGCGGCGCCGGCTTACGAGGATTTGTTTGAAATCCTGGAATTCGTGGCCGCCGATCGGCCCGCCCCGGCGCGCCGGCTGGGCCGGGATCTTCTGAAGCAGTCGAAGACTCTTGGGCATAACGCT
>Ga0187867_10000386_pt1 | contig 39411 bp, 36 predicted proteins | sample June2016WEW_13_1_FD_132976 | JGI IMG/M metagenome (GOLD analysis project Ga0187867, IMG submission 132976) | Peatland microbial communities from SPRUCE experiment site at the Marcell Experimental Forest, Minnesota, USA - June2016WEW_13_10 | ecosystem: Environmental > Terrestrial > Soil >... | reverse complement strand
GCCCGCGCCGACCTCGTCGCCAACATCGACAGCAACCTCGCGGAACACCATTTCGCCGGCGTCAACATCGATTTCGAGGAGCTTACGCCGCGCGACCGCCAGGCCCTGGTGGCTTTCATGCGCCAGCTCCGCGCCAAGCTGCAGCCCGCCGGCCTGCTGCTCACCGAAAGCGTCCCCATCGAAGACCCCGCTTACGACCTCAAGCAGCTCGCCGAAGTCAACGATTATCTCGTGCCCATGGTCTACGACGAGCACTATCAGTCCGGCGAACCGGGACCCATCGCATCGCAAGGCTGGTTCCAGAAACAGATCGATCGCCTGAATCAGGCTGCGCCTCCCGCGAAGCTCTTGATCGGGATGGGCAACTACGGTTACGACTGGACCATCGGCAGCACCGGCTCCGCCGAGGCGACCTTTGGCGCGGTCATGTCCCAGGCCACGTCCACCCACTCGGCCGTCGAGTGGGATGCCAACATGGCCAATCCGGTCCAACGCTATCAGGCCGGCGGCCAGCCGCACGAGGTCTGGTTTCTGGATGCGGTCACCGCCTTGAACCAGGCGCGCGCCGTGGCGCAGGGCGGCTTCCGCGGTGTCGCGCTGTGGCGCTTGGGCGCGGAAGATCCCGACCTGTGGAATGTGCTCGAACCCGACGCCTGGCCCGCCGCCGATTTCGATCCCAAGGGCCTATCCGTGCTCACCGCGCAAAAATCGGTGGATCAGTACGGCGATGGCGATGTGCTGCGCATCGTCGCGACGCCGCACGATGGCAGCCGCACGGTGTGGCGCGCCCCCGATGGCCGCTACGCCGAGCGCTATGGACAGTTGCCCTCCTACTATGCCATCGAGTCGAGTGGTGGAGGGCAGGCCAAAGGGGCCGCCGGCAAGGTCCTCTGCCTCACGTTCGACGATGGTCCCGATCCGCTCTACACGCCCGCGATCCTCGACATTCTGCGCAGCCACGGCGTGCGCGCGACGTTCTTCATCATTGGCGCGAATGCCGACCAGAACATCGGCTTGGTCCAGCGCGAGTACGCCGAGGGCCACGACATCGGCAACCACACTTATACGCATCCCAACATCGCGCTGGTTTCCGAAGAACGCGCCGCCTTGGAACTGAGCACCACGCAGCGCATCATCGAGAACGCGCTGGGGGTTTCCACCGTGCTGTTCCGCCCGCCATACAACGCGGACAGCCAGCCGCAGACGCCCGAGGAAATCCTGCCCGTCCTGCGCGCGCAGAAGGCCGGCTATGTCACCGTGGGCGAACGCATCGATCCGCGCGATTGGGTGAAAGGTATTTCGGCGGATGAGATCGTGTCGGACATCCGGTCCGAGCTACTGTCGGGGGACGATCCCGGCCATGTGATTCTGCTGCACGACGCGGGCGGCGACCGCTCGGCCACCGTGGCGGCGCTGCCACGCATCCTGGATGGCTTGCAGGCGCAGGGGTACCGGTTCGTCCCCCTGAGTGAACTGCTGGGGCAGACCCGCGCGCAACTCATGCCGGCGCCTTCCGGCGTGGAAATGCGCTGGGCCCACATCGAGGGTGGCGCCTTCGACTCCCAGGGCGCGTTCAAGAAAATCATCGGTATGTTGTTCCTCTGGGCCATTTACCTGACGCTGGCCCGCTCGCTGTTCTACGGTGTTCTCGCGGTACTGCAAAAACGGCGCGCGCGCCATGCGCATTTCGACGCCGCCTTCCGTCCGCCGGTCTCCGTCCTCATCGCCGCGTATAACGAAGAGAAGGTAATCGTGCGCACCGTGGAATCGATCCTGCGCAACGGCTACGACGATTTGGAAGTGATCGTGGTCGACGACGGTTCGCAGGACGCCACGCTGGATGTCCTGCACCGGAACTTCGGCGATCGCCCCAACGTTCGCATCCTAGCTCAGCCCAACGGCGGCAAATCCTCCGCGCTGAACAACGCCATCGCGCACGCCCGGCACGATATCCTGGTCGCGCTGGACGCGGACACCATCTTCCGCGCCGGCACCATCGGCAAGCTGGTACGGCACTTCGCCAATTCGCAAGTGGGCGCAGTCTCCGGAAACGCGCGCGTGGGCAACCGCAACAGTTGGATCACACGCTTCCAGTCGATCGAGTACATTTACGGTTTCAACCTGGACCGCCGCGCGCTCGATCTGTTGAACGCCATCACCGTGGTGCCCGGCGCGGTGGGCGCGTGGCGCAAGCCGCTGATCCTGAAGCTGGGCGGATTCGGCGACGATACCCTGGCCGAAGACACCGACCTGACCCTCAAGATCCGCCGCGACGGCTACCAGGTCCGCTACGAAGAAGAAGGCGTGGCGTTCACCGAGGCGCCCGAGGACACCCGCGGCCTGGCCAAGCAGCGCTTTCGATGGGCGTTCGGCACTTTGCAGGCCGCCTGGAAGCACCGCGATGCGCTCTTTGTTCCCAAATACGGATCGCTCGGTTTCGTGGCGCTGCCCAGCATCTGGATTTTCCAGGTGCTGCTCTCGGCCCTCTCGCCCTTCGCCGAGCTGGCTATGATCGTGGCGCTGTTCGCCGGTAACTGGCGCATCGTGCTGACGTTCTATCTCGCCTTCTTCGTGCTGGAGTTGCTAACCGGCCTGATGGCCTATTGGCTGGAAGGCGAAAAGCCCTGGGACCTGGCGCTCCTGTTCTGTCAGCGAATTTACTATCGCGAGCTGATGTACTACGTGGTCGCTAAGTCGCTGATCTACGCGGTGCGCGGACGCGTGGTCGGCTGGGGCAAGCTGGAGCGGCGTGCGACAGTCGCGGGAGTTTAGCGTACAATTTCAATTATGAGCACCACCGCTGCGACGATGACCATCGAGGAATTCCTGAAACTGCCCGAAGTCGAGGGCGAGAAGATGGAGCTGATCCACGGAGAGGTGGTTTCCATGGCGTACGCCGGATTTTTGCACGAGCGGGTCAAATCCAACCTGAATAAGATCCTGGTCGTTTGGCTTGATCGACACCCGTTAGGCCAGCTATTCCTCGAAACTACATATCGCCTGGATGGCGAAGAGGCGCTGGCGCCCGATTTGAGCGTACTGCGCAACGAACGCCTCACGCCGGTCACTAGGGAGCTGCCGCTTGGAGCGCCAGACCTTGCCATCGAGGTCGTGTCGTCCGAGACGGCTGCCCGTCTGAGAACCAAGATCAGACTCTATCTGGAGAACGGCAGCAAAGCCGTTTGGGTAGTCTATCCGGAAGAGCGATTGATCGAGGTGCATCGGGCCAACGAAACAATCGCCGTATTCGGGCAACACCAGACTCTCGAAGATCCCGGCGCGCTGCCCGGCTTCACCACCCCCGTCAGCGCGATCTTTGAAGGCCTGTAAGAACGGCGTATAATCTCAGGTATGAGCACCACCACGGCGACGTTGACGGCAGACGAATTCGTTAGGCTGCTGGACACCGAGGAACAGCGGGTCGAACTGTTCGACGGAGAGGTGGTTGACATGCCGAGCGGTGGACCTAATCATGAACAAGCGAAATCGAATCTTAACGAAATCCTGGTCGTCTGGCTCCTTCAGCACCGGGCTGGCAAAGTCTATAACGAGTCGGCCTACCGGCTGGATGACCGCATCGTTCAAGTGCCCGACCTCAGCGTGTTAGGCAGTGAGCGCCTCAAGCGGAACATCGAGGATCGGTTCCGCGGCGCCCCGGACCTGGCTGTCGAAGTCGTCGCTTCCGAAACGGCAGAACGTCTGCAAACCAAGATCCGGCTGTACTTCAAGCACGGAAGCAAGGGTGTTTGGTCGGTCTTTCCAGGGTCTCGAATCGTGCAAATAAACCACCCCAACGGCCGCGCCGAAACGCTGGAGCAAGACCAGATTCTCGAAGACGGCGAAGCGCTGCCCGGCTTCACCGCCCCCGTCAGCGCGATCTTTGAGGGGCTATAGGCACACTCTCCACCGCCGGCGCTGGCATCTCCGGCGGTTTGCAAACGCCGATCGACACTGAAAAAGCCGCGACTCCGCGCCATCCCTCGCCCACGCGCCGCTCAATGCGGTACGATTTGCTGGCACCATCCGCCCGCAGCCGCCAGTCCGCCTTCGCCGTGCCGTTCCCGCGCTTCATCTCGAGTGGCCGGTCATTGGTCTGCCGCAGCATCCACGTTTCGCCCGCATTGGGAGTTTCATACAGCTCGTAGCGGCCGGATTCGCCCCCCCGTCCACGATCGATCACCAGGCTGCCGTTGGTTCGCGAGTTGAACCAGAATTGTTGAATGGAACCGAACTGCGGATCGGCAAAGATCGGCTGCGCCTGCCATGTCTTGCCACCATCGGTCGTGACCAAAAAAAACGGATCGTGCGGCAGCGGATGCTGCACCTCGCCGCCCACCCAGCCGTTCTCGAAATCGATGAATTGGATGCGATCCAGGCCCGCCAGCCGCATGCGCTGAGACGGCTCGCGCCAAGTCTTGCCGGCATCGTCGCTGGCCAGCAGCACCGAAAACAGTGTAGTCGCGGACGTGTGGATATTGCCCGCCACAAAAATCCGGTTCCCCACTGCCTCCACCGACGCCAGTTCCAGGAATACCGGGCAGGGATCCTCGATCGTGCAGCTCAAACCCGCCGGCCGGATGTCATCCTCGCCGCATCGGGGATCCACGATCATCGGCTTGCCGGTATTCTGTAGAGGTGGGTTCTCCGTGGGTTGTTCGGCGGGCTTATCAACCTGCGCCGCGGAGACGCACGCGCAGAGGAATCCCATTCCCAAGGCGACCAAAAGCCTCATGCAACCCGATTGTATCTCTCCGGCGAGGCCTCGCTTGTACGGAAACATACAGTCTACCCATTCCGGTGTAACCCTGATGTGGATATCGTCGTCTTTTTCGACAAATCCCCGTTACGATAAGCGGGCGCACTCACCCCTTTCACCCAAACGCGCCCGCTTCTTCCTGGAAGCTATTCTTCGAACAACGACGTCGACAGGTAACGTTCGGCCAGATCCGGCAGGATCACCACGAACATCTTGCCCTTGAATTGCTCCTCGTGCGCCAGCCGCAGCGCCGCCGACATGGCCGCGCCGCAGGAGATGCCGCTCAAGATGCCTTCTTCGCGAGCCAGCCTGCGCGCCGTCTCCATGGCTTCCTCATCCGTGACCATCTCCACGCGGTCGACCATCGAGAGGTCCAGCGTGTCCGGAATGAAGCCCGCCCCCAAGCCTTGGATCTTCGACGGACCGGCCCGCAGAGGCTCCTTGTTCAACGTCTGCGTGATCACCGGACAGCGCGCCGGCTCCACGCCAACCGATAAGATCTTCTTTCCCTGCGACTGCTTGATGTATCGTGAAATGCCGGTGATCGTCCCTCCGGTGCCGATGCCCGCCACCAATACATCGATCGCGCCGCCCGTGTCGGTCCAGATCTCCGGCCCGGTCGTCTCGAAATGCACGCGCGGGTTCGCCGGGTTCTCGAATTGTTGCAGCAACACGTAGTGATCCGGGTCCGAAGATACCAATTCCAGCGCTTTTGCGATGGATCCGGCCATGCCCTGCTCGCCGTCGGACAACAAAAGCCTGGCGCCCAGCGCCTGCACCACCTTGCGACGTTCGATCGACATCGTCTCGGGCATCGTCAGCGTGATGGCGTAACCGCGCGCCGCCGCCACGTAGGCCAGCGCGATTCCGGTATTGCCGCTGGTGGGCTCGATGATCTCCTTGCCGGGTTTCAAAATCCCGCGCCGCTCCGCATCCCACACCATCGCCGCGCCAATGCGGTCCTTCACCGAATAAGCGGGGTTGCGGCCTTCGATCTTGGCCAGCATCGTTACCGGCGCGCCATCGGTGATGCGATTGATGCGCACCAATGGCGTACGCCCGATGCTCAGTGAATTGTCGGCGTAGAACAAGCTCATATCTCCCAGTTTGGAACGAATCTGGAATTGCGCTCGGCCCAGGCGTGCCGCAGTTCGGCGAACGTGGTGTGGTCCAGAACGCCGGAGACGGCCACATCCACGCGGCTCCACATCTCGGAGAAGGGCGATTCGCCCTTGCGCCGGGAGCGCGAACGTCCCGGCTGCGGACCTTCCACGAACCGCAGCACTTCACCCGCCGTCAGTGTTTCGGCAGGGCGCACCAGCAGGTAACCGCCTTCGGCTCCCCGCCGCGACTCTACAAAACCGCCTTGCTTCAGGCCGGCCAAAATCAGTTCCAGGAATTTCTGCGGAATCTTTTGCCGCTTGGCGATCTCGCCGATTTTTACTGGCGCTCCCGGCGGCTGCGACGCCAAGTCGAATAGGGCTTGCAGCGCGTATTCACCTTTTACGGAAATGGTCATTGCGGCTGGATGACAGCAATCTCCTCTATCCAACTAGAGATTAGAGGAAACCTAGTGGGGAGTCAACTGAGGGGGTCTTCAGGAGGGATGAAAACAAGCACACAACTGGAGGAGCCGCGTAGGTTCTTGGAAAACCTCCGCTACGCGGCGTTCCCAGTTATGGAAAACGACGCTAGGTGGTCTTGGTGGTGTCTTTCGTGGCCTTCTTCGCCTTCTTGGTCATCTTTTTCTTCGTGGTCGTCTTGCTGGTGTCGGTGGAATCCTGAGCGAACATGGCGACGGAGCCCAGCGCGATCGACAGGCCCAACATCAAGGTCATCAATTTCTTCATTAAGGTGTCTCCTTTTGATTCGACGATTCTGCCTCGTCTGAAACGTATCATAATCTGTGGCAGATGAACTGGCTCTTAAGCGGTTATTAAAATCACTTCATTGTGGGGCAGGCACGATGCCTGCGGCGGCCTCGTAGGCCGCCCATTCACAGGCTTCAGCCCAATATTGAAATCCTTTATTTTCAATGTGTTGACACCTCCTGAGACATTTTTGTGACCGCTCCTGCACTCTTTGTCCTGCTAGCATGGAATCGGCATGAGGAAACCGGAAATCGCCAAACGCATGGCCCGCCAGTCGGGAGTCTCCAGCGCCGAAGCCGCCGACCAGTTGGATCGCGTCGTTAATCAGATCCTATCCAAACTCCGCCAGGGCAAGCCTGCGCCATTCCCCGGACTGGGCCAGTTCACCATCGGACCCAAAGGGTCCTATCAATTCCAAAAGGAGAAACCGGCTGGTCATGGCCGAAAATAATTGGCAATCGGGTGCGGATTTGGCGCGCCTGGTCCGGCAGTGCCTGGCCGAGGGCGCCAGCGTGGAGATCGATGGGTTGGGCACTTTTGTCCCCGACGCCCACCGCGGCTTCCGCTTCCAGCCGCGCAATCGGCCCAAGGTCTTCGTCGCCTATGTGCAGGAAGACGCCGATGCCGCCGAGCGGCTCTTCGAGGACCTGGACGTGTCCGGCTTCGATCCCTGGCTGGACCGCCGCAAGCTGTTGCCCGGCCAGAACTGGCCGCGGTCCATCGAACAGGCCATCAGCACTTCGGATTTCTTCTTGGCCTGCTTTTCGCACCGGTCCGTAAAGAAAAAGGGCGGCTTCCAAGCCGAAATCCGCTACGCGCTGGATTGCACCCAGCGCATCCCGCTGGACGAGATCTTTCTGATTCCGGCCCGCCTGGATGCCTGCCCCGTGCCCTTGCGTATCCAGCGTGAGACGCAATACATCGATCTTTTTCCGGATTGGAATCGTGGCTTCCGCCGCGTGGTGGCGGCCATGCGCCGCCAATTGACCCGGCATGCCGCCGCATGACCGGTAACCGCCCGCCTGCCCGCCGCGTCCATCACCCGACTGGCGCTAAACTGAATATAAGATGAACATAGACGAACGCCTGGAACGTCTCTCCGACCGCCATGAAGCGCTTAGCAACACCGTGGAGCTGCTTACCCACGACATTGACGCCCTTCGCGCCGAGGGCAAGGAAACCGGCGAGAAAATCCGCGCACTGGCAATCGTCGCCGAACAGAACGAGGTCCGCGCCGGGCAAATGATGGACGCCATTCGCATCCTGGCGCGCGTTGTCGAGGCGCACGAACACCGTCTCGACGCTCTGGAAACCTAAGTGCCCAGCCAATCGCCATATCCAGCATCGGGGTTTGTCCATATGCCTGTTCTTCGTCTCTATTGGTTTGCTTTCCTGCTGGTGCTGACGGCTCCTCTGCCCGCGCCCGGCCAATATCCTCCTGGTCAGTATCCCGGTCAATATCCGCCCGGCAACGGCGGTGTAGGCCTTCCTATCCCGCGCCGTCACAAGAAGGACGAGCAAGCCGCCCAACTGCAGAGCACCTCGGGCATGCTGCGCCGCATGCTCAAGGACCAGGTTGTGGTCGAGGCGGACGATCACCGCATTCTGAATTTCAAACGTAACAGCGCCACGCATTTCATCAAGCTGGGTAACGCCATCAAGCCCGCGGATTTGAAACCCGGCGATTATATCGAGGTCCAGGCCAGCGAGGACGAAGAAGGTTTCCTGACCGCCGTGAATGTCTTGTGGGATCAGGATGGGACCGACAAGGACCGCCAGCACGCCGCCGAACCTGTGGAAACCTCTATTGCCAAGAGTTCCCACGACAAAGATAAAGACGACAAAGACAAAGACGACAAAGATACCGGCAAAGATAGCGGCAAACAGAACGCCGATGCGGCGCCCCCGCAACCCGCCGCGAACGCTCCCGGAGACCAGAGTCCAGCCGATCTCAACGCTCCCGCGAAAGACCAGGTAAGGTCCGTGCAAATCGACTCGGACGATCAGGGTCCGCCAGTCCTGAAACGCGGCGGCCAGGCTACCCACAAGCAGGCGGAAGCGCCCCCACCCCAGGCCCCCGAAACTGCCGCGGATGCCGCTGCCCCCGCCGCCGATCTCTCCGCCCGGAATGAGCCGCCCGACACCGATCGCGAGCCGCCCGTTCGCGGACCGCAGCGCCCCGAAGAAGTAATCATCGAAAAAGCGCGGGAGGCGGCCGGCAATTTCCTCGAAAGTCTGCCCAACTACTACTGCAAGGAAATCATGACCCGCTATCAAAGCGGATCCAGTTCCAAGAACTGGCAGCCAGTCGACATCGTTTCCATGGCGCTGGTCTACGAAAACAAACAGGAGAGCTACCGCAACCTGGAGGTTAACGGTAAAGCCACCAAGAAGAACATCGAGGATTTGAACGGATCGTGGTCCACCGGAGAGTTCGGCAGCGTGCTGGCGGACGTCTTCTCGCCGTACACGGCCGCGGATTTTGAGTACCGCAAGGAGTCCCGCTCCGCCGGGCGCGCGTCCCTGGTCTACGACTTTTCAGTGGAACGCGAGCGTTCCCATTGGCGGATCATGGTGGCATCGCAACTGATCACGCCTCCCTATAGCGGTTCGGTGTGGATCGACAAAGAAACCCACCGCGTACTGCGTATCGAGATGCAGGCTACCCACATTCCCGAGGCCTTCCCCTCCGACAAAGTCGAGATGGCCACCGATTACGAATTCGTCCGCTTTGCCGACCGCCAATACCTGGTGCCGGTACACGCCGAAACGCTGGCCTGCCAGCGCGATACGGGCACTTGCAGCCGCAACGCCATCGACTTCCGCAACTACCACCGGTACGCCGGCGAATCCAACATCACCTTTGAGAAGTAGGACGGGCCGTGGGGCAGGCTCGTAGCCTGCGTCGGCCTCGCAGGCCGACTTCACATCTGCGCCTTCCTGAAACGGAAGTTCTTGATGCGTCCCGAATTCAAGACAAAACCCGTGATCTTGCCGGCCGCATCTCTCTGGAAATGAATATCGCCATTCATCCCCTCGAAGTAATCCTCCAGCGTCGGCTCGAGCTTCTGTGGTTTCGACTTGAGCCGCCTGAGCACCAAGCCGCCGTTTTCCACCACGATTCGATAGACCGGCTCGATCTCCTCGCTTACATATGCACCGGCGTAAGCGGCGAGCTGCGCCGGCGTAGGCTTGACTTCGGTGACGCGTTCAAACACGTCGGGCTTTTCTTCATCCGGCATCTGCATACTCAGCCGCTGCGCATCGAACGTAAACACAACCGGGTAAGCGGCCAATTGAAAGCGGTTTTCGGAAAGCGCCGTCAATTCAACTCGATCGTCCACCGAGTACGCCCAAAAAAGCTTGCCGTCTTTGAGCAGGATGCGGCGCGCCTGCTCGTCGTCCTTCTTCCAATACAAACCCGCGTATTGCGCCAGACGTTCCACCGGCACACTGACCGGCTTTGCGGATGGTTCTTCCCGAACCTGCGCCGGATCGTCCTTGAACTTCCCAGCCAGGTAGATGTCCGCGACCTTTTTCGTCAACTCGCCCGGATTGATTTCACCCTTGTTGCACAGGCACGCCACCGAAAAATGCTGCTCGGGAAAACGAAGCAGGTCGGCCCGGTACCCGGCATCGGCGCCCCCGTGCCCGATGGTGCGCAGCCCGCGATATTTGCCGTGCACCAGTCCGAATGCGTAGTCCAGTTCCTTCCCGTCGTTCAGCTTCCCGCGCTGTAACTGCTGTTCCACCATCTCTGGACCGCCCACGCGCGGATGGTAGAAGTTTTCGTCCCATTGCGCCAAATCTTCTACCGTGGTCAGCAGGCTGGTGGCGCCCACGGTATCGAAATTCGTCACGCTCAGCCGGTAGCCATGCCCGCCCTCACCCTCCACGTACCCGTAGGCGATGTGCTTCACGATTTCCGCGTGGTCGTCGCGGAAGTGTGTGTGGTTCATGCCGAGCGGTTTGAATATGCGATCGGCCGTAAATTCGCGTAACGACTGACCACTGACCCGTTTCACGATTTGCGCCAGCAGCGTATACCCAGTATTGCAATAGACGTGTTTTTCCCCAGGCTTGAAGTTCAGATCCTTCTGCCGCGACATCGACTCCAGAACGTCGTCGTCCGTAATCAGATCCAGCGAATAACGCCAGCCTGCCAGGCCGAGTAATTCCCATTGATCCCGCAGGCCGCTGGTATGGTAAATCAGGTGCCTGATCGTGATTTGCGCGCCGAAGTCGGGAAGCTCCTTGATGTACTTGCGCACATCGTCGTCCAGCGACAGTTTGTGTTCCTGCGCCAGCAATAAAATGGCGGCCGCGGTGAATTGCTTGGAAATAGACGCCACGTGAAATACGGTGTCCGGACGTATGGGAATATCGTGATCCAGGTTGGCCATTCCATAAACGCGCTCGTAAACGATATGCCCATCCTGCATCACCGATAGGGCACAACCCGGCGAGACAGTCGAGTCCCACTGGGCGAAGATTTTATCGACCGCATCCTGCGCGAAGGCGGAACCAATGGCAGCGAAGAAAATGACGGTGGCGCGAATCAAGTCGTTAGTATACACAAACTGGAGGGCGGGCAATATTGCCCGCAGCCGGCTTTCAGCCGGCTCTAGGCGAGCTCCGCTCGCCTGTGTCGGCAGGGAGTGCCGACACGGCACGCAGAGTGCGTGCGCCACGAGAACTGCCGCGGCAAGTGTCCAAACTCCCGCAGCCGGCTTGATCGCATAACATAAGAAGGATGACCTCCAACTCGATCCGCCCTCTCCTTCTCTTCACTCTCGCCACTCTAGCCGGCGCGCAACAATTCAACTCCAGCCTCTTCAAAGACCTCCACTGGCGCAACGTCGGTCCCTTCCGCGGCGGCCGCACCCGCGCCGCCGAAGGCGTCCCCAGCCAGCCGAACGTCTTCTACATGGGCCAATGCAACGGCGGCGTCTGGAAGTCCGACGACTACGGCCGCACCTGGACGCCTATCTTCGATAGCCAGCCCACCGGCTCCATCGGCGCCATCGCCGTCGCGCCCTCCGATCCCAACGTCGTCTACGTGGCCAGCGGCGAAGGTCTGCAACGTCCCGATCTCTCCGTGGGCAACGGCATCTACAAATCCAGCGACGCAGGCCAGACCTGGACCCACCTGGGCCTCCGCGACGGCTGGCAGATTCCGGCGCTGGCCGTCGACCCGCGCGACCCGAACCACCTGTTCGCCGCCGTCCTGGGGCATCCCTACGGCGCCAACCAGGAGCGCGGCCTGTTCGCCTCCACCGATGGCGGCCAGACCTGGCATAAGTCGCTGTACGTCGACGAGAATACCGGCGCGTCCGACATCGCCATGGACCCTTCCAACCCCGATGTCCTCTACGCATCGCTATGGGAAGCCCGCCAGGGCCCCTGGGAATTCGGCAACGAGTACACCGGCACGCACGGCGGTATCTTCAAATCCACCGATGCAGGCAAAACCTGGCGCAAACTGACCCAGGGCCTTCCGGACGTCTCCCAGGCTTACGTGGCCATCGCGCCCAGCGACCCCCGCCGCCTCTACGCCACCGCCGCCGCGGGCCGCGCCGTAAGCATCTACGCCTCCGATGACGCCGGCGAAAACTGGCATCGCGCCACCACCGATCCCCGCCCCGCGGGGCGCATCGGCGGCGGCGATTTACCGGTGCCGCGGGTCGATCCGAAGGACCCCTCAACGCTCTACAGCACCAGCACCGTCACCTGGCGATCCACCGATAGCGGCCAGACCTGGACCGGTCTCAAAGGAGCGCCCGGCGGCGACGACTATCAGAATATGTGGATCAACCCCCACAACCCCGACATCATCCTGCTGGTCAGCGACCAGGGCGCGGTCGTCAGCGTCAACCGCGGCCGCACCTGGAGTTCCTGGTACAACCAGCCCACCGCCCAGCTCTATCACGCCGTGGCCGATAACGCGTTTCCATACCGCGTTTGCGCCGGCCAGCAGGAGAGCGGCTCCGTCTGCGTCTCCAGCCGCGGCAACGATGGCGTGATCACCTTCAGGGAATGGCATCCCGTGGGCGTTATTGAATATGGGTACGTAGCGCCCGATCCGCGCGATCCCGATATCGTCTACGGCGCCGGCCGCGGCCAGGTATCGAAATTCTATCGCGCCACCGGCGAGGTGGAAATCGTCTCTCCCAAGCCGCCCGCGGGCCAGAGGTATCGCGCCGACCGCACCCAGCCCATCATATTCTCGCCGGTCGACCCGCACTTGCTGTTCTACGCCGCCAACGTGGTCTTCAAGACTACCGACGGCGGCCACACCTGGCAGACCATCAGTCCCGATCTCACGCGCCCGCATCCCGGCATTCCCGCAAGTCTGGGCAGTATGGCCGCCAAGGATCAGGGCGCGGACAAGCAGCGCGGCGTGGTCTACGCGCTGGCGCCTTCCTTCCACAATGTCGATACCATCTGGGCCGGCACCGACGAAGGACTCATCTGGGTCACGCTCGACGGCGGCCAGAATTGGAAAGACGTGACTCCACCCGCGCTCACCCCGTGGAGCAAAGTCACTCAACTGGAAGCGTCCCACTTCGACGACAAATCGGCCTATGCCTCGGTCAGCCGCTTTCGTGTGGACGATCTGACTCCGTACATCTACCGCACCCACGATGGCGGCCAGACCTGGCAGCTCATCACCACCGGGCTGCCCAACGACGCTTCCATCGACACCGTGCGCGAAGATCCTGTGCGCAAAGGCCTGCTGTTCGCCGGCAGCGAAACCAGCGTATGGGCCTCGTTTGACGATGGCGGCCATTGGCAATCCCTGCAATTGAACCTGCCGCACACCGCCATGCGCGACCTCTGGATTCATGCGAGCGACCTGATCGTCGCCACCCACGGACGCTCGTTCTGGATCCTGGACGACATCAGTCCCCTGCGGCAAATCGACGAAAAGGCGGTCGAATCCGGCGCCTGGCTCTGCCACCCCGCGCCCGCCTACCGCGTCCGCCGCGATACCAATACCGATACGCCCCTGCCGCCCGATGAACCGTTGGCCGAGAACCCGCCCGATGGCGCGGTGGTCGATTACTATCTGGCCCAGGCGCCCACGGGCACCGTCACGCTGGAAATCCTGGACGCCCGCGACAAACTGTTCCGGCGCTACTCCAGCACCGACCCGCCCGAAATCACCGAGGCCGATCTGAAGACGCTGAGCATCCCCCAGTTATGGGTGCGCCCTCCGCGCATCCTGCCGGCCACCGCCGGCCTGCACCGCTGGGTCTGGGATCTGCATGGCCCGCCGCCGGAATCTCTGCGGCATGAGTACCCCATCGCCGCAGTCCCGCATGACACGCCGCGGCTGCCGCAAGGCCCCGAGGCCCTGCCCGGCGCGTATACCGTGAAGCTCACCGTCGATGGGCACACTTACACCGCCCCGCTGACCATCAAGATGGACCCGCGCGTGAAGACGCCGCCCGCCGATCTGCAACAACAGACCGGCGCCCAAAAAATGCTCGCCCGGTTGATGACTCGTACCACCGAAGCGGTCCGCGAGGCTCGTTCCGCGCAGGAGCAGATCGATAAGCTGGCGCACGATGCCACCGGGCCGTTGGCCGCCCATCTCGCCGCGCTGGACAAAAAGATCAAGGCCGCCTTGGGCGCCGGAGGAGCGTTCGGTCCCGCGCCGGCGGAGCCCGGCCTCATGTCTGTGAATGCCGAACTGTCCGGCCTGTACGGTGAAATCGACAGCGCCGATGTCGCACCCAGCCCCGCGCAAACGGCTGCCGGAGCCAAACTCGGACGCGACTTTCCCGTCGTGATGGACCGCTGGAACAAGCTAAAGTCCTCGGACATCGCAGCCATCAATCGAGAGTTGAAAGCTGCCGGCATGTCTCCCATCCAACTCAGCACAAAACCAACCCCCGATGAAGAGAGCGACGACTCCGATGACGACGTCGGCTAGAAGGGCGTGGCGCACGCTCGCAGCGTGCCGTGTCCCGACTCTTCGGGACACTGGCTTGATTTTCCTAACCTGCGCCCTCCTTACAGCCCAAACCCGCCCTGGAATCTTCCGCATCCAGCCCGTCCGCCCCGTACCCGAACTGCGCGCCGAAGCGCTAGCCGCCCATCCCCCCGACGAACCAGGCGCCTTTCGCAAATCCGACCTGGTCGACCTGGCCGCGCTCGATTCCTGCATCAAACTGGACATCCGCTACGCCACCGCCGATAACTTCCTCAGCACCCCCGTCTACTCCTCCGCGCGCGCGTTCCTGCAACGCCCCGCGGCGGAGGCGCTGCTCCGCGCCCACCGCGAATTGCTGAAGCAAGGCTACGGCCTGCTGATCTTCGATGCCTACCGTCCCTGGTATGTCACCAAAATGTTCTGGGATGCAACGCCGCCGGACAAGCATGAGTTTGTCGCCAACCCGGCCGAAGGCTCGCGCCACAATCGCGGATGCGCAGTGGATCTGTCGCTCTACGATATCAAAACCGGGCGCGAAGTAAAGATGACCGGCGTCTATGACGAGATGTCGCCGCGCTCCTATCCCAGCTACGCCGGGGGCACCGCGCTCGAACGGTCGCACCGCCAACTGCTGCGCGGCGAGATGGAGAAGCAGGGGTTCACTGTATATCCATCCGAGTGGTGGCACTTCGACCACCACGACTGGAAAGAGTACGCGATTCAGAACGTGCCGTTTGAAGAGCTAAAAAGTCAACGGACAGATAAATAGGCGAATTACCTGTAACAAATCGACCGGCTTAGGTGTAAGCTGATTGAGTCGGGAGGGCATTCTCAATGCCGGCTAACAAAGCTGTCGTCGATGTCATCGAACAGTGGAGCGGACAGCGCCCGGACAAAACGTCACAGAACCTGCAGAACTGGTGGAATCAGACTGCGCCCGGCTCGAACCACAGCGCTCTATTGTTCAAACCGGACGGGATCGAAGATCTCTTGAAGAGGCTCAAGAAGGCCTTTCCTGGATCGCCCGCTTTGCAGTCTGGGGATTTTGGGGACGCCGGGGCGATCAAGACCGTGCAGGATCTCATCGATGCGCTGCAGCCGCCGATCGGCAACGGTGGGGGCGACTAATATGAAATGGCTCTTGGTGGCGCTCTTGTCCGTTGCCGCCCCTCTTACCGCGCAGACTGCGCCTGTCGCCCTGCCATGCGACGCCAAGGATTTAGCGAAGGGCGTGGATGCCTACCGTATCGTGACCGCTCAAGTGGTCTATGTGAATTGCGGCCGGACGAACTTGCTTCAATTCGATACGGCGGCAGCTCTGTACCTTGGCGCGGGTGGCGACCGGAAACCCGTCGCGGGCGTAGTTGCAACGGTCAAGCTGTTCTCGTCTGAAGACCCGTGGATCAGGATTGACCTTGCGAAACCAGGTGGAGGCGCCGTTCTGGAAAAGGGCCAGGACTACGAATTGGATTTGGCGCCCGATGGGCGCGCTGCGATTCTGGCCGCGGTCAAGGGCCAGCCGGCGCCCATGCACGGCCCCTTCGAGAAACTCACGGTGAGTATTTCAACCAAGCCCAACGCTACCATCACGCCCAGCGGCGTGTCCAGCCTCGGCTCGACCTTCCAGGTCTACTCCAATCTCGCGCTACGGCCGTTTGCTCAAGACGGTCCAAAGTTTTTTGAGGTTGGCCCACTCAAAACGCAGATCTACCACAAAGCTACATACCGTCCCATAGGGGCGCCCGTCGCCTGCGGCGCCACCGGCCCATGTCCGGATCCCCCTCCCGCGCAAAGCAACGCCGAAACCTTCGGCCGCGCGCAAGTGACCCTGACGACGGATCGTCTCTCCCAGCCGAAAGCGACCTTGCGCATCGAGGGGCTCCTGGATTTCTTCGGAGATACTTTGAAAATCCAGAATGACGTCACGCTGGGAGCGGTTCCCAAGAGCAAGACGGATTCGTCCTGGTATTTCAAGGTGGACCACGAGGCGGGACCGGGATCTACACCGGGTTATGCCATCGAGGCTAAGGTCGCGCCGGCTCTGGGCGGGCCTGCTCTTGGCGGTTTCACCTGGCAGCCCGCGCTGAATATGGATATCGGCGCCGGGAGCGTGAGCGGCGTTAAGGTGAACGATACAATCGTACCCTCGTTGGGAATGACGCAGCTATTTCGTAGTGCCGGCAGCACCACCCTGGAAGCGGTACGAGTGACGCCAGCGGTTTCGCTTGAGACCGATAGGGAATTCAACCACCAGAACCTGATATACGACCAGGATTTTCAGTTTTTCATTGGGCAACTTACTTCATCAAGGCTCGTGCGTGCGTGGCGGCGTTTCACGGAACTCAAAGCAAAGAACCCCGACCTGACTTTCTCGAACGACCTGGCGAATTGGGGAGCTGGGCTGCAGCCATTCTTGGGAGCGGAGCTAGGAGGATCTGTCCTTGCTCAAACCGTGCAAGCGGCGAAGAGTAGCAGCACCGTTAGAGTACCGACCTATTCTGTCGCGCGCCTGCGGCCGAAAATCGCTGCTTCCGCGGAATACAAACGGATCAGCTTGACTTTTACGGCCGTCCCCAGATATCTTTTCACCACGGAATATACTACGCGCCAATCGACCGATGGCAAAACCATCCGCCTGGCGCGCGTCTCGGGTTTCCGTCCGTACGGAGAGGCCGGTGTAAATATTGGATTGGATCAGTCCGGCCACATTGCGCTCAGTTCCACTTACAAGCTAGGATCGGAGCCTCCCACTTTTCAATACACGAATACCGTCCAGACCGGCCTGTTGATCGTGTATTAAAAGCGTCTATGACGTGGCGCGCGCACTCCTGTGTGCCGTGTCGAGACTCATCTCGACACGCTAATCCCGCGGCCCAGTACGAAGATAAACAACAAGCTCGCGACGGCGCCCGCCGCGATCCACCACACACTGCGCTGGATCGGTCCAACCTGCCCATCACCCGTGCGAATCATCCAAGGCAGGCTCATCAGGCCCGCGTTCGCGCCCAAAGTCGATGGCAGCGCCGAAGCGATGACGTAGAACAATCCTGCTGGATTCAACAGGCCCGCGACCCCGGCCAGGATACCGTCGGAGAAGTAAGGCGTCCAGCACAGCCCGCGAGCTCTTCCCGCAATCTCGCCCCTGGCTTGAAACGGCGCTTGAAACGGCTTCAGCTTAGCGGCCACCACCCGCATCGACGCATAGTAGGAAGCCACGCCCAGAACCACCAGCCCAAGCTGCCACATCCAGTGCGGTTCGAAGCCCCGGATCACCGCTGCCCAGTCGCCGAAGTTGAAGACGCCTGAAAACAAAAAGTAGCCCGTGCCGGTAAACAGGTTCCCCGCCATCGCCAGCACCAGGAAGTAGCGGGTAGCCGGTCTGTAGCGCTGCGGCTTCCGCAGCAGGACCCAGAAAATCGCCGCGAAAAGAAGATTGACGAGCGTGCCATTCGCCGAGATCCATCGCGTGTCGATATCGCTCTCGAGCGCCACCGTGCTCATGGTCAGGCGATGCGCTCCGCTCAGCCACGCCGTCACCCCGTGCCCCAGCCCTTCATGCAGAATATCCTGCAGGATACAAGCCAGCGCCGCGATGGCAATCGTCGTCAGCCGATCGTCTTTGGCCATGGCATTGATCATACCGCTTGGAGGGCGGGCAATTTTGCCCGCAGCCGGCTTTTAGCCGGCTCAAGGTGGGACAAAATCCTCCCCCAAGCCTTGCGCGCTCCCCGCCACCAGTAGCCCACGTGGCCCCGGCCGTCGCGCTGGGCGCAGGGGCATGCCCTTTGCGGGTTGTGGCGTCCGGCACAAGTTGCGGCGCAGGCACCGTGCCTGCGGCGACCTCGCAGGCCGCCTCTAATGCATTAGATAATAGAGGCCGCCCCCATGGATAGCTTTCGCGTAGTCGCCCGCAACACCGCGCCCGACTCCGAAAATCGCATCCATGACGACCAAACCGCGGCCGCCTACGGCTTTCGTGGCGGGTTGGTCCCCGGAGTCACCGTTTACGGTTATCTCACCGTTCCCGTGATTCGGCACTTCGGTGAGGACTGGTTGGCCCGCGGCGCCATGCGAGTGCGCTTCCTGCAACCCGTCTACGAAGGGGACGAAGTCGTCGTGACATTGTCCGGCAGCGATGTCGCCGCCAGCCTGGCAGATGGAACGGTATGCGCGTCGGCCGAAGTCTCCTGGCCGGAAGACCCGCCACCGTCCCCTGATCTCTACCCGGAGGCGCCATTGCCAGCCGATCGCCCGCCCGCATCGCCCCAATCGCTCACGCCGGGCCGCATCCTCGGCACCCTCTACGTCAACCTGCCGCTGGCCGACCCCGCCGCCCTGCTCACCCTCTCCAATCACCTGCTGATGCAGAACGTGAAACTCGGGCCGTGGATTCACGCGGCCAGCGAAGTCCGACATTTCAGCCTGGTACGCGACGGCGAGCTCCTCTCCGTGCGCGGCCGCATCGCCGATCGCTTCGAACGCAAAGGCCATCGCTTCGTGGTGCTGGATATCCTGGTCGTCGCCGGCGCCCGCCCGATCCAGTACGTCCGCCACACCGCCATATACGAGCTTCGCCCTCCCGCTTCCGGTTAGAATCGAAGCATATACATGAAATTGGCGGTGACGATCATGGCGCTGCTTGCAGCTTCGCCTGCACAGTCGCGGACCGTGCGCGTAGCGGTCTGCCAGATTCTTTCCATCGATGGCGATCGCGAAGGCAACTTCCGGCGCGTGGAATACGCCCTGGAGCAGGCCCGCGACGCGCACGCCGACATCGCCGCCTTTCCCGAGTCCGCCATCTTGGGCTGGGAGAATCCGGACGCCCACCACATGGCTACGCCGATCCCCGGCGCCGATAGCGACCGCATCGCCGCACTGGCCCGGAAATACGGCCTGATGATCTCCATCGGCCTCGACGAAAAAGACGGCACGAAGCTCTACGATTCCGCCATCCTGGTGGATAAGACCGGCAAGCTCCTGTGGAAGCATCGCAAGCTGAACGTCCTGGCCTGGCTGATGCAGCCGCCATACTCGGAGGGCCGGCCTGAAGACATCGGCGTCGTCGAAACGCAATTCGGGCGCATTGGTTTGGTCATCTGCGCGGATACCTTCGGCGACGAGATCGCCCGGCGCATCGCACAAATGGCGCCCGCCCTGATGCTGGTGCCCTACGGCTGGGCCGCGCCGGTGGATAAGTGGCCGGAACACGCCAAAGAGTTGGAAAACCTGGTGGCCAAGCGCGCAGCCCAGTGGAAATGCTTCGTGGTAGGCACCGATGTGATCGGCGAGATGACCCACGGCCCATGGAAGGGACAGACCTACGGCGGCGCCAGCGTGGTGGTGGACGCCTCCGGCAAAGTGCTCCACGTGCTCCGCGATCGGGACGTCGAAGTTCGTACCGTAACACTGGAACTCAAAACCCTTGGAGGGCGGGCAATTTTGCCCGCAGCCGCCTTTTAGGGGCCGCAGCCACCTCCCACAATTCCGGCTAACCATAGTTATTGCTCACTTGCGCCAACTTGTTAACTCCGGGCTTTCTCTGATATCTAGGGTCTAAGATGACCTACTTCAGCCTGCCCTTAGTGCTAGTCATAGCCGCCCTACCCTTGGCTGCTCAGAACCAGACCGAACAGCAATACATCGCGTCGGTGAATACGGCAATCAACGGCCTCGTCGGCACGTTGGGCACACCCACCCAACCCATCATCATCGGCGGCAACCTGGTGGGCGCTTATGGCACCAAGATTGGCAATATGGACTTGAACACCGTGCTCGACTGGGTGGATGGCCTGAAAGCCGTGGGAGTCCAACGCATCGAGTTCAACCCCTCCATGGCCACCATGTCTCATTCAGGCAATGTGACTAAGTACGATGCCATCGTCCGTCGTATCCGCGAACTGGGCCTCCAGTTGGCCATCAATCCGGAATACGAGGTCGGGGAGGTGGACCCCTCGCCCATCACCACTTTTGCGGAGTTTCAGGCGCAGGCGCTCGCGGAATACCAAGTACTGGCCTCCCGCTATCAGCCCGATAACTTCGTAATCATTCATGAACCGGATACCGCCGCCGCCCGCTTAGGATTCACCACGACTGTTACGGATTGGCAGAATTTCATCCTCGCGGCCGCACCCGTCATCAAGGCCGCCTCGCCGCATACGCGCGTGGGCGCCGGGTGCGACTATAACCTCGCGCTCACCACCTACCAGAACGAAGATAGCTATTTCCAGGCTTTCGTCACCATGCCCGTGCTGGATTTCATGACTATGGACATCTATAGCACGGCCTTCGACAAGTTTACCGAGTGGGCCCAACTGGCTCAGGCCAACGGCAAGGGCGCATATATCGAGGAAGTCTGGACCCCGTTCGACTTACCGGATCCAATCGGGCCGTGGAACGGTGAACCACTGGCGGATCGGGCGCTCATCGGACCCGTGAACGCCGATTTCGCGGCCATGGACGCGACTTGGCTGCATGGCATGATGCTGTTCGCTTCCGCGAACCACTTGGAAGCCGTGACCGCCTTCACCACCGAAGCCTTCTTCTGGTACGGGCCGGCCGGCGAAGATACCCCCGACAACACCGCCTATCAGACGGCTGATGAACAAGCTATTCAGCAAGGGCAGCTCACCACCACGGGCCAGGCTTACCTGACAGATAGTCAACAGATGGGGGCCCAGCGGGTCACTAACATATCGAGTGCCAGCTATGCCACCCTGCCGACGGTGTTCAATCCTACTTGCGGCACAGGTAACAATCAGTGCAACGCGGAAACCCTGGTGGCCCCCGATTCCCTGGTATCCGCGTTCGGCTTGGACCTGGCGAATAACTATGCTCAGAGCGGAACATTTCCCACCACTTTGGGCGGCACTACCATGACCTTGGTGGATTCCACGAACACGTCCTACCCGGTGCAGATGTACTATGTTGGGCCGAATCAGGTTAACTACTACGTGCCCACCAATGCCCAGCCCGGTCCCGCAACCGTTACAACTACCAGCGGCGACGGCACTCAGACGTCCGGTACGGTATTGATTGCGCCCGTGGCGCCGGGCCTGTTTACCGCGACGGCTACCGGCCAGGGAGCCGCGTCCGCCATCGCGATTTGCGCAGGCGTCTGCGCCGGGTGGCCGAACCCGCAACCCGATGGGCAATACTACCAGGACGCCTTCACCTGCGGCGGTAGCACCGGTTGCACGCCCGAGCCTCTCAGCATAGGCGCGTCCGACACGGTGGTCGTGGAGTTCTTCGGCACGGGCTTCCGCCACATGTCGTCCCCCGCCGCCCTCACCGTCCTGATCAACGGTCAATCCATACCGTTCCAATACGCCGGCGCGCAAGGCGAAACCGGACTGGATCAGCTCAACGTGCAACTGCCCTACAGCCTGTCCGGCAGCGGGCAAGTCAGCCTCGTGCTAAGCCTCCAGGATACCGTGAACAACGTCACAGTAACCTCGAATACGGTACAGTTGAACATCCAGTAAGGAGCCGGAAGCGAGCAGTCATTCTGTCTTCCGACTCCTGTCTCCTGCTTTTTCACTCCCCGAACCGCTTGAAAAAGCTGCTCGCATTCCACTTCGGCCGCTCCGGCCGGTCCGCCACCGCCTCCGCCAGCCCGCGCAGCAGATCGTCGAAGCGGGCGGCCGCCTCCAGATCTACCGGCTGTTTCAGATCGTCGGCCGGCGCGTGGTAGCGCTCTTTTAACCAGGTATTCACCGTCTTCTCCTCCGGCGAACCCTTCTCATAGCCCACCATCATCATCAGCGCGGGAATGCCCCGCCGGATAAAGCTGTACTGGTCGCTGCGGATAAACACGTTCCGCTGCGGCTCCGGATCGTCCAGCACCCGCACACCGTGCGCCCGCGCCACCGCCCTGATTTGATCGCCCAAATCCGATTCGTTCAGCCCGAACACAATCACGCTGCGCAGCGGGAACAGCGGCAGAAACATATCCACGTTCAGATCCGCCACCATACTGCCCGCCTTCACCGTGGGATGCGCCGCGAAGTATTTGGACCCCAGCAGCCCCTTCTCCTCGCCCGTCACCACCACGAACAGCAGCGAACGGCGCAGCTTCGGCTTCGATTCGTTCAACGATTGCGCGATGTCCAGCAGCGCCGCCACCCCGGAAGCGTTGTCCATGGCGCCGTTGTAAATGCGGTCGCCGTTGATAGGCTCGCCAATCCCCAAATGATCCAGGTGCGCCGTCAGCACCACGTACTGATCTTTCAGCGCCGGGTCCGTGCCGGGGAAAATGCCGGCAACGTTCTGCGATTCCACTTCTCCGCGTTCCACCGCCATCGTCGCCTGGATGGAAGCGTGCAGCGGGAAGCGTGGCAATGGCTTGCCGGCATCCGCCAGCGCCACCAGGTCGTCGAACGAATGGCCGGAGCCCGCGAACCATTTCCCGGCCTGCTCCGGATTCACCGCCGCGGTGAACTTCAACCCATAGTGCTGATCGAGCGCGGGATCCGCCAGGCTCATGGATGCCTGATGGCTGCTCAGCGCGATCCGCTGCCAGGGCAGATCCATGTGGTGCGGGTTCTGAATGCCGATCGTGCCGATCGCGCCGGCGCGTTCCAGAAATCGTCCGCGCTCGTCCGCGCTTTGATAATGAGACCGCAGCGGCCCCGGAATGCTGGACGGCCCCCCGCCGATGTACAGCACGATCTTACCGCGTAAATCCAGCCCCGCCAGATCGTCATACTGCATTTCGGGAACCGTCAGCGCGTATCCCGCAAACACCACCTCCGCCTCCACCACCGGCGCCGGATCCACGCGCGTGCCGATGATGGCGTCCTCGCCCAGCACCAGTTCTTCGGATTCGCCGTTGCGCACCAGCGTCAGGCTCGATTCGGTTTCCTTCAGCCGCCGCGTAACAAAGCGGACCGGCTGGATATAGCCTTCCGTGCCCGCCGGTTTCAAGCCCGCGCGCTCGAATTCGCCGGCCACGTACGCTGCCGCCTTGCGATGTCCGGCGCTGCCCGTGTTGCGGCCTTCCAGCTTATCGTCCGCCAGGTATTGCACGTAGCTCCACCACCGGCGGCCATCTTGCACAGTCGCCGCCAATACGGCCGCCATGACCGCCACCAGCGTCGCGGCCACAGTGAAGCGTCGCGTCATTTCTTGCCCTTCGCCTTCTTGTATTCCTCGCGGATCGCCTGCATCTGGCGCGCATGGCTCTCGGCGTGCTCCGCCAGCAGCTCCAGTTGGAACCGCAGCGTGATCGCGCCGCGCTCGCTGTGATTGCCCGTGCGCGCATACGCCGCCTCCGGCAATTCCTTCAGCAATTCGTAGTTCTCGCCGCGCACCCGGCGGAAGCTTTACAGCGATTGCTTGGGCTTGCGCCGCGCATAGTCCAGGTTCCGGGTCCACGCCTCCTGGTCGAAGGCGGTCAGTGTCGGGCCGTCTTCCGCGATGATCTGCCGCATGCGGTGCGCGCAGACCAGCTCGGAATCCGCCAGGTGCGCGATAATCTGCCGGATGCTCCACTTGCCCGGCGCCGGCACAAAATCCTCCTCCTCGCCGAACACGCCGGTCAGTACCACCGCCAGCAGCTCGGGTCCGCGCCGGAAGCGCTCCAGCAAACCTGAAATCTCGCTCATCCCGCAACTCTCTCCAGGAACGACGTGGCGCAGGCACTCGTGCCTGCCGCGACCGCACTCCTGCGGTCGCCTGGCGCGGGTTTCTTCAGTAGTAGTCCGCGCAACTCAAGTAGTATCCGCACTTCGGGCATACCAGTTTGCATTTGTGCTGCACCAGCCGCGTGGAGCACCTTGGACAGTACAGCATCGGCTCTTCGGCGGACTTCGGCTCGGATTCTTCCACAGGCTTAACGCTATTATATCCGTTCGTGGATACTCTATTTGACGAACCTTCCTCGTTCGATCGCGATGCCCTCGCCGAACGCCTCCGCCGCCTCGTCGCCGAAGGAATCTACATCGGCGGCAGTTCCTGGAAGTATGAAGGGTGGATCGGGCAGGTTTATTCGCGCGCTAATTATCTCTCGCGCGGCCGCTTCTCGCGGCGCCTGTTCGAGTCCACCTGCCTCACGGAGTATGCCCGTACCTTCCCCACCGTGTGCGGCGATTTCGCCTTCTACCAGTTCCCTACCCCGGAATTTTGGGCCCGCCTGTTCGCGCAGACGCCCGACGGCTTCCAGTTCGCTTTCAAAGTGCCGGAACAGATCACCTGTAAAATGTTCCCGGCGCATGCGCGCTATGGGCCCCAGGCCGGCCAGGAGAACGAATCGTTCCTCGACGCGGGGATGTTGAAGGAAATGTTCCTGCGCCCCCTCTGGCCGCACCGTCATAAAACCGCTCTGCTGATCTTCGAATTCGGCGCGTTATCGAAGCGCGCCATCGCCGCGCCCGACGAATTCCTGAAGCGCCTGGACGATTTCCTCGCCGCCCTCCCGCCGCACTTCCGTTACGCCGTCGAGGTTCGCAACCCCGAGTTCCTCGAAGCCCCGTATTTCGCCTGCCTGCGCGCCCGCGGCGTAGCCCACGTCTATAGCGCCTGGACGCGCATGCCGGAGTTGCGCCGCCAAATCGAAATCCCAGACTCCGCCACTTCCGGTTTCCTGGTATGCCGCGCCCTGCTGCGCCAAGGCCGCCCCTATGAGGAAGCCGTCGCCAGGTTCTCGCCCTATAGCGAAATCCGCGATCCCAATCCCGAAGCGCGTGAGTCGCTGCGCATCCTCATCCGCCGCGCCCGCGAGCAGCGCGCCATGGCTTTCCTGTTCGTCAATAACCGACTGGAAGGCAATTCCCCGCTCACCATCCTGGCCGTCACCGAACCCGGCTGAAATAAAAGTGAAATAAACCTTGAATTCCCGCGAGAACTTTGGTACCCTCTCTTAACCATTTAGAGTGCAAACGGTCTGAAACGGGAAATTTGCAGGGAGGTGGGAGTTTATGATCGCAAACTCAACCGAACAGTATCGCCGCATGCTGCTCGAGAAGCGGGACCAAGTGATGTCCGGCCTGGGGGTCAAGTTCGACACTATCGCCAAAATGGGCCGTGTCGCCGAGGAAGATCAGGCGCAACTTTCGCATGACGAATTCGTATCGCTCCGCTTGAACAGTCTGGACTACGGGCAATTGCGCCTAGTGGAAGAAGCTCTCGACCGCGTGCGATCGGGGGATTTTGGGGTTTGCCTGGCTTGCGAGCAGCCTATACCGCCCAAGCGGTTGCAGGCCCTGCCATGGGCCCGCTACTGCGTGCCGTGCCAGGAAGCCGTAGGACAGGCCTCCGGGCCTGTCCACTTAGGCATTCCAAACTAGCTAGGCAACCTTCGCCGCGCCCACGTGGGCTTCCAGCATCCGCACTACTTCCGACTTGCCCACCGCGCCCACACGCTGTTCCACCACGTGCCCGTCCTTGAACAGCAACAGCGTCGGAATGCCGCGGATGTTGTAACGGCCCGCCGTGTTGATGTTGGAATCCACGTCCAGCTTGCCCACTTTCAACTTCCCGGCGTATTCCTGCGCCACCACGTCGATGGTCGGCGCCATCTGCCGGCACGGACCGCACCACTCGGCCCAGAAATCCACTAAAACCGGCACCTCCGACCGCAACACGTCCTGGTCGAAGCTTCCGTCGGTGAAGGTTAGGGTATTTTGACCCGCCATTATTCTTGTACGCTCCTCACTAGAGAATTAGATCCATTCCAAGCGCGCCGGATTCAAATTCAACCCCGCAGACGCTCGTAAAGCCGCGCATACTCCGCAGCCGAGACTTTCCACGAAAAATCCTTGGCCATGCCGGCCTCGATCGTCGCCCGCCAGCCCTCCGCATCGGCGAACGCCTCGCGCGCCGCCTGTAAAGCGCCCACCAGCGCGCTTCCGGAGTAGTTCCAGAACTTGAAACCCGTCCCAGGTTCGATAGTATCATCAAGCCCGCCGGTCGCGCGTACCACCGGCACCGTACCATATCTTAGGCTGTAAATCTGGTTCAACCCGCAAGGCTCGTAGCGGCTCGGCATCAGGAACAAGTCCGCCCCCGCCTCGATCTGGTGCGCCAGCGCGTTATCGTAGCCGATGCGCACCGCGATGCGCCCGGGATGCCGCTCCGCCATGCTCCGGAACAGTTCCTCGTATTGCGGCTCGCCCGCCCCCAGCGCCGCCATAAAATAACCTGTGGCTACCAGGCCATCCGCGGCGTCCGCCACCAGGTCGGCGCCCTTCTGGCTGGTAAATCGCGAGACGATGCCGATCAACGGCGCGTCCATGGCCTCCCCAGGCAGCCCAAACGTATTCACCAGATCCTGTTTGCAGACCCGTTTGCCGCTCAAATCGGCGCTGGAATAGTGCGCCGCGATGAAACCATCGGTCTCCGGATTCCATTCCGTGTAATCCACGCCGTTCAGAATACCGGAAAGTACCTCGCTACGCGCCCGCAGCACGCCGTCCAGCCCGAAACCGTATTCCGGCGTTTGGATCTCGCGCGCATAAGTCGGGCTCACCGTGTTCAGCGCCTCGGCATAGTTCAGCCCGCCTTTCAGGAAACAGACCTTGCCGAAGAACTCCAACCCGTCGGGACGGAACTCGTCGGTTCCACCCAGCCCGATCTCCGCCAGCGCCGCGGCCGGGAAAAGTCCGTGGTATCCCAGGTTGTGAATCGTGAACAGCGAATGCATGCCCAGGAAAGTCGGGTCGTTGGCATACACGGTGCGCAAATACGCCGGCGCCAGTCCCGCCTGCCAGTCGTGGCCGTGCAGGATATCCGGCCGCCATACCCGCCGGCAAAAAGCCAGCGCCGCCTGCGCCAGCACCGCGAACCGGATGTGATTGTCCGGGTAATCCACACCGTCTTCGCCATAAAAGCCGGGCCGGTCGTAGAGCGGCGGACAGTCCAGAAAATAGAACGGCGTCTCGCGTTCGATCAGGTAAAGCGATGTATCGTAGCGGTTGGGCGGGAGCCAGATGGGCAGCGCATCGTAAACCCGCCGCGCATTCTTCAAATCCACGGCGGCGTAGCGCGGCAACAATACCGCCACCTCGTGCCCCAGGGCCTTCAGCGCGGCCGGCAGCGATCCCACTACGTCCGCCAAGCCGCCGGTCTTGGCGAACGGGGCCGCCTCCGAAGCCACCATCAGGATGCGCATGACAGTAAAGAATCAGTCTAACCCATGGGTAACTGCTCAAATCTTGCATACCTCGAACATGGGCAGCAGCCTTGGAGGGCGGCCAATTTTGGCCGCAGCCGGCTTTCAGCCGGCTCTGGCCACCTAAGACATTGATGTGGAATCGCATCAAAGCGCTGCCGCTCGCGTTTTCCGAAACACGCACGTGGACGCGTAAGGCGGAAATTGCGACAATAGCAGGCAGGTGTGTATGACGATCACCCTTCGACCGGAAAATGAAAAATTGATCGCCGAGGCGATCGAGACGGGTGCTTACCAGAACGCGGATGAGGTCATCGAGCGGGCCTTCGGCCAGTTTGACCGCGGCGAATTCTTCTCGGCTGAGGAATCGCAGGCCGACATGGAAACACGCAAGGCGGCCTGGCTCCGTGAGCGGCACTGATGTCCGAAGCGCACAACGGCCCTTTCAAATCCGGCGCCGCCGGTTTCATCGGTACGTGCCTTTGGACCTTACGAGGATGGCCGAGATCTCGATGGCGCCGCGCTCAGGGACCTTGCGGAAAATGATCCGGTACGGGCCGACGCGCTTCCGCAGCCGCCCCTTCCACTCCGGCCCCTGTAGCGCCCTGATGTTGCTCCATTGTGAATCGTCCGTCGCTTCCAGTTCATCAATGGCGCGCGACATACGGTCCCGCACGTTGCGCGGGAACTGTTCGAGTTGCCCCTGGGCATCGCTGGATAATTCAGCGCGCCAGCGCATGTTTCACGTCGCGCCAGGGCTTCGACTGTCCGCGTTTGAGCTGCGCTTCCCCGCGCCGTACGGCCTTCGCCTCGGCGGACGTTAGGGTGTCGTCGGGATCAACCAAGCGTTTGGCTTTGATGAGCACGCCGTTCTTCTGTTCGGCGAACGCCACAAAGTCACCCTCCCGAATGTTCAGCGTTTCGAGCATCTCGCGCGGGATCACCACCTGCCGCCGCTGGCCCACGCGGCCGATCCGCTCTCGGTTTCTCGTTGATTTTATTGCCATACACCTTCAGACTATCTGACTGTCAGAAAATGTCAAGGGACCGAAGTGGGGCGGGCTCGCAGCCGGGGCGCCCTCCGGGCCCGGCCTCACAGGCCGCCAAACGCGCGCTAGCGCGCTTTTCAGTCACACGCTCCGCCCCTAAATCTCCCCCCCGCCTTATCAACCACTTGTACGCCCGGTACCCCCAAATCTCCAAACCGCCTGCCCCATAATGCAATCGACAGGCTGGATCCCCGATCCAAATCACCCCTGCCACAACGCACCCGGACGCACAAGAACCCATTCATGGCCACCACCGCGCAAATCAACGCCAACCGCGAAAATGCTAAGAAAAGCGCCGGACCCCGCTCCCCCGAAGGCAAAGCCATATCCAGCCGCAACAGCCTCGTGCATGGCATGACCTCCGGCAAGTTCCTCCCTCCCGGCGGCGATCCCAACGAATTCTTCCAGCTCCTCGACCAGTTCCGCGAGCGCTTTCAGCCCTGCGACGCCGCCCGAGGATGCCCTAGTCGAACGCTTGGCCGCCGCCGAATTCAAAATGCGCTCCGTCCGCTATCTGGACGCCGGCCTGTTCCACTACCAGTCCGAAGCCAACGTCATGCCCGACAGATTCAAGAAGGGCAACACCCATCCCCTGGCCTGGGCCTTCGACTTCGATGCCGCACGCTCCAATACGTTCTCCAAGCTCATACGCTATGAGGGATTCCTGCAGCGCGAGTTCTCCCGCGCCTTCCGCGATCTCCATCTGTTGCAGGACCGGCGCCGCGCCCAACTCGTGGAAGCCGCGGCCAGTCGGGTAGAAGCTGAACCCGAAGCCCCTCCCGTCGCCCCCGAAATAAAAAAAACGAATCGAACCCGATTTCCCACCCCCGCCGTCGTCCCGAACGGCCTCATCCCTCCCGATCCAACCCAAAATCCCCTTCCGAACCCTCCGCACCCCTCCCCAGGCCCGGCCGATGACGCCCCACAGTGATTATGTGACCCCCAAATCCCCTCCAATTGACACCTGTCTGGCGTGTGCCAAGCCAAAGCCTCGTGTGGTCTGCCGCGACATTGAAACCGCTAAAATAAAAAAAGTGTCACTCCCCGCGCTCGCCGAGTTCGATCCTCTCGTCCGCGACTGGTTCACCCAGCGCTTCGCCGCCGCCACCGAACCCCAAACCCTCGGCTGGCCTGAAATCCGCGCCGGCCGCGACATCCTCATCTCCGCCCCCACCGGCTCCGGCAAAACTCTCGCTGCCTTTCTGCTCTGCCTCGACCGCCTGGTGCGCGCCGCCCGTCTCGGCCCGCTGCCCAACCAGACCGAAGTCGTCTACGTCTCGCCGCTCAAGGCGCTCAGCAACGATATCCATATCAACCTCGAAGTGCCGCTCTCGCAAATTGCCGCCGCAGCCGCCGCGCAAGGCATTCCGCTCGCGCCCATTCGCGCGGCCGTGCGCACCGGCGATACACCCGTCTGGGAGCGCACGCAAATGGGAAAGGAGCGGCCCCACGTCCTGGTCACCACGCCCGAATCGCTCTTCATCCTGCTCACCGCCGAGAAGCCGCGCGACATGCTGCGCACCACCCGCACCATCATTGTGGACGAGATCCACGCCGTGGCGGACGATAAGCGCGGCTCGCATCTGGCCCTCACCCTCGCGCGCCTGGATGCGCTGGTCGCGGCCGCCGGAGGCGCCAAGCCCCAACGCATCGGCCTCTCCGCCACGGTAAAGCCCATCGAAGAGATCGCCCGCTTCCTCAGCGAGACCGCCGGCATCGTCAACGTAGGCCACCGCCGCGACATGGAACTGGCCGTCGAGGTTCCCAAAGACGAGCTCGGCCCCGTAGCCAGCAACGAAATGTGGACCGAGATCTACGATCGCGTGGCCGATCTGATCCGCGCCCACCGCACCACGCTGGTCTTCGTCAACACGCGCCGCCTCTCCGAGCGCGTGGCGCACCATCTCCAGCAGCGCCTCGGCGAAAATGCCGTGCTCCCGCATCATGGCAGCCTCTCGCGCCGTCTGCGCCTGGAAGCCGAGGCCCGCCTCAAGGCCGGCGAACTCCGCGCTGTTGTGGCCACTGCGTCGCTCGAGCTCGGCATCGATATCGGCACCGTCGACCTGGTCTGCCAGATCGGCTCGCCCCGCTCCATCGCCGTGGCTTTGCAGCGCATCGGCCGCTCCGGACATTGGGTGGGCGCGCGTCCCCACGGCCGCCTCTTCGCCACCACGCGCGACGAGTTGATCGAATGCGCCGCCCTGGTGCGCGCCATTCGTTCCGGCGTGCTCGACCGCACCGAAATCCCCGCCGCACCGCTGGATATCCTCGCGCAGCAGATCGTGGCCGCCTGCGCTTGCGACGAGTGGGCCGAAGACGGCCTCTTCGATCTGGTCCGCTCGACATATTCCTACCGCGCCCTCGAACGCCGCGATTTCGACGACATCGTCGCCATGCTTAGCGACGGCATCGTCACCGCGCGTGGGCGTGCCGGCGCTTACCTGCATCGCGACCAGGTCAATCGTCGCGTGCGCGGACGCCGCGGTGCCCGCCTGGCCGCCATCACCTCCGGCGGCGCCATTCCGGATAACGCCAACTACCTGGTGGTCGCCGAGCCGGAAGGCGCCACCGTCGGCACCGTCGATGAAGACTTCGCCGTGGAAAGCATGTCCGGCGATGTGTTCCTGCTGGGCAACACATCCTGGCGCATTCGCCGCGTCGAAAAGGGCCGCGTGCGCGTGGAGGACGCCCACGGCGCGGCCCCGTCGATTCCCTTCTGGAACGGCGAGGCCCCCGGCCGCACCGCCGAACTCTCCGCCGAAGTCTCGCGCCTGCGTGCGGACATCCTGGCCGCGCCCCAGACCGAATGGCTGCTGGGCGATGCCGGCCTCGATCGCCTCGGCGCAGAGCAAGCCATCGCCTACTTGCAATCGGGCGCGCGCGCCCTGGGCGTCCTGCCCGCTTCCGCGCACGTCGTGGCCGAGCGCTTCTTCGACGAAAGCGGCGGCATGCAGTTCGTGCTGCATGCACCCTTCGGCGCGCGCGTCAACCGCGCCTGGGGATTGGCCCTGCGCAAGCGCTTCTGCCGCACGTTCAATTTCGAGCTGCAAGCCGCGGCCACCGACAACGGCATCGTGCTCTCGCTCGGCGAGCAGCATTCATTCCCGCTCGATATCGTCTTCGAATTCCTGCGTCCCGAAACCGTCGAAGACGTGCTCACACAGGCGCTGCTCGACGCGCCCATGTTCACCGCGCGCTGGCGCTGGAATGCGTCGCGCGCGCTCGCCATCCTGCGCTTTTCCCATGGCGCCCGCGTGCCCGCGCCCATCCAGCGCATGCGCTCCGACGACCTGCTGGCCGCCACCTTCCCCGATCAGGCCGCCTGCGCCGAAAATCTCACCGGCCCCCCGCGCATCCCGGACCATCCGCTGGTCCGCGAAACCATTCGCAACTGCCTGCATGAAGCCATGGATCTCTCCGGCCTCGTCGCGGTGCTCGAAGGCATCCGCTGCGGCGCCATCCGCACATCCGCCATCGACACGCCGGAAGCCACGCCATTCTCGCACGAGATCCTCAACGCCAACCCCTACGCGTTTCTGGACGACGCCCCGCTCGAAGAACGCCGCGCCCGCGCCGTCGAGTTGCGCCGTACCGTCCGTACTGACTTCGTGGAAGGCGCAGGCACGCTCGATCCGGACGCCATCGTGCAAGTGGCCGCCGAGTCCTGGCCCCTGGTTCGCGATCCCGACGAGTTGCACGAAGCTCTCCTGACCCTCATCACCGTGCCACCCATTCCCGAATGGGAGCCCTTCTTCCAGCCGCTAGTAGAAGCCGGCCGCGCCGCCGTACTAAGTGGGGCAGGCTCAAAGCCTGCGGCGGGCTCGCAGCCCGCCTCTTGCATTTTTTGGGTGGCGGCCGAACGCGCCGAAATCGCGCGAGCCGTCCACCCCGACGCCACCCTCACGCCACCCATCCACTTCCCCGCCAACCGTCCCGAAACCGAAGAAGCTTGCGCCGCCGAAATCCTGCGCGGATGGTTCGAATCCGGCGGCCCTTATCGCGCTTCAGAACTAGCGGCGCGCCTAGCCCTCCCGATCGCCCTCGTCGAATCGGCAATAGCCCAACTCGAAGCTGAAGGCCAAATCCTGCGCGGCCGCTTCACCCAGTGGGATAGGCCTCCTGGCCTGTCCGCCGACGACGATCCCGAATGGTGCCATCGCCGTCTGCTGGCGCGCATCCACCGCCTCACCATCGGCCGCCTCCGCCGCGAAATCGAGCCCGTCACCACCGCCGATTTCATCCGCTTTCAGCATCGCTGGCAGCACGTCGCACCGGGCGCGCAACTGCACGGCGCGGACGGCGTGCTGCACGTCGTCAAACAGCTCCAGGGATACGAAATCTCCGCCGCCGCGTGGGAATCCGAAATCCTTCCCAGCCGCATCGCGCATTACAACCCCGAGTTTCTGGATCAGCTCTGCCTCTCGGGTGAAGTGATGTGGGGCCGGCTCTCCCCGCATCCCGCATTCGACACCGATGGCAACGGCCGCACACACCGCGTGCGCCCCACCCGCGTCGCGCCGCTGACTCTGTTTCTGCGGGACGACGCCGAGTGGCTCCTCTCCGGTCCCCAACCCGCCTCCGATGCCTCGCTCTCGCATCCGGCGCGCGCCGTATTGGCCGAGTTGCAGCAGCGCGGCGCGTCGTTCTTTCCCGAACTGGCGCGCGCCACCGGCCGCCTCGCCAGCGAAGTGGAAGATGCGCTCTGGGAACTGGTGGCCGCGGGCCTGGTCACCGCGGACGGCTTCGAGAATCTCCGCGCCCTCGTCGATCCCAAGCGCCGCCGCGGCGAAGGGCGCGGCCGTCTGGCACGCCCCCGGCACGCCGCCGGACGCTGGGCGCTGTTGCGCCGCACCACGGGCGCGCCAGGCGAAATCTCCCCTGCATCTTTCGCGCGTCAATTGCTCCAGCGATGGGGCGTAGTCTTCCGCGATCTCGCCGCGCGCGAGACCCTGGCGCCTCCTTGGCGGGACTTGTTGGTTGAACTGCGCCGCATGGAAGCCCGCGGCGAAATCCGCGGCGGCCGCTTTGCCCAAGCCTTCCTCGGCGAACAGTTCGCCCTGCCCGAAGCGCTCGATCTGCTGCGCGCCATGCGCCGCGCCGGCGAATCCGGCGACCTCCCCGAAGCCTCGCCGTCCGACCCCGTGGCGCACGCACTCCTGCGTGCCGGGCCCATAGGGCACCCCCCACTCCTGGGGACGCAGGCCTCCTCACCGCTTGTAATCGAACTTCACTGATGCCCCGTGGCGCACGCACTCCTGCGTGCCGCGTCCCCACTCTTGGGGACGCCCTCACCGCTTGTAATCGAACTTCACGCACCCGTCCCGATAGTCCAGGGTCACGGAAGCGAACATGCCGATTAGCGGCAGCCCCATGATGCCGCTCACCTCCAGGCCCGCGCCGCGGCTGATATCCGTCAGATCGATCGACGTCAGGCCCAGATTCAATTGCCGGAAGGTGGCGAACTGCAAGATAATCTTGTCCGCCTCGTATACGTTCTTGACCCTTCCCGAGATACCGCGTACTTGGTCCGCCGAGCCGTGTACCTTGGTGATCGAGGGCGCCAGATTGGTCGAGATCGTATTCAGTTGCGCGCCCGTGTCCAGCAGGAACAATCCCTGCGTTTGTTCCGCTTTAGTGGATTCGCTGATCGACGTGGGGATCAGCAGATCGTGGTGAACGATCAGCATCTGGCTGAATCCCGCCAGTTCGGGACCTTCGTAGCGGTTCGTCAAGGAATGCCCGTCCCAAGCGGGGCCAGGCAGCGGATCCAAATCGACACTCTGTCCCGTGTAGTTGATCTTCACTAAGAAGCGGCGGAAAACATCGGAGCCGATCAGGCCGCCGGAGTCGTCGGCTGAGCCTTTCTCGGGCACTTGGACGATGCAGTTCTCCAGCGTGAGATCGGCGATTTGAATGACCGGAGCATAACCGATCCAGCCCTTCACCGCGGGTCCGTTTCCAATGCCGGCAATGTCGGCTTCGGCCAGCCGCTTTACGCCCGCGCGCTCTGCAACACGGCTGCTGATGACGATTCCCGCGGCGCCCGTATCGAAACGCAAGTCGGCTTTGGCGCCGTTGATCTTGATCGCCAAGCTGCCGCCCGTTAATCGCCGGCCGTCCATTAAACGGCTGATGGGCAGCCGGTATGGGCGATCCGCCGCCGCCTCGAATTCGCGCTTGCCGTCCAGCGCTTTGGCTACCGCGATCCACCGCTCCAGAGCGCGTTGGCGGCCGCCGTGTTCCCCGCCGGTCGAATCGCGCAAGGCTGCCAGCTCGGTTTCCCGGCGCGCCAGCAGGGCCGGCGATTCGGGAGCCGCCGCGTCAAACGCGCCTGCGATGACCGGGTCTTGCGGGTCGATGGCGTGCGCCACTTGCAGCATCTCGGAGGCTTTCTTGCGAAAAGCCGTGGCACCGTATACGCGCGAAACGCCATAGATGGCGCGCGCATTATGGGGGTCCAGCTTGATGGCGGCTTTGTAAGCTTTCTCGGCATCGACGATGCGGCCTTCACGAAAGCGAAGGTCGCCCAGCACGCGCTCCAAGCCGGCATCGGATTTGCTTTTGGCGAGAGCGCTCTCTACGGCCTCATCCGCTTCGTCAAAGCGTTCTGTGACGAGCAGGATTTCGGTAAGCAGGATGCCCGCCGCCACGGCGGCTGGGTCTTTAGCGAGCTTTTGCAGGATCTCGATGGCGGCATCCGTGTGGCCGGCGCGAAGCTGTTCGCGCGCGGCATCCAGGTTGTCGCCGGCCGCGGCAGCCGTGACGGCGGCCAGGAACAGGCCGATTAGGCGGCGCATCCGATCATTATAGGCCCGTTATGCACTTACATATACATTCCGCCGTTGACGTTCAGCACGTGCCCGGTGATATACCCCGCCTCATCGCTGGCCAGGAAACGCACGGCCGCCGCGATCTCTTCCGGCCGTCCCAGCCGCCGCAAAGGCACTTGCGCCAGCAGCTTCTCTTTCAGCTCGTCCGTCAGCACCGCCGTCATATCGGTGTCGATGAAACCCGGCGCCACGGCGTTCACCGTGATCTCCCGCGCCGCCATCTCCTGCGCCAGCGCTTTGGTCAGCCCGATCAGCCCCGCTTTCGACGTCACATAATTTGCCTGCCCCGCGTTGCCGCTCTCGCCCACCACCGACGCGATATTGACGATCCGCCCGTAACGCTGCTTCATCATCGTGGGCAGCACCTGCTGGATGGCGAAGAACGCGCCGTGCAGGTTGATCTGCAACACGCGGTCCCAATCTTCCCGCTTCATGCGCACCGCCAGCCCGTCGCGCGTGACGCCCGCGTTGTTCACCAGCACATCGATCCGCCCGAACTGCTGCAAGGCCTTGGCGAAGCCTTCGCGGATCGAATCGTACGACAACAGGTTCAGGTTCACGGTCAGCGCCTGCCCGCTGCAAGCCCTGATCTTCTCCGCCACTTCTTCGTTCTTCTCGATCTCGGGCGACGCCACCGCGATATCGAAACCCGCGCGGCACAGTGTCAGGGCGATCTCCCGGCCAATCCCCCGGCTGGCGCCCGTGACGAATGCCACTCGATTAAACATGATCTCTCCTTGATGATTTCTGGATGAACTTCAATCATAGTAGAAAGTGAGACGACCTCGTTATGGCCTACGCCGATCTGCGTGAATTCATCGCCGCGCTGGAGAAGAACCAGGAGCTCAAGCGCATTCCTTTCGAAGTGGACCCCATCCTGGAGATGACGGAATTTGCCGACCGCGCCGTTAAAACCGGCGGTCCCGCGCTGCTGTTTGAAAAGCCCAAAGGCTACAGCATCCCCGTGCTGATCAATAGCTACGCCGGCATGCGCAAGATGCAAATCGCGCTCGAAGTGGACTCCGTCGAAACCGTGGCCCAGCGCATCTCCGAATACCTGGAAATGCGTATGCCCGAAGGCCTGATCGGCAAGCTCAAAATGTTGCCGAAGCTGGCCGAAATGGGATCGTTCTTTCCCAAGGTCGTTTCCAAAGGCCCGTGCCAGGAAGTCGTCCGTACCACGGGCTTCTCGCTGTTCGATTACCCGGTGCTGAAATGCTGGCCGGAGGATGGCGGCCGCTTCATTACCCTGCCGCTGGTGTTCTCGCGCAATCCCGATTCGGGCAAGCGCAACTGCGGCATGTACCGCATGCAGATCTACGACGAGCGCACTGCCGGCATGCACTGGCAGACGCATAAGCAGGGCGCGGAGCACTACCGCCGCATGGCCGCGGCAGGCCGCAAGCGCATGGACGTCGCGGTAGCCATCGGCGCGGATCCCGCCACCATGTTTTCCGCCATTTTGCCGCTGCCCCCGGACCTGGATGAAACGATGATCGCGGGCTTCCTGCGCGGCAGGCCGGTGGAAATGGTGAAGTGTCAGACCTGCGATCTGGAAGTGCCCGCGCAAGCCGAAATCGTGCTCGAAGGCTACGTAGAGTTGGGCGAGTTGCGCACCGAAGGTCCTTTCGGCGACCATACCGGCTTCTACTCGCTGGCCGACGAGTACCCGGCTTTCCACGTTGCCTGTATCACTCAGAGAAAAGATCCGATTTACGCCACTACTATCGTGGGACCGCCGCCCATGGAGGATTTCTACATGGGAAAAGCCATCGAACGAATTTTCCTGCCGCTGATGCGCCTGCAACTGCCCGAGGTGCGCGACATCTGCATGCCCGCCGAGGGCATCTTCCACAACCTGATCCTGGTGGCGATTCGCAAGTCCTATCCGGGACATGCGCGCAAAGTCATGTCCGCCATCTGGGGCCTGGGTCAGGCAATATTTAGTAAGTGCATCGTGGTGGTGGACGAAGATGTGAACGTGCAGGATGTGCGTGAAGTAACATGGAAGGTACTGAATAACATCGACCCCGAGCGCGACATACAGTTCACCATGGGACCTATCGACTCACTCGACCATTCCAGCCGCTTGCCGAACTACGGATCGAAGATGGGTGTGGACGCCACCCGCAAGTGGCCCGCTGAAGGTTTCAGCAGGCCGTGGCCGGGCGTCATCCGCATGTCGGACGACGTGAAGTCACGCGTGGACGAGCTCTATCGGCGGGCAGGGTTGTAAGTGGGGCAGGCTCGCAGCCTGCGGCGGCCTCGCAGGCCGCCGGCTGGCTGAAGAAGCCGGCCCCGCCGCTCTGTCCTGGAGTTTAGTCGCCACAAAAAGTGTACCCTGGTGGGCATGGAGCTGATCTTCGAAGTCCGCGACGGTGAGGAAGGTGGCTATTGCGCGCGGGCGTTGGGCCATGCCATCTTCACCGAAGCAGAGACATGGGAAGACCTTCGCGCCAACGTCCTTGAGGCAACATCAGTGCATTTCGAAGACAGCCCGGTGCATCCCCTGCTGGTGCACCTGCACTACGTAAAGGACGAGTTGATCCCGGTCAAAGCCGCATGAAAGCGCTCCACGCGATATTCTGACCATTACTTCCGCCGCCCCCCGCCCGTGCCCGACTCCTGATTCGTCATCCCCCCAGTCGGCGTAAGCAGCCCGCCATCCGCCACGATCGCCGTCCCCGAAATATACGAAGCCAGATCGCTCGCCAAAAACGCAATCACCTGTGCGATCTCCTCCGGCCGGCCCATGCGCCCGAACATCGATAACTTGTGACAGGCATCCACCACCCGCTCCGGATGCTCGTCGAGCGACGCTGCCCAGCGCAGCATCGGCGTATCGATCGCGCCTGGGCAAACGCAGTTGACGCGAATGTGGTCCGCGGCGAAATCCAGCGCCAGCGAGCGAGTCAGCCCCAGCAGCGCATGCTTGCTCACCACATACGCCATCGAATTGCGCTGCGCCGTCATGGATTGCACCGACCCGACGATCACGATGGAGCCACCGCCGCGCTGGATCATGTGCGGAATCGCGTACTTGGACACCAGAAACGCGCTGCGCACGTTGGCATTCAGCGTCTCATCCCATTCCGCGTCCGACGTCGTCACGGCCGTGCCGTACCGCTGGATACCAGCGACGCTTGCCAGGATATCGATGCCTCCCCAATGCGCGGCCACTTGCGCCACGGCGTGTTCCACTTGCGCGCTCACCGCCAGATCCACGTGGAAGTATTCGGCCGTGTGGCCAGCGCCGCGCAGGGCTTCGGCCGTTTCCTGGCCCGCCTGGTCGTTGCGATCGAAGATCGTCACCGTGCCCTTGCGCCCTGCGAATTCGCGCGCCGTAGCCTGCCCGATGCCGGAGCCGCCGCCCGTCACCACGATTACCTTGTTGGCGAAGTTCATGCTAGATCAGCGCCGCGCGGAAGCCATCCACCGCTTTGGTCAAACTCGCCACCGGCTCGCCCAGCGGCAGATATTCCATCGTCAAATAACCCGCGAAGCCGGTCTTCTGAATCGCCTTGTAGATATTCGGATAGTTCATCTCGCCCGTGCCGGGATCGTTGCGCCCGGGATTATCCGCCACGTGGAATACCGCCGCCTGCGGCGCGGCTTCGGTCAGCGTGCGGATCACGTTCCCTTGCTGCACCTGCTCGTGATACAGATCGAACAGCAGCCGCACGTGCGGATTATCCACCTCTCGGATCAGCTTCAGGCCTTCGGTGCAGGTCGTCAGAAAGAAGCCTTTGTGGTTGACCAGCGAATTCAGCGGCTCCACAATCATGGTCAGCTTGGCCTCCGCCGCCAGATCGCCGGCGCGCTTGGCGCCTTCCAGCAGGCTGGCGTATTGCTCATCGTGCG